>ERZ1106929.1065-NODE-1065-length-26069-cov-4.764012_pt1 | contig 26069 bp, 19 predicted proteins | sample MGYA00403662_ERZ1106929 | MGnify/ENA primary metagenome ERZ1106929 (study PRJEB35170, sample SAMEA104062442) | human gut metagenome | biome: human gut; feature: human-associated habitat; material: faeces | place: Denmark | collected 2013-02-20 ... | reverse complement strand
CTGCTGCCGGGAAGGGCGGAGGCCGGCGGCAAGCCCTCCGCCGGATGGACAGATCCCTCTGCCCCGGCGGCAGTCAATCCGATGGACAGGCCGGCCGCATCACCGGCGAACCCGGCGACGGCGCACGGGTGCTGTATTTCAAAAAAGAGAGGGACGAATAAATGAGTACCTTGTTTCACAATATCCTGCGGGCAGCAGCCAGCGCCATGGAGATCCCGGTGGTGATCTGCCTGCTGCTGTTGGCGTTTTCCGTGGTTTCACTGGGTTGGTGGCTGGCGGAGCTGCCGGGAGAGCAGCGGCATATGAACGCCAGTCTGCCCCTGCTGCTGGAGACCATGCGAAGCGGCTCCAGCAGCAGGAGGGCCTCTCCGGCGGCGAGGATCTGGAAAAGCGGGGTGAGGTGTACTATGATGCCAGGACCGGCACCTATTACATCGTCCCCAATGCGGCGGGGAACTGACCCATGGAGAAGTTGATGGCCGGGAGGACCTACCGGCGGCGCTTTCTCCTGCTGGGCGGGGTGTGCCTGCTGCTTCTGCTGGGTTCCATGCTGGTGGGGCGCTACGGTCTGTCTGCGGGTAAGCTCCTGCATATGCTGTGGACAAGGCTCACCGGCGGCGCTGCGGACTGGTCCGTCAGCGACGAGAAGGTGGTGTTTGCCATCCGTCTGCCCCGCATTGCGGCGGCAGCGCTGGTGGGTGCGGCGCTGGCCGTCTCCGGCACGGCCTATCAGGGAATGTTCCGCAACCCCATGGTGTCGCCGGATATTCTGGGGGCCTCCACCGGCGCAGGCTTCGGCGCAGCGCTGGCTATCCTGCTGGGGGCCGGGTATTTCGGCATCTCCCTGTCCGCCTTCTGCTTCGGTCTGCTGGCCGTGGCGGCGGCGTGGCTGGTGAGCCGTCTGTCCCGCTCAGACCCCACGGTGGCGCTGATCCTGGCGGGTATGATGATCTCCTCCCTGTTTTCCGCCGGGACGTCCTTTATCAAGCTGGTGGCGGATACCCAGCAGCAGCTGCCTGCCATCACCTATTGGCTCATGGGTAGCCTCAGCTCCATCAAGGCCGAGGACGTGCGCTTTCTGGTGCTGCCGGTGGCGGTGGGACTGCTGCCGCTGTTTCTCCTGCGCTGGCGGATGAACCTGCTGACGGTGGGGGAGGAGGAGGCCCAGTCCATGGGCGTGCGGACGGGGGCACTGCGTCTGGTGGTGATCCTGTGCGCCACGCTGCTGACCGCCGCCAGCGTGGCGGTGTCCGGCATGATCGGCTGGGTGGGTCTGGTGATCCCCCACTTCTGTCGTATGCTGTTCGGCTACGACTACCGGCGGCTGATCCCGGCGGCGGCCCTGTTTGGAGCGGCTTTCCTGCTGGCGGTGGATGACATCGCTCGGCTGGTGACCACCGGTGAGCTGCCTCTGGGTATCCTGACGGCCTTCGTGGGAGCGCCGCTGTTTCTGTATCTCATCATCACGGGAGGGCGACGGCATGAGCATTGACGTGGAGAGACTCTCCGTTTCCTACGGCGCTCGCCCGGTGCTGCGGGATGTCAGCTTCCGGGCCGAGCCCGGACAGCTGGTGGCAGTGCTGGGGCCCAACGGAGCGGGGAAGAGCACCCTGTTCCGCTGTATGCTGGGCTTTCTGCCCCACTATCAGGGGAGCATCTCCCTGTGCGGGCGGGACGTGCGGCATCTGCCCCGGCGGGAGCTGGCTCGCCTGGCAGCGTATATCCCCCAGTCCAGCCAGCCGTTGTTCGACTACACCGTCCGGGACACGGTACTCATGGGCGCCGCCGGAGGTCTGGAGCCTCTGCGGCAGCCGGGACGGCAGCAGCTGGAGACGGCGCAGCGCATGATGGAGCTGGTGGGCATCGCCCCGCTGGCAGACCGGGGCATCCGCCGCATTTCCGGCGGCGAGCGGCAGCTGACCCTCATTGCACGGGCCTTGGCCCAGCAGGCGAGGATCTTGCTGATGGACGAGCCTGCCGCCAATCTGGACTACGGCAACCAGTTTAGGCTCCTGCAGCAGGTGCGCCGCCTGACGGAGCAGGGCTACACGGTGCTGCTGTCCACCCATGATCCGGAGCACGCCCTTCGCTTCGCCACCCATGTGCTGGCCCTCCACGGCGGCACGGTGGCGGCCTGCGGCCCGGTGGAGGGAACTCTGACGGAGGAGTTGCTGCACACCCTGTACCGTATCCCTCTGACGGTGGCGCAGGTGCCGGTCACCGGCGGCACGGTCCGCAGCTGCGTCTATGACCCGGCCAAGCTGTGAAGCTGTATATCATGCCCTGTGGGGCTGCATACAAAAATTTTCAGAGAGGAAGGGACCTGCACAGAAAGCAGCACAGGAAGCGTGTATCGGCGCTGCTGCTGGCTTTGTGCATGGTGCTGAGTTGGTGATGCCGGTCTCGGCTCTGGACAGACAGGTGCAGGCAGAGCGGCGGGAAGGCTATGACGCTGCCGCCATCCACTATACGGACGGCGAAGGCAATGAGCGGGCTTTACCGAGACGGCTTCCGGCTACGCCTATCCCCTGCCGGAGGGCGTAACGGAAGAGCAGGTCACGGTGGAATACTTCTCCACCATCCGCTGGGACGGGGCAGTGGATCTCTCGTGGTATAACGGGACGGATACCGAGTTCACCCTGACCACCCCGGCACAGCTGGCGGGTGTGGCAGAGCTGGTGAACAGCAATACCACCGACTTCACCGGCAAGACCATCCGCCTGGGGCCGGACATCTCCCTGCTGCGGTATGGGGAGACGGGCAAGCCGGGTGAGCCTTCCCAGCCCACCCAGCCGGAGAAGCCCACCACACCGGATACCCCCGCCACCGGCGATGAGAGTCAGCTGATGCTGTGGGTGAGCGGTATGCTGGTGTGCGCTCTGGGTGCCGGTCTGATGCTGCGGCGCAAGAAGGAAAACTGATATCCCGCTTTTCCCGATATCTCTCGATATCTTTCCTGTAAGCAAGAGGGACGGTCCGTAAGGACCGTCCCTCTTGTGCATGGCTGTGTAGATAAGAAAAGGCCCCCGGCATGACCGGGGGCCAAATACATCCGGAAAAGCTCGGAAAATTCCCGGAACGATGCAGCTGATTTATCCAATATTTTCCAGAGGCCAGCAGGGCGGACACGGCTTTGCACGCAGGGCGGCAGCCGGGTCAGATGAGCGGCCCGGCCGGAGTTTTTCGTTGACAGAAAAGCCGGAATGAGGGTATAATGCAGGCAAGTACTGCGATCACTTCTGGCAGATGGTCTCGATTTCCACCAGCGCCCCGGCGGGCAGTGCGCTCACCTGATAGGCGCAGCGTGCGGGGTAGGTAGTTCCCTCAAAGAAAGAGGCGTAGACCTCGTTAACGGCGGCGAAATCAGCGATATCCGTGAGGAGAACGGTGGTTTTGACCACGTTATCCATAGTCAGTCCGGCTGCGGTCAGAACCGCCTGGATGTTTTTCATAGCCTGCGTGGCCTGAGCCTGTACGCCGCCGTCTGCAAATTTACCGGTGGCGGGGTCCAGACCGATCTGGCCACTGGTGAATACAAATTCGCCGCAGTCGATGGCCTGAGAATAGGGGCCGATGGCGGCAGGAGCGCCGTTGGTGGAAATAGCTTTTTTCATGGGAGGATCTCCTTTCTGGTATACAGCAGTGATGACTGCCAAATGTCGGGGACGATTATAGCATAGGCCATTTGTTTTGGCAAGTCCCCTTTTGGAAAGCGCTTCCGGGTAGGGTCTGGGAGCCGATGATGGAGGAGGGAGCAAAATGGCGGTAACAGGCCATGCGCTGAATCAATTATTACAGCAGATGGACCGCACATTTTCCAATGTGACGGGGCAGAGCGTGTCCTTTATCGATCAGGAGGGACACTATCAGGGGCCGCTGCGGCTGGACGTGTTTACCGGCTTCTGCCGCAGGGTCATCAGCAGCGAAAAGGGCGCTCAGCACTGTCTGGCCTGCAACCACAGCTTCGGGCTGGACGCCGAGCAGCGGTGTACGGTGTCCCAGTGTCACATGGGCATCAGCGTGATCTCCGTGCCGGTGCCGCTGCCGGAGGCCAGAGGGCTCAGCCTGACATACGGGCAGTTCCTCACACGGGATACCGAGGAGGCGTTTTACAGCACACTGCGCCGGCACTGTCAGGAGCTGGAGCTGGATTATGACGAAATGGTGGCGCTGGCGGGGACACTGCGGGTGCTCTCTGCGGAAGAGCTGGATGCCAGAATGCAGATGCTGCAGGTCTTTGCCGGATATGTGGCCACCTCCGAGGCGGAGCTGGAGACCCGGCGGGAATACGCCCGTCAGGTGGAGAAGAAGCTGGCGCTGGAGCGGACGCTGCACGCCAGTGAATTTAAGTTTTTGCAGTCCCAGATCAGTCCGCACTTTCTGTTTAACACCCTGAATCTGCTGATGAGGACGGCCTATCGGGAGGGAGCGCCCCAGACGGCGGATCTCATCTGCGATCTGGCGGATCTGCTGCGGCGGGCGTACTACTACAAGGACTCCATCTGCACGCTGGCGGAGGAGATGCAGTGCGCCCGGCAGTATCTGACCCTGCAGAGCCAGCGGTTGGGACCCGGCTTTTCCTTCGAGGTGGGGGACGTTTCCGCCTGCGGGCAGCTGATGATCCCGGTGCTGACCATCCAGCCGCTGGTGGAAAATGCCATCCTGCACGGGGCCGGGGAAGATGAACGCCCGCTGCACGTGAAGGTGTCGGCCACCGCAGAGGACGGAAAGCTGGTGATCTCCGTCAGCGATAACGGCGCCGGTATCCCGGAGGAGGTGCTGGAGAAGCTCCGGGATCATCAGGCCGGAGGCTCCGGCGTACAGAACGTGACGGAACGGCTGAAGCTGTTTTTCGGGCCGGCGGCGGAGGTGGACATACAGAGCGCATTGGGCAGCGGTACCCGGATCGTTCTGACGTGTCCCCTGAAAAAACAGGAGGAAGCATAAATGGCCATCGACATTCTTGTGGTAGAGGATGAATATACCGAGCGGCAGGAGCTGACGCAGCTGCTGGAGACGGTGACGCCGCCGGAGCATATTCGCAGCGCCGCCACGTGCAGCGCCGCCATTGCGGCCATCAGCCAGCTGTGTCCGGATCTGATCCTGCTGGATATCATGCTGCGGGGCAGCTCCGGCTTTGAAGTGGCGGAATTTGTACGCAGCAACCGGCTGGACTGCAAGATCATCATCCTCACCGCCTATCACGAATTTGACTTTGCCAGCAAGGCGCTGTCCATGGATCTGCAGGATTACCTGCTCAAGCCAGTGCGGCCATCGGTACTGCTGCAGCGGGTGCGGGATGTGCTGCATCTGTCGTCCCCGGCCAGAGCCGGCACCGGACTGGCGGTATGGCCCTATCTGGCCTGCGGCATCTCGTCGCCGCTGCCGCCGATCCCCAACCTGCTGCCCAACATGACGGTGGTGGGTATCCTGCGGGACGGGACCGACCGGGAGGTCATATCGCAGATCAATCTGGCCCTCCACGGCACCGGCTGGACGGAGCAGGACGGCCGGCGGGTCATCGGCTATTGCCGCACGGCGCCGCAGCAGCCGCCGGAGGAGGCGGCGGAGCCGCTGGTGGCGGCATGGCGGCAGCGACTGGAGGGTCTCGCCGCCGTGGGGATCGGCGGCCCGTCGGAGCAGGGACTGGCGGAGAGTTACCGCACGGCCTGCCGGGCAGCGGACTGCCGCATTTTCCATCCGGAGGGAACGCTGGTGTGCCGGGATACGGCCTCTGATGTGCCGGAGCCTTACCCCCTGAAGGCGGAGGGACAGCTGCTCCATGCGCTGCGAAGCGAGGAGGGTGGGCTGGAGGAGGCCTGCCGCCACATGGGGCGTTGCATGACAGCGGCCTGCAACGGAGACGCCGTAGCCCTGCGGGAGCAGCTGACGCTGCTGTGGGCCGGAATCGCAAGGCTGTGCGCCGAGTCGGCCCTCCCACCGCCGGAGCGGCTGACCACGGAGGGGATTTTCACGGTGGAGCAGCTGTGCCGGAGGATACAGACCGTCTGCGAGGATGTGCGCTGCCAGCTGGTTCTGGTACGGGATTCGGAGCATCCTCTGGTGCAGGCGGCACTGACGGCTATCCAGCTGCGGTTCCGGGAGCCGCTGAAGCTGGAGACTGTGGCAAAGGAGCAGTACGTCAATGCGGCGTATCTGGGGCGTATTTTCCGGGCGCAGACGGGCCAGAGCTTCCGGGATGCTTTGACGGAGGAGCGGATGCGGCGGGCCGAGCGCCTTCTGCGCCAGCAGGTCTCCGTATCGGACACGGCGGTGGCTGTGGGGTACAGCGACTCCAACTACTTCAGCCGTGCGTATAAAAAGTACTTTGGTCACTCCCCCAGTGAAAGCGGTCCGCTTCGTACCCATTGAAGGAAGCAGGGACTCCGCAGCGGTATGCGGAGCCCCTGCTTTTTTGCAGTACGGTAGGTGCAGAAAAGTAAGATAGTGCAAAAAGTCCTGATTGGTCGGGGAGGTGGTCGGTGCGATTGCTGCAATTATTACAAAAAAGGGGCGCAAAGAGGCATTCTCATTGGACACTGTATCTGTTATGATGTAGAAAAATTACACGGAACGCCAAGAGAAGGCAGAAAACGACAAGGCAGGAGGCCCCGATGATGATTGACAAGCAGAAGCTTTTGGATATATTGACCTCTGAGATAGAGTCCTCCACCGGCTGTACCGATCCGGGCAGCGTGTGCCTGGCGGTGGCCGTGGCGGCTCATACCCTGGGGCGCAGGCCGGAAAAAATCGACGTGCTGGTGAGCCCCAACATCTACAAAAACGGTGTCAGCGTGGGCATCCCCGGCACGAACCGCATCGGACTGGAGCTGGCGGCGGCGCTGGGTGCGCTGCTGGATGAACCGGAACGGGGTCTGGCCATTCTGGCCGATGTCACTGGTGAGATCGTGCAGCAGGCGGCGGCCATCGTATCCGACGGGCGGGTACACGTCGCCTACGGCCAGACGCCGGAGCCGCTGTATGTGCGGGCCATCGTCTCCGGCGGCGGCGAGGAGGCGCAGGCGGTGATCCGGGGGGACTACTCCTGCGTGACGGAGATCCTGCGAAACGGAGCGCCTGTGATGCAGGCGGAGGGGCGGACCCATGGAACGGCGGTCTATCCGTTGGTGGAATACAGCGTACAGGAGCTGTACGAGACCATCCTCTCCATGGAGCCGGAAAGCTTCCGGTTTTTGTTGGAGGATGCCCGGCGGAATCAGGAGGCGGTCAGAAGAGATCTGGAGGATCCGGAGCTGCCGCTGGGCAGGCTGCTGAAGCAGCGGATCTCCGGTCAGATGACCGGCCCGCTGGCAGTTTCTGCCGAGGCGCAGGCCTACACCGCCGCCGCCGGGGAGGCCCGGATGAGCGGCCTGAATGTGACCATCATGGCCATTGCCGGAAGCGGCAACCACGGCATCACGAACTTTGTGGGCGTCCTCTCCGCAGCGGAGGCGCTGGGAGCCTCTGAGGAGCAGACCGCCACGGCGCTGGCCATCAGCTCCATGATCACCATCTACATCAAGGCTCACATCAAGCGGATGACCGCCTTTTGCGGCTGCGGCGTTGCAGCGGCCACCGGCATGACCGCCGCCGTCAGCTATCTGCTGGGCGGCAGCTACGACACGGCGGTCCACGCCATGCAGACGGTGCTGGGGACCATCGGCGGAATGTTCTGCGACGGAGCGAAGATCTCCTGCGCCTATAAGCTCAGCACGGCCGCCTCGCTGGCGGTGCAGGCGGCGTATTTGGCCAGAGAGGGCTGCTTCGTTCCCGCAGGCGTGGGCATCATCGGAAATACCATCGAGCAGACCTTCGCCAACGTGGGGCGGCTCAACGATCCGGGCATGGTGGCCACGGACCGGGAGCTTGTGGCCATCATTGCGGAGAATCAACGACATATGGCCGACCGCAGTTAAACGGCCGGATAGGAAAGGAGCAAGATCATGATCGTTCTGAAGGGACGAGTGCTGGACGGCAACGGCGGCGCACCCATCGAAAAGGGTGCCGTGGTGCTGGAGGACAACCGAATCCGGCTGGTCTGCCAGCAGAGTCAACTGCCGGACGATCCGACAGCCGAGGTGTATGAGCTGGAGGACGGCACCATCATGCCGGGTCTCATCGACGCCCACGTCCACATGGGCTGGGGCAGCGCCACGGCGGTGGACTGGATCAGCATGACGCCGCAGCTCAGCATGGCCCGTGCGCTGCGGGATATGGCGCAGCTGCGCCAGCAGGGCTACACGGCGTTCCGGGATCTGGGCAGCGACGTGCTCCTGATGCGGCCGGCTGTGGCCGAGGGGCTGCTGGATGTCCCCCGTATTTTCGGCGCCGGGCGCATCATCTCGCAGATCGGCGGCCACGGCGACGTGTATCAGAAGCTCTCGTTGGAGGCCAGCCAGCGGGCATACAGCCCCGCCTTCATCGTCAACGGTGTGGATGAGGTGCGGCGGGCCTGCCGCATCAACGCCCGCAACGGAGCGGATCTCATCAAGATCATGACCACCGGCGGCGTGTTCTCTCAGGGAGATAAGGCCACCCCCCACAGCCATTTCAGTCAGGAGGAGATCCGGGCGGCGGTGGAGGAGGCGGAGAACATGGGCAGCTATGTCTCCACCCACGCACAGGCCACACGGGGCATCAAGATGGCCCTGAAAAACGGCGTAAAGTGCATCGAGCACGGCTTCTATCTGGATGAGGAGTGCATCGAGCTGATGGTGAAGAACGACTGCTATCTGGTCCCGACGCTGGCCATCATGCACGCATCGAAGCTGTATTTTCAGGGGAAGGAGGGCGTGCTGCCCTACCTGAAGGAAAAGACGGAGAAGTCCTACGAGGCTCACTACCGCTCTCTGGAGATGGCACGAAAGGCCCACATCACCGTGGGCGTCGGCTGCGACTTTCTGGGAGACGCTGCCTTCGGATGCCCGTACAGCGAGGCCACGCTGGAGCTGGAGCGGCTGTGTGTGGCGGGGTATACGCCCATGGAGGTCATCACCATGGCCACCAAGGTCAACGCACGGCTGCTGCAAATGGAGGATCAGCTGGGAACGCTGGAAACCGGCAAGCTGGCGGATGTGCTGCTGGTAGAGGGAAGACCGGACGAGGACATTCGGGTCCTGCGCCGCAGCGACCATGTCAAGCTGGTGGTTCAGGACGGACGGATCGTGAAAAACGCCATGCCGCACACGGCCAAGGCGTGAAATATAAACAAAAGAAAGGAACATGAGCGATGGATACTATCTTTTACAACGGCATCATCCACACGCTGGACAAGGCCTATCCCGAGGTAAGCGCTCTGGCCATCAAGGACGGTGTGATCCTGCGTCTGGGCAGCGACGAGGAGATCCTGGCGCTGAAGACGCCCCAGACCCGCCTCATTGACCTGCAGGGCAGGCTGATGCTGCCGGGCTTTGCGGATACCCATCTGCATCTGCTGTTCTACGGAACGTTCCGCCGCCGCATCGATCTGGTGAACACCACCACCTATGAAGAGGTCGTCCGGATGTGCAGGGAGGGCGCCGAGAAGGTGCGGGGTACCAACCGCTGGGTCATCGGCTGCAATTTCAACCAGATCAACTGGACGGATACCAACAAGATCCCCGACCGCAACGATCTGGACGCCATCGCCTCCGATGTGCCGATCTTTTTGCAGCGGGCCTGCGGCCATATCGTGTGCATGAACACGATGGCGCTGCAGCTGGCCGGCCTGTGGGACGAGCGGGCGGCCACCACCAAGGAGACCATGGACTTCGGCCCCGACGGCCTGCCCAACGGCTACGTCCGTGAAAATTCCGCCATGTGCGTCCAGAGCTGCTGGGAGCGCTACACAGTGGAAGAGATCAAGGACATTCTGGAATCCACCTGTCTGGAGGCTGCCTCCAAGGGTATCGTGCAGGTCCACACGGATGACTTCAACCTCATCGCCGACGACGACTTCGAGGATGTTCTGCAGGCGTATCGGGAGCTCAACGAGGAGGGGCGGCTGCCCATCCGTGTCAACGAGCAGATCCGCTTCCGCCGCACGGACCAGCTGCAGCGGTTTCTGGATCTGGGCTATCGGGCCAACGACACCATGGGTCACTTCAAGTTCGGCCCGGTGAAGTTCCTGTGCGACGGCTCTCTGGGCTCCCATTCCGCCGCCATGCGTCAGCCGTATCACAACGACCCGGACACCAAGGGCCTGCTGCTGTTCACCGACGAGGAGCTGTACGAGCTGGCGAAGCTTGCCTATACCAACGGCTACCATCTGACGGCCCACTGCATCGGTGACGCTGCGCTGGAGCAGATGATCAACACCATCGAGAGGGTCTCCACGGAGTTCCCCCACGCCGATCGCCGCAACGGCATCATCCACTGCCAGATCATGGACGAGGCACTGCAGGATCGGTTCCGGAAACTGAATCTGGTGGCCTATGTCCAGCCCATCTTCATCAAGGCCGACTCCGCCGTGGTGGACGACTGCGTGGGCGCAGAGCTGGGACGCCAGAGCTACAACTGGCGGCGCTATGAGGATATGGGCGTTCATATGTGCGGCGGCTCCGACTGCCCGGTGGAGCCCTTCGACGTCCTGCCCAACATCTACTGTGCCGTGACCCGCAAGGGAAAGCCCGGCATGGAGGCGTGGTATCCCGAAAACGGTGTCACGCTGGAGGAGGCGGTGGAGATGTTCACCAAGGAAGCCGCCTACGCCTCCTACGACGAGGCCAAGTACGGCACCATCACCGTCGGCAAATACGCCGATCTTGTGGTGCTGGACCGCAACATCTATGACAGACCGCTGGAGGAGCTGTGTGAAGCTCAGGTGGATCTGACCATGGTAGAAGGAGAGATCGTGTTCCAGCGGTAAATGCGCCGGAACGCAAGAAAACACAAAAGGAGGCTCTATCAAATGAAGAAGAACCACATCACAAGGGACAGCATCATTGTTGGTCTGGCACTGTTTTCCACCATGTTCGGTGCAGGCAACCTGATCTTCCCGCCGCAGATCGGCCTGGCCGACGGCACCCAGTGGGGCTGGGGCGCTCTGGGCATCGTGCTCACCGGCGTGATCCTCCCCGTGCTGGCCTTTTGGGGCGTGAACAACGTCGGCACGGACGTCAAGTGCCTCATGGGCCACGTACACCCTAAGTTCTACGACTTTTTCTACCTCTTTGGCTGTATTCTGGTGGGTATGGGCTCCACCCTGCCCCGCAACGGCGCCACCACTCACGAGATGGGCGTGCTGGCCATCTTCCCCAATGCGCCCTCATGGTTGACGATGATCATCTTCTTTGCACTGGTGTTCTTCTTCGGCTGTGACAAGGGCAAGGTCGTGGATAAGCTGGGCAAGTATCTGACACCGCTCCTGCTGATCCTGCTGGCCATCGTGCTGGTGAAGGGTGTGATCTCCCCCATCGGCACGCCGCAGGATACCGGCGTCTCCAAGCCCCTACCCTCTGCCATGCTCACCGGTTATCTGACCGGCGACCTGACGGTGGGCCTGATGTGCGCCAACATCTTCATCGGCGGCATTCTGGACAAGGGCCACACCAATCCTCTGGAGCGTAAGCGCAGCGGCCTGATCGTGGGCCTGACCTCCATTGTGGCGCTGGGCATCATCTACATCATCCTGACCTACATCGGCGCCTGCGGCGGTGACTACTACGACCTGAGCGTGCCTCAGACCACCCTTCTCAGCGGTCTGGTGGGCCGGGTGCTGGGCAACTTCGGTAAGGTCTGCATGGGTCTGGCGGTCAGTCTGGCCTGCCTCACCACCGCCATCGGCATCGGCTCCACCGGCGCCTCCGTCATCAACGAGGTCTCCAAGGGCCGCATTTCCTACAAGCTGTGGATGGGCATCGCCTGCGTGGTGGGCGCTGTGTTCGGCTCCTTCGGCATCCAGAACATCATCAACTACGTGACTCCCATCTTCCTCATCATGTATCCCATCTGCATCGTACTGACCGTGCTGGGTCTGGTGGACAAGTGGATCCCCAACGACGGCGTGTATAAGTTCGGCGTGGCTGCGGCCGGTATCGTCAGTGTGGGCGACGCCATTCTGGCGGTGGCTCCCAATCTGGACGGCCTGCGCAAGGTCATGTACATGATCCCCCTGGCGGAGCAGGGCTTCTCCTGGCTGATCCCCACGGTGATCGCCATGGTCATCGGCGGCATCGTCTACCGTGGCAAGCCTCGCTACAACTACGGCGAGACGGCAGTGGCCACGGAGGAAGCTGCCAAGTAATCTATCCATCCCCTACCCCCTCATTTGAAAAGGTTCCCTGCGGCCATACCACAGGGAACCTTTTCCTGTCGGAGAGGGACATCCAACGGAGTATTACCCTATGAAAAAAATCTCGACCTCCACCCTGCAGCGCCCCATGGTCATCTGCCTGCTGGCGGCCTTTTGCTGCCTGCTGTGGGGCAGCGCCTTCCCGGCGGTGAAGATTGGCTACGGCCTGTTGTCTATTTCCTCCGCCGATTCGGCGGAGCAGCTGATCTTTGCGGGGCTGCGTTTTTTCTTTGCCGGCGTGGTGACGGTGCTTTTCCACAGCGCTTCCCTGCGTCGGCTGCGGCTTCCCGCACGCTCCTCCCTGTGGAAGGCCACGAAGCTGGGCCTGATCCAGACCTTCGTGCAGTATGCCCTGTTCTATATCGGCATGGCGCACACCTCCGGCGTCAAGGGCTCCGTCCTGATGGCGGTCCATGTGTTCTTCGCCATTCTGATCTCCGCCAAGCTGTTTCACTATGAGCGGCTCAATGCCCCCAAGCTGCTGGGCTGCCTGTGCGGCTTCGGCGGCGTGCTGCTGATCAATCTGTCCGGCGGCGGGTTGGGCGGCGGCTTCACCCTGCTGGGGGACGGTGCGGTGCTGCTGGCGGCGCTGGCCAACGGCTTCTCCATCTCCCTGTTCAAACGGTATGCTGAGGGAGAGGACACCCTGACCCTGTGCGGATATCAGTTCATCGTGGGCGGGGGGCTTTTGCTGCTGACGGGACTGTGCTTCGGCGGTACGCTGCCGCATTTCACCGGGCAGTCCCTTCTGCTGTTGGGATACATGGTGCTGCTGTCCGCCGTGGCCCAGACCATCTGGAGCGCCCTGACCCGGTACAATCCGGTGGGGCGGGTGGCGGTATACGGCTTTTTGAATCCCGTGTTCGGCGTGCTTCTGTCGGCGCTGCTCCTGCGGGAGGGACAGCAGGCCTTTACCCCGTACAGTTTAGCGGCATTGGTACTGGTATGCGTGGGAATTTTCGTGGTCAACCGCAGCGATGCCCCCGGCAGGGGAGCGCAGGCCGATCAGCAACCATAACAGGAAAAGGGACGGTCCCTGTGGACTGTCCCTTTTCCTGTGAGAGAGCTTGCTATATTCCCTTACGCATATGGGAGCTTCCGGAACAGCTGATGTCCCTCCTCGCCGCTGCCAAAGACATTCTCCGACACCTCTTGGGGACGGTGAGGGATTTCAGATCCCGGCAGCTGACCAGCGCAGACCGGCCGAAGGGGGCCTTTGAAGCACGGATGATGTGCTCCACATGGCGAAAGTCCTGCATCTCTCCCGCAATACCGTCGCCAAGCATATGCGTCTGCTGGAGGAACACGGGCTCATCATCACGGAATGGACGCAGATACAGAGGAAAAACGGTATTAGGAAAAACGGAAACTTGCGCTGCACCATCGTTCCCATGCACGAGGTCTTGGAGCAGTGTTACCAGCGGCAAATGACCGAACTGGAGCGTCAGCGAGTGCAGCAAAAGCTGTCGGTACAGAGTACAGAGACCATATGTCCGCCCCTGTGAGCCGCTGTGTGGTCGCTTTCGGAGTGGGGCAGCATTCCTGCCCCGCAGAGAGGTATCAAACCATTTTTGGGCGGCTTCCTCGGCTCTGCGGAGGACGAAAGAAGAAGCAGGGAAAAAATTTCAAAACCGGGGTGAGAACTCAGATTTTCGGAATACAAAAATATGCCCCCGGCTGAGCCGGGGGCATACCCTGTATGGGAAAGACGATCGCTTACTTGTTGTAGAGCACCTTGTCGGCCTCGGCCATTTCGGCAAAGACGCCGGCGTGCTTCTTGGCGGTGACGGCCTTGATGACCAGCAGGGTGGCGACCATCAGGACGATGGCGATGATCATGCAGACCACAGCGCTCTGGACCAGACCGGCAATGATGAAGCTGACGAAGGAAACGGCGGCCACGGTGATACCATAGGGCAGCTGCGTCGCCACGTGGTTCAGGTGGAAGCAGTGGGCGCCGGCAGAAGCCATGATGGTGGTATCGGAGATGGGGGACAGGTGGTCGCCGCACACGCCGCCGGCGCAGGAAGCAGCCAGACCCACGGACAGCAGAGTCATCTGGGTATCCCAGTCAAACACGGCGCAGACCAGCGGGACCATGATGCCGATGGTACCCCAAGAGGTACCGGTGGCGAAGCCGATGAAGCAGGCCACGATGAAGATCACGGCGGGCAGGAACTTAGCAAGGCTGCCGGTGTTGGCCATAACGCCCTCTACGAAGGCACCCACCTGCAGACCATTGTCACGGCACAGGCCGCACAGGGTCCAGGCGAAGCAGAGGATCAGGATGGGGGAGATCATCTGGATGAAGCCGTTGGGAATGGCTTCCATGGACTTGTTGAAGCCAATCAGGCCACGGCACCAGTAGTACACGAAGGTGAACACAATGGCGATGATGGAGCCCAGGCACAGGCCGGTACCGGCGCTGGCGTCGGAGAAGGACATGACGAAGTTGCCGTAGTTGTCGCTCTCGGCGTCCCACATACCACCGGTCCAGACCAGACCAACGATGCACAGGGCGATCAGAACGATAACGGGCAGCAGCAGATCCAGCACGGAGGAGTGCTTGGCACCCTCTTCGTAGTCGTCGGCGCCCTCAAAGGGACGTTCGGGGGTGGTGAACAGATCGTCCTTGACCTGAGCATTGTACTCATGGGTCAGCATGGGACCGTAGTCAATGTTCAGCAGGGAGGTGACGATGACCATCACCAGCGTCAGGATGCAGTAGTAGTTGAAGGGGATCTGGCTCAGGAACATGCTGATACGGGAGCCGGGGAAGCCATCGGGCACGTAGGATGCAACGGCAGCGGCCCAAGAGGACACGGGAGCCAGCATACAAACGGGAGCGGCGGTGGCATCGATGATGTAAGCCAGCTTGGCGCGGGAGATCTTGTGGCTCTCCGTCACGGGACGCATCACGGCGCCCACGGTCAGGCAGTTGAAATAGTCGTCGATGAAGATCAGCACGCCCAGCAGCATGGTCAGCAGCTGCGCACCGGAGCGGGTCTTCACGGCCTTCTTGGCCCAGCGGCCGAAGGCAGCGGAACCGCCGGCCTTGTTCATCAGGTCCACCATGATGCCCAGAATGACCAGGAAGATCAGGATGGAGATGTCGATGGCGTTGATCATGCCGACGCCCTCACCGGCGCCGATGAAATTCACGACCATCTGCCAGGGCTGGAAGTTGGCCAGCAGCAGGGCACCTACCACGCAGCCCAGGAACAGGGAAGAGTACACTTCCTTACTGATGAGGGCCAGCGCAATAGCCACGATGGGGGGGAACAACGCCCAACCGGTGGCTACGAAGCCGGAACCGTCATTGGCCACCTTGGCGATGACCAGTGCGATCACAACGATCGCCAGCGCAATAAAATACGCTATACGAGTGCCTTTCTTTTCCATTAGGTGATTTACCTCCTCAAATTTGGTGACTTTATGGTAGCGGTTTTTGGAGGTATTGTCAAGATTCCAGAAACCGGTTCCGGCCTGAATTTTGAACAAATTATGAATCAGTCTTTTGGACGTTCCTCTGAAAATTGCGCCGATTCTCACTTTCTTAATAGGATTTTGCGGTCTATTTACGGAAAACATATAAAAATCGTGCTAATATTTGAAAATCTCTTAACGCAAAATTAACGCACTTTTTGCGCCTTTTTCCTTTTCTAGCAGCTGACCTGACAAAAATGGAAACCGAAATATCGCATATTTGCGTTACGGACCCATTCTGTCCGCCTTGCAGCGGACAGCTCCCTGCACGCTGCCCTCTCGAAGCGTGTAGGTGGCCGCAAGCCCCTCAAAAAAGGGAGTGGCGCAACTCCCGCTGCGCCACTCCCTTAGAGAATGCCCTGTCCTATATTCGATAGAAAAAATGAGGGCGCAGCTTTCGCTGCGCCCTCACGATGTAGGATCGGTTCAGACCAACCTCAAAGGAACGATATTCTTACTTGTTGTAGAGCGCCTTGTCGGCCTCGGCCATTTCGGCAAAGATACCGGCGTGCTTCTTGGCAACCACGGCCTTGATGACCAGCAGGGTGGCGATCATCAGAACGATGGCGATAATCATGCAGACCACAGCGCTCTGGACGATACCGGCAATGATGAAGCTGACGAAGGAAACGGCGGCCACGGTGATACCATAGGGCAGCTGCGTCGCCACGTGGTTCAGGTGGAAGCAGTGGGCGCCGGCAGAAGCCATGATGGTGGTATCGGAGATGGGGGACAGGTGGTCGCCGCACACGCCGCCGGCGCAGGAAGCAGCCAGACCCACGGACAGCAGAGTCATCTGGGTATCCCAGTCAAACACGGCGCAGACCAGCGGGACCATGATGCCGATGGTACCCCAAGAGGTACCGGTGGCGAAGCCGATGAAGCAGGCCACGATGAAGATCACGGCGGGCAGGAACTTAGCAAGGCTGCCGGTGTTGGCCATAACGCCCTCTACGAAGGCACCCACCTGCAGACCATTGTCACGGCACAGGCCGCACAGGGTCCAGGCGAAGCAGAGGATCAGGATGGGGGAGATCATCTGGATGAAGCCGTTGGGAATGGCTTCCATGGACTTGTTGAAGCCAATCAGGCCACGGCACCAGTAGTACACGAAGGTGAACACAATGGCGATGATGGAGCCCAGGCACAGGCCGGTACCGGCGCTGGCGTCGGAGAAGGACATGACGAAGTTGCCGTAGTTGTCGCTCTCGGCGTCCCACATACCACCGGTCCAGACCAGACCAACGATGCACAGGGCGATCAGAACGATAACGGGCAGCAGCAGATCCAGCACGGAGGAGTGCTTGGCACCCTCTTCGTAGTCGTCGGCGCCCTCAAAGGGACGTTCGGGGGTGGTGAACAGATCGTCCTTGACCTGAGCATTGTACTCATGGGTCAGCATGGGACCGTAGTCAATGTTCAGCAGGGAGGTGACGATGACCATCACCAGCGTCAGGATGCAGTAGTAGTTGAAGGGGATCTGGCTCAGGAACATGCTGATACGGGAGCCGGGGAAGCCATCGGGCACGTAGGATGCAACGGCAGCGGCCCAAGAGGACACGGGAGCCAGCATACAAACGGGAGCGGCGGTGGCATCGATGATGTAAGCCAGCTTGGCGCGGGAGATCTTGTGGCTCTCCGTCACGGGACGCATCACGGCGCCCACGGTCAGGCAGTTGAAATAGTCGTCGATGAAGATCAGCACGCCCAGCAGCATGGTCAGCAGCTGCGCACCGGAGCGGGTCTTCACGGCCTTCTTGGCCCAGCGGCCGAAGGCAGCGGAACCGCCGGCCTTGTTCATCAGGTCCACCATGATGCCCAGAATGACCAGGAAGATCAGGATGGAGATGTCGATGGCGTTGATCATGCCGACGCCCTCACCGGCGCCGATGAAATTCACGACCATCTGCCAGGGCTGGAAGTTGGCCAGCAGCAGGGCGGCTGCCACGCAGCCCAGGAACAGGGAAGAGTACACTTCCTTGCTGATGAGGGCCAGTGCGATTGCGACAACAGGGGGGAACAGGGCCCAGCCGGTAGCTACAAAGCCAGAGCCATCATTGGTGACCTTGGCAATGACCAGAGCGACTACGACCACCGCCAGCGCAATAAAATACGCTATCTTGGTGCCTTTCTTTTCCATTAGGTGATTTACCTCCTCAAATTTGGTATCCCTATCTTACTCGTCCTAACGGACTATTGTCAAGTTCTTAGCGTGCTTTTCCCTCTTTTTAACAAATTGTGAACTGGCCTTTTGGTTTTTTTCACAAGAATTATTCACGATATGGTGGATACTTTACACGCTGACTGGCAAAAAATACAAGGATTGTATACAATGGAAAGAAAATTAAGGCCCTTAACCGGCAAAATGCTGAAATACCACGCGCAGTTCTATAATGCAGAATAAACGAAACGGCGATAACAGCATGGGAGAAGGACTGTCCCAAGCCCGGCGGAGCAGCCATGATACCCCGCAGGAACAGGGAGCTACCGTTTGGCCGAAACAGCTTTTTGTTCTCCTATAAAAGACGATATAATGGGAATCTGTGCGCCCGCAGCGTGCAGCAGGCAAAGGCCGCATCTTCCATGAGGACCTGCACGCTTTCAGCTCCGACGGCATATTTTTTGGCAACAACGGTGCTTTACGCAAGGAACGTGTCTCCGACGGCATACTTTTTGCCAACAGCAGCAAAAAGTATGCAAAAAATGCCGCCAGAAACCGATGGTTTCTGGACTTCCTTTTGTGTGCAAGAGTTGCTTCCCACAACTTGCCGAAGCAGGGAATTGGTTTGCTTCTACTCTCGCTGCCGCTACATTGGGTGGTTGAAGGGGGTAGTTCTTCTACCGGGGGAATCCATACTCCCAAGCGGCAGAACCACCAGTTTCTTCATCTGGGCGGGAGCGGCAGCGGGGCTGCTGCTGAGTCAATTCCCACGACATCTCATATCGAACGAAACTCTTGAAGGTAAAGGAAATCCAAAAGCCATTGGTTTCTGCTGGCGCTCTTTGGCGCCTTTCTGCCCGGAGGCAAATACACATCATTTTTCACGCATATTTCTCTGCTTTTTCAGGTAACTTACAGCATAGGGGCGTATACTGCCGTATACGCCCCCGAAGGCGTTCCCGGCCCATGTACGCCGGGAACGGACATTTCATCATCGGAAGGAGGCGGCAGGATGGAAGCTCTGCTGCGGGAGCTGTGGCAGCTCCGGGAGATACAGGAGCTGGCGCAGCTGATGGAGAGCGGCGGCGGCCCGGCGCTGGTGACGGGCCTGAGTCCGGTACACCGGGCCATGACGGCGGCAGCGCTGCGGCTGAAGTCCGGGCGGCCCCTGCTGATGCTCTGCGCCGACGAGGGGGAGGCCCGGCGGCAGGCGGCGGACCTGCGGTCCCTCACCGGCCGGGAGCCTGTCCTGCTGACGGGCCGGGAGCTCCACTGGCGGGAGCTGGCGGCGGTGAGCCGTCAATGGGAATACCGGCGGCTGGAGGCCCTGTACCGCATCCGGCAAGAGGAGTCCCCGGTGATCGTCACCACCGCCGATGCACTGGCCCTGCGATGCATTCCCCCGCAGGTGCTGGACCGGTGCAGCTTCACCCTCCGCTCTGACGGGCGGTATCAGGTGGAGGAGCTGGCCCGGCGGCTGACGGCGGCGGGCTACACCCGCACGGAGCAGGTGGAGGGGTCGGGACAGTTCGCCCTGCGGGGCGGTATTCTGGACGTCTACTCCCCCGGCGCCGAGGCCCCGGTGCGATGCGAATTTTTTGACGACGAGGTGGACTCGCTGGGCTTCTTTGACGTCGCCACCCAGCGGCGGACGGAGAACTGCCGGGAGGCGCTGCTGCTGCCGGCCGGCGAGGTGCTGCCCCTGTGGCGGGACGGTGCGGCGGAGGAGACCGCCGAACGGCTGGAGACGCTGGCGGGACGGATGAAGGACAAGCCCGTGGCCCGGCAGCTGCGGTCGGATGCCGACCTGCTGCGTCAGGGCATCGTCCCCAACGGCAGCGACCGGTTTCTGGCGGCGGTATACCCGGAGCTGGTGACGGCCATGGACTATCTGCCCAAGGAGTGTCTGGTGTGCGTCAGCGAGAGCGGACGTACAGCAGAGGCCCTGAAGGGCTGGCTGGGCCAGCTGAAGGCGGACGTCACCTCCGCCATGGAGAGCGGCATCCTGTGCGGCCCCATGGCAGAGGCGGCCCTGCCAGAGACGGAATTTGCCCGGCAGCTGGAGCGCTTCCCCGTGTGCCAGCTGGAGAGCCTGCCCACCAGCCGGTATCTGCTGGCCCCCAAGGCCCTGCTGCAGATCGATGCCCGGCAGTTGTCCGGCTACGGCGGATCGCTGGAGACGGCGGTGACGGATCTGACCCACTATCTCACCAATGGCTGCCGGGTGATGGTGCTGTGCGGCGGACAGGTGCGGGCCCGGAATTTACAGGAGCTGCTGGAGGCCCGGAGGATCCCGGCGGCACTGGATCTGGAGGGGGAGCGCTCCCCGGTGCGGAACGTGGTACTCATTACGCTGGGTACTCTGTCCGCCGGATGCGAGTACCCGGCCCTACAGCTGGCGGTGCTGACGGAGGGCCAGCTGACCACGCCGCTGGCAGGCAAGACCAAAAAGACCCGCCCCAAGCGGGACAGCAATCAGCAGAAGCTCCAGTCCTACGCTGACCTGACCCCCGGCGATCTGGTGGTGCATCAGCACCACGGCATCGGCCGCTTCGTGGGGATGATCCGGATGCCCACCGACGGGGTGGAGAAGGACTACATCAAGATCGCCTATGCCGGCAGCGACTGCCTGTATGTGCCGGCCACGGCGCTGGATCTGGTGAGCAAGTATATCGGGGCCGGGGAGGATACCCAGCACACCCGGCTCAATAAGCTGGGCGGCACGGAGTGGGCCAAGACCACCCACCGGGCCAAGGCAGCCGCCAAGGATCTGGCGGAGGGCCTCATCAAGCTCTACGCCCAGCGCCAGCGGGAGGCGGGCCACGCCTTCTCCCCGGACTCCCCGTGGCAGCAGGAGTTCGAGGACGCCTTCGACTACACGGAGACCGACGATCAATTACAGGCCATCCGGGAGATCAAGGCGGATATGGAAAAGCCCGTACCCATGGACCGGCTGCTGTGCGGCGATGTGGGCTACGGCAAGACGGAGGTGGCCCTGCGGGCGGTGATGAAGTGCATTCTGGACGGCAAGCAGGCCGCCATTCTGGTACCCACCACGGTGCTGGCCCAGCAGCACTATGCCACCGCCATGAACCGTTTCCGCTCCTTCCCGGTGACGGTGGAGGTGCTGAGCCGGTTCCGCACCCCCAAGCAGACCAAGGAAATTCTGGAGCGGGCGGCGCAGGGAAAGATCGACTTGCTCATCGGCACCCATCGCCTGCTGGCGAAGAATCTGGTGTTCAAGGATCTGGGGCTGCTCGTCATCGACGAGGAGCAGCGCTTCGGCGTGACCCACAAGGAGAAACTCCGGGAGCGGGTGCGTCAGGTGGACACCCTGACCCTGTCCGCCACCCCCATTCCCCGGACACTGAACATGGCCCTGTCGGGCATCCGGGATATGTCCACCATCGAGGAGCCCCCCAGGGACCGCCAGCCGGTGCAGACCTACGTCATGGAGCACGAATGGCCCGCCGTGGCGGAGGCCATCCGGCGGGAGCTGAACCGGGGCGGGCAGGTCTACTACCTGCACAACCGGGTGGAGAACATCGAGTCCACCGCCGGACGGCTGCGCCAGTGGCTGGGGGAGGATGTGCGCCTCGCCATAGCCCACGGCAAGATGTCCGAGCAGGAGCTGAGCCGGGTGATGCAGCAGATGACCGACGGCGAGGTACAGGTGCTGGTCTGCACCACCATCATCGAGACGGGCATCGACATCCCCAACGTGAACACCCTCATCATCGAGGACGCCGACCGGCTGGGGCTGGCGCAGCTGCACCAGATCCGGGGCCGCATCGGGCGCTCCTCCCGCCGGGCCTACGCCTATCTCACCTACCGCCCCGGCAAGGTGCTGACGGAGGTGGCCAGCAAGCGGCTGTCCGCCATCCGGGAATATGTGGACTTCGGTGCAGGCTTCCGCATCGCCATGCGGGATCTGGAGATCCGGGGCGCCGGCAATCTGCTGGGGCCGGAACAGTCCGGCTACATGATGAGCGTGGGCTATGATATGTACCTGAAGCTGCTGAACGACGCCGTGCTGGAGCAGCAGGGGAAGGGCCGGGAGATCCGGCCGGAGTGCTCCGCCGACCTGACGGTGGCGGCGTACATCCCGGAGCGGTATGTCCCCTCCGACCGGCAGCGGATGGACCTGTACCGGCGCATTGCCGCCCTACGGGATAACGATGCGGCGGCGGACCTCATCGACGAGCTGACGGACCGCTACGGCGACCCGCCCCGACCGGTGACGGCGCTGCTGGATGTGGCGCTGCTGCGGGCGGCAGCCGCCGACACCGGGGTGACGGACATCACCCAGAAGGGCCAGACGCTGCTGCTGAGCCTGGGCCAGCGGATGGATGTCCCCAGCCTCATGGCGGTATGCACTCTGCCGGCCTACCGCAGCCGCCTGCTGCTGTCGGCGGGAGAGCATCCCAAGCTGACGCTGCACCTGAAGCCCGGCGAGGAGGCGCTGGACGCCGCCGGGCATCTGGTGGAGGCGCTGGCTCTCAAACGCAAGGAAATTTCGGGCGAAACGCCCGCAGAAGGAGGAACCCTATGAAACGTTTTGCTGCGATGCTGGTGGTCTCGGTGCTGATGGTGCTGTGGATCGCCTCCGGCGACCGGATGAGCGCCGGCCAACGAACGGACGGTCTTTACTACGAGGTCACCGGCATCCATCCGGACGCCGTGCTGATGCGCATCAACGGCGAGGATATCTCGGCGGAGGAGTACCTGTACTGGCTGGCCTATGACTGCGAGTACCTGACCTCCTATGTGCCGAATCTGGATTTCAGTGCCGAGGTGTCCAACGGCATGACCTACGGCTCCTATGCCAAGGCTGACGCCGTGGAGACGGTGAAGCTCTATGCCCTGCTGCGGCAGTGGGCCAAACAGTACAATGTATCCCTGACGGAGGAGGACGAGGCCCGGCTTCAGCAGCAGCGGCAGCAGTATGTCACCTACTACGGCGGCGAGGAGGGCTATCAGCAGCAGCTGCGGCTGCTGGGCATCAGCGAGGATACCTTCGACAGCATCAACCGGATGTACCTGCTGTATGCACGGATTCACGACCTGTATACCGCCGACGGCAGCGCCATGCACCCCACGCAGGAGGCCATCGACGCCTTCGCTCAGGAAAAGGGCTATGTGACGGTGAAGCTGCTGTACTGGCCCGCCTCCGGCGGTGAGAACTCTCAGGCGCAGGCAGAGGACTTCGCCGCCCGGCTGTCCACCGCCGAGGATAAGGATGCCCTGTATGCGGAGATGGCCCAGCAGTTGGGCATCGAGGCCGGGGACACCGGCCGTACCTTCAGCGCCGAGACGCTGGGGGATACCCTGTCCGCTGCTTTCTCTGCGCTGGAGCCGGGACAGGTCAGCGATGTCATTGCCACCGACGAAGGCTGGTATGTGGCCATCGGCCAGACGCTGGATGAAAGCTCCGTGCTGGATGAGATGTTCACGGAAAACGTGACTCAGGCCCGCAGCGAGCTGACGGTGGACTATCATCAGGGCCTCTATGACAAGCTGGACGCCGGGGACTTTTACAGCCGCCTCACGGCACGGCAGGCCGAGCTCAGCAGCCAGTTCAGCTCCGGCAGCGCCGATTCCGGCACGGACAGCGGCACGGGCAGCAGTACGGACAGCGATAACTCCGGCGAAAAGGATGGCGGCAGCACCGGCTCCGGGGACTGATTTTCTCCCGAAACAAGGGAACTCTGGAATTATTTCCTATTTTTATGAGATTCTCCCCTTGACTATTTTGCTAAAAATGGTACGATAGATAAGGTAATGGAAACCAAGGCAAATCGGAAAGCCAAAAAGGGACCCAAAACAAATTAGGAGGAAAAGATACTATGAAAGACTTGTACGTCGTCAACTGCTGCAGAACCGCTATCGGTTCCTTCGGCGGTTCCCTGAAGAACACCCCCGCCACCGAGATGGGCGCCATCGTGGTGAAGGAGGCCCTGAAGCGGGCCAACGTTGCTCCCGAGAACGTGGATGAGCTGATGTTCGGCTGCATCCTGACCGCCGGTCTGGGCCAGAACGTGGCCCGTCAGGTCTCCGTCAAGGCCGGTATCCCCTACTCCGTTCCCGCCTACACCATCGGCATGGTCTGCGGTTCCGGCATGAAGTCCGTCATCGAGGGTGCCCGTGCCATTCTGTCCGGCGATGCCAACATCGTGGTCTGCGGCGGTACCGAGAACATGAGCGCTGCTCCCTTCGCCTCCCCCGATGCCCGCTGGGGCGCCCGTATGGGTGACAAGAAGATCGTGGACACCATGATCCGTGACGGTCTGTGGGATGCTTTCAATAACTATCACATGGGTACCACTGCCGAGAACATCAATGATGTCTGGGGCATCACCCGCCGTGAGCAGGACGAGTTCGCCGCTGCTTCCCAGCAGAAGACCGAGGCCGCTCAGGCCGCCGGCCGCTTCGACGACGAGATCGTTCCCGTCCCTGTGAAGGTCAAGAAGGAGATCGTGGAGTTCAAGCGTGACGAGTTCCCCAAGGCCGGTGTCACCGCTGACGGCATCGCCAAGCTGCGTGGTGCTTTCCCCGTTGGTCCTGAGTCCCCCAACCCCGAGGTCGTTCACACCTTCGAGGTCACCGGTGCCAAGGAGGCCGAGGACAAGGGTACCCAGCGTGTCACCGCTGCCAACGCCTCCGGCATCAACGACGGTGCTGCCGCCATCGTGCTGGCTTCCGCCGAGGCTGTGGAGAAGTACGGCCTGAAGCCCATGGCCAAGCTGGTTAGCTGGGGTCAGGGCGGCGTGGATCCCAAGATCATGGGCGTTGGCCCCGTGCCTGCCTCCCGTGCCGCTATGGCCAAGGCCGGCCTGACCATCGACGACATCGACCTGATCGAGGCCAACGAGGCCTTTGCCGCCCAGTCCATCGCCGTGGCCCGTGAGCTGGGCTTCGACATGAGCAAGGTCAATGTCAACGGCGGCGCCATCGCCATCGGCCACCCCATCGGCTGCTCCGGCGCCCGTATCATCGTCACCCTGCTCCACGAGATGCTCAAGCGGCCCGACGCCAAGAAGGGCCTGGCCACCCTGTGCATTGGCGGCGGCATGGGTGTCGCGACGGTCTTTGAGACCTGCTGACAGCGGGTGCCTTCTCAGATGCACATTATGGTGTACGTCCACAGCTTGACGGGCGAGAGCGGCGCCGGCCTCTTTCGCTCCAGTGCTCTGGACGGTGCGATACAGGTAGCAAAGGAGATACCTGACACACGGATCACCGCCGTGGCCATGGACAGGCCAAATGGGGACGAGGTTCTTCGCTCCAGTCTGGCCCTGGCGGCAGACGCGGCCCTTCTCCTGCAAGGCCCCGAGTTCGCTGTGTATGACAGCGTTACGCTGGCCTGCCTGCTGGCAGGGGCGGTTCAAGCGGCCGAACGGGAACAGGGCCCGGTGGACGCTGTATTCTGCGGCGACAGCGACCCGGGCCAGGACGGGCTGGGTCCGGCCCTGGCGGGCTGCCTGGGCTGGCCCCAGGTGACAGGCGCCGGCCAGGTCGGGGTAACAGGGAACAGCCTTACGGTCTGGAGGAACTGGGATGATGTCTCTGCCCTGCTGCGGGTGGAGACGCCTTGCGTGATCTCCTTCCTCCCCTCCGGAGATCCGGTCAGCTATCCGCAGCTCTCCCGCCTGATGGCTGCTAACCAAGCGGAGATACCGGGCAGAACGGTCCAAAGTACACCTGCGCTTCAACAGACGCTGTCTTTTTCGCTCCGCCCACAGCACAGGCAGGCCCTCTACCGGGACAACCAGGAGGATATGGAGCTTCTGGTACGGGCGCTCCGCGCCGAACAAATGATCTGAGCTCGCACGGCAGGACCGGCATGCCTCGCGCAGGCCGTGATCAGGAAGGAGATACTATGGACTATCAGACGCTCTATCAGGAAAAGCTGACCACCGCCGGCCAGGCGGTAAAGACGGTACAGTCCGGGGACTGGGTAGACTACGGCTGGTGCACCAACTACCCGGTGGCTCTGGACAAAGCCCTGGCAGCCCGCAAGGAGGAACTGCGCGATGTGAAGGTGCGGGGCGGTGTCTCGATGTGGATGCCGGAGATCTGCAAAGCGGAGGACGCCGGGGAGCACTTCACCTGGCACGCCTGGCACATGAGCGGCGTGGACCGGAAGAGTGC
>ERZ1106929.1064-NODE-1064-length-26074-cov-4.665629_pt1 | contig 26074 bp, 34 predicted proteins | sample MGYA00403662_ERZ1106929 | MGnify/ENA primary metagenome ERZ1106929 (study PRJEB35170, sample SAMEA104062442) | human gut metagenome | biome: human gut; feature: human-associated habitat; material: faeces | place: Denmark | collected 2013-02-20 ... | reverse complement strand
CCAGCGGGTTCTTTCCCCCGCCCTTTCCCAACGGAATACAGACGGAAACAAACTGTCCCTCACAAACCAGCGTCGTGTGCCACTCTTCATAAGGTACCGGAACGCCGTTGACGAACACCTTGGCATAACGCAGCGTGGTGTAGCTGATGCCCGCATCCCGGCAAGCCTTGCGCAGTCCGAAAAGGAGGCTGGTTCCGCTTGGGATGAGGCTGTCGATGACGTTCGTTCGCATCGGGGAAGGCCGCAGCCGTAAAGACGCCCCGTCCTTTTTTAGAACGGACAACGCTTCGGGGATGGCGGGAAGGTTATACAAGTGCGACATGCCGATATATCCCTACGAGTTGATAGCCTGTGCCGAGCATTTTGAGGGGGGCCAACCGGGAAGGACGCGTTTCTTCAACGTGGATGATGTGCCGGGCATCAACCACGGCGGCGCAATGGCAATCGGCCCCACGGTAGCGGTATAGGGCCATGTCCAAAGGCTTGGGTTCAGTCCCCTTGGGCAGAAGAACCCACTCTGAAAGTGAGTCTCCAATCATGTGGGAAAGCCGCTCTTGACCGTCTCGCGTGTGCAACTCCTGCCGTTCGTAGACTTCAAGCATATCTTTGGCATGGATGCCCCGTTCCGTCTTGAGCATGAGCAGAACCAGCCCGCCGCAATCGCAGCCCAAAAAGGAGCGTCCGCCGTTTTCAAACGGGATGCCGATGTATTTTTCATGCCACTGCATCAGAACAACCCCGGAAAGAGCGCAGGATAAAAGTTCATCGCCGGGCACGGTTCCGCCCGGTAGTCGTCAGGCCCGAGTTCAGCGTCAATCGTACTTGCGTTGTAAGTTGCCGAGGTGATTCTGAGCACTGGAAATTCCTGTTGTACTTCATTCGGGGAAGAGGCAAAGACTGTCTTGACCGTGAAGGAGGCCGCCGATTCCATATTCCGGATAGCCGCCACATACTCCCGATCGATATTGTCAATCGAAACCTGCGCCTTGATAGGGTCACTTCCTTCCGGCTGGTCGGGCACCGTGAACTTGAAGGGCAGCGCGTAATAGACAACCCCATTGTGCCGAGTCCCGTAAATAGGCTCTTTCGTCTCGTCATGAAGCTGGATAAATTCGGTCATGTCCGAAGATACCCGGATCGGCGCGGACAATGACGGATGCGTGATTTCCAAAAGAAAAATATATGGATCGGCACTGTCGTTAGCCGTAGCCCATTTCCTGAACTCACTACTTGTTACGACTGACATAAGGCCATATCTCCAAGGTCATGGTGACATACCAATGCCGCGCGCCAACGGGGGCAAACTGGATTTCCGAATCGCCTTTTACCCGCACATAGCGGTACACATCGGCTGTCGGGTCGGGCCACCAGAAAGACCTCCCGGCGTTGCCGTCAAGAAAATCCTTCATCGTGGCCTTCTGTTCCCATTTCAGAAGATACTTGACTGAGCGGGACTCTGTGCCCGCGCTCGACCGCCTACGCTGACGCTTCGGGCCAGCGTCCATATCAGTCACGATGACGTCATAGTCCGGAGTCTCGCCATAACTATCCACAAGCGGCCTCTGTGGAAGCGAGACGGGCCATGTGATTTCGGAATATACCATCAGCGCCCCCTCACCACAGGCTTGACGCCGTACCGCCCCCGTATCGTCTGGTCGATGACTCCCCCACGGGCGATATCGGACGCCATCTCACGCTTGAGCATGACCACAACATCAATGCCGCCCTGCGCATTACGCTGTTGCTGGACTTCGGCGGTGGCGTTGGTGCCCGTCTGGTTGATGACTTGGATGTTGATTTGCGGAGACGTCCCTACTCCTTCCGCCCGGACGCCCAGATTGCCGCCGGAAGTCCGCACAAGCGGCATGACGGCTTCCGGCCCGGCCTCGCCCATGATTCCGCCACGGGCGAAAGGAGTAAGTCTATCAAAACCGAACAGCGTGGGTTCGCTGACAATACTGTTGGAATACGAGGAGATGCCCGCACCGGACAGGATATTCCCATGTGCGCTCTGGGTAGCCCCTGCAACGATGGAGTCAGCAAGATTATTGAACTTGATGTTCGTAGACCAATCAGAAAACAGGTTACTCAGTCCACTACCCAACGCACCAGCCAGAGGCCCGGTGATGTTCGCCCGCACAGTGAGCCGGATCAGGTCGGAAATCATGGAGTTCACCATGTCCGAGAACGATAGCTTCCCGGTAGAAGCGAACGCCACTATCGCGTCTTCCATGCTCGAAAAGGCATTGGTCGTCAGGTTCTCGAATCCGGAAGCAAGGTTGCTGGCATCAGTGAAGTACTGGCGCGTCGCCCGGTACGCCCCGGCCCATGCTTCCTGGCTGTTTTGGAGGCGTTTCCACTCTTTCCATTCTTCAATCAGGTTGTCGGGGATGAGTCCTTGATAAAGCTTGGCCTGCTGGTCGAGGAGGCGGTTCTGGAACTCAAGGGACAGCCCGTATTGCCCGGACATCTCTTCAAGTTCCTTGTAAAACTGGACCTGTGTTTCGAGGTTTTCCTTGCTGACCTGTTCTTCAAGCGCCGCCTTGAGCTGGGCCGCCTTTTCCGCGGCTTCCTGCGCGCCGTACTGCGCTGCCCTGAACGAAAGTTCCCACTCCTTCACCGTATCCGCGATTTCCACCTTGCGGAGTTCTTCAGTACGGTTTTGCGCGGAGAGGAGTTCCTTGTTGAAATTGTGGAGGAGATCGGTCTGGAATGCCTGCTTATAGCTTTTCTGGAGGTCTTCAATGGCGGAGGGCAGCATTTTCGCCTTCCCGCCCTGTTCGACAATCTCCCGGAGCGTCTTGGCGAGGTTTGTCGCGCCCTTCGATTCCGTGCGGTTCAGCCGGGCGATTTCCTCGCGGAACTGCTCAATGCGTTCTTTGGCCGCCTTGAGCTGCGATACGCCGGAATCGCTTGCCGTACCCTTGCCCCCGACCTTGGCGTTCTTGACCTGCTCATAGCCCTTGTCCAGAATCGCCAACGCCTTGGTCAGCCGTTCGACGGAATCCAGCTCACCTTTCGCCTGTTGAGCCGCAATGGCTTCGACGACGAACGCGCGCGACGTCTTATAGACTTCCTCCCCCATGATTTTTTGCGCTTCCTTGACCGCATTGGACGACTTGGCGAAATCGTACATGTTTTGGAGCGCGGAAGAGAGGTTGAGGTTTTTGGCATCGAAGGGAACGATGCCGAGCTTCATGTTCTGGATGGTATCGAAGGCGTCGGCGAGGTCCTGCACCGAAACCTTGGCAGAATCGGCGGCTTTGCCGATGGCAATAACGCCGTTTGCGGCGGCAGCCGCTTTTTTTTGGGCAGCATCAAAAAATTCGTTTCGTGCCTGCTCATAGGCTTGGAGCCTTTTGATGGCATCAAGATAGGCTCTTTCGTCGATGAGGCCGCTGGCTTTAAGCTGATCCAGCTTTGAAAGCGCAGTATTGAAATTGACAACCCAATTCCTGTATTCGTCAAGAATGTCAGCGGTTTTATTCCAGCCTTTTCCCAGATCGTTGAACACGGCAGACAATGAGAACGTGCGTCCCGTGAAAATGTCTAAGGACTTTGTTACATCATCAAGCTGCTTTTGGGCTTCGGCCAGATCTTGAGTCGCCTTGATATTGGCCATGGCCCGCATTTCAGCATTGAATTGCCCGACTTTTTGAGCAGCCTCAACCTGTTTTTGGGAAAGGTTCTGATACTCTTCCGCCAGCCGATGGATAGTTTCCTGAGCTTTAGCATGAGAAGCCGCGAGGTAGGTGATGCCTGCGGCCGCCGCGGTAAGTGCGGCTCCCCACGGGCCGCCAAAGAAAGACAGCAAGCCGGAACCTGCGGCTTTCAGGCCGCTGAAACCTACGCGTAGTGCACCTATAGAGCCCTGTAACCGAGCTGCGGCTGTCGCAGAGGATGCCAATTTATCTTCAAGCGCCCGTAATTCTCTAGTCCCCTGAAGGATATCGGTATTAAAGCCCTTAATCTTTGCAATGGTTGATTGGCGCAAATCAGATGGATAATTCGACAGTCCTTTACCAAAATTTTTTATTTTTTCGCTTACGTAGGCTTTTCGTTCATTGGAAATCTGTTCAAGAGCGGTCACCTGTTTTGCTATCTGCTCTTTAAGATCTAATATCGGCTTTTGGGCATTTTCCATTGTCTCTTTGTGCAGGGCACGGAGAGAACTGGACACGGCCTGAATGCTTTTGACTCCCTTCAAAGAAGTATAAGCCGCGGCCAGCGCCATGCCTCCGGTAATGACCGTGTCCTGATGCTCGGACAGCGTCTGCATGGCGGCGTCGAGCCCCTTGACGGCGGAGGTTGCCAGTTCAATGCCGTCCTTCAGCGTATCGCTGGAGGAGGAATGGAGCATCAGGTCATCCCAGGCTGTGTTCAGGCGGCCCACGGCGGCGGTGGAGCTGTTTATGGCGTCGGGCAGGGCGGAACCGTACCGCTCCTGGATGACCGGGACGATCTTGACCAGCGCGTCGAGGCCGACCTCGCCTTTTTCGAGCATCTTGTCGAGCTCTTTGGTGTTCACGTCCAGCGCGTCGGCGAACATCTGGAACACGCCGGACGCGCGTTCCCCGAGCTGTGACCGGAGCTCTTCGGCCATGACCTTGCCCTTTGAGGCCATCTGCCCCAAGGCGAGGAACACGCCGTTCGTCTGATCCTGCGTAAGGCGGAGTACGGTTGAGAGCTCGGAGAAGGCGCTGTAGATGCCCTGCGCATCCTGTTCGATGGCAGTGCCCTTGGTCGAGGCGAAAAAGCCCTTGGCGCTCTGGGCGACGTCGAGATAGGACTGCCCAAGGCGATCCGCCTCGGAGCGGACATACGCCAAGGCCTGTCCGGCCTTTTCGGCATCGCCGTAGATCGCTTTGTAGGCCGCCGTGATGTTTTCGGCACGCAGGTTGGTCGAGAAACCGGAAGAGAGGAGATCGGAGAGTCCGGAGACGCCGGCGAACCCGGCGCCGACACCGACGCCGGAGCCGATTCCGGCCAGCGCGGAGCCGAAGCCGGAAACCTTTTTGCGCAAGGCATCCAGCTCCGACCCCACGGACTTGAGGACAACGGAGGCGCGATCCTGTGCCTCTACGGATATTTTAGTGCTTATCGGAGGCATGTTCCAACCATTCCTTCAACGTATCGTCTTCAAGCGCCTTGAGCCTGCGGAAATCCGCGGGCGTGAGGTCCAGCCCCAGCCAGTCGGCTATGGCACGCACGGCCTGCCAATCCATGCCCGTGGGGCCGAAGCCATTATTTTTCCATTGGCTTTGGACCTGAACCCAAAGATCGGCCAGCGGCGCAAGCTCGGGCCACAGGCGCGGGGCCGCGTGCTCGCAGCCCGTGCAGCTCAGGCCGGTCCTTACTTTTTGGCAGTCTTGGCAGTAGGCGGCACGATCGGCATCAAAAAGCCATCGTCGCCAGCGAAGGAGTTTTTTATGTCGGCCACAGGCTTGCCCAGCGAGTAATCGACAGTGATCTTCGTCAAGGCGTTCCACTCTCTGGCCGGGAATTCGTCCACCTGCTCAAGGGTAAGCCCATAATGGGCTGCCATCATCTTTGTGAATACGGCTTCATCGGCTTTGTCCAAGAGGAGGAAGTCCTTGATCTGGCGCACGCTGAGGGATTTGACGGTAACTTCGCCGATCGTGGAAAAATGCAGCTTCATGGGGTGTTCCTTTTAGGCGTCAGCATAGCTGGCATGAGTGTTGACGAGAGACGCGGTCAATGCGGACTGGTTTGAGCCTTCTTCATAGAAAGCCTGCCAATCAAGGGGAAGCCGGATGCCCGCCGGACCGCTGATTTCAGGGGTCTTGGCCTGGAACAGGAATTCTTGGAAGCCGAAGGAGAGCGATCCTTCGGGGCGGGTAAAGACCAGTTCGCCGCCTTTTTTCCTTCCGGAGAGCGCATCGGCCACCAGTGAGGAATCCTTGAACAGCACGGTGATGGAACCGGAGACCGCGGCGAGGCCTTCGCCGATGTCTCCGCGCGTCCCGCCCCCGCCGATGGTGAAAGTGTCGCCGTCCAGCCCGTTGTCGATATTGATTGAGAAGGCGGTGGCATCGCCGTAGTCCTGCCCGTCGATTTTCAGCGTGGCCTGATAGTTGTTCAAACGCAGGAAAGGCACTTCGGTGATGGACGAGATCTTGCTTTCGGCGGAGAGCGACTGGTTCGAGCCCATGGTGCCGAACGTCGACGTCAATTCGCCGTCTCCGCCCACTTCGATGGCCATCGTGGACAGCTTGACGCCGTTGGTGAGCACATAGCTCGCCGGGCTGGTGGCGAGATAGGTCTGGAACCACATGCTTTCGAGCTCGTCATTGACCTTGAACAGGTGCGTGTACGGCCCGTCGGGTTCGCCGCTGGTGACTGGGGCGCCGAAGACGCCGCGCAGCCAATAGCCGAAGGCCACGAGATCGACGGGCACCACAATGTCGCCGGAAACGTCCGAGTTGCCGACGAAGGGCTCTTTGGGGTTTCGGGTGCCGCTGATCGTCTCGGCGGCGTTGAGGGATCGGGTCAGGCTCGGCGAGAAGGAGTTGAAGGGCATGTTGTAGCCCTTCCCGGAGGCGGGAAGCTTCCCGTACTCCGACTCGAAGCCGAGCACTAGCTTGGATTTGTATCCTTTGGCCATTCGTGCCATGACATCATCTCCAGGGGGCGTGTTTGAGGTTGAGGGTATTGGGAACGCGTACGGAAACGACCATCTCCCGCTCACAATAGCCGTCCCGGGCGGGGTAGGTCTGGCCTTCGGCAAGCTCGGGGACGCAGTCTTGCGCGCCGTCGTGCAGGGCTTGCAGGATGCGCGGGGAGAACTGCGTATCCATGAAATGCATGGAGGGATCGGCAACTATGATCCCGTCGCGCTGCGGCCTCGTTTTGCAGACAACCCCAAAGAACAGGGCGATGTTGAAAACGAGGTCTTCCCGTTCCGGCCCGGTTTCCTCCCCGGCAGGGGCCATGACGAGGTAGGGCGCGTCCGCTCTCCCGAATTCCCGCACAGCATCGAAGCCGAGGAAAAGAGTCAGCGGCCTGCCGAACTGTGAGGCTACCCAGACGTTGAGGGCTTCATCGTCAGCCAACGTCCGGGCCCATTGCTCGATGATCGAAAAAGCGTTCATTGCTTGATTGCCTTCCGGAAGGTTTTGCGGACTTCCTGATCAAAGGCCGCCATCAGCTCGCTCTTGTGCGCATCATAGCTCGGCGTGACCAGATTGCGGCCGGGGACGGTGATGACGGAGCGGGGCCGCTTGAAGCCGCGGATGAGAAAAAGCTGGCGCATCTTTTGGGACACGGGAATGGTAAACCCTCTTTGGAGGCGCGTGGCCAGGCGATAGGCCGCATTGGACAGGAACCCAAATTCAACCTTTTGGCGGGGCAGAGGATGCCGGTAATACCCGACGGCCTGAATCAGTCCTCCGAAGTTCGCCGCGGGTCCTTTGTTTTGCGGTTTTTTCTGGGTCCGCAATCCTTCCCATTCCGGGAAACGGCGGGTCACGATGCTGCGCTTTTTCCAGCCAGACTGTACAGGGCCGCTTTTCGCGTCCTTTTTGATATGCCTCATGCCCAGGTAGCCGATCTTCCGCAGGCCGGAATGCATGGACTTGGGCACCTGCTTGGCCATCAGGCGGACCGTTTCAGAAGCGTAGTCGTCGATGGAAACGTTCATGTTGAACAGGCCGCCGCGATCAGGATAGAATCGGTACGAACGTCCCTTGCTGCGGATGATCATGGGCTTAGATGCCGCCACTGCGCACCCCCCGGCCTTCTTCGTCGGCCAATGTCAGGATCATAAGTTCCCCCTCGCTCTCGCCCACGGATATGGCCGCCCTGATTTGCCATTTTCTGCCGAAGAGCAGGGCGCGGTCGCCCCGCTCCGGCACATGCGGCGAGCCGTCAGCCCGTTGGGCTTCCGTTTTTACATAGTAGGCCTTGGCGATGTCGGCCCGTTCGTCCATATACCGCCGGACGGATGCCTCGCCGGAAGGAACCAGGCGAGCCCCAAGGTTCCTTCCCCATGCCTTGACTGTGACGTCGCCTTCATCCAGCGGAAAGGTCAGATCCGCGGGGCCGAGTTCATCACGGACGGCGATGAAATCGCGTACCAGCGGAGGCAATCCGCAAGACTTTTCTGTAGTCATTTCGCATCCCTATCGGCGAGCTTTTCCAATGAGCGGAGTTCTTCCGTCTCTTTTTGGAAATCCTCAAGGCTGGGCAACGGCTTCCCGTCGTTGCGAAGGCACAGGCGTTCCGCGATTTCCACGGCGGTTTTTCCGGTCCTGAGGCACGCGTCGAGAAGTGCCACAAGCTGCATACTGTTCACGATGCTGCCTCCTTGCGGATGGTATCGATGGCTTCCGAAGCCGAAGCTACCGCACGGACGGCGGCATCGAAGGCTTCGGGCCAGCTTCCGGGCTTTTCCTTGACCGTGGCCCAGGCGAGGGCGGCCTCACGCAGGGCGATGATGGCTGCGCCGGCGGCGTCAAGCTTGGGCGCGACTTCAAAACGGAGCTCCTGCCGATGTCCGGGGAAGGCCTCGTAAAGGGAAACGTAACTCTCTCGCAGGCTCAGGTACGCTTCGCTGACTTGGTCAGATACGATCAGTGCCTGTTCATGTTTTTCCAGCCCGTGCAGTGCGCAGCCGCTGAGGCAGATCAGGCAGGCCAGCCCCAGGCAGAGAAGCTGCAACCCTTTTTTACGGTTTTTCCATTTGCTCCACAGTTCACCGCCGATAACGGCAATCATGCCAACGCCCTGAACGATGTTGAGGATAGCGTCGGAAAAATGGGCCTGGGCATCCGCTCCGAAGTCGATCCCGCATTGCTGGAGCACCCAGGCAATAAAGGCGACAATGCCGCAGATGGCGCTTTTGAGTCCCATGCGTTTCTCCTATTCCGGCCAGCTGCCGCCCATCGCGGCGAGTACGGCCTTGGGGTAGTGCGGGTTGGTGAAAGATCCGTCCTTTTTGACCGCGCCGAATCCGCCGTTATACGCCGCCGTGACCGCGGCCCAGCCAAACGTGGCAAGGTAGCGGTCTCGGCATTTGGCGAGCTGGCGGCATCCCCAGAAGATGCCGGTTTTGGGTTCGCACAGCGCCGAGAGATACATCTCGCTACAGCCGCGTTCCCGCGCCACCTGCCCCATGATCTGCATGAGGCCCCAGGAGAAGCAGCGGGCGTTGAGTTCCGTCGGCTTGGAAACCCCGGCGGGCGTTTTGAAGCCTTCGCGCTGGACCATGGTGTAAAACGACGGCTCAAACCGGATGGCATGGGCATTGCCCGCCGATTCGACCTGAATCACGGCTGCGATGAGCCGTTCCGGAAGTCCGGTCAGGGAAGCGTTCAGGCTGATCGCTTCCTTGTAGCTTTCCAGTATTTCTTCGGTATTCATGCTTCGCCTCTCGGTGGCGTGTTCAGGATTTTCGCTTTTTCCAGCTCGGAGAGCGGAAGGAACTGGATCGTCGCCCTGCTCATTTGGAACAGGATATTGAATTTTTCATCCAGCCTAGCGTCGCGTTTTTTCATATCCATTCGGAATTCTTCAAACTCATGACGTGTTACATACCTGTTTTCGGCTACGCAGTGCGCGACGATGGCCGTCACCATCGAAATGAACCCTCCGCCGAGAAGCAGCTCAAGGGCCGTAAACTCCATAGTCCCTCCGGAGTTTGTGCGGGAATGCCATCTGTCAGGCGTTGAGCTTCACCTTGACTGTCGGATCGTCTGCCGCAGCCGCATAAGCGGCCACGCCGATGCGGGTATTGCTTTCATCAGTGGTCGTGACGAGTTTGGTCGACGCATCCTGATAGACGACGGACCCGGCGGTAATGGCTTCCGAAGCGGTTTTCGGCAGGATGAAGACTTCTTCAACTTGTACGGACCCTGTTGCATTGCTAGGGATATCGACGAGGGCCACGCCGGCCAGCGTTCCGATCATGACAAGTTCGCCGGAGATGACATCCTTCCCGCTGCCGTTGGTCCAGTCGAGGACTTTGCCCGGTTGGAAATGGTTGGTAGCCATAGTTATTCCTTTTCCTTGTTGTTGAAGGAGCGTGTTTCATAAGAAAGAGTCATGACCGCGTTTGACGGGTCAATGCGTATTTCCACTTTCGTCAGCCCCGCCATATCGAGTTCCCTGCCGTTCACGGAAATCCCCTGAAGCCGATAGGGATGATCGCATAGCGATATTTCAAGGGTTCTGCCCTCAGGGTGTTCGATGACGTCAATGCGTTCTCCCATGTCTACGCCCCGGGGTTCTTCACAAAACCGCGCCAATCCATGACGCCGACGCCGGCGATGGTCCGGCACTTGTAGCGGAAGGAGTCGGTATCGAAGTCCTGATCCTCTTCGATGGTGGGCGTTTCCTGTCCGTCCATGAAGGCGATTTCAATGGTGTCGATCTGCTTCGGATCGGCTACCATGTACCAGGCGGTGGTGGACATGGCCGAAAGGCGCGGGTCGGCCACGGGGACGAGGCCGTTTACCCAGGGATTGGACACGCCCTGGCTCATGCCTTCCTGCGGTAACGCTACAGAGTGCAGCAGGATTTCCGCATTGGTTTGCAATTCAAGAGGGACCAGTATGACGCGCGGCTGAAGATCCAGCGTTTCGCCCTGGAGCCCGGTCTGTTTGCGGAGCATGACGCGCATTTCGGAAAGGGATTCGGAAGAAGGCGCGCTGCCCGTGGACACAAGGTTGTTGTGGGCGGCGGAGAACAGCCTGTTCCCGTCGCTCATGACCGGATTTTCCTTGAAAAGGTTGTAGACAAGATCCCCGTACAGCCGCGAAGCCGAAGCCCCGAACATCGTAGGGATGCGCTGGAAGGCGCGCAGGTCATCATCAACAATCATTTCCAGCGTAAGCGAGAGGATGCGCCCGTACTTGGCGACGCGATACGTTTCCTGCGATTCCTTGAGGTCTCCGGTCTTGTATTCGCCGTTTTCGTTGACCTTCAGGAGATCCGGAGCATTGGACAGGCTGATGCCCTGAATGGGCTTGAAGTCCGACGCGCTGACCACATTGACGAAGGAACGCCAGCTTGCCGGGGCGTCGCGGTAGGCCTGCACCAGACGCCGATGCGCCACGTCAGCGAAGATGGCCTTGAAATCGGAGCGGGTGGCCAAAAGTTTTCCCTGTCCGCCGGACAGCAGGGCAGAGGCCACCTGCCTGTCGCTCATGCCGGAACAGGAGCACCCCCCGCGTTCAAGGAAGAAACGGGCCATCTGGGAAAGGCTCATGGCACGGAACTGCGCGCTGCCTTCCTGCGGTTTTTCAACGCTGCCTCCGGCGCGCAGATACAGCCCTTCCGCAGCCAGCGGGCGGAGCTTGTCCGATTCGTCCATTCCAATGCCGTACCGGGATGAGCCCACAGGCTGCATACGGGCGGAGGCCAACTCAAGCACACGCATCTGCGCGGCCTCCAGCGAAGCACCGGATTCGCACAGCGATTCGGCAAGCTCATCGAAGCCGAACTTGCCGCACAGGTCCTTGATGGCCGCCCGGCGCTTCCTGTCCGCAGCGAGTGCCCTTTTGATGGCATCGTCGACGCTCCTGGCGGCGAGGTTGTGGGACGGCATGGCGTTGTCCTTGGGCTGAGGCTTCTTTTTTTCCTCTTCCTCGTCTTCCGGCTTTTCTTCGTCCTTTTCGGCCTCTTTTTTGGCCTTGGCCTTTTCGTCTTCGGACAGCGCCGCGTAGAACGCCTTCATGTCCTCGTCCGAAGCCGTTTCTGGCATACCGAGACGAAGAAGCTGTTTCCGCATCTTGCTCAAATCCATAAAAGCTCCCTCTTGAAGTATGGTTGCGGAAGTATCCCCGTCGGCTCCGAGCGTGACGAAGGAACACTCCCTGACTTTCGATCTGGTCCAGATGTCGCACGGGCCTGACACTTCGCGCCCGTTGACCGTGGCCGTGGCCCCGGCGGCGAGCCGGGATACCTCCAGCGGCCACACGCCGATGGAGCACTGCCACGGGTAGCCCTCCCGTCCGAGCTCCAGCACTTCCCGGGCGTCCTGTGTGGAACTCATGAATTCCCCTTCGATGTGGAAGCCCGCATCATCAACGCTCCAGGACGTGGCGACGCCCACGATGCGGTCCGGCGCGTGCTGGCGCAGGATGGCGAACCTGTCGTTGGCGGTCATGCCGGAAAGGTCGATGATGAAGTCCTCCCAGAAAGCCGTGACCAATGCCCCGGTATAGCCGAGCATCGAAAAGCGGGGCTTTGCGCCTTCGCCCTCCGCCAGCGAGACGGGGCAGGAAAGGCGCACCGGGCCGGGCGCGTTATTCTTTTTCTTCGGATCGGGCATTTTCTTCATCCTCTTGTTCGTTGACGGAAATGGTGTCGGTCACGACATCGGGAGAAATCCCGGCTTCCCGCATCTTTTTGTCTTCTTCGATGCGCTGTTCGAGCACTTCTCCGAAGTCGCGGCCCTGTTCGGCGCACAGATCCGAGCGGGAAACGAGGCCGAGCTGCAAATTCTTTTCTGATGCCGTGGCGTCGCGCGCGGGGTCCACCCAGGACCATCCGGGAAGCTGCCAGCGTACGGGGATGCTCCCGGGCCCATCGGCGAAAACATGGGCCGGGACCAGCCCGGGGATCAGCCGCAGGCCGTCACAGAACCAGTCCCAGAGCGTTTCCATGAACTGGTCGACCAGCAGGGCCTGCTGCATACGGTACATGCGGCGCTCTTCAAGGGCCGCGGAACGGGCGGAAGAATAGGAGGCCCCGGTGTAGTCGTTCGAGAACGCTTCGTAGGACATGCCGAGCCCGCAGGAAATCCTGCGGTTGGAGGCGCGCAGGTACGGTTCGAAGGTGGTCCCGGGGCGCTTGGGGTCAACGATACTGACCTTGGATCCGTTGGGTATGGTATCGATCCGCCCCGCTTCGATGAATTTGGGGATGGCTTTGCCGTCCGTGCCCTTGCCTGATCCGGAGATTCCGCTGGGGATGCCGTTGAGCGGCTGGCCGCCGTCACCGCCGGGCAATTCCACGACAACGCAAAAAGCCGCGGCCACGCGTGCGGCGATCTCTTCGGCGGTAAGGTATTCGTCAAGGTTGTGGACGGTCATGATGATCGAAGCCAGCCACGAGATGGGCACGGATTGGCCGATGCTCTTGCGGGCCATGATCAGCTTGCAGTCTTCAAGCGGCAGCCGGACGTCCTCTTCGGAAAGGTTCATGGTACCGGGCAGCGGCCTGCGGGTGACGTGCAGGGCGACGGGCGTATAGCCGGAATATTCGATGCCGTCCGCTACGGTGTTGCCGGATGGCAGGGTGCCGAACAGGGAACGATTCAGCCGTCCAAGGTCGAGCAGTTCGACGCCGACCGGCGGCAGACCCTTGCGCACGAGGTTGCGGTCGACATAGCGGTGCGCAATGCACCCGCCGTCGATCCACAGGTGGCGCAGCACAAGCTGCTGCTTTTCCCAGAGCGAAAGGGCCCGCCCCCAGCGGGCATACAGGCGTTCCGTGGCTTTGCAGGCTTCGCAGTCGCGGCCGCCATCCGGATGCGGTACGTTCACCTGCGGCTTGATCCCGGTATGGATGACGTTGGCCACGATTTTATCGATGGCTCCGGCGATGGCCGTATTGCGGGCAATGTCGCGGGCGCGGGCCTGCACCAGCTCGCGGTCGCGCCGGTTCATGTTGTCGATGTCGAGGTCGCGGGGCAGCCAGCGTTTGTTCGGCCCGTCGCGCCGGGCCGCGGCATACGAAAGCAGCGCGGCCCGGCCGTGGAGGTAGGAGAGGGCCGCCCGGGGGGAGAACAGCCCAAGGAGGGAAGCTATGCCGGAGCCGACGAGATCTCGCGGCGGCTTGCGGGCCGGAGCAGCGTTCATCAGAACACCACCCCGACGCACGAGAAGCCGTTCGAACCCGTTTCGAGGGAAGAGACGCGGTTTTCCAGCACCGAGATTTTTTTCTGGATGGCGGCGAGATCGCCGCGCTCGAAAGTCATGCCTTCGATGGTGTAGCGCTGGTGCCCGCACAAGATGGCGCGTTCCGCCGCCTTGTACATCTTGAGTTCTTCCTTGAGCTCTTCAAGCGTCGTCATGGAAAGCCTCGTGTCATAAAAACGAACTTACGAATCAAAAAAAAGACTCCATGCGTTGTTATGAACCAGACGAAGCCCTAAAGGGCAAGGAAAAAATGCAAAATCAATAAATTTTACTATCAGTAAACGACTTTATTGCTTTCCGGGCTTGAGGAGCCTATCCTTTCCGCCCTCCTGATACCGGGCGCAAAAAAAGGCCGCCCGGAGGCGGCCTTGGCAACGGGAGGATGTCCCCGCTAGGCTTTTTGCGCCCCACCTTCGAGGGCGGCATCGTCAAGGAGGCTGTCTTCGAGGGCGTACAGGCGTTCTTTCAGTTCCTTATTGACGGCAACCTCATCGTCAAGAAGGCGGTTGAGCGTATTGATGTCGCGCAGGAGTTCCGAACAGGAATCCATCATTTTTTCCGTATGTTCCCACCGTGCGATTTCCGCTTGCGCTTTTGCCTTGGCGCGTTTTTTCGCGGTTCTTTCATCATACAAGATGAACCCTGCCGACAACACGGCCATGACCCCGCCCACGGCAAAGAGCGCGTTCCAGTCCCCCGAGAGGCTGAAGAGCCACGCGCCCACGCAATAAGACGTCAGGCCGCTCACGACCATATACTTGGCGGGGGCCGTTTCCGCGGCGTCCGCCTGTATCGCTTGCCGCATCATGCCATTCAGTTTTTTGCGGGTTTCATCATCAAGGATATCCATTCCCATCAGGCTCAGTGTTTTTTTCAGAGGCTTTTGTTCACCGTTCATTGCTTCTCCCTCAGCTTGTACATTCCTTGCCATTGATGGCGATGCCTTCCGCGATGGGTTCCACGACTTCGAGGTGTCCGCGCACGAGGTCGGCAACCGCCGCAAGCCCTCCCATTTCCGGCTTTTTGACGTTGTTGGCCTCGCAGATGCGTCCGTAGCTTGAGATGAAGTTCAAGGCTTCACAGGCGGTTGAGATGCGGTTGGGGATATGGGTTTCCATGGATCTGCCCTCTCTTGCTAAACGGTTGTCGGCTGGAGCGTGGGCGGCGGGATGTGCTCCTCCGCGCGTGACGCGCACGGCGTCCCCCACTCGTATATCGTGGCGCCGCACTTCCTTTCCGTCCATCAACAGGATTTCCGGGTAACTTTCTTTTTGCCTATAACGGAAATCAGGTTGCTGTGGAATGGAAGGGCACCAAAATATAACGCAGTGGCAGTTAGTTTCGGGCACGGGAACGATACCGATAACGGTTCCTTCTTCAGGCATGGTCGGCCTCCCCAACGCTGAGGGCGTTCCCCGTAACGAAAGCGCACTGGAAATAGGTGCGGTTCGACTCGCGCACCGGAAAAACCTCCCGCAGGCTCGCGCAAAACCGGCGCATGGAGCACGGTGTGATGTCCATGCCGTAGCACCAGTCCGTGAACGCCTCGTAGAGCTTGCGGGCCTGTATCTGTCCCCTGCTCGGGACAAGCCGCTCGCGCACGAACCGGGAGGCCGGGGATTCGTCTTGCTCTTCCCGCCGGTGGGCGGTGGCCACGATGCACAGCTTGCCGAACGTGGCGAAGAGGCGCGACTCCTGCTCGGGGTCCATGAGCGCGACGCGCGCGGCGATGCCCAGCAGCCGCACCCGCAGGGAACGGTTCAGCGTGAGCACGTCTTCGGACAGTCCCAGGCTGGAAAGAAGATCGGATGCGCGCGGCTTGTTCGGAACGGGAGGCGGAGTCGTCGGCAGGCTGTAGGAGCCCGTCCGGCGGATGGAGGGCAGCACCTCGCCGGCCAGCCACTTCTGGAAAGGCCGGGCCGTGGGCTTGTCGGAACGGCAAAGGAAAAAGTAGAGTCCCTGTTCAGTGAGGATGAGCATGTCCTGCTCACCTCCAAGGGTGTGCATCCGTTGCACCCCCTTCCATTCTTCAGGCACAGATTGTAAGGCGCGTGAAGGGTTGTAGTCTTCAGCGTACCCCAAAGACTTGAGCACATCTTTCGCCACGAACAGCAGTTCTCTGTTCTCAGTAAGAGCAACTCGAACTTCATCCCCTCGGAAGAAAAAGGACTTGAGGTCGCTCATGCCTTCCCCCCTTTCCGCCACGGGAGGGACATCGGCGGACGTTCTTCGAGCACGACGCGCACGATTTCGATGCCGCCGTCAGCCTTTGTGCGGACGATGACCGTATCCCACACGCGGATGTCCCGGTTGATGATTTCATCTTCCGGCATTGCGCACCAGCGGCGATGGCCTCCATTGACTGATAACAGCACGTGGAGGGCTTCATCTTCGGGAAGCAGAGACAGGACAAGGGCCGTGGATTCTTGAGTGGAGATCATGCCGCCACCTCCACGGAGAGAGTGGTTCCGCGCATCGTCCAGCGCACGCGGGAAGAAAGGGAGAGGGGCAACCGGAGGAGGGCTTGGAGTGCTTCGGCTTCACCGAAGCGGTCCAGCTTGCGGGCCAAAAGTTCCAGGGGAAGGGAGCCGCCGCACAATGCCGCCGAGCGGGAAAGAGAAATGGAGTGAGACATAAGCCACCTTTTGGTTTTGGGATTGGGAAACAAAAAAGGCGAAACAACGCTCCCCGGCCCAAAAGAAGCCGCCTGAGTCTCACGAACATCAGGACGTTGTTCCGCCAATATGTAACCGCATCCCACGGGCGATACGGCCCGCTTGCGTTCGGTGGCAGAAACAGAAAACGCCGCTCTTTTCTCCAGCGTGGGGCACTGGCGAAGGCTCCGGCAAGCCTCTTTTGGTTTTGGGAAGCTCAGGTTGCCCAAAATGGGGGCGGAAGTCAAGAGGGGAGGCAGAGGCACGCGCCCGGCGCAGAACCGCGCGGAGCGGGAGAGAAGAATGGACTTGGACATGGGAACCTCGTGTATGTTCTTAGTCGGCCTCCGCAGGACGCAAAAAAGGCCGGGAGCTAAGAACCGTACACGAACGGCAGGCATATTCCCCTTGCGGGTGTTTTATTAGCCTACTCCCGGCCATGAATGACCGTAGGATGCACTTCTGCTTGTATATGCGCAGAGGGCACAAAAAACGCCAAGGCTTGCGGGGCTGGCTTCCCGTCGTGTAGGAGTTCTTAAGCTCCGGAGACAGAAAAGCACAGCCGCGCGGGGTTTGTCAAGATACTACTTCTTGATGATGCTGTCGCCGACGAGGCAGGAAACCACATCTTTCTCACTTACAAAACACATGAACGGTTGGAAGCCGTTATAGCCGCCCATTCGATTCTTGGCATTGAAATTTCCAATTACTGACCAGCCAACAAAAGGACTCCCTGTCTGAACATTCCGGTATTGTTTGCTCTTTATATCCGTGAACTCAATTTTTAGGGAGTCGGGATCAACCATGTTGGCCCTGATAAGGCTGGTGATCTGTTCCTGATAATTGGGAGAGATGGGTGGGAAATCCTTATGCGGCTCTACGTACTGTTTAAAAAGCTGGTCGAGCTTTTCCCTGTGTGCCCGTGTCATCTCTAAACATTTCCCCGTCAGCTTGGCAGAGCAAAGCCCCCCTAATCTGACAGTAAGTTCTTCCATCGTGGTGAGGGCGTTTTGCAGATTCAAAGGCTCAACCAGCTCTTCAAATGGCGCACCATCCTCCACGGCTTTCGCCATTTTCGCCTCGCAATCGGCAAAAAGTTTATCCTGTTCCTTTTGATATGCCTGCAATTTTTTATTGGTATTCAATGTGTCATCCGAGGCGCATTGTCCCGGCAATACAATCCCCCAGCCTACGCAGACAAACAGAACGGCTAAAACAGCAATCAGTTTCCGCATACGTTCATCCTCCTTTTCTGGCCTCCATAGCATCTTCTATACCGCCGCGCAAACCAATATGGACTCATCGACTGGAGGCTTCGCGGGCTTCTAAGACCGGGGGCTTGCCTTTCCCGCCATTCGTGGCTATTGAAAACAAGAAGGGCGGCAAGTGCGTCAACACTCACCGCCCCGTGGGACACCCTCCCGAGATTCTCATCTCAAGTTAGCGCCCCGGTTGGAGTTGCACCTCCTACCGGGGCAACTGTTTTAGAGGTTCAGCAAGTGAACCGCAACAGCCGCTAGAACGCTCGCCAGAAACCCGGCGAGAACATCCCGGAGGAAGTGCCTCATGGGGTTACCCTCCTTCCGGAAGGATGCCCCACAAAGCGCACCCTAACCAAGCCTTTCGGAACTGGCAAGGGGCCTTGATGCGTTCTGCCCAGATTGTGAGTTCCAAGCGTCTACGGCTTCCTTGAGTGTATCGAAAAGCGGAGTTTTTGCGGGGCATCCAACTTTATCACAAGAGACGCGCCACATTTCGACTATGCCGACAAAGGTTGTCGCCAATTTGCACTCTGCGTATGCCGAACCGTTGCATACAGGGCACGGTTTCAAGGTTATGACCATTCCTCCGGTTCGCGGGGGGAGTTGATGAGGTATCCATGCTTTTGCGCCACGCAACGTCAGTTCTTCGGACATGGTTCCTCCGCGTTCTTGATATCTATCCACTTTTTCGTTTCTCGGGGTTCGGGGATGGGGCCAGCCCATTGTCCATGCAAGATGGACATCCAGTTACCAACACCTCCAATCACGGCATATAATTCGTTCATTTTACGAGAGTCATGCTTGATCCATGCGATGCGGATGCCATATTCATCCTTGAACCAGTACCACCCTGGCACCTTCGGCTCGTCCGTCCACTCCAGCGCTCGGGGCAGGGCGTTCCATTGTTTGACAGCATATTCCACGTCGACCTTTGGAGCGCAAGGGCCGCACATCCCGCACGCTGGACAGAACCCGTATGCTCTCGTATATGCTCTCAGGACCACATTGGTATTTTTGCACGCCGGGCACGGTAGCAACGTCACTTCTGGCATGATTCCTCCAGTATATTTCTGATTGTCATAAGTGAATTATCTCTTTCTCTCTTTGCATTTGTTCATGAGATCGCGCCTGTTCCAATGCAAAATCGCCACCCCTGCGAATTCGTCCGGTTTGCGCGTCCGTGCCCCGCATTTCGGGCACTGGACAAAATACAGGCTTTCCTCTTTTCCCGGCACCAGTGATGCCTGCTTCTGTACCCACAACGTCGGTTCCGCGCCGCAATCGCACACGCGCAACGGTTCATCTCTCATGATCAATCCTCTCTATGGGATGGCAATGTTTCGGGACATTCCGGCAGCGGCAGGGCTCGAAACACGCCCAGTTTGTCCCTCATGCAGCCGGGGAAAGCCGCGCCGACATGCGTTCGCAGGTGATCAGCGGGTTGCGCCTGAGCCATTCTTCCGGCGTCGCCGCCCGGCAAGGCTGCAAAAGAGCTGGTCTTGCGGGCCCGACCTGAAGCTTTGCCTTCTGCCGCCGGATGCCCTTGACCACTTTCCAGACTTCAAGGCAGTAGGCCCGCTGGCACGTCACCCGCCCGATGTAGTTAGGTTTCCCGCATACCGGGCACTTTGTGGAGCTGCTGTCCAGCCGGGCCCCGGAGTCCAGCCTGGCGCAAAGCCGCTGCACGTCCGGATTGTCGAGTGTGACCTCTGTGGGGTTGTACAATGCTGTCTCACGCATCCGGCCTTTCCTCCTGTACACTCTTGAAGCCGATCCCCATCCGGCATATGGCGCAGGCGGGGTTACAGCACTTGTGATAGCGGATTTTTCGTTTCCCGTTCCATTTCGGCGAACCGACCACTTTTCCCTTTGCGCCGCACAGCGGGCAGGGGGCCCCTTCCCGTGTCCGGAAGATACTGCCTTCCCGTGCTTTGGCTACGGCTACGGTGATGATGTCCATGTCAGTCTCCAAACAGCGTCGCCCCGCCGGTAAAAGGGTTTTCCTCCGCCTGGCGCACGGGCTGCGCCTGTGTCCGCTCGGGACGGCGCGCCAGAAGCGAAAGGCTCGGCTGCCATTGCCAATGGGCCATGGCCACATGGCCGACCAGACAGTCGAGATAATGGTTGGCGCGCGTGCGGACCCATTCCTCGCTGCCGTTTTTGTTCTGGATCAGCTTTTCGGAAGCGATTTCCTTCAAGTAATCAACGCTGGTCTGTGCGTGGAAGGTGATGGGTTCCGATTCGTCGCCGTCCTTGGAAAGACGCCAGAAAATCAGTTTTTTGAAACTCGACGTGTCGATGAGGTAGAGCGGGGTCGTCCGCAGCGCCGCCGTAGCGCTCTTCGGCGAACGCGTTCCGGATATTGCGCCAGCCCTGTCCGGATCCGAAACCCGTACAAATACGCCCGGTTGCACCCGGCTCATGCCTTTTGTGCCCCAAATCACGCCCGGACGCTGCGCCGAGAGCCACTTCTGCGCTTGCATGGGCCGCGAGTCGTCGCTCTTGCTGCCGGCACCGCCGCCCGTATCCAGCGCGGCGCGCCAGATGCCGAATGTCTCGCCCGAAGCCTTGACGTACCGGGCCGTGAAGACGAACTGCGTGAGGTCGGTCCATTCCTGCAACCTGCCGTAATCGATGATGTGCAGGCGTTCCGGCTCCACGGCATGGGCCGCCACGGAAAACCGGAAATACGTGCTCTGCATGTCCACGGACAGCGTCAGGCACACGGCCCATTCCGGAATAGTTCCTTGCGGCATATCGTGGTCGATGTATTTTACGAGCTTTTCTTCGCTGGATTCGGCGGTCACGAACCGATACGGACGCGCGCGCACGTTGTTTTCATAAAGCTGCATGAGGCGCGGGTCACCCTGCGCCTGCATCCTTTCGGCGAGCACGCTGGAAAGCGTGACCAGCGGGCTTTCCCAGAGCCGGAGGTGGAAAGCCACGGCTGCGGCACCTTCAAGCGAACCTTCAACGACTTTCCAGTTCCCGGCGCGCAAGGCGATGTCGCGCTGCATGTCGTTCCAGAGGCCTCCGCACTCAGGACAGCGGTAGCGCCCCAGCCCACGGGACAGGACTTCCTTGTGGCTGGCCAGCGGGGTCACGGACACGATGTTTTCGTCCTCCATGACTTGGGCATGGCCACACAGCGGGCACCGGACCTCAAAACGCATCCAGGCCTGCGCCTCTTTCCGCGCGTCGGACCAGATCGTCGACTCCTTTTCCGTACCCTTTGGACGGCAGCAGCGGATGATTTTGGACAGGCCCATCCCCGCGTACGCCGTGACGCGCTCCTGCATGGCCAGAACAGCGGATTTGTCTGCCGCCGAGTCCTCTTCGTCGATGAGCACGCGGGCCATGGAAATGGAGCGTGTGCTTGAGTCTGACCCGGCCCACATTGCATAGATCCGCGAGCCGTCACGATGGACCGTCTCGTAGTTTTGCAGGGCGTCATCACCGGAAAGCATCCCGCGCAGCGGGGCAATCGCCTTGTAGTAGGGATGGACGATGCCGGTCATGATCTTGCGGGCCGCAAGCTGGTCGGGATAGCCGAATCCCATGTTTTCCTGCCTTCGGCACTGTTCCGCAAACAGGCAGATGAGCGCCATGGTAGTCTTGGCCACCTGGGATGAGGCGATGAGGAACAGCTTTCGGACGTTTTCCCGGTCGAATATTTCAAAGACGCCCTTGGCGTACGGCGTGAGCTCCGCATCCCACTTCTGCCCTTTGCAGGGCCCGTGCACGATGCGCATGTGCTTCTGTGCCCACTCCAGGGTCGAATAACGTGGACGGCCCCGGAAAACGGCACGTTCGGAAGCCAGAAGCCGTACGGGAGGTATTTGCAGCAGGTTTCCCATCATCATTCCGGCATCTCCTCCGGCTCATCCTTGTGCTGGCAGTACAACGCAAATGCCGCCCTCATATCTTCCGTCCACCACTGATCCGTGGAGTAGGGATCAAGGAATCGGTCGACGCGGTCCATCCAGCGGCGGGTAAACTGCGGCACACGGGAAAGGATAAAGTCCATGATCAGCGTTTCAGCCTCCCGGGCCCGGGCATCTTCAATGCCGAGCCGGGACACGAGTTCGCGGGCCGTCTCCGCGTTTCCGCCAAAATCGGAGGCGATGAGTACGCCCATGTCCGTTCCGAACTTCTCCAGGCCGACACGGAATACCCTGGCACGTTCTCCAAGCTCGGCTTCCCATGTTTCGATGGGCACATAGCGCCCACGTTTGAGGTCCTCATCGAACTTCCTGTTGCGGAGCTCCTGTTCTTTCAGCTCAAGTTTGACTCTGGCATCCCGCCGTGCGATCTCGGCGTCAGGCTCCTGCGGGGGCGTTCCCGCAGCGGGGTCGGTATCGATGATCCGGCGCTGGACATACTGTTTTGCCCACGAAAGGACGGTACGTTCGGAAAATCCTCCCCCCCGGCGAGCTACCAACGCCCCATCGTTGATGTGCTTGGAAACGGTGTTGTATGAGGTGAGATAGCCGTTTTCCTTCAAGAACATCACGATTTGATTGATATTTTGTAAGATCTTCCCTTCAATGGGATTGGATTGGAGTGTTATTTGAGACATGCCGTACCTCGCAGGGCTTCAAAGATGCCGGGATTGGAGCGGATAACCTGCTCGTAGAACTCAACGGCATCAAGCCGGGGAAGAAATCCCGGCGCATACTCAAGATTCAAAGTATCTCCGGAAAAACGGAACTGGAGGCCGTATTCCTGGGCATGGATCTGAATGTCCGCATAAATATCCCGCTCCAGCTCCGTGAGGCCTTCCAGTTTTTCTCCGGCAGGAAAATCCATGAATGACTGCCGTGGGCGTCGCGCGTTTCGTTCCGCTTCGCGCAGAATGGGCGCCGGCAGACCTTCGCGGAGCCATTCCCACACGCCGATGCCGGCTGGAGGGAGATCGCCGACGTCCTTTCCGATGACTGAAGGAACCAGCCAACGGACGGCGTGTGGGTATTCAGACCAGGAAAAGCGGCAATCTTGAGCCCACTTCCACGATTTTCCTTTTCCCGCGGTGTCGTTGTCGAGGGCGTTTACAATGCAATCCGCCACGGAAAGGATGGTATGAGCGTGAGGATCCGGGGCATTGGTCGCCGATCCCGTGCCCATGGCTCCGATTTCAAAACGGTGAAGCTCCTGCCACAGGAGCACGGCGTCCCGCTCCGTTTCGACGATGACCCATATTTTCCAGTGGGGAAGTCCCCAGATGCCGTAGCAGGGTTCTCCGCCGTCCAGCGCGCGATAGCGGCGTTGTGTCTTGTCGACCTCATCCGCGTCAGAGCAGCGTATCTTGACGCGCTTCAAGATACGCTTCCCCTCTTCATCGCGCTGATAGCACGGGATGACGAGCCCTTCCGGGGCATAGATATGTTTTTCCCGGCCATTCTGGTTTTCCGCATAGGGAAGCCCCCATGCGGAATAAGAGAAGAACCGCCTTTTGACATTCCAACCGAGGCCGACCTTGGCCGCCGTATCTAAAGTGATGCCCCATTGGTCGAGCGATGCTAGGGCATCGGCAGTTTCAAAGAGGGCTTTGTTGCATGTCGAAACGAAGTCGGCAGCCTTCTTTTGCCAAAGATCCGGACTGGCTTCTGTCTGGCGGGGAACCCAGCGGCGCGGAACGGTCGTGCGATGAATAGGCTGGCGAGAATCTTTTCCGAGAGAATCGGGTGCGAAACGCTTGAGGAATTCCCTGAATCCTTCAGATGAACCTTCATCATAGCCGTTTACGGCACAGAAAATATCAATCAGATCCCCATGGTTGCCACAAGAATAGCAGTGGGCGGAATCGGATTCGGGATCATACCAGAAAGCGCCTCCCGGTGTTTTCTCGGAATGAAAAGGGCAGGCGGAAGTGAAACGATGACCCGGAGTCCCTGGCTGAACACAGGAAAGGAGTTCTCGCGCAATGCGCTCACGTTCTGAAGCGGAAAGGAAGTTCGTTGCAAATCCCATACAGTCCTCCGTTAGGGTAAGTAGGGGAAAGAAATTAGAGGATTCGGCTTCCAGCAAAAACAAAAACAACAAATAAAATCAGTATGATTGCCATATAAAAAACTCAATTTTAGGATGAAATAAGCAAGTAGGGCAAAATCCGGAAAATAACTTCTCATATTTTTTTTTTACTTTTTTATTTCATTTTTACTTTCTTTATTTTTACCCTTTTTACCCTATTAGAACTAAAAAGAAGAAAAGAAAGATAATAAAAAAAGATAATTGCAAAAAATAAACCAACTCGGAGCACCCCTAAAGTTACCCTAAAAAGCCCTACTCGAATGCCCTAAGCGCTAAAGGGAGGGAAGCCACTCGCTCTTAATGAGGATACCAATCACATAAGTTCTATTGCTTGTTTTCACATCCAGCTTGCGCAGTCTGATTTCAGCCATAAAAGAGCGCTGACTCTTGAGCATCTTCTCAGGAATGGATTTTTCATCCTTGCAGAATTTGCAAAAAGCTGCATAGAGCGTTTTGGATTGCTCTTGTGAATTTTCATCCCGTTCGCAGCACATCTGGAGGAATTCTCCGACGAGATCCTGATCTTCGACATACTCTGAAGTGTATTCTTGAATGATGGGCGGAGGTGCGAACTCTTCCCCGAGCAAGAATTTTCGGGCGTTTCTCACAATGTACGAAAGTATACCCGGATACGCTTCTTTAATCCTTTTCTTGAAGCTTTCTTTCTCCATTTCGAGATAGACATGTTTCTGCTCGTTGACTTCGGAGGTTTCCTTTACAAACTCGGCCATAAACGGGATGACTTTGATGCGGTTTTGGAATCCGGGATCATAACCGTTCATTTCTGGGATATGGTTTGTATGTAGCCACAGCTTGCACTGTGGCTGAAACGACTTGTTCCCCTCATAGAGATCGCGTTCCGTGATTTTATCTCCACCGGAGATGGCTTTCAGAATATCGATACGAAATTTTTCTCCACGGGCATTTTCCGAAGAAATGCTCATGCGAATGCCGTTTGCTAGATCCATGAGATCAGGATTGGGGCCCCGTTTTGATGCTTTATCGTCGATAAGCGCAGACACTTTGAGCTGCGTTGCATATCCTCCGAGAACATCTCGTATTGCATCGAAGGTTACGGACTTTCCGTTGTTCGAGGCGGGACCATAAGCAACAAAGACGCTTTTGTGACTGTATCCTGTTGCTGAAAGACCTATGGCAAGCCCAAAGAATCTTTTGAGGCCCTCATTCTCACAGAATATCTTGTCCAAGTGGTCTTCCCAGAAGGGATCTTCATAATGGATCCCGCGATATTCGCATGGAGACATGTGTTGCAGATAGAGCGATGGATCCGGGCGCATCAGCTCACCAGTACGCAAATTGATGACGCCATTTGCACAGGGAAGCAGTTCCGGATGTCCATGCCATTCTGCTCCGGAGATCCCGAGAGACTCTTCCCCCTGAGCTGCTGCTTTGAGGACGCTGGAAACACGTCTTGTACTGCGTAACGACTCAGCACGTTTTGAGAGGAGGGCCACTTTCTTAAGAAGGGTCTTTTGGAGCTTGTACGCCTGCTTTTTGAGGTCTTCCGCTTCCTGCTTCGCATCTTCCTCTCCGCTGTTTGCAGCATCATCCGCTTGTTTTAGTAGCTTGCCGACTTCAACTTCGGCTTCATCGGCTTTGATGTACTCGGCGGATTCATAGATTTCTGCCATTTCCATCACACATCGCTGGGTTTTCTGAATCTTGTCCCGCACCCACCGGATTCCATCGAATTCAAACCATTGTTCGATACTGTGATCGTAAACAAACTGGTTCCGATGGAGATACTGAAAAAGTTCAGCATCTCCGAGTTCATTGCGATAGCAATACTTGAGAAGCGCAGCGAGAGAGGGCCTTTCCGGAGGAGGGGAAGGCTTGAGTATGGACCATGTCGCGGGCCCATCCGGAAGCGATGCGTCAGGAACGATGGTTCTGCCTTTGTCTTTTTCCTTGGCGGCCTCAAAGGTTTGCTGACGTTCCTTCTCGATCTCTTCCTTGATGATGGGCACAAGTGAAGAAATCTCGGTCATAGCGCAGTCCTATTTGTTTGGGATTTGGACTGATGGCGCGACGTGAGAGCATAAAGTAAGACACTTCCGTGTGTTATGGAAACTCGGAGGAGAAATAAGCTACAAAGAGCAGTAAAGGGGAGAAATAGGGGAGAAGAGACGACAACAGGCAGCCATAGATTATTATCTATAACTGCCTGATATAATTCTGGTGCGCCCGACAAGAATCGAACTTGTGGCCTACAGCTTAGGAGGCT
>ERZ1106929.1053-NODE-1053-length-26348-cov-7.659111_pt1 | contig 26348 bp, 20 predicted proteins | sample MGYA00403662_ERZ1106929 | MGnify/ENA primary metagenome ERZ1106929 (study PRJEB35170, sample SAMEA104062442) | human gut metagenome | biome: human gut; feature: human-associated habitat; material: faeces | place: Denmark | collected 2013-02-20 ... | reverse complement strand
CCGCAGCCGCCGGAGCGGTGCTTAAGCCGTAAGGCGGGAATTGTGCGGTGTTGCCATAGACTATATTTTCGACTTTTCTGATACACCCTAGTGGCCAGGGATACGATAAGGTGTGAAATTATGCTGATCGAACTGCAGGACCTTGGCAAAAGCTTTGGCGAGCACGAGGTCTTAAAACATGTAACAGCCAGTGTGGAACGCGGCGACCGCATTGGTATTATTGGTGCAAACGGCACCGGCAAAACCACGCTCCTGCGTGTGCTGTGCGGCGAAAGCCTGCCCGATGCCGGTGACGCTGCCTTTGCGGCGGGGGCAACCTGCGGCTACCTGGAACAGACGGGTCATCTTGACCCGGAGAAAGACGTTTACGAAACCATGCGCCTTGCGTTCCAGCCTGCGCTTGACGCCATGGCGGAGCTGGAGACCCTGCAAAAGCAGCTGGCAGCTGACCACCACAACACGGCTATTACGGATAAGATCACAGCCTGCAACGCAGTGATCAATGCCATGGATGCCTATAATATGGATACCCAGATCAAAAAGGTGCTCAACGGCATGGGCTTCCCGGCAGATACCTGGAAGAAAAAGGCCGGGGTGCTTTCCGGCGGCGAGCAGACCCGCCTGCGCTTGGCCCGCTTGCTGTTGGAACGCCCGGACATTCTGATTCTGGACGAACCCACCAACCACCTGGATCTGGAAACGATGGACTGGCTGGAAACCTATCTGAAAGCCTACCGCGGCGCAGTGCTGGTGGTCAGCCATGACCGCTACTTCCTGGATTCTGTCTGTACCCGTATCTGGGAGCTGCGCGGCAAAACCATCACCACCTACCGCGGCAACTACTCCGCCTACTTGCCCCAGCGCGAAGCAGCGGACGAGCGCCTGCAAAAACAGCATGATGCCGATGTGGAAAAGGCGGCCAAGCTGCAGGATTATATTGACCGCAACCTGGTGCGCGCTTCCACCACCAAAATGGCCCAGAGCCGCCGCAAACAGCTGGAAAAGCTGGAAATCACCGAAGCACCCCAGGCGGAAGCCCACCAGCTGAATTTCCGCTTTGAGTATGATATTGAGCCGTATGATGAGTTGGTCATCATGAAAGGCTTAACTATCCGCATTGGGGAACGCACCCTGTTGGAAGCACTGGATTATGTCGTCCACCGTGGGGACAAGCTGATTATTGCGGGCCCCAACGGCACCGGTAAATCTACCCTGCTGCAGGTATTGGACGGTAAGCGCCGCCCCTCCGGCGGTATGGTGCGGCTGGGCACTGGTGCCAAGCCCGGTATCTTTGTGCAGCAGCAGACCCGCCGCGCAGGCCGCGTGATCGATGCCATCTGGAACCAGTACCCCCGCTTTACCGAGCTGGAAGTGCGCAGCCACCTGGCCAGGTTCGGCTACCGCGGCGAGGAAGTGTTCAAGGACTGCGCCACCCTTTCCGGCGGTGAGATGGCCCGCCTGCGCTTTGCGGAGCTGGCCCTGGAACGCCCGAACCTGATGTTTTTGGACGAACCCACCAACCACCTGGATATTTTCATGCGCGAAACGCTGACTGATGCGCTGTCTGCCTACACGGGCACCCTGCTGCTGGTCACCCATGACCGCTACCTGATGCAGACCCTCGGCTGCCCGATCCTGTACCTGGAAGATGGCAAGGCGACTTTCTACCAGAACTTCCAGAAGCTGCATGACCGCGATACTTCCAAACAGCCGGAACCCGCCAAGCAGGAGGATAAGCCCCAGAAGGCAGGCTATGGCAAGGAGCAGCGCCGCCGCCGTGCCGAGGTGCGCACCCGCCTGAAAGCGCTGGAAACCGAGATCGAAGAGCTTGGCGCCCGTATTGTTGAGCTGGAAAACGAAATCAACGACCCGGAGGTTCTGCGCGACCACCTGCTTTTGCGGGATAAGTGCGATGAACTGGATGATTCCCGCTTCCACCAGCAGGAACTGTATGACGAGTGGGAAAAGCTGGCAGAGGAACAGGACCGCATGGATGCAGAAAGTGATTCCTGAAAAACGCGTTGAGCGCCGCATCTGGCACACCGGCCCGGAGGCCCTTTTTGCGGCAGATCCGGCTGCAAAAAATGAGAAACATTAAAAACAGTAATGAAACTGTAACTTGCTTTCCTGATAAAAAGCGGTATACTATTTTTGATATTGGGCTTGTGCGGCTGGGCAGGTGCGCTGCATCATCCACCGCCAGCTATTTTGCATGTGTGCCGGTGCTTTGCCGGCTGGAGTAAAGCACGCTGCGCTTTTTTGCTAACCATGCGCAGCAGTAAGAAACAGGCAGGGAATACACTTTGCAGACAACGATCATCATAGCAACACATAAACCGTACTGGATACCGGAAGACCCCATGTACCTGCCGGTACAGATGGGCCATGCCATCCACCCCGGCATTGGCTACATCGGGGACGATACTGGTGAAAATATTTCAGAGCGCAACGGCAATTTCTGCGAGCTGACGGGCCTGTACTGGGCGGCCAAAAACCTGGATTCCGATTATATCGGCATCGTGCATTACCGCCGTTACTTTGCCAGCCGCCTGCACCGTTTTGAGCGTAAAAAGCGTCGGGTCATCGGCCACGAGGAACTCAACGCTATTTTGGCCACCACCAATGTTGTGCTGCCTAAAGAGCGCCACTATTTTATTGAAACCAATTATACCCAGTATATCCACGCCCACCATGAACAGGACCTGCGGGTGACCCGCGCCATCATCGAGCGCAAATGCCCGGAGTATCTGCCGGCGTATGACACCTACATGTCCAAAACGCACGGCCATCACTTCAATATGTTCGTGATGAAAAAGGAACTGCTGCAGCACTACTGCACCTGGCTGTTCGATATTTTGTTTGAGCTGGAAAAAGAGCTGGATATCAGCAGCTATTCCACCAATGATAAGCGGGTGTTCGGCTTTGTGAGCGAGCGCCTGCTGGATGCCTGGCTGATCACCAACAACATCGCCTATGAAGAGCTTGACGTTGTATATATGGAAAGCCAGCATTGGCTGCGCAAGGGGATGGCCTTTTTGAACCGCAAGTTCTTCCCCCACAAGGAGGCTCACAAATGAAACGCACGGCAGCGGTTATTGTAACGTATAACCGCAAGGCAATGCTGCAGCGCTGCCTGCGGGCTTTGTGTACCCAAACGGCCGGTGTGCCGGAACTGTGGGTGATCGATAATGCCAGCACGGACGGCACGGCCGAACTGGTGGCGCAGCTGAACCTGCCAACCATGCACTATTATAATACCGGCAAAAACCTGGGTGGTGCGGGCGGCTTTGCCAGCGGCATCCAGCAGGCAGCGTGTTCCGGGGCAGAGTATCTGTGGATTATGGATGATGACTGCCTGCCGGAACCGGATGCCCTGCAGCAGCTGCTGCTGGCGGATGCCGAACTGGACGGGCAGTACGGCTGGCTTTCCTCCCGCGCACTGGCGCCGGACGGTAAAGACCAGCCCATGAACCTGCAGCGCAGCACGCCGTACAAAGATTTGGCAAGCTTTGCCGGGCCGCGGCAGCCCGCGGTTATGGCCAGCTTTGTTTCGCTGTTTTTGCGCAGCAGCACAGTGCAGCGCTTTGGCCTGCCCATTGCAGAATTTTTTATCTGGTCGGACGATTGGGAGTATACCCGCCGTATCTCCCGCAGCATGCCGTGCTATGTAATTCCCGCCAGCCGGGTGGTGCATGCAATGCAGAACGCCACGGTTGTCAACATTGCCACCGATACCCCGGACCGCTGGCCCCGCTACCGCTACTTTTACCGCAATGATGTGGTGCTTTACCGGCGGGAGGGGCTGCGTGGCTGGCTGTGGCTGATTGCCAAAGATACCTGGCACAGCGTTCAGGTGCTGCGCCACGGCCCGCAAAAATGTAAGCGGCTGGGCATTATCTGGCGCGGTTTTTTTGCTGGAGTCAACTTTCACCCAACCGTACAAGGCTTACCCACACAGGAGCGATGAACAATACACCACACACAAACTGCCTGACCCTGCGCCTGCTGCATGCGGCAAAGGGGTACAAAGCGGTTGCTTTTGATATTTTCGATACCTTGCTCAAGCGGGATTGCGCCCACCCGGCGGATCTGTTCGCCCTGATGGAAGTTACCCATCAGGCGGCTCTCGGCTTTGCCGGGGCGCGCGTTGCCGCAGAGGCAGAAACCCGCCAGACCCTTGGCCGCGAGGTGACACTGGCCGAAATTTATGCACATCCTGCCTTGCGGGGTACTGACCCCGCTGCAGAGTGCGCAGCGGAACTGGCTATGATTGCCCCCAACCGACCGGTAGCCCAAGCCGCTGCGGCCTGCCATGCCCGCGGGCAAAAGGTATATGCGGTTTCGGATATGTATCTGCCTAAAGAGCAGATCGAAGCCATGCTGCAAAAATGCGGGCTGGATTTTCTGGATGGAGTGTTCGTTTCCTGCGAGTACAGGGTGCAAAAGCGCAGCGGTAAGCTGTTCAAGCTTTTTTTGCAGCAAACTGCCTTGCGCCCGGCGGAAGTCTTGTTTGTGGGGGATAGCCCCCGCGCGGATTTTGCCGGGGCAGCGCTGGCGGGTATCCGCTGCTTTTTGCTGCCGCAGCCAACCCCGCTGCCATACACCAAAACCCCGGCGGATGCCGTAGGCGGTGTCGCAATTGCCACCCTGCAAAACTGCTGCCAGAATCTAAATCCCAGTGCTGCGCTGGGGGCAGAGCTGCTTGGCCCGCTGGCGGTTGGCTTTGCCACCTGGCTGCATGGGCAGCGCGCGGCTATACCGGGGGCAAAGCTTGTATTCCTGGCGCGGGATATGTACCTGGTGCGCCAGGTGTACCAGCTGCTGTACCCAGAAGAAGAAACCTTTTACCTGAAAGCATCCCGCCAAAGCCTTTTGCCAGCCCTGCTGCAATGCCCAATGAATGAGCAGGCGTTGGCACTTTTGGCGGATACCCTGCCGCGCCAGCAGCTGACCCAACGGCAGATCGCCGCCTATCTTGGCTTTGATTCCCCGAAGGGATACACCACCAAAACCTATGACCTGCGCACCCGCCCCTTGCCGTGCCGCACCAAAGAGATGCTGCTGGCCCTTGCGGCCCACAGCAAGCTGCCGGAAGGGGAACCGCTGCGCAGGCGGGCAGAGCAGGCAAGAGCGTATCTGGAACAGGCAGGCCTGACGAATGGCCCGGTGCTGCTGGTGGATATCGGCAGCGGCGGAACCACCCAGCGTGTGCTGGAAGAGCTGCTGCACACCCAGCTGTACGGCTGTTACCTTGCCTGCGATGCGCGCCTGCACCAGAACCTGCCGCCGGAGCGCGCCAAAACATTTTTGTTTGATGGCTGCCCGGCCCCCCTGTGGTACTGGGTGGGCCAGCCCATGCTGGAAGTTCTGCTCTCCGAGCCATGCGGCTCCACGGTGGGATACCGCGCACAGGCCGGGCAGATGGTGCCGGAAATCGGGAAGGCGGGTGCAGATAACAGGGCAATCACCGCGCCGCTCTGGCAGGGCATGAGGGCTTTTGTTCAGCGCTGGCAGGCTGGCCCGCTGCATGATGTACAGATCCCGCCGCAAACCTGCATCGCAGCGTTTTTGCAGATGGTGCAGGCCCCCCGCATGCAGGAGGTGCGCACCCTGGGTGAGATCACCGTGGAGGACGGCGGCAGCTGGAAGCTGGCTGCCCCAGCCAGCTGGGGCGCCTATCTGCACGCCCCGGCACAGCTGAAACGGGACCTTGCCCAGGCGCGCTGGAAACCTGCGTTTTTGCAGCGCCTGTTTGGCATGCCGCTGCCATACGGCAAGGTGTACGCTGCACTGAAACATAAAAAGTAAGCATTAAAATGGATATAAAATATAAACCCAAAGGCAGGTGAACCGTATGGAGCAGGCCCCATTGATCAGTATTATCATGCCTGTCTATAATGCCGGGGTGCTGCTGCATACCGCGGTGGAAAGCGTGCTGCGCCAGAGCTTTGCGGATTTTGAGCTGCTGCTGGTGGACGATGGCTCCACCGATGGCAGTGCTGCGTTGGCCCATGAGCTGGCCAAAAAAGATGGCCGCATCCGGGTGCTGGAACAGCCCAATGCGGGCATCTGCGCTGCGCGCAACCTTGGCTTGCAGCATTGCCGCGGCCAGTGGTTCACCTTTTGTGATGATGATGATACCATGCTGCCCTATGCGTTGGAAACCCTGCTGGTCCTTGCCAAATCAACCGGGGCGGATGTGGTGCGCGGTGGCTACCGCCTGCTGCGGGCCAATGCTGCAGGAACGGCTGTGGAGCTGCCCCACCCGCCGGGGCAGGCAATAATCATTCACAAGCCGGCGGGGCAGGGCTACCTGCAATTTTTGCAGCAAAGCGGGCCGCAGTTTGTCTGGAACGCTATGTACTGTACAAATCGGCTGGGCCATCTGCGCTTTGATGAAACCTGCCGCAAAGGGCTGGAAGATTTTGCCTTCAACGCGGCAGTGTTCCAGCAGGCAGATTCAGCCGCATATACGCCGCAGATCGTATATGAACACCTGGAGCGGCAGGGCAGTACCTCCGCCTGTGGGAACCCGGCAGCAGTGCAGGTACGGCTGCAATACCTGCCCCGGTGGGTGCAGGCGGAATATACAGCAGCCCGCGCCTGGTGCCCCCCGCAGCAGCTGCCAAAGGTGTGGAGCGCCCGCCAGGCAGAGTTTGTCACCTTTGTCATGCATCAGCTGCGGGATGGCCGCTTGCCGCCCAAAGCCAAAGCGGCTGCCTGGCGCAGCCTGCAGCAGGCGCTGGCAGCCTGCCCCCACAGCAGGCTTGACTTTTGGTATGCACTGCGGCACAATAAAAAACAGGGTGCCGCACTGTTTTTGTTCCGTACCCACCTGCAGGGGCTGTATGCCTGCCTGCCAAACCGGGAGGAGAAACTGCTACAATGAAAACCATCCTTGTTACCGGCGCAGCCGGTTATATCGGCCGCCATGTTGTAAAAAAAGCACTGGATATGGGCTACCGCGTCATTGCATCGGACTTTGCCTTTAAGGGCGTGGACGAGCGCGCAGAATTCTGCGATGTGCCTATTTTCAGCGGGGACAAAAATATTTATGCGGCGTTGGGCAAGCCTGATGTCTGCATCCATATGGCCTGGCGGGATGGGTTCCGCCACAATGCGCCCAGCCACATGAAGGATCTTTCCTCGCATGTTACCTTCCTGAACAATATGGCAGCGGGCGGCCTTTCGGATTTGACCGTGATGGGCACCATGCACGAAGTCGGCTATTGGGAGGGTGCTATTGAGGATGATACCCCCTGCAACCCCCTGAGCCAATATGGCATTGCCAAAAATGCCCTGCGCCAGAGCATGATGCTTTCTTTGCAGGGCAGCAGCTGCAACCTGCACTGGCTGCGCGCCTATTATATTACGGGCGATGAAGCCCATGGCAGTTCCATCTTTGCCAAAATCGCACAGGCAGAGCTGGACGGCAAAACAACTTTCCCGTTTACCAGCGGGCAGAATAAGTACGATTTTATTGATCTGGATGAACTGGCAACCATGATTGTGGCGGCCAGCGTGCAGAACAAGGTCAACGGCATCATCAACGTCTGCACCGGCCAGCCGCGGACCCTGGCTGACCGTGTGGAGCAGTTCCTGCGGGATAAAAACTATAAGATCAAACTGGATTACGGCGTTTTCCCGGACCGCCCGTATGATAGCCCCGGCGTTTGGGGCGACCCCACCAAGATTAACGCAATATTAAAAGATGCAGGTTTGGCATAACGATAACCGGAAAGGGTGACAGAATGAAACGACTGGGTATTTTTTTCTTTTACGAAAAAAACGGTGATGTGGATGATTTTATCACCTATTACCTGCGCGATCTTGCCCGTAACCTGACCGAGCTGATCGTTGTGTGCAACGGCAAGCTGAGCAAGCAGGGCCGCGCGGCATTTGAAGAATTTACCGATCAAATTATTGTGCGCGAAAACAAGGGCCTGGATGTGTGGGCCTATAAAACCGCGCTGGATCATTACGGCTGGCAGCGTTTGAGCGAATTTGACGAAGTGGTCATGACGAACTCTACCCTGATGGGCCCTGTGCGCCCCTTGAAAGAAATGTTTGACGCCATGGCCGAGCGCACCAACCTTGATTTTTGGGGCCTGACGATCCACCATGGGGCGGAGGGCAACCCCTTTAAGGGCAAACATCTTTATAATTACCTGCCGGTGCACATTCAGTCCCACTTTATTGTCTACCGCAAAAAGTTCATCCAGAGCAAAGAGCTGCAAAATTACTGGGATACCATGCCCATGATCGAAAGCTATACCGACTCTGTGCAGCGGTACGAATCGGTGTTTACCAAACAGTTTGCCGATAAAGGCTACCAGTGGGATGTCTATGTCAACACGGACGATCTGAAAGAGTTTACGGATTATCCGCTGCTTGTCTGCCCCACGCGGTTGCTGCGGGATAAAAAGTGCCCGCTGTTCAAGCGCCGCAGCTTTATGCATGATTTTGAGGCATACCTGAATGATACCGCCGGGGAGCCGGTGCGGGAACTGTACGCTTACCTGCGGGACCATACGGATTACCCGCTGGAGCTGATCTGGAAAAACATGATCCGCACCATGCACCCTTATGATTTTACCCGCAACCTGGGTCTGACCCGCCTGATTCCGGAAAGGGTACAGGATGAGGCCTGCGCCGCTGCCGTGCGCAAAAACCGCCGCATTGCGCTGTGCATGCACCTGTATTTTATGGATATGCTGCCCCAAAGCTGCGCCTTTGCCGCCAACATGCCGCCGGAGACTGACGTTTTCATTTCCACCAACACGCCGGAGAAAAAGCAGCAGATCGAAGAAGCGTTCCGCACCCTGCCGTTGCATGCCGTTACCGTAAAGGTGGTCGAAAACCGCGGCCGCGATGTGGCAGCGTTCCTGTGTGACCTTGCCCCGCAGATCCGGGAGTATGATTACGCCTGCTTTATGCACGATAAAAAGGCCATCCAGACCAAACCCGGAAGCGTTGGCGCCAGCTTTGGCTATGTCTGTAACGAGAATATCTGCAAAAACGCAGACTATGTGCTGAATGTGCTGACAGAATTTGAAAAAGACCCTTATCTGGGCCTGCTCTGCCCGCCGTTCCCCACGCATGGCGTGTATTTCATGAACATGTGCTCCAACGGCTGGGGCCCCAACTTTGATAATACCAAGGCCCTGATGAAAAAGCTGGGCATTGACCGCCCTATTTCCGGCGAAAAAATGCCCATTGCCCCCTTTGGCAGCGTATTCTGGTTCCGCGTAAAAGCATTGGCCCCACTGTTTGACCACGGCTGGCAGCACGAGGATTTCCCGCCGGAGCCGCTGCCGCAGGATGGTACCATCAGCCATGCCATTGAGCGTATCTATCCCTTTGTGGCGCAGGGGGCAGGGTATTACCCCGCCCAGGCCATGAGCGCTGATTATGCCGTTGCCCGCTGCGATTCCATGCAGGCATACGCGGGTGGTTTGATCCGCCCGCTTGCCCGCGTGTTTGACTGCACCACCTTTGGCAGTGCCGCTGCCAGCGCCGGTGCTTTTGCCGCGCGCAGGCACTGGTTCGGTTTTGGAAACTATGGCCCGTATGAGAATTCCAAGCGCCGCCGCGCCCGCAACTGGCTACGTAAGCGGATGCCGAAATCCGCTTACGAAAACATGATGCGCGTTAAGCGCACGGTGTTGGGCCCCCATGACGTGAACTATGAGGATTAAGCCAACCGCTATGAAAAAACGGCTGATTATCTATTTCAATTATCACCCCAACGGGCAGGCTGATGCAGCCTGCCGCTTTGCTGTACAGCAAATGGCCGCAGTGGGGCAGGTGTTCTTTGTCAATAACGGCCCCTTGCAGCCGGAATCCCGCCAGTGGGCGCAAGGCTGCTGCCACACTGTGCTGGAGCGTGAAAACACAGGCTTTGATGTGGGGGCCTACCGGGACGCTGTTTTGCAGACCGGCCTGGATATGCTGCTGCAATACGATGAAGTTGTGCTGATGAACTATACCCTTGCCGGGCCGGTGGGGGATGTAGCTGCCATGTTTGCTGCGATGGATGGGCGCCCGGAGCTGGATTTCTGGGGCCTGACCCGCCACTATGCTATGCGCAGCCACCGCTTTGGCGGGGCAAAAGCCATGGTGCCGGAGCATATTCAATCCCACTTTGTTGTGGTGCGTTCCTGCATGATGGCAGACTTTTTTGCTTACTGGCAGGCGGCCGCCCTGCCCGCCAGCTATGAAGATTCCGTCCGCCTGCACGAAACGCAGTTTACCGACCACTTTGCCGCCCTTGGTTACCGGTGGGATACCTTTGTGGATACCAAAGACCTGGCAAGCCTTTTCGTCAATCCCATTATGGCCTGCCCCAAGCTGCTGCTGGCGGACCGCGGGTGCCCGTTTTTCAAGCGCCGCAGCTTTTTTACCCCCTATGCGGATGAATTGCGCCGCACAGACGGCCAGGCCGCCGCAGAACTGTATGACTATCTGAAATCCGAGACGGATTACCCGGTGGATGACCTGCTGCGCGCACTTCTGCCGGTGCAGCCGCTGGCTGCCATGGCGCAAAACCTGCACTGGCATTATATCCTGCCGCAAACGGCGGGGGAGTGTACGCCCATTTTGCTGGATGCCAACACTTTGGCAAAAGGCTGCGCCCTGCAGCCGGATGCCATCTACTGCCTGCCGCTGCTGCGTGCTGCCGGGGTGGAGGGCTATTATTATGCCCGGTCTATGCCAACCAGCCTGCAGCTGGCCCAGGCGGCAGAACTGTTTGATGCCCACCCGCTGGTAGGTGTGCTTGGCCCGGCTCTGCCGCTGTATGCGGGCTGCGCCGCCGAAAAAGCCCGGCGCTGGCAGCAGCAGAAACCTGCCGTACAGGCAAAACTGTCTGCGCTGGATTCCCCGCTCCCTCTGGATGAAACCCCGCCGCCGCTGCCCAATGGCGGCTGTCTGTTGGTGCGGGGGGCGGCATTCCCGCAGGGGCTGCCGCCGCTGCAAACGGAGTCGGATTTCTGGCTGGTGCCGCTGCTGGCCCAGTATAACGGCTATGCCAGCGCTACATTTGAAACCGCCGCCCAGTGTGCGGCCCGCGCCGATGTGCTGGATGCCGCCCTTGCTGCCCAGCGCGGCGTTGGCCCAGTATTCCGCCTGATGGGCCGCACCGTCAAAAATGCCCTGCGCAAACGAAAGGAGAGTGTCCGGTGAAAAAACAGCGCCTGTTTTATCTGGATCTCATCCGCGCTGTGGCGCTGGTGTGCATTCTGGTCATTCATTTCAATGCTGCCGTTACCGGGTATTTTACACTGCCGTCCAAACTGTTCGGCAGTGTGCTGCCCTTTAACATCTATTTGGGGGACTTTGGCTCCTCGCTGTTCTTTATGGTTTCCGGCGCGGCGCTGCAGTATACCAGCCCCGGCCAGGGAAGAGAGCCGCTCAATCTGGCGCGCTTTTACCAAAAGCGCGCCAAGGCGGTGTACCCCATGTTCTGGCTGGCGTGGTGTATATTTTTTCCCATCCGTTTTGTCACAAAGCCGGGGTATTATGCCGCAGCCAAAACGCCCAGCCTGCTGCTGACGGTCCTGGGGCTGGATAATTTTGCCCAGGCCGCGGGCTTGGTCACGATGGATTTTGCCTGCGTGGGCGAGTGGTTCCTGGGCAGCATCCTGTTTTTGTACCTGTTATTCCCACTGCTGCGCTGGGGGCTGCGCAAACAGCCGCTGCTGACCTGGGCCGTAGTGCTGGCGGCCAGCCTGCCGGTGCATTACATGGGGTGGGATGCCCGCCTGGTAGCAATCCATATCCCGGAATTCCTGCTCGGCATGGCGTTTGTACACTGGAAGCGCCCGGCGCGCCTTGGCGTGCTGGCCGGGTGTGCGGTGCTGCTGTTTACCCCCGCTGCGGCGGATGGCAAGGTGGCCTGTGCGCTGTTCAGTGCCGCGGCGTTCATTCTGCTGGCCGCACTGGGGGGCTGCATCCACTGGGTGCCGCTGCAAAATGCGTGTGCGCTCCTCAGCAAGTATTCTTATGCGGTCTTTCTGACCCACCATGTCATCATTCTGCGCCTGGTGGATAACTTTGACCTGGCCGCCATGACCCGGCGGGATACCGCGCTCTTGTTTGGCGTTTACCTTTTGGCCGTTGCCGCGGCGTCGGCAGCGCTCTTCCGGCTGGATGCCTGGGTGCGCAGCAGTGCGGTAAAGCTGGCTGCTAAACCGGAATAACGTACCCCATAATTTGCATTAAGATGAAAATGCCTGCTTTGCTGCAGGCATTTTTTTCTGTGGTGAATTATGATCGAAATATCGCAGCGCCGCGGACACCTGTGCGGCAGAACCGGCAGGGAAAGCCCTGCTGTTTCACCCCCGGAACAAGGAAAGAATCAAAATTATTTCGGCTATGACTGTACAAAAAAAATCCTGTACGTTATAATACTAACAAAACCATTTGATCGCAAACCTAAAACGATATACCATAACTAAAATTGGAAAGGGGCGCATTTTCCGTGGAGCAGTTTTTCGTCAGCCTTGACAAGCTTGCGCGCGAATCCCATCTGACCGTTGCCTACACCCCCAAGGATCTTGACCAGTTCAAGGTCTATACCGCCGAGGTATACCGCCCCGGCATCATGCTGGCCGGTTACTATCAGTACTTTGACCGCACCCGGATTCAGATCATCGGCCTGACTGAGCTTTCCTACCTGAATGAGCTGGACCCGGAGATCCGCCGTACCCATCTCGAAAAGCTTTTCTCTTTCCAGCCGCCGGCAGTCATCCTGACCCGCGGATTTGAGCCGTTGCCGGAAATGATGGAGTTTGCCCAAAAGTACGGCGTGCCACTGCTGCAATCGGCCGAAATGACTTCCCCGCTGATGAGCTCCCTGATCCAGGCACTGAGCACCGAGCTTGCCCCCCGCATCACCCGCCACGGCGTGTTGGTGGAAGTATACGGCGAAGGTATCCTGATCCTTGGCGACAGCGGCGTTGGCAAAAGCGAGACGGCCATTGAGCTGGTCAAGCGCGGCCACCGCCTGATTGCGGACGATGCTGTGGAGCTGCGCAAGGTTTCCAGCAGCAAGATCATGGGCATGGCACCGGAGAACATCCGCCACTTTATTGAGCTGCGCGGCATCGGCATCATCAACGTGGCGCGCCTGTTTGGTATCGGCGCGGTCAAAAACAGCGTTGAGGTGGAAATGGTCATTGAGCTGGAGGCCTGGGACCGCACCAAGAATTATGACCGCACCGGCCTGGAAAGCAACACCTATGATATCCTTGGCGTTAAGGTGCCCAGTATGCTGATCCCCGTTATGCCCGGCCGTAACCTGGCCGTTATCCTGGAAACTGCAGCCATCAACAACCGCCAGAAAGAGATGGGTTATAACGCGGCGCAGGAACTGCTCAACCGCCTTGGCTTGCAGAACGATGTGAGCGGGTTCTGAGCCTGGCTGTAAATTATCATTTTATTACTAGAAACGGAAGTACCATCTGTATGCAGATCATTGCGGATCTTCACACCCATACTTTAAGCGCTACCCATGCATTTAATACCTTAGATGAAATGGCTGCCAAAGCCGCCGCCCTCGGCTATGCGGCGCTGGCCATTACCGACCACGGCCCGGCTATGCCGGATGCTCCGCACATGTGGCATTTTGCCAACCAGACGGCTTTGCCGCTGGTACTGCACGGCGTTGCGATGATGTACGGCGCGGAGGCCAATGTGATGGACACAAACGGCGGGCTGGATTTTGCCCAAAGCCGTTTAAGGGCGCTGGATTGGGTTGTGGCATCCATCCACAGCCCCTGCATCCCCGGTCTGCTGACCGAAAAAGAAGCCACCCGCCTGTGGCTGGCTGTGGCCGAAAACCCTTATGTGGATTGCATCGGCCATTCCGAGCAGCAGAATTACCGCTATGACTATGACCTTGTAACCAAAGCGTTCGCCAAAAACCATAAGGTTGTGGAGCTCAACGGCAATTCCGTCAATGTGCGGCGGGATGGTATCCCCAACATGAAGCTGCTGCTGGCCGCCTGCCTGAAAAACGGCTGCCATATTGCGCTGGATACCGACGCCCACAGCACCACCCAGCTGCAAGGCAACATGCCCCCGCTGCTGGCGATGCTGGAAGAAATGCAGTTCCCGCAGGAACTTGTGGTAAACGCCACGCGGCAGAACCTTGTAAATGAGCTAAAACTGCACGGCCGCATCTGTGCAGAATATATAGAAGGAGAAATCTTATGAAATACACCATTGGTATCGATCTTGGCGGCACTACCATGACGGCAGGCCTTGTTGACGAAGATTACAACATTGTGGGCAAAATTACCCGCCCGACCCGCCTGCCGCGTCCGGCGCAGGACCTGGAGCAGGCACTGGCAGATTTGTGCCGTGCTGTTGCCAAAGACTGCAAGATTGATTTTGCAGATGTCAGCTATGTGGGCATCGGTACCCCGGGCAGTGTGAATTTTACCACCGGTTTTGTGGGCTATAACACCAACTTCGGCTACTATGACTGGAACCTGGGGCCTGACCTGGAAGCTCTGCTCGGCTGCAAGGTCTACGTGGAAAACGATGCCAACGCAGCAGCATTTGGCGAATACATCGCAGGCGGCGCAAAGGGCTTCAAGGATGCCGTTGTTATCACGCTGGGTACCGGCATTGGCAGCGGCATTATCCTGGGCGGCAAGATTCTGCGCGGCTTCAACTTTGCCGCTGGCGAGATGGGCCATACCGTGATTGTAAAGGGTGGACGCAAGTGCAACTGCGGCCGTTACGGCTGCTGGGAACGCTATGCTTCCTCCCGCGCTCTTTCGGAGGATGCCCGCGAAGCGATGACCCGGCACCCCGAGAGCATGATGTGGAAACTGGCGGGGGATATTGACCATGTGAACGCCAAGATCCCCTTTGACGCGATGGAAGCCGGCGATGCAACCGCTAAGGCTGTTGTGGATAATTGGATCGAATATGTTGCCTGCGGCATTTCCAACGTGGTGAATACCTTTGAGCCGGAAGCCATCTGCATTGGCGGCGGTGTTTCCAATCAGGGAGAAACCCTGCTGGCACCCATCCGCAAGTATGTGGAGGAAGAAACCAAAAACATTACCACTGGCAAAATGCCCGCTATTCGTGCCTGTGTGCTGACCAACGATGCCGGCGTGATCGGCGCGGCAGCCCTGGCAAATTCTATCTGAGCCGTTTGTGAGGTTTGCTTATGAACGAGCAATTTCTTGCAGCTTTGCAGGCAGAAAACCTGCCTGTCAGCCTTGATGAATCCCTGGGGCGGCATACAACGTTCCGCATTGGCGGCAATGCAGACTTTTTTTGTGTGCCCGCCACGGTAACGCAGCTGACCCGTATTCTGGAACTGTGCCGCCAATATCAAGTCCGCACCTATCTGCTGGGCAACGGTTCCAACACGCTGTTTTCGGATGCAGGGTTCGGCGGGGCGGTTATCTGCCTGACGGGGTTAAACTCCCGCTTTTCCATGCAGGCCCAGCCGGATGGCAGCACCAAGGTGCTGGCACCGGCTGGCATGATGCTTTCCGCTCTTTGCAACACCGCCCAGAAGGAAAGCCTGGCCGGGCTGGAATTTGCCTTCGGCATTCCCGGCACGGTGGGCGGGGCTGTGTATATGAACGCGGGCGCTTACGGCGGAGAAATAAAGGACGTGCTGACAGCCGTTACGTTCTTGGACGAAAACCTGCATCTGCAAACCCTGCCTGTGCAGGAACTGCAGCTGGGTTATCGCACCAGCATTTTTGAGCGGTGCTCCTGGTGCATCCTGGAAGCGGAATTTACCCTGCACCCCGGTGATGCACAGGAGATCCGTACCGCCATGCAGGAATATATGCGCCGCCGCAAAGAAAAGCAGCCGCTGGAATACCCATCCGCCGGCAGTACCTTCAAGCGCCCTGTGGGCCAGTTTGCCGGCAAGCTAATCGAGGACTGCGGCCTGCGCGGTTTCCGCGTGGGCGGGGCAGCCATCAGTGAAAAGCACTGCGGCTTTGTGGTCAACCTGGGTAATGCCACCTGCGCGGATGTTGTCAGCCTGACGGAGCAGGTGCGGCAGATCGTGCTGGAAAAAACCGGCTGCACCCTGGAACGCGAGATCCGCGTGGTGGAATAACCATGCCGCATCTTGATGCCTGCCAGGCAAGGAACGGTATTCCGCCCCGCTGAATGAGAGAGGAACAACAGGATGAACTTTTTGATCGTAACCGGCCTTTCCGGCGCAGGCAAGTCCATGGCGGTCAACGCGCTGGAAGATATCGGATTTTTCTGCATTGATAATATCCCGGCGGGCCTTTTGCCCCGTATCCTGGACTTTGCCCAGCAGGGCGAAAACCAGCTCAGCCGCGTTGCGGTCGTGATGGACATCCGCGGCCTGCATTCTGTTCAGGAAACCAATGAGGCACTGGAAGCGCTGGACGAAAAGAAAATGCCTTATGACATCCTGTTCCTGGATGCCAGCGATGCCGCCATCCGCCGCCGCTATAAAGAGACCCGCCGTGTGCATCCCATGACCATCAGCGAGGGGATCCCGGTCAGTGAGGCAATCACCAAAGAACGGCAGATATTGCAGCCCCTGCGGGAACGTGCAAAATATGTGATTGATACCTCTTTGCTTTCTACCGCACAAAACCGGGAACGTGTTTCCAGCCTGTTTTTGCAAAAAGGTCAGTGTGCCATGTCTATCAACGTGGTTTCCTTTGGCTTTAAATACGGTCTTCCGCAGGAAGCGGACATCGTGTTTGATGTGCGCTGCCTGCCCAACCCGTTCTATGTGCCAGAGCTGAAAGAAAAGACTGGCCTGGACCAGGAAGTGGTGGATTATGTGATGAAGTTCCCTGAATCGCAGGAGCTGCTGCGCCGGATAGAGAGCTTTCTGGAATATGCGCTGCCGTTGTATGTTAAGGAGGGCAAAAGCCAGCTGATGATCGCCATTGGCTGCACCGGCGGCAAGCACCGTTCTATCACTTTTGCCCGCAAGATCGGGGAGTACTGCACAAAGCTTGGTTACCAGCCCAGCGTGCAGCACCGCGATGCCCGCCGCACGGCCTGATACATCCCAAATCTCCCGATAAAGAGAGTGTGAACACCAAACGTGAGTTTTTCCCAAGACGTTAAAAACGAGATACTGCACCGCAAAATCGTGCGTAGCTGCTGTGTTACCGCAGCAGCTTACGCGGTTGCCTGCTTTGGCAAGTATTTTGATGACCGCGGCGTGGTTTTGCAGACCGAAAACGAGGGCATTGCCCAGCTGGCACAAAAGCTGTATGCCCGCTGCGGCATTACCGGTACCGTAATTTCCAAGGAGCGCGGCACCGGCCTGATTTATGAGTTCAGCGTAAAAGACCCCGAACAGGTACAAAAAATGCTGAACCTGTTTGGACATACTGGCCGCGAAACCACCCTGCGCATCCGGCCGGACTGCTTCAAATGCCAGAAATGCGGATCATTTTTCATTTCCACTGCATTTTTATGCTGCGGTACGGCAACCGACCCGGAAAAGGAATATAACATTGAGTTCCTTTCGCCCCGGCACTCGCTCTCCCAGCAGCTGGAGGGTATTCTGGCCCAGTATGAGTTCAATCCCCACCGTGCCGTGCGCAAGGGGGCCAACACCGTATATGTCAAATCCAGCGACCATCTGGAAGATCTGCTGACCTTTATGGGCGCGGGCAACGCCGCCATGCGCATCATGGAACAACGCATGTATAACGATATGCGCAATAAAACCAACCGCCTTTCCAACTGCGAAACCGCCAACATGGGCAAAACCGTACAGGCAGCCGTGCAGGTGCGCCTTGCGATTGAGATGCTGGAAGAGGCCGGCGCGCTGGAAACCCTGCCCAAACCATTGCAGCAGGCTGCCCGCCTGCGGATGCAGTACCCCGAAATGCCGCTTGCCAAACTGGCGGAAAAGTTTGACCCGCCTGTCAGCAAAGCAGGGCTTTCCCACCGGTTCAAGCGGATCCAGGAAGCTGCCGCTCGCCTGAACGCCGCTGCATCAGCACAGCCGGAAGAGCAGGAAAATCTTAAAGAGCCGGAACCAGCAGGACAGGACATCGCACCATCTCCGCAATAAACCACGCAAAGCCGCTGCGTAACTGCTGCGGCTTTTCCGCATTTTACCACAGCAGCAAAGGGATACATTATGCCAGAAACCACGCCACACCAACCGCAAAGACAGTTCACCCACCTGCACCTGCATACTGAGTACAGCCTGCTGGATGGCGCCTGCCGTATTGACCGCCTGTTTGACTATATCAAACAGCTGGGCCAGACCGCCGTTGCCATTACTGACCACGGCGTTATGTACGGTTGCGTTGCTTTTTATGATGCAGCCAAAGCCGCAGGCATCAAGCCGATCATTGGCTGTGAGGTGTATGTTGCCACCCGCACCCGCTTTGATAAGGTCAACCGCATTGACGGCAACAACCACCTGATCCTGCTCTGCAAAAATGAAACCGGGTATAAAAACCTGATCAAAATGGTATCCGCCGGTTTCTTGGAGGGCTTTTATTCCAAGCCGCGCATTGACCATGACCTGCTGGAGCAGTACCACGAAGGCCTGATCTGCCTTTCCGCCTGCCTTGCCGGTGAGGTCCCTCAGGCGATTCTGGCAGGGGACTATGAGCGCGCCAAGCAGATTGCTCTTTACTATAACGATCTGTTCGGCCAGGGCAACTATTATATTGAGCTGCAGGACCACGGCCTGGAAGAAGACACTACCGTTCTGCCGCAGCTTATCCGCCTTTCGCGGGAGACAGGCATCCCCATGGTTGCCACCAACGACTCCCACTACATCACCCGCGAGGACGCCAAGATGCAGAGCATTCTGCTGTGCATCCAGACCGGCAAAACCGTCAACGATGTGGACCGCATGGAGTTTCAGACCGAGGAATTCTATGTAAAAAGCACCGATGAAATGTATGACCTGTTCTCCATGGTGCCGGAAGCCTGCGAGAACACCAACAAAATTGCAGAACAGTGCAACTTTGACTTTGTGTTTGGCGATACCAAGCTCCCGTATTTCAAAGCTCCGGACGGCATGGAAAACCAGGAATACTTTGAAAAGCTCTGTTATGAGGGCTTGGAACGCCGCTACCCCGGCAAGGTAACGGATACCTTGCGTGAACGCCTGGAATACGAGATTGGCGTGGTTAAAAAGATGGGGTACACCAACTATTACCTCATCGTGTATGACTTTATCAATTACGCCAAAAGCCGCGATATCCCGGTCGGCCCCGGCCGCGGCTCCGGTGCGGGCAGCCTGGCGGCCTATTGTGTCGGTATTACGGACATTGACCCCATCCGCTACAGTTTGATTTTTGAACGCTTCCTGAACCCGGAACGTGTCTCTATGCCGGACTTTGACGTTGACTTTTGTTACGAGCGCCGCCAGGAAGTGATTGATTACGTCAACCGCAAGTATGGCCGTGACCATGTGGCACAGATCGTGACCTTTGGAACTATGGCCGCCCGTGCCGCCGTGCGCGATGTCGGCCGCGTGATGGGTATGCCGTACCAGGACGTGGATAAGGTGGCCAAGCTGATTCCTACTGAACTGAAAATGACGCTGAACCATGCGCTGGAGGTTTCGCCGGACCTGAAAGCAATGTATGACGCTGAACCCCAGGTGCATGAGCTGATCGATACTTCGCTGAAAGTGGAGGGCATGCCGCGTCACGCTTCCACTCATGCGGCGGGCGTTGTGATTACCCGCGAACCGGCTACCGAGTATGTGCCGCTTTCCACCAACGATGGTCTGCCGGTTACTCAGTTCAACATGGTGGAAATTGAGCGCCTTGGCCTGCTCAAGATGGACTTCCTTGGCTTGCGCACCCTGACCGTTATTCATGATACCGAAGCCGCCGTGCGCCTGCATGAACCGGATTTCCGCATTGCCAATCTGGATTATGACGATGCCGCTACTTATGCTATGCTGGAACGGGGCGAAACAGAGGGCATCTTCCAGCTTGAATCTACTGGTATGACCCAGGTGCTGGTCAGTATGCACCCCCGCAGCCTTGAAGACGTCATCGCCCTCATCTCGCTGTACCGCCCCGGCCCCATGGATTCTATCCCGACCTATCTGCGCAACCGCAGGGAGCCGGATAAAGTCACCTATAAAACACCCCAGCTGGCCCATATCCTGGATGTTACCAACGGCTGTATCGTTTATCAGGAACAGGTCATGCAGATCTGCCGCGAGCTGGCAGGCTTCAGCTTTGGCCAGGCTGATAACGTGCGCCGTGCCATGAGCAAAAAGAAGCATAAAGTCATGGAAGCCGAGCGAGAGCACTTTGTGTATGGCTGTACTGAGCCGGGCAAAGAGTGCGCCGGGTGTGTGAAGAACGGGATCCCGGAAGCCGTGGCCAATGAGATCTATGACGATATGGTCAGTTTTGCTTCTTATGCGTTCAACAAATCTCATGCGGCCTGCTATGCCTATGTGGCATTCCAGACAGCCTATCTCAAGTGCCATTACCCGCGCGAGTTCATGGCTGCGCTGTTGACCAGCGTACTGGACAGCACCGCCAAGGTGATTGAATATTCGTCCGAATGCCAGCGCCTTGGCATCAAGGTTTTGCCGCCGGATATCAATGTATCCCGCGGCGGCTTTACGGTGGACGGGCAGAGCATCCGCTTTGGCCTGAACGCCGTCAAAAGCGTTGGCCGCGATTTGATTGAAGCGGTCATCAAAGAGCGCGAAAGCCGCCCATTCCGCAGCCTGTACGATTTCTGCAAGCGGATGCGCAGCAACATGCTTAACCGCCGTGCGCTGGAAAACCTGATCAAAGCCGGTGCCTTTGATACCCTGGAACCCAGCCGCCACGGCATGATGGAAAGCGTGGAAACGGTACTGCGCATTGTTGAAAACGATGCCCGCCAGAATCTGGATGGCCAGCTGGATTTGTTCAGCGCCATGGCCGGTGCCGAGGAAGCCCCCCAGAACGATGATTATCAGGTGCCCAACCTGCGTGAGTATGATTCCGGCGAGCTGCTGAAAATGGAAAAAGAGGTCTCGGGCCTGTACCTGTCCGGCCACCCGTTGGATGCTTACCGGGAAAAGATCGAAAAAATCTCCACCTGTACCATCGCTCAGCTGCAGGGAGAGAATGCCAGGGATTTTGATAACCAGACGGTTACCCTGGTATGTACCGTGGTCAAAAACAAGATCATGACCACAAAGTCCAATACGTTGATGGCCTTTACTACCATTGAAGATCTGACCGGCACAATGGAGCTGTTGGTGTTCCCCCGCGTGCTGACCAGCTGCCGTGCGTATTTGCAGGAGAACGCCGTTGTTGTCACCACTGGCCGCGCTTCCGTTAAAGAGGATGAAGGCACCCGCCTGATCGTGGAAAGCGTACTGCCGGTCGATGGTTATGATCCATCCCAAAGCTTTGGCCAGAACCGTTCCCAGCGCATCAGCGCGGCAGCGGGGGATACGGCTGCCCAAAGCATATGGCTGCTGGTGCCCTCGCGGGAATGCGCCCAGATGCACAAGGTGGAAAACCTGCTGCAAAATATTTTTGACGGCCCCACACCCGTATATTTCAAATTTGAAGATTCCGGCCAGCGGGTGCGTGCGCCGCAAAGTATGTGGGCCATGGATCACCCGCTGCTGCGCCAGGAGCTGGAACGCATCCTGGGTGCTGACCATGTAAAGTTCACAACGGCACAAGCGGCAAAATAAATCCATGCACTTTGCGCGTTTTATCCATAAAATTGGGCCGCTGGTATGGTATAATAGCAGGCAGGGGAGTATGTTAAAAAATATGCAGGTTGCCCGGTGGTACGCCGGAAAATGCCTGCCGGGGAAAACCAGTTCTGCGTTTTCTTCATTGGGCCGCTCTGCGCGGCTCAACTATAACAGGAGGACATTTTTATGGCTAAGGAAATCAAAACCATCGGTGTACTGACCAGCGGCGGCGACGCCCCCGGCATGAATGCAGCGGTACGCGCCATTGTCCGTGCAGGCATCTCCAAGGGCTACCGCATGATGGGCATTCAGCGCGGTTATAACGGCCTGATCAACGGCGAATGCTACGAAATGAACGTCCGCAGCGTGTCGGAGATCATCCACCGCGGCGGTACGATTCTGTATACTGCCCGCTGCCTGGAGTTCAAAACCAAGGAAGGCCAGGCCAAAGGCCTTGCACGCTGTAAGGAACTTGGCATTGATGCCCTCGTGGTCATCGGCGGCGACGGTTCTTTCATGGGTGCCCGCGCATTGGCGAACCAGGGCATTCCCTGCGTTGGCATTCCCGGCACCATTGATAACGATATTGCCTGCAGCGAGTATACCATTGGCTATGATACAGCCATGAATACCGCGGTAGAAGCCATTGATAAATTGCGTGATACCACCCAGAGCCATGACCGCTGCAGTGTTGTTGAGGTTATGGGCCACCATGCAGGCTATATTGCGCTGAACGTCGGCATTGCTACCGGTGCTTTGGCTGTGCTGCTGCCGGAGCGTCCGTTCGACTTTGAGCGTGACATTCTCCAGCGTATGCGCCAGACCCAGGTTACCGGCAAAAAGCACTTCATCATCATTGTGTCGGAAGGCGTTACTGATGCCCAGACCCTGGCCAACCAGATCCAGGCTGCAACAGGTGTTGATTCGCGTGCAACTGTTCTGGGCCACATCCAGCGCGGCGGTTCACCTACCGTGCGTGACCGTGTGAATGCCTCCCTGATGGGTTACCATGCAGTGGACCTGCTGGATAAGGGCATTTATAACCGCGTGGTTGCCCTGTCCGGCGGTAAGATCGTGGACTATGATGTCAACGTGGCGTTGTCGATGCACAAATACCTTGACCCGATGGAGATCGAAGTGGCACAGGCAATTTCCATCTGATGCGGTAAGTCCGTGCGGCCCTGTATATGGGCCGCATTTTTTTGTAAAGGTGCATATTTTGCGCCGTGCAGGCAAGAATTTTCGCATAATGAAAAAAAGTTCTTGCATTTTGCTGCACCTTGTGCTACTATACTATAGCAATACACACGCATTGCGTTGTTTTTTTGTGCCTTTTTTGCCGTAACACGTAAAAAGGTTAGAAAACAAGTACGCGATGCGGAGGGTAAAAAACTAAATTTTGGAGGAAATTAACTATGGCAGTCGTATCTATGAAACAGCTTCTCGAAGCCGGCGTGCATTTCGGTCATCAGACCCGCCGCTGGAACCCCAAGATGGCAAAGTACATCTTCACCGAGCGCAACGGCATCTACATCATTGACCTGCAGAAGACCGTAAAGAAACTCGATGAGGCTTACAACTTTGTCCGCGATGTTGCTGCTGACGGCGGCGAGATCCTGTTTGTTGGCACCAAGAAGCAGGCTCAGGAGTCCATCCGTGACGAGGCTACCCGCTGCGGCATGCACTATGTCAACGCTCGTTGGCTGGGCGGCATGATGACCAACTTCCGCACCATCCGTAAGCGCATCGACCGTATGGAGCAGCTGAAGACCATGCAGGAAGACGGCACTTTCGACCTGCTGCCGAAGAAGGAAGTTGTTAAGCTGGAGCTGGAGATGGCTAAGCTGGACAAGTACCTGGGCGGCGTTAAGAACATGAAGACCCTGCCGAAGGCTATGTTCATTGTTGACCCGCACAAGGAGCGCATCGCTGTTTCCGAAGCTCGCAAGCTGAACATCCCCATTGTTGCTATCGTTGATACCAACTGCGATCCCGATGAGATCGATTACGTCATCCCCGGCAACGACGACGCTATCCGCGCTGTCAAGCTGATCTCCGGCGCTATGGCTGATGCTGTGCTGGAAGGCAAGCAGGGTAAGCAGGATGCTCCCGCTGCCGAAGAGGCCGCCAAGGCTGAATAAGCCCGATCCCGCCCGAAACTGTTTGTACACCTAAATTCAGAAAGGACGAATGAACATGGCTGTTTCTGCAAAGGACGTTATGGAACTGCGCCGCCAGACTGACTGCGGCATGATGGAATGCAAGAAGGCTCTTGTCAAGGCTGATGGCGACATCAATAAGGCTATCGAGATTCTGCGTGAAGAGGGTCTGGCTACTGCCGCTAAGAAGGCTGGCCGTATCGCTGCTGAAGGCATGGTTTACGCTGTTGCCACCGCTAACGGTGCTGTTGTTGTTGAAGTCAACGCTGAGACCGACTTTGTTGCCAAGAACGATAAGTTCGTTGAGTTCACCAAAGATCTGGCCAATGTTGTTGCTGAGCAGAAGCCCGCTGATGTTGAGGCTCTGATGGGCTGCAAGATGGGCGAAGGCACTGTTGACGAAGCTCTGAAGGCTCTGATTCTGGTCATCAAGGAGAACATCAAGGTTCGCCGTTTTGCTTTCTATGAGGGCCATTGCGCCGCTTACGTTCACGGCGGCGGCACCCACGGCGTTATCGTTAAGTTCGATACCACCGATGAAGTTGCTGCTAAGCCGGAGTTCGTTGAGTTTGGCAAGGATATTGCAATGCAGATCGCTGCTGCAAACCCGAGCTACCTGAACCGTGAGGCTGTGCCTGCTGAGGCTATCGAGAACGAGAAGAAGATTATCATCGCTCAGATGGCTAACGATCCGAAGGCCGCCAACAAGCCCGACGCTATCAAAGAGAAGATGGCTACCGGCCGTCTGGGCAAGTTCTACAAGGAGAACTGCCTGGTCGATCAGGCTTTCATCAAGGATGGCAACATGGACGTGAACGCCTATGTGAACGCTACCGCTAAGAAGCTGGGCGGCGATATCAAGATCGTTGAGTACACCCACTTCATCAAGGGCGAAGGCCTGGAAAAGCGCGTTGACGACTTCGCTGCTGAAGTTGCCGCCGCTGTTAAGGGCTAATTAGCTGATTGCTTTCTGAAAGAGCACTTTGAGAGTTTACCTCTTGGGGTGCTCTTTTTTGTTTGCTTTTGAGTGGTAAAATTTGGAACGCTATCTCCAGAAAAGCCACCTGCCTTTGTTCAGCTAATCCGATTTTTGTGTCTCTTTCACGCATGTGATTATCCTCAATTTTTGCCAGTATCCTATCCGAAACTCTACCATGACCAATGGCATCGTCCTTGATCCGTTCCTTGGCAGCGGCTCTACGCTGATTGCCAGTGAGAAAACAGACCATGTGTGCCGGGGCATTGAGTTTGACCCGAAGTTCGTGGATGTCATCGTGAAGCGGTACGCCTGTTTGCTCTCTTCCATTTTTTCTTTGGCGATCTCAGCACGGTTGATATAATCCTTAATGGCGTTTGCAACTAATCTAAATCCTTCAGTAATAGCCCAAATGGCCGCGGCCTGAGCAGCAGTTGTCAACATCTGCAGACCAATACCCTTGATGGCGTTTGTCAGTTTGCCTGCGCCGGTTACGGAACTAAAGAAGTTTTTCAAACTAAGAGTTCCTTCGTCGGCGTTTTTAGCAAATTCTTGTAACGTAACAGAAGCGCCTTCAAGTTTTTTTAATGCTGCGTCTTTATCATGACTTTCTTCAAATTCTTCATTAAAGGCTTGTAAGGCTTTTGTATCAGAATCCAAATTTTTAGCAAAATCGTAATCATTGTTGAAATTACCAGCCAGCCAAGAAAGCACCGTTCCTTTTTTCGTGACTCCCATATCATTGGCTTCTGCAAGAGCTTTTTTAAGATCTGAGATAGACTCTCGCCATCTTTTTCCGTTAAGAGTTACAAAGGACCCTGTGTTCAAATCATTACCTGTTCCGAACATATTAAACAGATTCAAAATCCAGTTGTTCTACTAATTACTGTGTGTTATAATTAGCATAAGGTTATAAAATAACATGTTCAAGAGGTGTAAAAGTATGAACTTTAACGAAACACTTTACTATATTTGTCCCGTTTGTGGAGAAAAGTTTTCTTCAGAAGATGATCAACCAGATTGTGATTTCTGTAAGAATCATACGCTCATAATTTACTCTATAGAGACATCAAATGATATTCATTCACAAGTAGAGAAAATGTCTCCATTAGAATTTCAGGAAAACTTAAAACTAGGACCTTGGGATAAATTTTATATCGAACTTTATGCTGGTGACAAAGAAAAGATAAAAAAGCAAAAAGAATACGCCGTATACAAAGAACTCCTCTATAAAAAATACGTCTACAACAGCCCTCTCTTTGACAAAGCCAAGTTTGACATGCGTGCCGAGTGGGAATACGAAAACGCCGTAGAGATGGAAGAGTGCTACCGTAAGCGCCAAGAAGAAAAGAACAAACCTCGCTGTCCCAAGTGTGGCTGTACCGAGTTCCAGATGGTTCCCCGCAAGTGGTCACCCCTTACCGGGTTCCTGACGAATAAGGTTGACCGAGTATGCGTGAAGTGTAAGATGAGATATTAAGGATAGTCCTCTTATATATCTAAAAACATAAAAAGGAGTACAAAC
>ERZ1106929.1048-NODE-1048-length-26492-cov-20.852631_pt1 | contig 26492 bp, 20 predicted proteins | sample MGYA00403662_ERZ1106929 | MGnify/ENA primary metagenome ERZ1106929 (study PRJEB35170, sample SAMEA104062442) | human gut metagenome | biome: human gut; feature: human-associated habitat; material: faeces | place: Denmark | collected 2013-02-20 ... | reverse complement strand
CGCAGCTGGAATCTATGTTAAGTCCGGCGTTTTATCTTACTGCACCCCTTGACGATCCCACCAAAAATGTGATCTATATCAACAACGGCAGCACCAGTGCAAAAGACGAACTGTATCCCACGCTTGCCCATGAAGGTTTTCCCGGGCATCTTTATCAGACTGTTTACTTCCGGGAACATACGAGAAATCCTCTGGCAGCCCTGCTCACCTGTTCCGGGGCAAACGAGGGATGGGCAACTTATGTGGAACAGTTATCCTACTTCTATGATAACGGTCTTTCTGCAAAAACCAGCGCTTATCAGGCCGCCATGCGGTCCTTTTCTCTCTGTTTTCACTCACTTTTAGATATCGGGATCAATTATGACGGCTGGTCAAAAGACCGGGCTGCCGCCTTTGTCCGCACCTGCTTTGATGCGGATGACACGCTGGTGGAAGAACTCTGGCAGACCATGATCGACAATCCCACAAATTATCTGGAGTACGCCGGCGGATATGTGGAGATCATGGAAATGCGGGAGGAAGCAGAAAAAAAGCTGGGGAACCGATTTTCCGCGAAGGAATTCCATAAGTTTCTTCTCGATCTCGGTCCTGTGCCGTTTTCGGTGACACGGAAATACTTCAAATTATGGCTTCGACAGGTATAACCAGTAAAAAAATTCCCTGTTACTCAAAAAATAAAGTGTGTAAGTTTTTTAATTTTTTTGTGGTGGTCGATAAATCGACCACCATTTTTATGGGGTTCAATCAAACGGAAGTTCTTCATCTACTTCATATGGTGTTGATTTCCGTTTACTTATTTAAAATCTCCTTAGTAATTCTCGTATTTTAATATTCGTGTTTGCAGCTTGTCATCCATTGAAAGCTGATTCCTTACCAATGCCCAATTAGCCACGAGTCTGCCTTTCATTTGCCGTTTCTATAACCTGATCCGTGATATTAGAAATAGTTCTCAATTTTATTTGCGGAATATTTATAATCCATACAATATCGCCTGTCGATCAGCCACATAAAGTTCATAATTACAACATCTTTCAATCAATTCCCTGTCATGGGTGATAATAAAAATACTTTTACCCATGTCACGAAGTTCTTTAAACAGCTGTGCAGTACTTACCATATGACAATAATCCAGACCGCTCGTCGGCTCATCAAATATCAGTATCTCCTTTTCTGCAAGCACAGACGATGCAATAGCCACACGCTGTTTCTGACCACCGGATAATGACATCGGATGTTTATCACGAAATTCCCATATACCAAGTTTTTGCATAATTTCTTTGGCTCTTTCCTTTATCTCTTTTCCGGTATCCGATGCTCCAAGAAGAACTTCATCTTCTACAGATTCACAGAAAAGCTGATGATTTACATCCTGCATTACAAGATAACATTTACGGAGCATTTCCTTTGGTTTATACTGCTTCTCTTCTATGACCGTCTGTCCCTTAAATTTTTTCTCCAATCCGCAAAAGCATCTGACGAACGTAGATTTTCCTGCTCCGTTTTGTCCTGTAATTGCTATAAGTTCATTCTTTGGGAGCTGCATATCTCCAAACTCCAGTACCTTTTTTTCTCCATAGGAAAAATAATAATTTTTCAGTACTATGTCCGACTTTTTGGCAATATACTCATGTCTTTTACTGCTTTCATCACAATGTGGCTGCATTGTACGAAGTCCGAGATTTTGCAGCTTTTGCTCTGAAAATTTCAGAAATTCCTGCATTGTGATATCAAACATAATTCTTCCATGTTCAAGATAGACTACACGGTCACATATTTCCTTAAGCCAATACAACCTGTGCTCCGCTATCACGATTGTTTTTCCCTGCTTTTTCCAGAGTAAAAGCGTATTTTTTAGTCTTTCTATGGATTCTTTATCCAGATTTGATGTCGGTTCATCAAGTACAAATACGTCGGGCTGCATCGCAGTTACAGAACCACAGGCAACTCTCTGCTTCTCACCGCCTGACAATTTAAAAATATCTCTGTCCATAAGATTTTCCATTTCCAGTTCGCTTACAGCCAGTTTTACACGTTCGTTAATATCGTTTTCTACAAGTCCCATATTTTCGCATCCAAACGCAACTTCACTTGTTGTATCCATGCAGAAAAACTGACTTCTTGGATTCTGAAATACACTACCCACCTTTTTTGATATATTATATAGTTCTTCACTCTGCACATTCATTCCATAAACGCTGACATTTCCGCTATACTCTCCTTCATAAAAATGTGGGATAAGACCATTTATAAGGCGCGTTATTGTTGTCTTTCCACAACCTGAAGCCCCACATAACAAAACACATTCTCCTTTATCAACTGAAATCGAAACATCTTTTAACGCTCCTTTTTCTGAATTATTATACTGAAAACTGACATTTTCTATCTGTATCATAATATCCTCCATTTGTAACAAAACCGCACTCTGCCAATATCATGACATCATGCGGTTTTATCTATATATTACATAAATAATCTTGAAATCATTGAAACGATCCATATTACATAAGGAATAAAGCAAATAAGTACTACAATATAGTCCTGAAAATGAAAACCAATCCGGCACACATTGGTCCGCTTTACATCACCGCCAAGTCCCCGTGTAATAGCTGCGGCATTGAGCTCCTCTCCAAGTTTTGCGGAGCAGACCATAAGTGGAATCAGTCTGTACTCTATCATTTTATCGACATTTTTCCCGCCGAAGCGAATATCCCGCATACGCATCGCATCATTGATTGCCCGGAATTCATCCGCAATCGTTGGAAAAAAACGAAACATAACAGAAAGTGGTATGGTCAGCTTATCCGTAACATGCATCCTGCTCATAGCCGAAGAAAACTCACTTACTGTTGTTGTCTGCATCAGATAGGTTCCAGCCATGATTCCCGGCAGAAGCCTTGTCATAATCCCGCAGAATGCAAGCAATATAAATCCAATAAAACCTGTCATATGAGGCAGCACAAACACTGTCAGCAAATAAAATACACTGTACAAAATGATGTATCCTGCTGCTCTTTTCCACTTACCTACAAGTATAAAAAACACGAACGGAAGCAGACAGAATAACGGAAGGTACGCACCAAATAATTTATCTCCTGCTCCTCCCAGAACAAATATTGCCATTGTCATTAAAAGAAGCATTTTCGTTCTTGGATCAAATGTGACGTATGTACGTATCATTATGCAATTCCCGCTTTCTCAAAATGCTTTTTCAACAATGATTTTCCAAATACTCCTCCGATCCATCCACAAACCACGCATGCTGCAATAAGTAATGGGATCAGCCATGAGTTCGCAAAGATATCTGTCATTTTAGTGATATACTCCTGTCCAAAACTCTGACGCGTACTGAAATATGCCTCAATATTCATAAACATTGGAACAAAGTTTCCAAAGATGATCAGATTAAATACTCCACAACTTAATATATTTTTCTTACTGCTTTTATAATTTCCCGATTTTACAATAAGGTCTGTAATAACACCACATATAATTCCAAAAATAAACGGCCAGTATCCCATTCCTGTAATCCACAAAAACAATCCAACGATCATAGCATAAATAGTTATCATTCCAAATTTATCAACTTTTGTCAAAAAAAGCATATATGGAATACCGCCAAATATTGGGACAATCACACATAAAAGCGGCATCATGATCGGTATAAATCCCAACATTGCAACTGCTGTCATAATCACACAGTAAATCGCTGCATAGATTCCAATATTGATCAAATCTTTTCCTTTTAATTTCTTTTTATTTTTCATTTTGAATGCTCCTTGTTTTTTATCAATATATTACTTTGTTTCTTAACGTGCCAGTTTCCAGCTGACTGCCTGCTCTCTTGCATCCACAAACCGCTTGTAAATTCCTTCCTGCTTCATCAGCTGCTCATGGGTTCCTTTCTGCACAATCTGCCCTTTCTCTACGACCACGATCTGATCTGCATGGCGTACCGTCTTCAGTCTGTGTGCGATCATAATGATCGTTTTTTCTTTCGTCAGTGCATCCACAGCCTCCACAAGTTCTTTCTCATTCTCAGGATCTACATTCGCTGTTGCCTCATCAAGAATAATGATCGGTGCATCCTTCATAATCGCCCTGGCAATGGAGATCCGTTGTTTTTCACCACCGGAAAGCGTGGCACCGCCCTCTCCGATCACGGTATTATATCCATTTGGAAGTTTGCTGATAAACTCGTGACAGCAGGCTTTCTTTGCTGCTTCCACCACTTCCTCATGACTTGCATCCTGACGCCCGAACTTAATATTATTCTCAATTGTATCTGCAAAAAGATAGACGGACTGAAAGACAAATGCAAAATTATTCATCAGGCTGTTCATGCTGTACTCTTTTACATTTACACCGCCAAGGGTCACTTCTCCGGAATCCACATCCCAGAATCTGGCAATCAGATTACAAAGTGTAGATTTACCTCCGCCAGACGGACCAACGATTGCTGTCGTTGTTTTTTCTGGGATAGAGAGTGATACACCATCAATAATCTTCCGCTTATCGTAGGAAAATGTAACATCTGAAAGTCTGATATCATAGTTTTCCGGCTGTATCTCTTTGCCATCGATATCCATCGTATCCAGTTCCAGAATTGCATTTGCTTTGTCCACACATACACTTACCACATGTAAGAGGGATGAGTAATTTCCTGTACATTCCAGACTGGCATAAAGCATAAATGCTGAGATTGTCATACCAATGGCATAAACCGCACTCATAGTTCCATTGATATAAAAATATGCACTGCATGCCACAATTACGGCTCCTGTTATCTTCGTTATCACGCTTTGTAAAAAATGATACGGGACAAATACCATTTCCATTCTGGTATTGATTTTGGCACTCGCATCGTTTGCATCATTTAATCTCTTTGCCTGTTTTCCAAGCAGATTGTAGGATTTCACTTCTGAGATTCCCTGAAGATACTCCATGATCTGACTTACGAGTTCTGTATCACATACCACCTTTTGTTCCGAATCTTTTTTCCCTGCATTCTGCATCATAGAATTTACACCAAAGAAAATCAGGACTCCAGCTGCAGATATCAGTCCGATTCTCCAATCAAAAACAAGCAGCATAAGGATGATCATCAAAGTCTCTAAAATCCCCTGCGTTGTCAGCATAACCACCCTGGCCGCTACATCTCCTAGTGATTCCATCGTATTGGTTGTCACCGAAGATATCTCTCCAATACTGTTGGAATTAAAATATCCCATCGGAAGGTAACGCAGATGCTCTGCAATTTTGATTCTCGTAAAAGCACTTGCATTATAGCCACCTTCTGTCTGAAGTACCGTAGAACTTCTCTTACATATAACAGCAATCACAATCGCAATGACCATAATGGCTAAGGAACCTCCGATATATTTTCCTATCGGTTTTCCACCAAGCAAACCAATCAATATGTACATAATGGCTGGTATCTTCATTGCAGATGCAAGTGCTTCTACAAGCCCAATGACCATCGACAGTTTGAATTTGTTTCCATTTTCCCTCCCTGAAAATCGAAAGAATTTCGCCAGAATCTCAAACATATCATTCGCCCTCCTTTACGGTATCTTTTACTGAAATATGGGCATTCCACATTTCTTTATAAAGCGGGCATGACACCAGAAGCTGCTCATGCGTGCCATGCGCTGTCACGTTTCCATCATTTACCACAAAGATCTGGTCACTGTCCTTAACGGTAGAAAGCCTGTGTGCTATGACGATCAGTGTCTTTCCGTCCACCAGTTTTGCAATGGATTTTTGTAATAGAGCTTCGTTTTCCGGATCGGTGTAGGCAGTTGCCTCATCTAAAATGACGATCGGTGCATCCTTTAGCATCGCCCGGGCAATCGAGATACGCTGTCTCTCTCCTCCCGACAGATGTCCACCGGCACCGCCTACAACGGTATCAAATCCATTTTCTAACTGCATGATAAATTCATAACAGCCGCTCTTCTTTGTAACCTCAACCACCTGATCATCCGTAGCGTTTGGATTTCCCTGTCTGATATTTTCACGAACTGTCTCATTAAACAGATAATTGTCCTGCGCGACATAGGCAATTTTCCGGTTGAAATCTGTAAGTGCCAGCTCTTTTACATCAACCCCACCGATTTTAATGCTGCCGGAATCCACATCCCATAAAGATGCGATTAGCTTTGCGATAGTTGACTTTCCGCTTCCGGAAGGTCCAACAATTGCATTTACAGTTCCTGCTTTCAGTTCCATATTTACTCCATGCAGGATTTCTTTGTCGTGATAGCCAAACCTTACATTTTCAAGAATGATGGAATTATCTTTTGGAACATCTTTACTTTTCTCCGGACGTTTTAACTCCGGCTGTTCTAAAATACCTGCTATCTCATCAACGATCACTCCGATTTTCCCAAGGTCATCTGTATAGGAGCCCACCGTGATCAGAGGCCCGACAATTCCCAGTGAGAGAATGATACAAATGACAAAATCAGATAACTCTAAGGTTTTATTCGATACATAATAGGCTCCAAAAGGCAATACTGTAAGAAGTGTATACGGTGTCACCACCATCATCAATGCATGATAGACAGAACATCTTCTCATCCATGAAATGAAAGAGTCCGCATATTTCCTTGCCGCTTTTGTAAATTTAGCATAAGAGCTTTCTGTCTTTCCAAATGCCTTTATGACCTCTATTCCGTTAATATATTCTACCGCAGCATCATTCAGCTCTTTTGTGGTATTAACCGTCCTTTCAAAACTTGGCTTATAATCCAGCATCATTCCAAAATATGAGAAAAGTCCAACAACAATCGGAACTAAAGACCAAAGTGCAAGCCGATAGTCTGTCAGGAAGAAATAAATCAGGATTACAACCGGTGCAAGCAGATTGGAGGTAAATTCTGGTACTATGTGAGCCAGAGTTGTCTCGATACTGTCAATTCTTTCCACCATGATATTTTTAAAAGTACCTGACGGTGTATCTTTCACATACCCAAGAGGTACCCTGGCAAGCTTGTCGCAACACGCTTTTCTTATATTTGCAAGTACCACAAAAGTTGCTTTATGTGACAATGACGTTGAAAGTGAATGAAACAGTTCTGCGATCACAAACGACAGTGCGATCAGGACTGCTTTTATCAGATATTTTTCAAACTCCTTTTCACCGTTTAAAAACAGTTTCACCACATCCGCAATTATAAAGTACGGAAGAATCTTAAAAATAACATTTCCTATTGCGAGCAATACACTCCACACATAGGCACTTCTTTTTTGTCCAGCCCATGTCAGTATCCAGCTGACTGCTGACTTTTTCTTTTCTTTCACACGTATTCACTCCTTGTTATAGTTTTAATTTTGTTAGTTATCCCTAACCCTTGTATAATAAAATAGGTGGCATGCCGGCATCAGCCACCTGATATTATTTTCTTAAAATGTACCTTTCTGAATCGTAAGCCTAAAATTTAACGTTCCATAATCGCTCCCAGCCACCGGTATTGAATTCCCGAAGCTTGTGCACATTTCTCTTTGCAGTTTCCTTATCTATATCGTGCTCAATGATCTGAAATATAGATGAAAAAAATCCAGTATAGATCATATGCATGAGGCTTTCCCCGACAATCGGTATTTCAATTCCATCCTCCTTCATTTTCTTCACATATTCCAAACTGGATCTCATTTCCCTGTCTACCATATTGTGTATGAATGTCTCAAACTTTCCACTGTCTCCACATTTCAGCAATAATCGGAAATTATCATAATGCTCATAGATATAGTCAATCATCTGATCCATTCCGTTGCCGGATGTGTCCGACATATTACTGGTCTGTTCTTTGGCAGAAAGCTTTTCAAAATCCTCAACTACACGGTCGTAGATCTGATATATATGTTCTATATACGGATCTGTCAGTGCATCAAAAAGCGCCTCTTTTGTCGGATAGTATTTATAAAAGGCACCCGTTGTAAGTCCGGCATCCTTTACAATATTTCTTAAAGATGCCCCGGAAAAGCCATCTTTTAAAAAATGCTTTCTGGCTGTATTTAATATATTTTTCTCTGTATCTTCTGCTTTTGTCGACATCTTTTTCTTATTCTCCTGAACGTCTCTTCGAAAATATAACAGTGTTATATAGTACTGTTATATTTTAACTCATTCTATTCATTTGTCAAGTATACTTTTTAGATTTTTCACAACTATTTTTCTCACCACACTCTGCAGTAAATGAGAAAAAAAGAGACCCATACCATAAATGATATGAGTCTCAAAAAAGCCTATAAAATCAAGCTTTCTATTTAGAATTTGCCCTCATCAGCAGCCTATTCGATGGAAACGGCAACTGCTACTGTAGCACCAACCATTTTATTGTATATTGTCACGGATGAATTGCCGACCGTGTTTACGAGACAATTTTGTCGTGTTAACACGACATTTGTATCAGCTTCTGCAACGAGCTTTGCCTTTGTACTTCCTGCCGTTCCCCTGCGTCTCTGGTGCTTCCATCTTACGATGTGCCCTTATATCCCTTCATTAAAAATAATACTATTCCTGTAAACAAACATAACAATGCTATCAACAAAATCCCCAGTAATGGGAATTTAAAAATATATCTCCACGAATCAGTAAAACACTGATGAAAATTCGAAAATTCAAATCCCTGATACATTTTTGCAAACAATGGCATCAGCAAAGAAAGTATTAACCCTGTAATAATGAGCCCTGTCGCAACACATTTCCAAGCTAAATTTTTATTCTCTATTTTAAGACTTTGTTGGCTTTTTGTATTGTTCTCCATCTCTTCATTCATAAGATAATCCAATGAGCAGTCAAAGTATCTTCCTAGCTTAACCATATTCTCCATATCAGGAATCGTTCCCATCTCCCATTTAGAAACAGCCTGTCTGGATACATTCAGTTTTTCTGCCAGTTGTTCCTGTGATAATCCATTTTGTTTTCTTAACTTCTGTAATTTTTCAGCAAATGTCATATCTTGCATCTCCTCCCTCTATATTTATGTATTATTATAATACATATTTTCATTCATAACATCTACCAACTTGACCTTGCAAATCCGCAATTTGAAATTACTTTACTTGAAATAATACGATTTATGAATAATTTGACTCCAATAAAAATGGTGTATGCCATACCCACTAAGTAATGCATACACCATTAAATTACTTAAACTCAATAATGGAATGTTCTATCATTTTTGTAATTTATTTCTATACTCGCTTGGTGTCAATCTATATTTTTCTTTAAAAACACGATTAAAGGTTCTAAGACTTCCAAAACCACTGTCCATCGAGATTTCTGTCAGGGTATCATCTGTAGTTTCAATTCTCTGACAGGCATACCCCAGACGCGCCTCATTCACATATTGATTAAAACTGCTATGGAATGTCTTTGAAAATAATCTTGATAATGAAAATTTGCTCACACCAAGGTCATGTGCCATTCCATCAAGCGATATACTCTTATTAAAATTGGCAGAAATATATGATACGGTACGGTATATTATATCATCGCTGCCAATTTTGCTCTTTTCCACCAATTTCATCATCGGAATACATCTTGCAAGTATAATCTGCAAATAAGCTTGAACAACCCATATATCATTCTGCCCGGTATCTATTATGGATTCCACTGCTCTGTACACTTCATCCGGAATAACATCACTTTTTACAACAGGACATTGTGGAGCCTTATTCCGCAGTACATTTTCAAATCTACCAAAAATCATTTGTGAAGCATTAATAAAAACCGCCTCATTGACTTCTGACGAAAACACCTGATAATGATGTATAACATCAGGAAATACTACTCCTATATCACCTGTTTCCATGTGATACAGCTCCTGTCCTACACCAAGCTCTAATGTTCCTTTCGTAACGCATACAATTTCCATTGCATTATGCAGATGTGGTGGCTGGTGCCGTGGCTTCCGCTTTACTGCAATAATCTCTTCATTTGTGTTTTCATACGTTAAATGCACTCAGATCATCTCTCCCATATTATACGATAATTATTCAATTCCTTTTTCTCTTCTAAGCTTTTCATTTGCAGCTTCTACATTCATCTTTGAAAGAAGAATTGTAATAAGAATCTCAAATACAAACGGTAACCATAAATACATTACCTGAAGCATAGTAATTGCAGATGTCGGCTGAGTCGCATTTGTACCTACATAACCACTGATTTCAAGCAGCCATCCTACAATAGCTGTTCCAATTCCACCACCAATTTTGATTCCAAGTGATGTGCATGAATACATAGTTCCATCTACTCTCTTTCCCTGAGTCAGGTAAGTATACTCAGAGCACTCGGCAATTACTGCATTCATGTCTCCCTGCCAAGGTCCCTGTCCTAATGCTGCAACTGCAGTAAACAGCATCATCAGTGGAACGCTTCCCATGTATCCTGCTACAATCACAAGTGCTCTTGCTATCGTAGCCAGAATATATCCACGTTTATTAAGCTTATACATTCCTTTCCACTTTCCAACAAGAGTTGGTGTGAAAATAAGTGCTATTATAAGAGGAATATTTACAGCCCACGCAAATACACCAAACAGATTTTTATTCTTAAGAACCCATGTACAATAATAAATACCTGCCCCAATCATAGCACTGTATAACTGCTGCAAAATATAAGTTCCACAAATCATCATATAGTACTTATTCTTAACAAGTAGCTTAAATGCCTGAACAAGACCATACTTCTTTTCTCCATCGTTCTCTATTCCGGAGTTAAGCTCCTCTTCCGGAAGCTCCTTAACCGACAATCCTGAAATCGTATTTACTACAAGACCTATCAAAGCATAAATAATAGCTACGACTCTCCATGCAGCAGCACCTCCACCGCATACATCAACAAATGCAACTGTTATAGACTGAATTATCAGACTGGTTGAAAAGGCAAAAATAAAACGGTAAGAGCCCATCTGTACACGCTCTTTGCTGTTCTTTGTAACCAGCGAAGTAAGTGCAGAATATGCAATATTATTTGCTGTATAAAATACACCATTCAACAATGTATATGCTATAAAGAACCATGCATACTGAGCAGTCCTGCCCCAACTTGTAGGAATTGCAAAAACTGCTACAAGTGTCAAAGCACAACCTATATAGCCATAAATCATCCATGGCCTTGCTTTTCCAAGCTTTGTATGTGTTTTATCAATAAGTGAACCAAAGAAAACATCTGTAAAACCATCAAATAATTTAGATGCTGCGATTAATGTTCCAACGATTCCCGATGCAAGTCCTATAGTATCTGTAAGATATACCATAACAAAGGATGTCAGGAATGCATATACTACATTTCCTGCAATATCACCGGAACCATAACCAATTTTGTTGTACCACTTTAAGTACGTCTTTTCTTCCATGAAAAACCTCCAATTAATTACTTTGTTTTATCTTTAACAGCTATACTAATTTTATATATTTGTGCAAATTTTGTCTATAAACATAATAGGCTGTAATATGCACAAAATGATACTTTTCAAACACTACAGTTTCACAGCTATTTGACTCAATTCCATTTGAAACGTAATCAATACACAATATCATGCTCTAAACATTTTGTCCATAAATGCAAATAGACAAAGCATGCATAAAATGCTATAATTCGAATGGAGGTGTATAATGTATATTAACACGGGATATTTGAATCATTCACATAAAGATTTTAAAGATAAAAGCCGCCCTCTGATTGTAGGAAGCTGCGGAACCTATCGCCTGTCACAGCATCCTAAGATGCCTACATACAGGCCCAGAGGAAGACTGGATTACCAGATTATATACATATCATCCGGTCTTGTTCATTTCCACTTTGACAATCCTGAAAATGAGACAATCATTCCAGCAGGACATATAGTGTTATTTCGCCCAAAAGAGCTTCAAAAATATGAATTTTATGGTAAGGATAAGACTCAGATATATTGGATTCACTTTACCGGAAGCGACGTAAAAAACACTTTAAGAAAATACGGATTTACAGACAATAAAAGAGTCTTTAATGTTGGAACGTCTCTTGAATATGAACAGGTTTTCAAAAGGATTATTACAGAGCTTCAAAGATGTCAGGACAATTATGAGGAAATGCTCATGCTTTTGCTACGACACCTTTTGATTATATTTAACCGTAAAATAACAACTGAGCATGTAATCAGAAATGAATTCCTTGACAGCCAGATGGATACAGCAATTACATATTTCAATACAAACTACAACCGCGCTATTAACGTGGAGGAATATGCTTCATCAATTGGTATGAGCATAAGCTGGTTTATCAGGAGCTTTCGGAAATATACCGGTAATACACCAGTACAATTTCTCACAGCACTAAGGATGACAAACGCACAGGTGCTGCTTGAAACGACATCCTACTCTATAAACGAGATTGCAGGCATTGTCGGATACAATAATCCACTATACTTCAGTAGATTGTTCCATAAACAAAAAGGATGTTCTCCTTCTGAATACAGAGCCAGAAATACATAATAAGAAGACAAAAGCAGGAGCAAATGCTCCTGCTTTATCCGGCTTAAGCAAAAACCTAAACCACTTCTACCAAAATCATATTGTTCCATCAGCAATATTATAATGCTAATTTTATCACTGTACTTTTCGTTTTAATTAATGACTAACAGATTGTAAAAGAATAATCCTTATCAGTCTCCGCACTGATACGATAATCCTCTTCCACATCAGTTCCCCAGCTGTCGATACCTCCAACACCTCTTACTGCGCCATATATGCATAAAACAGTTCTTCTTGCCGGTGGCAGTTCTTCATGGTGAAGAGCGTTTTCAATCTCAGATGCGGTATAAGGCAGACAAGAAAATGCAAATTTTTCATCATTCTTTTCAATGCGCAGTGTCTGTGACGAGCTATCTGTCCTGCTGTTATCAAGAGCCGTATGTCTTGTAATTTCAAGCCACTCTGTATCCATTCTCATACCACATTCCTGCGGAACAAGATATTGTGTAAGACTCAGATCACCGATCTCATAGACGCCTTCTTGTGCACCTGCTTTTCTGTCAGGATATGTTTCCCCGGAAAGTCCCTTATATAAATATTTGTCAGCCAATGTTGGCATAATAAATCTCATTCCAAATACAGGAAATTCAGGGAGCCCCTGTACTCCATTATAATGTACATCCACGCGAATCTTTCCGGACGCATCAACGCTATAGCTCACAAGAACAGTTGTCGCCGGAGTTGTTATGGTCTCGTATGTATATTTTACAATAATTTCATCAGCATAAACATCACCGCCATAGCTGTTATTATCAGGTGCATATGGTTTTTGCTCCTTGCCATCCATGATCACCTGTATTCCCTTACAGTCAATAAACATATCTGCCGAAAGCCAGCTTCCGCTTTTAATATGGAACTTGCTTCCCCTGTCATTATCTGTCAACGCTCTCCAGAAAGTAGGCTTTGGGCAACGATACAGCCACTCATATCCATTTTTAACGATAGATTCCAGTCCACCCTGTGCATAAGAGAAAATATAATCAAAGCCTTCACCATGTACACCTAATGTATAGTCACCATAGACCACTCTTAATTTATCTGTATAAGCCATAGTAATACCTCACTTCCTGCATTGCCGGTTTTTCTTTCCTGTCAGCAAATACAATTCCATTTGCTGAGAATTCATAGTCTGCCGGTTTATCATCAAAATCTCCGCCATAGCGTAAAACATCTTTTCCTGTAACGGAATCTTTTACCATAATTGCCTGGTCAATAAAATCCCATATAAATCCGCCATGATACATATCGTATTTGTCAATCAGCTTCATATAAGAGCCAAGTCCACCCATTGAATTTCCCATATCATGCATGAATTCGCATAAAATATACGGTTTTTTCAGACTGTTATTCAAGTATTCCTCTACATCCTCCGGTTTTGCATACATTCTGGTCTCAAAATCAGAAATAGTATCCTCATATGCCCTATTATAATAAGCGCTTTCATAATGAACTAATCTTCCATCCTTCTTTTCGGCAAAATAAACGTTCATTGCCTCGATGTCGTCTCCTGCATAGGATTCATTTCCTAATGACCAGAAAAGGATGGATGTATGGTTTTTAAAAGTTTCGAAATTGTTTTTTGCACGCTCAAGCACTGCATCTTTCCACTGTGGAATAGATCCCGGTACATTGCATGACGGTTCGATTGCCCCAAGTTTTTGGAATGAGCCATGGCTCTCCAGATTTGTTTCTGCCATCACATAAATACCTGCATCGTCGCACATATAGTACCATGGTATCTGGTCAGGATAGTGACAGGTACGCACAGAATTAATATTGTTTCTTAACATACATGATATATCTGCCTTCATGTCTTCTATACCAATGCATCTTCCTGTTCTTGCATTCCACTCATGACGGTTTACTCCCGTGATAACAAGACGTTTTCCATTCAAATAGACTACTTTATCTATAATCTCTATTCTTCTGAAACCGATATCATAAGGAATTACCTCGGCCAGTGAACCATCCTCTGCTTTAAGCTCAACATAAGCATGGTATAAATATGGATTATGATTATCCCACAGCTTGACACTTTCCAAGTCAACACAAATCGTGCCTTCCAAATGGTTGTTTTCTTTATTTAACTGTAATGACTTCTCAACTAATATATTTTCTTCTCTGTCTTTTAAAATAAAGCCAGCAGTTACATTCTGACTGTCATTAGCAGATACCTTCATGCTGACAGATACGCTTCCGCTTTCATTATCTTGATTTAACACAGGTTTGAACCATACATCCTCCAGATGAACATCCGGAATTGCCTTCAAAGTAACATTTCTGAAAATTCCAAAAAATCTGAAAAAGTCCTGATCCTCTAAAAATGCCGCCGTGCTCATCTTATGAACCTGCACTGCCAGAACATTTCCCTTTTCCTTAATATATGGTGTCAGATCAAACTCAGAAGGTGTGAAGCTGTCCTCTGCATAACCTATAAACTGACCATTAAGCCACAGATACATAGCTTCTTCTACACCTTCGAAGCAGATATGTATTCTTTTTCCACACATGTTATTATCCAAATCAAAGTATTTGATATAAGAGCCTACCGGATTGTACTGTGCTTCTGAGAACATTCCTTCTTCTGCTCCGGTTGCCTGCATACTATATGCTCCTCTGTGGTACTCTTTTCCTTCCCACGGATACATAGTGTTGATGTAACGTATTTTATCATATCCAGCCAGTTCAATATGTCCCGGAACCATAATTTTATCGAATCCTGATGCATCAAATGTTTCCTCATAAAAATTAACTGGTCTGCTTTTTACATTTTTACTATAAGAAAACTCCCACTGTCCGTTTAATGACTGAAATAATGGGTTTTTCTCTTTTTTCATGTCCGAATAATCCAAATAATAACAATGATCACTGTGTGCTTCCAACTGATTCACACGAAATACTTCCGGATTATCCAACCATTTCATATCAGCATTCATATTTTTCCTTCCTTTCCAAACAAATCCCCAAAAAAGATTTTTGGGATTTGTTCGTTAAAAATTTCTTGTTCTATTTTAGTATACACCTACAAATGAGATTACAGGAGCAACTCTTGAATCTTCAATACGAATTTCAATTGCATCTGTTTCTACACCCTGCAAATCGATGATCTTCTTATAACCAATTGTGGTAGCATCCACCATTTTTTCTTTTCTTCCATCTTCTGCCGCATACCATACAGAAAACTTCTCCACTCGCTGACTGAAAGGAATTGCCTCTTTTAATACCAGATAAGATAATTTCTTTTTCTCTGTCCACTGCAGATGAATTGTCAATTCTCTGTCCCCGGCTTTATTTCTGAACACATTCTCATAATCATCTACTCTTAAGAGATCTGCATTTTTACCTTCCGCATCCTTTTCCGGAACTGTTGTAATTTCAGCGATATCTGCCAAATTATCTTTAAACGTGCTTCTTATAAAATCTCCAAGCATTTTTACATTATTAACATCTGTCTGATGAAGTTTTCCATTTTTCATTGGAGGAAGATTCAACAGAAGTGTTGTATTTCCACCAACTGAAGATAAATAAATCTCTTTCAGGTTTTCGAAAGAACGAACTTGATCATCTTCTTCCTCATGATAGAACCAACCTGGACGGATAGAAACATCTGTTTCTGCCGGATAATATGCTAATTTTTCTTCATTACGCAAGCATTCACGGCTTCCAAGATCTTCCTGTGTTTCATCTAACGGACGATTTCTGAACTCTTCATTATCTTCCTGCTGGCTGAGCTGTGCTGTAATCGCCGGATCTGTCATATCTGCGGCAACGACACTCCACTCACTTGGACGAACTTGTCCGGCTTCGTTTCCACACCAGCGGATATCCGGACCTGAAATTGAGATCACAGCGTTTGGCTGGAGTTTACGCATCACTTCATAATATCTCTGCCAGTCATAAACCTGTTTCTTTTCATTGCTGCCTTCGCCACATGCTCCGTCAAGCCAGATTACAAATATGTCACCGTAGTTTGTTAAAAGCTCTGTAAGCTGATTCACATAGTAGTCATCGTATTCTTTGCCTTTTCCATAAGATTCATTGTTTCTGTCCCATGGTGAGAGATAGACTCCAAACTTCAGACCATATTCCTTACATGCCTCTGCTGTTTCACGAACGATATCACCTTTTCCGTTCTTATAAGGTGAATTTTTAATACTATGTTCTGTATATTTGCTTGGCCATAAGCAAAAGCCATCATGATGTTTACAAGTCAGTATTAATCCCTTCATTCCACCTTCAGCAGCTGTCTTTGCCCACTGGCGAGCATCTAACTCTTCAGGATTGAAGATAGATTCCGGTTCATCGCCTAATCCCCACTCACTTCCTGTAAAAGTATTTACTGTAAAATGGATGAAACAGAAATACTCCATATTCTGATAAGCGATCTGTCTTTTGCTTGGTATAACTGAAATTAAACGTTCATCCTCTTTCATACCCTTGTATTCCATTTTAACACTCCTCCAACTGTTTTCTAAGCTTTTCATTAGCATCTTCTACATTCATTCTTGACATGATAAATGTAATAACCAATGACAATACCATCGGAATCCACAAATACATAACATGCAACATGTTCAGGCAGGATTCTGGCTGGATTGTTGCTTCTTTCACAAATCCACTTGCATCAAGTAACCATCCGCAAAGAGCAACTCCGATTCCTCCACCGATCTTTGTTCCGAAAGAAGTACAGGAATACATTGTTCCGTCAATGTGTTTATGTTTTGTAAGGTATGTATATTCTGAACAGCTTGCAATTACAGCTCCCATATCCCCCTGCCATGGTGCCATTCCAAGTGCTGCAATCGCTGTAAACGCAAGCATAAGCGGAACACTACCCATATAGCCGGCAAAAATCACTCCGACACGTCCTGCTGTCCCAAGAATATAGCCTGTAAGATTCATTCTATATAAACCTTTCATCTTCTCTACCAGCATTGGTGTAATACACATCGCAATGATGACAGGGATATTGATCGCCCATGAGAATACAGAATATAAATCTTCATTTTTCAGTATGTAGATCATGTAATAAATTCCCATATTTAACATAGCTGAATAAATCTGCTGACAAATATAAGTAGCACAGATCATAAGATAATACTTATTGGAAAATAAAAGCTTTGCAGCCTCTACCAGACCATACTTTTCTTCTGTGTAATCTTTACCTGCTTTCAGTTCTTCTTCCGGAAGCTCCTTGATTGAAAATACGGAAATCGTATTTACGATCAGACCAATAACTGCATATACTACCGCAACTGTTCTCCATGCAGCTGCTCCACCGCCTGCTGCTCTTACAAACTGGACTGTAACAGACTGAATCAGTAAGCTTGTCGAAAATGCAAAGATAAAACGCCATGACCCCATCTCAACACGTTCTCTGCTGTTTTTTGTACAGAAAGTAACCAATGATGCATACGCAATATTGTTTGCAGTAAAGAATACTGCATTTAACAGTGTATATGCAACAAAGAACCATGCATACTGTGCCGTTGTTCCAAGAGCGTCCGGTATTGCAAAGTTTGCTACAAGTGTTACCGCACAACCAATATACGCATAAAGCATCCAAGGTCTTGCTTTTCCAAGTTTACTTTTTGTTTTGTCGATCATCGTTCCAAAGAACATATCACTGATTCCGTCAAACAACTTTGATACCATGATCAGTGTTCCGATAATACCGGGATTCAAACCTACCGTATTTGTCAAATAAAGCATTACGAATGATGAGAGGAACGCATATACTACATTTCCTGCCAGATCCCCCGAACCATAACCAACCTTGTTATACCATTTCAGGTATTTTTTTTCTTCCATGTGAAACTTCTCCTTTCAATGTACCCTCATTTTGTTTCCACAACTTTGTTATATCTATGATATAACAAGATACATTAAAAGAGCCATGTCACAAATCGCATAAAATATGCACAAAATGATATTATTATATGAAAATCACAATAATCTAGTGCGTCATATCACCAAAAGCATGCACAAAATAGTATTATTTATGGTATACTAATTAGCAATACAGATAGTTTTCATCTATCATTGTACTTGCATTAGCAGTAATATTTTTAATGGGGGATTAAATGTATACAAATAATGCCTATCTGAATAATTCTACTGTCGACCGAAAAGACAAATCGAAGCCCTTGGTGATAACCATGTGCGGTACCTATAAATTATATACAAAACCAAAACTTCCTACATGGCGTCCCCGGGGCAGGCTTGACTTTCAGCTATTATACATTGCTGCTGGAAAAGCACATTTTCATTTTGGCAGCGATACGGAAGAAACCATTGTTCCGGCTGGCCATATGGTATTGTATCGACCTAAAGAACCTCAAAAATATGAATATTACGCCAACGACCAGACAGAAGTTTTCTGGGTTCACTTTACCGGTAACAATGTTACTAATTTACTACGTTCCTATGGATTAACCAATGATAAAAAAGTTTTTTATTGTGGTTTTGATTCCGAATATAAAACTCTTTTCCAATCAATGATAAAAGAATTACAGATGTGTCAGGATGGATACCCTGAAATGCTGGAAATGTATTTACGCCAGATTTTTATAAAACTAAAACGCCATTTTCATTCTTCTATAACTATCACAAGCTCTCGTACTGCTGCTGAAATAGACCGTGCTGTTTCCTACTTTAGTGAACACTATAATGAGCAGATGAATATTGATGATTATGCCAAACAGAATTTTGTCAGCACAAGCTGGTTGATCCGCAATTTCAGATTATATACTGGAATTACACCAAAACAATTTATTATGAAAAAAAGAATATATAATGCAGAAATGCTTCTGCAAAATCAGCATTATAGCATTAATGAGATTGCTCGTATTGTAGGCTATGACAATCCTTTGTACTTCAGCCGTATTTTTCAAAAAACGAAAGGTATCTCCCCTTCTGAGTATAGAAAAAATGCATAAACCAAAAAGCAGAGATGTGCTATTCTCTGTTTTTTGCAACTTTTGTCTATTTATTTTTTCATTTTGGCACGAAATACGCTCTTTCTCATTTTATAATGGCATCGTAAACAGAAAGGAGATGAACTTCCATGAGAAACAAATTCCACAACTATATTGAAAATATACTCAGCTTTTATTCAACCTTCTTCACAAAGGGATATTACCGTTTTTAAGTACCATTCTATACATAACGATTGCAATGTCACAAAGCGTAATGCCAAAACTATTAAATCCATTTCTGAAAGAAATAATATTAGTCTTAATTATGTTAGAGATGAGGTTGAAGGAATGCTTTATTCAGCATATTCGGTTATTTTAGGTGGAGATTGCAAGCTTTCTGATAAGGGTTTTACAGATATAGATATTTTACTAAACGAAAATGACGAACAATTCTTCTAGATACCCAAATAATCAATTTATTAAATGAGTATGTAGAATTTATTAGAAACGATGTCGATATAATGTCTGATTGCATAAGATCATCACTAATCGATAACTCATGGCCGAGAAACAAAACTAAGCAACGTTATAGAAAAATAATTTGCAGATGCCTGTTTTGCTTCGTCTAAATTCATCTGAAAACATGAAGTGTTATAAATTATGATCCTCTTTACACTTTTCCTTGCATCAGCTCATAAGATATGTTATATTATGCGTAGAAAGAGGGAAAGCCAGAGAAGCGGCTTACCCGAATGAATTAAGTAACTGTTTTATCAACAGCCGTCATTATTCGCAGTAATGGCGGCTATTTTCGTTTTCCCTTGAAAATCGTGTAGCACAATCCAACAAGGGCGCAAATGAATATTCCAATCTGAATTAAGTCAGAATATGTAACATACATTGGCAACGCCCTCCTTTCTTTCGTCTGGAGGGTTGGTCTACGCTTTGCTCCGGTCGTTGCTAAACAAGCCCCACCGGGGCTTAGCAACCCTCCGAAAAAGAGGGTAAGCCGCCCGGCTCTCTGGTTTCCCATGTGCGAAGTATATCATAACTTATTAAATCAGACAACGATAAATCGACAAAATCCCCTTAGATTACTCTAAGAGGATTTGCTTATTTCGAGATATTTTTCTATAAAAGTGCGTCAAAAGGTGTGTCAGTCTTTTATTTCATATCAGAGAATTGTTTCGGAACCCCTATAAAATAAGCATTCTTTGGATTATTTCTCATCCACCACCTGAAAAATAAAAAACTTCAGATAATAACTTTCATCCGCCGCCCACAAAATCGGATGATCCGGTGCCTGTGTACGGAATTCCACCTGACGGAGTCTCTTATGTGTTGCCTTGGCAGCCTCTTTCACAGTCTTTGCGAGAAGCTCCTGCGTCATAAAATGAGAGCACGAACAAGTGGCAAGATACCCGCCATCTTTCACTAACTTTAATCCTTTCATGTTAATTTCACGATAACCTTTGATTGCATTTTTTGTCGCCTCGCGGGATTTTGTGAACGCTGGTGGATCCAGAATGACTACATCATATTTTTCTCCTGCCTGTGCGAGTTTTGGAAGTTCATCCAAAACATTTGCCTGACGGAAATGTACGTTGTTTTCCAGATGGTTCAATCTCGCATTCGCCTCTGCCTGACTGACTGCATATTCGGAAATGTCAAGTCCGGTGACATCTACAGCCCCGGCGATTCCTGCGTTCAGTGCGAACGTTCCCATATGTGTAAAACAGTCTAAAACTTTCTTGCCTTTGCAGATACGCTGCATGGCTAGACGATTATATTTCTGGTCGAGGAAAAATCCTGTTTTCTGGCCATTCGCGACATCGACCATATAATGAACACCGTTTTCCACGATCTCCACATTCGTGTCAAACGCATCCCCGATGAAGCCTTTCACTTTGGAAAGCCCCTCTTTCGTTCGCTCATTTGCATCGCTCCGCTCGTACACGCCGCGGATTTTGATACCGTCCTCTGCCAGAATTTCTTTTAAAAAGTTCACGATCGTTTCCTTGAACTGCTCCATGCCAAGTGCCAGACACTCGACCACGAGCACATCCTCATATTTATCGATCACTAAGCCCGGCAAAAAATCAGCCTCACCGAAAATAATACGGCAGGAAGAAGTATCTACGGTTGTCTTGCGGTACTCCCATGCATTTTTCACACGCATTTTCAAAAATGATTCGTCGATCTCCTGATCCGGTTTTCTCGTCATCATGCGGATACGGATTTTCGAGTTCTGGTTGATAAATCCTTTTCCCATCGGATATCCGTCAAAATCATGTACAGTCACGACTTCTCCGTTTTTGAACCGTCCTGTAATGGTGTCTATCTCATTGTCAAAAATCCACGCACCGCCCGCTTTGATGGTACGTCCTTCCCCTTTTTTCAATGTCACGATTGCACTCATGCTTTATTCTCCTCTACATTTGTAATTACTTTAGGCAATTGCAAAACTCACAGATATTTTAAATTACATTGTGAAAAATTGACAAAAGCTTGAGAAGACACTGGGGAGCGGTCGGTCCTTAGAAGGCAGGAATGACATTAAGTCATGACTGGCTTCTTAGTACCGTTACCAGCGACACGTAGCGAAAGCGTGTCTTCGAAAATTTTGTTAATTCTTCACAATATTCACAATGTAAATCTGAGTTTTGTAATTGTCTATGTAATTTCTTGTTTATAATTCTACTCTATCGGCATATTTTAGCATGGTTTTCTGCGGTTCACAAGATTTATGATGGCTCCGCCTGATTTTCTTTTCAATCTACACTTGTAGTTTTATAAAAAAGTATTTCTCTTCTTGCAAAATATCTCCTGACTTACCATAATAAAGACAGGGAATGCTTTTTCGTACTGTTTCACGAATTTGCTGATCTTCCATGATAAAACACTGGATCATTCTGATTTTGAAAGGTAAAACTTTTATGATAAAAATAAGTTTATGCATGATCGTAAAAAATGAAGCTGCCATCCTGTCCAGATGTCTCGACTCTGTCTGTGACCTGATGGATGAGATTATTATTGTGGATACCGGCTCCACCGACGATACAAAGGCTGTCGCAGCAAAATACACTGACCGGATTTACGATTTCGCATGGAACAATGATTTTTCTGCTGCAAGAAATTTTTCTTTTTCCCTCGCAAATATGGATTATATTTACGCACCGGATGCAGATGAGATACTGGACGAGGAAAATCGCAAAAGATTTCTTTTGTTAAAGGAAGCCCTTCTGCCGGAAATTGAGATCGTACAGATGAAATACCGCACCGTCTCCGAATTTAACACCGTTTTGAATGCAAGAACCGAGTACCGGCCAAAATTGTTTAAACGTGTCCGGGAATTTGAGTGGATCGATCCGATCCACGAGACGATCCGCCTCACACCGGTTGTATTTGACAGCGACATTGAGATTTTGCACATGCCGCAGTCCATGCACCACAAACGGGATTTTTCCATTTTTGTGGACGCCTTCAACAGAGAGGGGACATTTTCTGCCAAGCTTCGCAGCATGTATGCAAAAGAATTATTGAAAACAGGGGATGAAAAAGATTTTGCGGAGGCACTTCCGATTTTCCGCCTGATATATGATTCCGGCACAGACACCGACGCACAGAAAGAAGCCGCCTGTGTGCTCGCACACGCCTACCGGATTGCCGGGGACATCAACCGCTTTTTCCAGATGACACTGCGGGATATGCTGTCAACACCATGCGCCGAAATCTGTCTTGAACTTGGAGCTTATTTTGAGGAAGCCGAAGATTATGAGGAAGCTTCCCTCTGGTATTATAATGCTGCGCATGAGACTTCCAGCATTTTAGATGTACACACGGGCGGCGATCTGCCGCTTCAGGGATTGATCCGCTGTTATGAGATAATGCTTGCAGCTCTGCCGGAGGATGATCCGTTTGCCGCACTTACTGCAAATCAATATGAAGAGGCTCTCGCCGATGCCAGGGAAGCACTCGCCAACTGGGATGTGCCGGAAGAATTATAATTCCTTGCAAAGCGTTTTACTCCAGTCTGCCACAGCGTCCGTTTGTGGCAAGAACGGAACATTTCTGCCCCAGAGTGACTGCGCCGCCCTCGACCGTTGTGACAACGCCGCCGGCTTCTTCCACGATCAGCGCTCCCGCCGCAAAGTCCCACGGACTCAGGCGCAGCTCAAAGTATAATTCTGCACGCCCTGCTGCTATGCTGCACAGATCGATTGCTGCGGAGCCGCTTCTCCGCACATCCAGCGCTTTCTTAAAGTATGCGTAAGCCATCTGAAATGATTTTTTGCTCAGTTCTTCGTAATACGGTGCTGTGCCAAATAATACAATGCCCTCAGAGAGCGGATTTCTGGAAACATGAATCGGTCTTCCGTTTAAAAATGCACCCTTTCCACGTTCTGCCGTGAACATTTCATCCAAATACGGATTGTATACAACACCTATATATTTTTCACCGTCTTTTGCCAGTCCTACTGAAATCGCACTCACATGATAGTCTTTGATAAAATTTGTCGTTCCGTCAATCGGATCCACAATAAATGCAAATCCTTTTTTGATCGATGCGTGCACGTCATCTTCTTCCCCGACAAACACTGCCTCCGGAAGTATTTCAAGCAGCTTTTTCCGAAGGGTTTCCTGTACCTTTTTGTCATAGACTGTCACAAAATTAGCGTGTCCTTCCTTCGTCTCTACCATATCGGCAGTCCGCACTGCGTCCAGCATGATTTTTCCACATTCACGCACTGCATCCGCAATTTTTTCCACAAGTGTGCGGTTCAATTTGTATAAAACCTGTGTTTCACGTTCCAGCCACGGAATTTCCGGTGCAAATGTGACCTGCTCTTTTATTTTCTGATCCATCTGTGCGATATATGCTTTCTGTAAAAAGTCATGCATCTTCTTCTGCTCTCTTTTTAATAGGGAAAGATTGCTCTGATATGCCTCCTCCACAGTCACAAAAGTTCCATGGAATCCCAGTTTTTCCTCGTAATCGTCCTGCACTCCCGGCGCTCTTTTATCGCTCATCAGCCAGCACTCGTAATAACAGGATTTCATCTGAAAATAACTTTCCGGATCCTCAGTATCAATGTTCTGCTCAAATGTTTCCCCGATTTTCACCCCGATATGGATATCTGTGTATCCTGTCTCCTCCGTGATCTCCCGAAGCAATGTTTCTTTTTCCGTCTCCCCCTCTTCCATGCCGCCACCCGGGAATTTGTAATCACCGCGGTTGGTCTGTACCATAAGGATTTTATTCTGATAATGGATCACGCCGCGGACTGCGGTTCTTTGATTGATATGTACCGGTGTTTGCGGCAGTTCGTCCGTGATAAACTGTAATTGAAACTGCATATTGCTGTCCCCCTTCTGTAAACGCATATGTTTTGATGTTAAAAGCTTAAATGTATTTGCATAAAAAATCAAGATGCCTCGTCTTAAGCCCTTGTAAAACATCTCATAAAGTGTTAAAATATTAATTGATAATTTTTTAACAAACATTGCCTGTGTTTTTTATTTACTGAAAATGAAACACAGCATACATTTCATTCCAAATTTAGGGGAGGTATTTACAATGGATTACTCACAGGAATACAAACAGAAACTTGTTTCCGCAGATGAAGCTGTAAAATTAATCAAATCCGGTGACTGGGTTGATTATGGATGGTGCAATGGTACGGTTGACGTTTTGGATCAGGCACTGGCAAAACGTACCGATGAACTTAAAAATGTAAATTTACGCGGTGGTATTTTATTAAAACCGCTTGCTGTTTTTGCCCGCGAGGACGCCGGTGAACATTTCACATGGAACTCCTGGCATATGTCCGGTATCGAACGAAAACTGATTGCCCGCGGATGTGCTTACTATTCTCCGATCCGCTACTCCGAACTGCCTCGTTATTACCGTGAATCCTCATGTCCGGACGATGTTGCAATGATCATGGTTGCGCCGATGGATAAACACGGTTACTTCAACTTCGGTCCAAACGCATCCCATCTCGGTGCAATGTGTGAGACTGCCAAACATGTCATCGTGGAAGTCAACGAAAATATGCCACGCTGCCTCGGCGGTACAGAATGCGGCATTCATATTTCCGATGTCACATATATTGTGGAAGGAAACAATGCTCCGATCGGCGAACTTGGTGCAGGCGGTCCTGCCACTGATGTTGATAAAAAAGTTGCCCAGCTTATCGTAGACCAGATTCCAAACGGTGCATGTTTGCAGCTCGGTATCGGCGGCATGCCAAATGCAGTCGGTTCCCTGATCGCAGAATCTGACTTAAAAGATCTTGGTGTCCACACTGAAATGTATGTAGACGCTTTTGTTGATATTGCAAGAGCCGGAAAGATCAACGGTTCCAAGAAAAACATCGACCGTTTCCGCCAGGTTTACGGTTTTGGTGCCGGCACAAAGAAAATGTATGATTACCTTGATGAAAACCCAGAACTTATGAGTGCTCCGGTAAGCTACACCAACGATATCCGTTCCATCGCAGCCCTGGATAATTTTATTTCCATTAACAACTGCGTAGATATCGACCTCTTCGGACAGATCAGTTCTGAATCTTCCGGTATCAAACAGATCAGTGGTGCCGGCGGACAGCTTGACTTTGTTTTAGGTGCTTATCTGTCAAATGGTGGTAAGAGCTTTATCTGCTGCTCCTCTACATTTGTCGACAAACAGGGTGTTATGCACTCCCGCATCCGCCCGACTTTAGCAGAAGGTTCCATTGTTACCGATACACGTGCCAACACACATTATGTTGTAACCGAGTATGGTATGGTAAATCTGAAAGGACTTTCCTCCTGGCAGAAAGCTGAGGCATTGATCTCTGTTGCTCATCCTGATTTCCGTGATGAACTGATCGCTGAGGCTGAGAAAATGCATATCTGGAGACGGTCGAATAAATAGTTGACCGGAGTTTCACTTAGGAACTGCCGCTTGCAGGTGGTGTTACGGATTTTTAGATTGAATTTTATAATTTAGGTTATGTACAAAATATTGCAGTCTGACATGTTTATGAAAACATGAATGTGAAATGGACGAAT
>ERZ1106929.1043-NODE-1043-length-26568-cov-10.364199_pt1 | contig 26568 bp, 20 predicted proteins | sample MGYA00403662_ERZ1106929 | MGnify/ENA primary metagenome ERZ1106929 (study PRJEB35170, sample SAMEA104062442) | human gut metagenome | biome: human gut; feature: human-associated habitat; material: faeces | place: Denmark | collected 2013-02-20 ... | reverse complement strand
CGATGCTCCGCGCGGCCTTTTCAGCTTTGTGAAAGGTGTTGAAAGATTCACAATTTATTCACGCTTTTGTCCCAATTTCTTGATAATTTTTTGGGCCGATGTGGTATCCTGTTCTTGGATCAAGGATCCACATGTTTTCCCCCTTTGACAGCGGCGTATCCCTCCAAATGCGCCGCACCTGGACCACAGGTCCCGCACGCCTGCGGTCCCCAGGCTCCCCGCCCGCCTTGACGGGCCGGCACCTGAACCTATGGCGCAGTCAGCGCCTCACTGCCACCCGGCCCGGACAACGGTCTGCTCCGGGTGGCAGACCAAAGATACTCCGGCCCCTGGGCCGGTTTCAATAAAAAATTACCCGCCTCCCTCTTGAGGGAGGCGGGCTTTTTGCTTTCGGAGGGCTTGGGACGGAAGCTACTCCGATCCAAACACCACCCGGTAGTAATCCCAGTCCAGAATGGACGCCGAGTAGGCCACCCGGTTCTGCACCTCGGCCACCCGCTCGGCCACATAGTCCGGGTCGGGCTCGCTGCCGTCGAACATGGTGAAGGCGTCGGTGGTGGAGTCGTAGGCCCCCTGGTCGGTGAGGAAGCTGTAATTGGAGAAGATGACCAGACCCGGCTCGTCGGACAGGATGTCCCGCCCCGCCATCAGGCGGGAGTCGTACTCCAGGCCGAACAGGTTGGCCAGGGTGGGCATCACGTCCAGGCTGGAGCAGTACTTGTCCACATGGACGGGCTCCTCCAAATCAGCGCTCCACAGAATCAGGGAATTTTCATAGATCTCAAAGACCGGGTCCACCGGGTGTCCGAAGAGTTCGCTGTACTCCTCGTCCGTGAGGCCGTAGGGGTAGTGGTCGGCGGAGAGGACGATCACCGTGTCGTCCAGCTTGCCCGCCGCCGCCAGCTGATCCATCAGGCTCTCCATGGCCAGCTCCAGCTCCAGCTGGCTGGCCAGGTAGCACTTCACCGGCTCGCTGTATGGCAGGTCGGCCACCTCGTCGTAGTGCCGGTCCGCCTGGGCGTTCTCCTCCCGGGTATAGTTGAGGTGGCCGCTCACGGTGAGAATATAGACCATGAACTGGTCCTCGTTCACAAACTGGGGAACGATCTGCTCCATCATCTCCCGGTCGGAGGGGGGCTGGACCTGTTCCAGCTCCAGGCCGTTCCCGATGCCGTAATACTCATAGCCCATGTTGGGGTGGGAGAGATTGCGGTCGTAGTAGGTGTAGAGATAGTCGTGGTAGGCCAGCGTCCGGTACCCCAGCTTCTGGAACTGGTTGCCGAAGCCAAAGGGCATATCGTTGTCCGAAGACTCGGAGTAGCTCCACACGCCGGGCTTGGGGATCAGGCCGGTGGTGGTCACATACTCCCCGTCGGAGGTGGACACCCCCCACAGCGGGGTATAGAAGTTGTCGCAGATGATTCCCTCGTGGGACAGCTTCCACAGGGTGGGGGTCCGCTCCGGGTCCAGCATCTGGCCGGAAAAGGCCTCTGCCACGATCCAGATGAGGTTTTTTCCCTGGAAACGGCCGGTCCACTCATTTTTCGCCGTGGGCTTTACCTTGGAGAAGTAGTCGTGCATATCCACCAGCTCCGGCACGTCCGCGTCCCGCTCCTTCAGGGCCTCAAAGTCGATGCCCATGGCGTGGACCTCCGGCTCAGCCCCCTCCATGGCCGTCTGGCTCTCCAGGATGCGCCCGGTCCGCCGAAGCTCCTGTTTGGGGAGGACCTGGTCGTCCGGCTGGATGCCGAAGAGGACCCGCCGCACTTCCAGCTGGGTCTGGGTGAGCATGCCGAAGTTCTGCACCTCCAGCACGGGGGCGGCGGCCTGGTAGTAGATATACCGAAGGGAGAGCACCCCGCTGCCGCAGCACAGCACGATCCCCATGGCAATCAGCTGGACCGCCGCGGCCAGCCCCACCCATTTCAGCGGCATTCTCCGCTGCAGCGGCTGGTCGGAACAAATCCGGTTCCGAAACAGGAATGCCAGAACCACGGGAACCGCCATCATCAGAATGGGGAACCAGTTGAGCAGGATCTCCCCCACCGCCATGTCGCCGAAGGCCCCGGCCACCATAGCCATCTTGGTCAGGGAAAAGAGCGTCAGGAAGGTTTTGAACAGGTGATAGTAGACGGTCTGCGACCCCATCCACAGGGAGATCAGGGCGGTAAGCCCTACCAGGAGCCCCGGTCCCCACCGGCGTCCCGCACCACCGCACAGCGCACCCAGCACCAGAGCAGGAGGGGCGGAAAACAGCAGGGTAAACAGGAGGCCGGGGAGAGACGCCCCGTGGAAACAGTAGAGCTTTAAGAAGAGCTCCTCGTAGTAGATCACCGCCAGGAAAAAGAGGGATGGGCCGGCCAGACGCCGCCAGCGGTTCCAGAATTCTCCCCGGCTGGGGATATGGATTCGGACCGGTCGAAAGGCCATCGCGCCGCACCTCCTCTCCCGTCCGTTTGGAATTTGCAAGCCTCATTGTACCCGATGCCCCCTGTTCTGTCAATCGCTGTCGGGCAGTCGGCTGCGCGCTCCTTTTCTCCACGCTTAATTTCACTGTGGATGCCGGTTCCGGGGACAGCGCCCGTCCTACATGCTGGTCTGTGGATCGTAACCCACGTCTTACTCCCATTTTTGCAGCCTCTCTAAAATTTAAGTGAATCTTAAATCTGTTCCTGTTCAATTTTTCTTCCTCCTTTTGAAAATTTCGTCAGAAATACCCCTTTACATTTACAAATTCTGTGCTATACTAAAAACCGCTTTGGGGCTGCCCGCAGGTCACGCGTGCCGGCGGTCCCCGGGTAAGAGAGCGCCCGCCGGTGTGGGCGGGCGGAGGGCTTATGCCGTCCCCTTTGTACATATCCTTCGACATGGCCTCCCAAACCAGCCAGCCGGCGCGGAAGGGGGGCGTTTTGCCAGGCGTCTGTCCAAGCGGGCCGGTGAGCTCAAGAGAGTAAAAGGAGAGTGTGTGTATGGCAACCTTCATCATCGGCCTTGTCATCCTCTTCGGCGGCGCCGCCCTCTATGGCACGCTGTGCGAAAAGGTCTTCGGGCCGGACGACCGGGCTACCCCCGCCTATGCCAAGCAGGACGGCGTGGACTACGTGCCCATGCGCTGCTGGAAGAACAGCCTGATCAACCTGCTGAACATCGCAGGCACAGGCCCCATCCTGGGCCCCATTCAGGGCATCCTGTTTGGCCCCATCGCGTTCATCACCATCCCCATCGGCAACATCATCGGTGGCGCGATGCACGACTACTTCTGCGGTATGATCTGCCTGCGTGACGGCGGTACCCAGATGTCCGAAATGATCCGTAAGTACACCAACAAGGGCATCTTCACCGTGTACAACATCTTTGTGTGCGTGCTGCTCCTGCTGGTGGGCGCCGTGTTCGTATACACCCCCGGCGACATCGCCGCCAAGCAGGTGTTCGACTTCTCCGGCGCTGCCACCGATCCCAAGACCTGGATCATCTACGGCGTGATCTTCCTGTATTACCTGATCGCCACCGTGTTCCCCATTGACGCCATCATCGGCCGCATCTACCCCATCTTCGGCGCCATCCTGCTGTTCTCCGCCGTGGGCGTGTTCGTGGGTATCTTTGCCCATGGCTATCCCCTGCTGAACCTGTGGGACGAGTGGGTGGCTCCTTTGGCTTTCACCACCGGCGCTGACGGCGCTCAGGCGGCTTTCAGCTATCAGGATTACTTCTTTAGCAACCCGGGTCACTTCCTGCCCGTGTTCTTTGTCACTGTGGCCTGCGGCATCCTGTCCGGCTTCCACTCCACTCAGACGGCCATCATCAGCCGCACCGTGAAGAGCGAGAAGCAGGGCCGCATGACCTTCTACAACATGATGGTTCTGGAGGGCTTCATCGCCATGGTGTGGGCCGCCGGCGCCATGGGCGTTTACAACCTGGGCCTGCAGGCCGCCGACGCCTCCCTGGCCACCGACACCATCGGCGTGGTCTGCCGAGACATCCTGGGCAATGTGGGCGGCATCATCGCTCTGCTGGGCGTTATCGTCCTGCCCATCACCTCCGGCGACACCGCGCTGCGGGCTCTGCGCCTGACCCTGTCTGAGTCCTTCCATCTGGACCAGTCCACCAACGGCAAGCGCCTGGGCCTGGCCGCCCCGGTGTTCGTGCTGGTGGCCGCCATTATCGTGTGGGCCAAGATGGACAGCAACGGCTTCAACACCCTGTGGCGCTACTTCGCCTGGTCCAACCAGACCCTGTCTCTGTTCGCCTTTATCTGTATCTCTGTGTGGCTGTTTGAGAGCGGTAAGTCTAAGTTTGCATGGATGCCCCTGATTCCGGGCGCCTTCTACACCTTTATCTGCTCCAGCTTCATTGCCAATGCCACCATCGGCTTTAACCTGCCCTGGACCGTCGCCTATCCCATTGGCGTAGTCCTGATGGTCGCCTATGTTGTAGCCATCGTCGCTTACGGCAAGAAGCGCGCCGCCCGCGCCGCTCTGAAGAACTAAGCGCAAAGTCAGCTATCATCAGCTATCAAAAGCGGACCCGAATCACTCGGGTCCGCTTTTTTGCGCCCTTCTCTCCCCAGTGCGCAAAAAATTTGGCGGAATTTGATTTTGTCCTTGACAGCACAGCTATCTTGTTTTACAATATAGCCACAAGGTACTTTGTAATGCAAGATAGATAGGAGGCCGGCCCATGATCCCATCCCAAATGCTCAAGGGGACCCTGGAGGGGTGCATTCTGGGCATTCTCTCCCAAAAGGAGACCTACGGCTATGAGATCTCCAGCCAGCTGGCCGCCTACGGCTTCGGGACCATTCCAGAGGGCACCATCTACCCCCTGCTGCTGCGGCTGGAGAAAAACGGCCTGGTGTCCGCCGCCTTCCGCCCCTCGGAGCTGGGGCCCAAGCGGAAATACTACTCCCTCACCCCGGTGGGGGAGGCAGAGCTCCAACAATTCATTCAAAACTATGCCGAGCTGTCTCACGCGGTGGGCAATCTGCTCTCCGCCCTGAAAGGAGATGCTGACCATGAATAAGGCCACCAAACAGCTGCTGGAGGAGAACAACCGCCGGGGCGAACAGCTCACCCCGGAAAACCAAAAAATTCTGGTGGATATCGTCGCCTATTTGCGGGGCTCCTCCGCCTCCACCTACCAGCAGGAGCTGGTCCACCGGGACATTCTGGAGATGCTCCAGGAGGGGGAGGCCCGGGGCCAGACCGCGGCGCAGGTCATCGGGGAGGACTATCAGGCCTTCTGCGATGAGATTCTGGCGGAGCTGCCCAAGCGGAGCATGAAACAACGCATCGTCTACGCTCTGAGTACTGTCACTCTCTCCGCCGCCGGTCTCCTCTCCATTTGGCTGGTCTTTCGCCTTTTCGAAGCTCCTTTTCAGAACCGCCCCTTCACTCCATGGCTGCCGATGACGTTGGGACAGCTTTTGGGAGGTATCATGCTCATCGCTTATTCTTACGGCTTGGTGGAGCACATCTGCCGCAATTCCTTTGAGGACCGGGATCCCTCACGGCTACAAGTCATCTCCTTTTTCGTGTGTATAGGCCTCTTTTTTATCTTCTGTGTATCCCTGCAACAAATCATGTTCTACCTCCACGCCGGCATTGCCGCGCTCTTGATTGCAGTTCTGTTCCTGATTTATAAAATTACCGACCGGATGGAAAGTTGACACATTCATTGAAAAACCCAGCCAAAGCGAAAATACTACTTCCTCACCCCGACGGGGGAGGCAGAGCTCCAACAATTCATTCAAAACTATGCCGAGCTGTCTCACGCGGTGGGCAATCTGCTCTCCGCCCTGAAAGGAGATGCTGACCATGAATAAGGCCACCAAACAGCTGCTGGAGGAGAACAACCGCCGGGGCGAACAGCTCACCCCGGAAAACCAAAAAATTCTGGTGGATATCGTCGCCTATTTGCGGGGCTCCTCCGCCTCCACCTACCAGCAGGAGCTGGTCCACCGGGACATTCTGGAGATGCTCCAGGAGGGGGAGGCCCGGGGCCAGACCGCGGCGCAGGTCATCGGGGAGGACTACCAGACCTTCTGCGACGAGATCCTGGCGGAGCTGCCCCGCCGCAGCGCCGGACAGCAGACGGTCTACGGTCTGAGCGTCGTCAGCCTCTCCGCCGCCGTGCTTGCGGCCATCTGGCTGGTCTTTGGCCTGTTGGAGGCCGCGTTCCAGGGCCCCTTTACCCTTTGGCTGCCGGTGCGTCTGGGGCAGCTGCTGGGGGGCGTGCTCATCATTGCCTTCGCCTATGGACTGGTGGAGTATATCTGCCGGACCTCCTTTGAGGACCGGAACCCCACCCGGCTCCAAATCATCGCCGTCTTTGTGGGGATAGCCACCGTGTTCCTGCTGAGCTACCTGCTCAAACAGGTCCTCTTCTCCCTCCACGCCGGCATCGCCGTGGTCCTGATCGCGGTTCTGTTCCTGATTTATAAGATTACCGACCGGATGGAGAGCTGAAATCAGGACTACCTCTCCCCCGCCCCTCATAAGCTGAAACAGCCGGGGACCGCCTGCGGGCGGTCCCCGGCGCTCTTGTTTGGGAGGTGGTGTTCCGTGTCTCTCCTGGGCCGGCTGGCCGACGCGCTGTGGAACCCCTGGCTGCTGGGGCTGTTTCTGTTTACAGGACTGGTGCTGACGGTGGGGAGCGGTTTCTTTCCCCTGCGGCGCTTCCGGCTGTGGTGGCGGGTGACGGCGGGGAGCCTGCTCCACACCAGCCGCGCCTCCAACGGCGGCGGCATCTCCTCCCTCCAGGCCCTGGCCACCGCCCTGGCCTCCACCATCGGCACGGGCAGCATCGCCGGGGTGGCCATGGCCATCTATCTGGGAGGGCCGGGGGCGGTGTTCTGGATGTGGGTGTCCGCCCTGCTGGGAATGTCCACAGGGTGTGTGGAAAAACTGCTGTCTGTGCAGTATCAGACCCCTGCCCCCGGCGGCGGTCGGCAGGGCGGCCCCATGTTCTACCTGCGGGACGGCCTCCGCGCCCCCGGGCTGGCCGTCTGGTTCGCCCTGGCCTGCCTCCCCGCCACCCTGGCGGGGGGAAATCTGGTCCAGGCGGGGTCCATCGCCTCCGCCCTCCAGTCCGCCTTCGGCTGGGACCGATTGCTGGTGGGGGCGGGGACAGCCCTGCTGGCCGGGCTGGTGATAGTGGGAGGCATGGGCCGGGTGGCCCGGGTGTCGGAGCGGCTGGTGCCCGCCATGGCCCTGCTGTACCTGGGAAGCGGCGCCCTGGTGCTGATCGTCCGGGCGGAGGAGCTGCCCCGGGCCTTCGCCCTCATCTTCTCCTGCGCCCTGAACCCGGAGGCCGCCCTGGGGGGCGGGAGCGGCTACGCCCTGTCCGCCGCCCTGCGCCACGGGGTGGCCCGGGGGGTGTTCACCAACGAGGCGGGGCTGGGCACCTCCGCCATGGCCCACGGGGCCGCCCGAGTGGACCACCCCGCCAAACAGGGGATGTGGGGCATCTTCGAGGTGTTCGTCTCCACCCTCCTGGTGTGCACCGTCACCGCCCTGGTCATCCTGGTCAGCGGGGTGTACGTGCCGGAGGAGGCTCTCCGCCAGCTCCAGAGCGGCCAGGTCCCCGGCTCCAGCTTGGGGGTCCCCCTCACCGCCCGGGCCTTCGCCTCGGTGCTGGGGCCCGCCGGGGAGTGGGTGGTGGCCCTGAGCCTCATTCTCTTTGCCTTCTCCTCCATTCTGGGGTGGAGCTGCTACGGACAGCAGGGGCTGCGCTACCTCACCGGCGGGGACCGGTTTCTGCCCCTCTACCGGGCGGTCTTTCTGGGGTGCATCGTGCTGGGGGCCGTCTCCGACGTCTCCCCCCTGTGGCAGCTGGTGGACCTGTGCAACGCCCTCATGGCCCTGCCCAACCTGACCGCCCTGCTCCTTCTGTCCCCCCAGGCCCTGGGCTGCCTGCGCGCCTGGGCCGGAACACAAAAATAGAGACGGCTGAACGCCGTCTCTATTTTTCTTATTCCACGGAGGTCTCGTCCCACAGCACCGGCTCCCCACGCTCCAGGGAGGGCCGCACCTCTATGATCCGCTGGTTGGAGGAGCCCCGGAACCGCAGGCCCAGATTTTTCAGGGCGATGACGAAGGGCCCGTCCACCAGCACGTCCAGCTGCTCCAGCAGCGCCCGGCCGTGCTCCCCCACCTTCCCGGCGGCCAGATCCTCGAACAGATACCCGGTGTAGCACCAGATGTCCTTCTCCGGAAAGCGCTCCCGCACCTGGCGCACCAGGTCCAGCACCGTCCCCTGGTTTCGGGGGTGGCAGGGCTCGCCCCCCAAAAGGGACAGGCCCTTGATGTAGGGCTTCTCCAGGGCCTGGAGCACCTGGTCCGCCTCCGCCTGGGTGAAGGGGGCTCCGTATTCAAAATCCCAGGCCTCCGGGTTGAAGCACTCCGGACAGGCGTGGGTGCAGCCGGACACAAAGACCGAGACCCGGATGCCGGGACCGTTGGCCACGTCAATGGGGCGAATATCCGCGTAATTCATCAAAAATCACCGCCAAAAAAGATAGGAGATAGAAGATATCGGGAGAGACGCAACTATCTCCTATCTTCTATCTCCTAATTCCCATCTCAAATTAAAGGTGCAGGACCCGGGACTTGATCTCCTTGGTCTTGCCCACGTTCCAGTAGTTTTCACCCAGGTATCCACAGGTGCGGCGGGTGACGTTCATCTTGTTCTGGTCCTTGTTGTGGCACACGGGGCACTCCCACTGGAAGTCGTCGTTGATCATGATCTCCCCGTCGTAGCCGCAGCACTGGCAGTAGTCGCTCTTGGTGTTGAACTCGGCATACTGGATATTGTCGTAGATGAACCGGACCACCTCTTTCAGGGCCTCCAGATTGTGGCGCATGTTGGGGATCTCCACATAGGAGATGCACCCGCCGGTGGAGATCTTTTGGAACTGGCTCTCAAAGGTGAACTTGTCGAAGGCGTCGATGTGCTCCCGCACGTCCACGTGGTAGCTGTTGGTGTAGTAGCCCTTGTCGGTGACGTCTGGGATGGTGCCGAAGCGCTCCTTGTCGATGCGGGCGAAGCGGTAGCACAGGCTCTCCGCCGGGGTGCCGTACAGGGCAAAGCCGATGTTGGTCTCCTTCTTCCACCCGTCGCAGGCGGCGCGGAGCCGGTTCATCACCTGCATGGCGAACTCCCGGCCGCCGGGCTCGGTGTGGGAGCAGCCCCGCATGAGCTTGGTCACCTCATACAGGCCGATGTACCCCAGGGAGATGGAGGAGTAGCCGCCGTACAGCAGGGGCTCGATGGGGGCCCCCTTGGGCAGGCGGGCGATGGCCCCGTACTGCCAGTGGATGGGGGAGGAGTCGGAGCGCACGTTCTTCAGGGCGTTGTGGCGGCACATGAGGGCCTCGAAGCACAGCTGGAGGCGCTCATCCAGCAGCTTCCAGAACTTGTCCTCGTCCCCCCGGGCCAGAATGCCGATCTGGGGCAGGTTCAGGGAGACCACGCCCTGGTTGAAGCGGCCCTCGAACTTGTAGTTTCCGTTCTCGTCCTTCCAGGGGGCCAGGAAGGAGCGGCAGCCCATGGGGGAGAACACGTTGCCCTCATAGTTCTCCCGCATCTTCTTGGCGGAGATATAGTCGGGGTACATCCGCTTGGCGGAGCACTTGACGGCCAGCTCGGTGATGTAGTCGTACTTGCCGCCCTTCAGGCAGTTGTGCTCGTCCAGCACATACACCAGCTTGGGGAAGGCGGGGGTGATGTACACGCCCTTCTCGTTCTTGATGCCCTCCAGCCGCTGGCGGAGCACCTCCTCCACGATCATGGCGTTCTCCTCCAGATAGGGGTCGTCCTCCTGGAGGTTCAGGAACAGGGTCACGAAGGGGGACTGGCCGTTGGTGGTCATCAGGGTGTTGATCTGGTACTGGATGGTCTGCACGCCGCTCTTCAGCTCGTCCTTCAGCCGGTCATTGACCAGCCGCTCCAGGGTGGCCTCGTCCACCTGGCCAGCGCACTCATAGGACATGTGCTTGCGGAACTTCTCCCGGCTCCGGCGCAGGTACTTGCCCAGGTGGCGCAGGTCCACGCTCTGGCCGCCGTACTGGTTGGAGGCCACGCAGGCGATGATCTGGGTCATGACGGTGCAGGCCACCTGGAAGCTCTTGGGGGACTCGATGAGCTTGCCGTTCATCACGGTGCCGTTGTCCAGCATGTCCCCGATGTTGATGAGGCAGCAGTTGAAGATGGGCTGGATGAAGTAGTCCGCATCGTGGAAGTGGATGGCCCCCTCGTCGTGGGCCTTGGAGATGTACTCGGGCAGGAGGATGCGGCGGGTCAGATCCCGGCTCACCTCGCCGGCGATGTAGTCCCGCTGGGTGGCGGCGATCATGGTGTTCTTATTGGAGTTCTCCTCCGCCAGCTCCTTGTTCTCGTTGCGCAGCAGGGAGAGGATGGACTCGTCGGTGGTGTTGGCCTTGCGCACCAGGGCCCGGTTGTAACGGTAGATGATATAGGTCTTGGCCAGGTGGAACTTGTTCTCGGCCACCAGGCCCTGCTCCACCAGGTCCTGGATGTCCTCCACCAGCATGCGAGGGCGCTTCAATCCCTCGATGCGGTCGATGATGGCGTCGATGCCCTCCTGGGGCAGCCGGTCCTCCTGGGGGACCTCGGCGTTGGCCTTTCCAATGGCAATGGCGATCTTGCTGCGGTCATAATCCACAACAGAGCCGTCCCGTTTGATCACTTTCATTGGTCGCTCTCTCCTTCTCTCGGTCTTATGATAAAGCCGGCGGGGCCGGCCGCAGTTCACGGGTCCTGATTATAGCACATGCCGCCCCCCTTGTCCACTATATCTTGTGTTTTTTCCGGTGCGAGTTTTTATTCAATACTAAATGTATATCTGCCTCCCGACCGCCCCCCGCGGCGGAGGGCGGGAAAAGCCAAGGGGCTCCGGCGGTTGCGCCGGATCGTAAAGTGTGGTATACTTTCAGTTAATCGCGTTCGGCCTTGCCGGAAAGGAGGACCCCCTTTGCACAACACCATTGCCGTAGCCATGAGCGGCGGAGTAGACAGCTCCGTGGCTGTCTGGCTGCTCCGGCAGGAGGGCTGGGAAACCGCCGGCGTCACCCTGCGCCTGTTTCAGCCGGAGGACCTGGCCCCGGGCCGGGGAGAAGCCTGCCACGCCCTTCAGGATGCGGAGGACGCCCGGGCGGTGGCCGCCCAGCTGGGCATCCCCCACTACACCCTGGACCTGTCGGACCGCTTTGCCCAATGCGTCATGGACCCCTTCGCGGCGGAGTATGAGGCGGGCCGCACCCCCAACCCCTGTGTGGTGTGCAACCGGACCATCAAATTCGGCGCCCTTCTGGAGGAGGCGGACAAGCTGGGCTATCCCCTTCTGGCCACCGGCCACTACGCCCAGGTGGAGCGGGATGAGAGCTCCGGCCGCTTTCTGCTGAAAAAGGCCCTCCACCCGGAGAAGGACCAGAGCTATGTCCTCTGGTCCCTCACCCAGGCGCAGCTCGCCCGGGTGCGCCTCCCCCTGGGGCTGCTGTCCAAGGAGGAGATCCGGAGCATTGCTCAGGAGCAGGGGCTGATCAGCGCCCGGAAGCGGGACAGCCAGGACATCTGCTTTGTCCCTGACGGGGACTACGCCGCCTTTCTCCAGCACCATACGGGCCGGAAATACCCCGCCGGGCCCTTTCTGGATCAGAGCGGGAACGTGCTGGGGACCCACCAGGGGATCATCCACTACACGGTGGGCCAGCGCCGGGGGCTGGGGGTGTCCTCCAGCCAGGGGCGGCTGTATGTGCAGCAGGTCCGGCCGGAGGACAACGCCGTGGTGCTGGGGGACAACGCCTCCCTCTTTCACAAAACCCTCACCGCCCGGGAGCTGAACCTGATCCCCGTGGACCGGCTGGACGCCCCCTTGAAGGTATGGGCCAAGGTGCGCTACCGCATGGCCCCCCAGCCCGCCGTGCTGGAGCAGACCGGCCCGGACACCGCCCGGGTCACCTTTGAGCAGCCCCAGCGGGCCATCACCCCGGGACAGTCGGTGGTCTTTTACGACGGCGACCTGGTGGTGGGCGGAGCCGTTATCCAGGGAACTTTGGATTTCTGAGGAAAATTGAGACTGATTTTTAAGTAAGGAGCAGACATTCCATGAGTCAGAAGAAACATAAAAAGCGCCATCCCCAGCAGAAAAGAAACGCGGCCAGCGCCCCGGCCATGGAGTCGGAGTTCGCCTCCGACGGCCGCCGCAAGCGCATGAACCGCACCTCCCGAAACCTCCTGCTCCTGTCCCTGGTCCTGGTGGCGGCGGTCAATCTCCTGGTCAACATGGACATCATGGGACAGGCTCTGGCAAACATTCTCTCTCTGGTGGGCATCATTCTGCTGATCCTGGCCCTGTGGTTCCAGTTCCGGGACCCCACCGGCGGCGGACAGTCCGGCGTCAACGCCCCCCGGCTGAGATAATCTGGGCAGAACTTGCGCGGCAGAGGAAGATCCCGGCGGCCGCTGGGATCTTTCTCCTTTTATTCTTGCGTTTTTGGGGAAAATAGGCTATGATAATGTCTGCTGAATCAACCGCTTTGCGGTTGATCCGCGCGGCACGGCTGCGCGACTTTTCACTTAAACAAAGCCGGACGCCTTGAACGCTTCGGCTTTCGGCTTTGTTCCGCACGCATTATGATAAACGCCTGTTGGGCCGCACGCGGCCCCGTTTTCCCCGAGGAGGTTTTTGAACCATGCGAAAAGACATTTTCCTGCCCGTCCTGGCCCTGGCCGGCGGGGCGGTGGGATTCCTGCTGCGGCTGTGGCAGTATGCCTCCGCCTATGATCCGGCCACCGAGCTCTTTGCCCACGGCGCCCCCGCCTCTCTGGCCCTGGTGGTCTGGACGGTGCTGATGGGTGCGCTGGCCCTGCTGCTGGGCCGGGGCGGCGCGGCGGCGGAGAAGCCGGAGGAGTCCTTTCTCTGCCCCGGCACGGGCTACATGACGGTGATGACCGCCGGCGGCATGTGTTTCCTGCTCTCCGCCGCAGCCGGCGTGCCTGAGCTGATGTACCAGTACCAGGCCTGGCAGATCGACCCCCAGCACAACATGCTCCCCGTGGCCTTCGGGCTGTCGGTGCTGTTCTGCCTGGCGGGCTCCATCGGAGCCCTGGTCTCCGGGCGGAACAACTACCGCGGCGTCACCGGGCTCCAGGTCCGGGCTCCCGCCGCCCTGCCCGCTTACGCGGCCCTGCCCTGGCTGATGGCTCTCTATCAGGAGGACTCCCGGGACCCCATCCTGATCCGGGTATTCATTCCCCTGCTTGCGGCGGTGTTCCTGCTGCTGGCCCTGTATCAGCAGGCGGCCTTCTTCTACCGCCGCCCCCACCCCGTCCGCTTCACTTTCTTTGCAGTGATGGGCATCTCTCTGGGGCTTGCATCCCTGGCGGACCGCCCCGGCCTGTTCCAGATCCTCAGCACTCTGTCCTTTGTGCTGTGCACCCTGGGAGCTCTGATGGCCCTGTCCCGGAACCGCTTTGGACCGGCCCGGCCGGTCCAGACGCCGGACGGCCCGCGAATGCCCCAGCCGGAGTCCGGCCCTGTGGAAGAATAATTTGGAATTGAATTTGGGAGGAGCATCACCCATGGAAAATAAAAAGTTTTATATCACCACCCCCATCTACTACCCCAGCGACAAGCTGCACATCGGCCACACCTACTGCACCGTGGCCACCGACGCCATGGCCCGCTATAAGCGGCTCACCGGCTGCGATGTCATGTTCCTCACCGGCACCGACGAGCACGGCCAGAAGATCGAGGACAAGGCCAAGGAGGCCGGCGTCACCCCCAAGGAGTTTGTGGACCGCATCGTGGAGGGCCCCCGGGGGGTCAAGGACCTGTGGAAGCTGATGAACATTTCCAACGACCGTTTCATCCGCACCACCGACGGCTACCACGTGTCCGCCATTCAGAAGATTTTCAAGAAGATGTACGAGAAGGGGGACATCTACAAGGGCCGCTATGTGGGCAAGTACTGCAAGCCCTGCGAGTCCTTCTGGACCGAGTCCCAGCTGGTGGACGGCAAGTGCCCCGACTGCGGCCGGGAGGTTCAGGACGCGGAGGAGGAGGCCTACTTCTTCCGTCTGTCCAAGTACGCGGACAAGATCCAGCACCTGCTGGAGGACACCGACTTCCTGGAGCCCCGCAGCCGGGTGAATGAGATGGTGAACAACTTCATCAAGCCCGGTCTGGAGGACCTGTGCGTCTCCCGCACCTCCTTTACCTGGGGCGTGCCGGTGGACTTCGACCCGGGCCATGTGGTCTATGTGTGGGTGGACGCCCTGTTCAACTACACCACCGCCCTGGGCTTCCTCAACGACCAGTACGACGACTACGACAAGTACTGGCCCGCCGATGTGCACTTCGTGGGCAAGGAGATCGTCCGCTTCCACTCCATCATCTGGCCCGCCATGCTCATGAGCATGGATATGCCCCTGCCCAAGAAGGTGTTCGGCCACGGCTGGCTGCTCCTGGACGGCGGCAAGATGTCCAAGTCCAAGGGCAACGTGGTGGACCCCTATATCCTGGCGGAGAAGTTCGGGGTGGACGCCCTGCGCTTCTTCCTGCTGCGCACCTTCCCCTTCGGCTCCGACGGCAATTTCTCCAACGAGTCCCTCATCAACACCATCAACGTGGACCTGGCCAACGACCTGGGCAACCTGCTCAGCCGCACCGTGTCCATGGTGGGCAAGTACTTCGGCGGCACCCTGCCTGAGGCGCGTCAGGCGGACGCTCTGGACGAGGAGCTGATCTCCCTGGCCTCCGGCCTGCGGGGCCGCTATGAGGAGCAGATGGAGCACTACGCCTTCCAGAACGCCCTGGCGGAGGTCTTCAAGGTCATCGGCCGGGCCAACAAGTACATTGACGAGAACGCCCCCTGGGTGCTGGCCAAGGACATGGAGGCCAACGGCACCCGTCTGGCCACCGTCATGTACAACCTGCTGGAGGTGCTGCGCATCTCCGCCGTCCTCCTCACCCCCTTCATGCCCGGCTCCGCGAAGGAAATTCTGCGGCAGATCGGCGCCTGCGAGGCCTGCTCCACCTGGGAGAGCGCCGCCCAGTACGGCTCCCTCCGTGGGGACGTCACCGTGGTCCGGGGCGACAACCTGTTCCCCCGCGTCGACGCCGCCAAGGCCCTGGAGGAGCTGGACAAGGCCGCTGAGGAGGCCAAGAAGTCCGCCCTCCCCGACCTGGAGGTGGAGCCCCAGCTCACCGAGCAGGTGGACTTCGACACCTTCTGCAAGAGCGACTTCCGGGCCGTCAAGGTGAAGGACTGCCAGCCGGTGAAGAAGTCCAACAAGCTGCTGCGCTTCACCCTGGACGACGGCACCGGCACCGACCGGCAGATCCTCTCCGGCATCGCCATGTACTATAAGCCCGAGGAGCTGGTGGGCAAGACCCTGGTGGCCATCGTCAACCTGCCCCCCCGGAAGATGATGGGTCTGGAGTCCAACGGCATGCTCATCTCCGCCGTCCACACCGAGAAGGGCGAGGAGCGTCTGAACCTGCTGATGATCGACGATAAAATTCCCGCCGGCGCGAAGATGTGCTGAGTGTTCTGGATACAAGCAAACCCAATTGGGGCGGAGGCCGAATGGTCTCCGCCTCCTTCTTTGTCTTGCAGGTAAAGAAGGAGGCGGGACTTCATGCCTCTTTTGGGCGAACGGTCTCGCCTGAAGCGCAGCCCTCCCGCCATGCCTTTCCACGGAAGGCGCCATTGTACACTTCCTGGCGGATCATGGCTTCCTCCGGGGCGCACCAGCCCCACGTCTTTTCCAAAGAAGCTAAAACGCCGGACGGCTCCTTCTCAGGAACCATCCGGCGCTGTTTGACAGATGCGGTTATTTCTCCCGCCCGGAGAAAAACAGGATGAACACGATGGCACACACCGCCATGAGATAGCAGTAGAACATATAGGGCACGATTGCCAGCGCGGCCACCCCGGTCCCGGCGGAGGCGTACAGCAGCTGGGCCCCGTAGGGCAGGATGCCCTGCATCACCGAGGCGAAGATGTCCAGCAGAGAGGCGGACCGGCGGGGGTCGATATGGTACTCCTCGCTGATCTCCTTGGCGATGGAGCCGGACATGACAATGGCCACGGTGTTGTTGGCGGTGGCCACGTCCACGGCGGCCACCAGGCCGGCGATGCCAAGCTGGGCCCCCTTCTTGGACTTGACCCGGCGGTGGATGAACTCAATGAGCCACTGGATGCCCCCGTACTCCTTCACCAGGGCCCCGATACAGGCCACAATGATGGAGATGACGGTGATATCGTACATGGCGGTGACGCCAGTTCCCATGACGGCAAACACCTGGGTCCAGGCAAAGGCCCCGGAGGCCACGCCCACCACCAGGCTCAGGGCGGCGCCCAGCATAAGGATGACGAACACGTTCACCCCGATGAGGGCGCCCACCAGCACCACCAGATAGGGCAGCACCTTCCAGAAGCTGTACTCCCCTACCTCCACCTGGCCGCTGCCGCCCCAGGTGAGGGCCACGAAGATCAGCAGGGTGATAATGGCGGCGGGGAGGACGATGAGAAAGTTCATACGGAATTTGTCCTTCATCTCGCACCCCTGGGTGCGCACGGCGGCGATGGTGGTGTCGGAGATCATGGACAGGTTGTCCCCGAACATGGCCCCGCACACCACGGCGGCGATGCACAGCACGATGTCGAAGCCGGTGGCCTCACTCATGGACACGGCGAAGGGGGCCAGGGCGGACACGGTGCCCACCGAGGTGCCCATGGACACGGACACGAAGCAGGCAATGAGAAACAGGCCGGCCACGGCAAACTGGCTGGGAAGAAAATCCAGGAACAGGAACACGGTGCTGTCCGCTCCTCCGGCGGCGGAGATGGCCCCGGAGAAGGCGCCGGCGGCCAGGAACACCAGGCACATGGTCAGGATGTTCTCGTCGGCCACCCCGTTGGCCATCACCTTCAGCTTGGCGTTGAAGTCCAGCTTGCGGTTCTGGAAGCAGGCCACCGCCAGGGCGATCAAAAAGATCACGATGGCCGGGGTCTGATAGAACCCCTGTTCAATTTTCAGTCCATACTCAAACAAAAGCCCGCACCCCAGGTAAAGCACCAAAAAGACGATGATGGGGAGCAGGGCAATGGGATTGCTCCGAACGGAGCGCTGGTTTTCGTCCATCCCGAAATCCTTCCTCTCTCAACATAAAATAGGCCCACGCAGTACCTTTTATCATACGAAAAATAGTTCCCGGTGTCAATGAAAAACCAGCTTTTCCTGGAAAAAACAGACCGGGAACCGGAACCAGGTCCGCCGCATAGCCTGTAACAGGGCACACACCGCAGAGAGGAGGCGCTGCTTTGGTACCCATCGAGAGGTGGATTTTGACAAAAAGCGACTGTTATCAGGCCGGCCGGACCATCGTCCCTCGGGGGATCATGGTCCACTCCACCGGCGTGGCGCAGCCCGACCCGGAGGCGTTCTGCCGCCAGTGGGACCGCCCAGGGGTGGACGCCTGCGTCCACGCCTTTGTGGCGGAGGACCGGATCGTCCAGACCCTGCCCTGGAACTGGCGGGGCTGGCATGCGGGCAGGGGGACGCTGGGGAGCGCCAATAACACCCACATCTCTTTTGAATGCTGCGAACCGGCGGGCCACACCTATCAGGGCGGAACTATGATAGGGTACGACCCGGAAAAAAATCAGGGGTATTTTAAGAAAATCTATGAAAACGCCGTGGACCTGTGCGCCAGGCTGTGCCAGGACTACGCCTTGGACCCCCTGGAACCGGGGGTAGTGCTCTGCCACGCGGAGGGCTTCCGGCAGGGGATCGCCAGCAACCACGCCGACGTGCTTCACTGGTGGCCCAGGCACGGGGTGGACATGGATGACTTCCGCCGGGCAATACGGGACCGGCTGGAAGAGAAGGAGGAGGACGCCGTGACACAGGAACAGTTCAACGCCATGCTGGAGGAGGCCCTGAGACAGCGGGAGCAGCTGCCCCCCAGCGGCTGGTCCCAGGCGGCCAGAACCTGGGCGGAGGGGGCCGGCATCGTGGCCGGCAGCCCCGACGGAACAAAGCGGTACCGGGCCTTTGCCACCCGGGAGGAGACCGTCCAGATGCTCCACGCGGTCTTTGGGCAAACGCCGTAAAGAAGGTTTTCTCCGAACTCAGGCGAATTTTGTTCCACAGAGATCTGTTGACGTGCAAAAGGTTCTGTTGCAAAATGCAGTTTTCAGACCCGGAAAGAAAATTTTTGTTTCAAAAAAGTTAGCGAAAACCGCCAGCCCGACGGTTCTCGCTAACTTTTTCTTTGGCCTTATTTTTCAAAATTCTATTTTGCAACAGGCCCTTTCCCTCACAATCTCACTGGGATCGCTCGTCCGGCAGACTCAGACTCCCCCAGAATGCTTCCATTTACTCCTCCACCGGCAGCAGCTTTTTCCGCCGGGTGAGGAACAGGGTCAGGGTGGTGGCGCTGGCCAGAATGTCCGCGATGGGCTCGGCGGCGTAGATGCCGAAGACGCTCCCGGTGACCCGGGGCAGGATCAGGGCCAGGGGCACCAGCAGGATCACCTTCCGCAGCAGGGCCAGGAACAGGCTGGTCCGGGCCTGCCCCAGGGCCATAAAGGTGGTCTGACAGGCCATCTGCGCCCCAAAAGCCCAGATGCCGCCGAAAAACAGAGGCATCACCCGGGAGACCAGATCGATCAGCTGGGGCTGGGGAGTAAAGATCCGGGCCAGCAGGCCGGGGAACAGGGCAATGAACAGAAAGGCGGCGCAGGTCACAGACAAGGTGATGGTGAGCAGCCGCTTGAAGGTCTGGCGCACCCGCCGGAAGTTCTGGGCTCCGTAGTTGTAGCTCATAATGGGCTGGGTGCCCTGCGTGATCCCCTGGACGGGCATGACGATCATCTGCATGATGGACTGCATGATGGTGATGGAGCCCACATACAGGTCTCCGCCGTAGGTCTGCATCCCCGTGTTGAGCACCACGGTTACCAGGCTCTCGGTGGACTGCATGATGAAGGGGGCCACACCCAGACCGGCGATGCGGCCGATGATGCGCTTGTTAGGGATCAAAAACACCCGGTGCAGGCGCAGGCTGCTGCGGCGGCTGCACAGGAAACTCACCACCCAGGCGGCGCTCACCGCCTGAGACAGAATGGTGGCCAGGGCGGCGCCCCGGACGCCCATGCCCAGGACAAAGATGAAGATGGGGTCCAGGACGATGTTCAAAATGGCCCCGATGAGCACGCTGAGCATGGCGGTGGTGGCCCTCCCCTGGGCGCTGATGAAGGGGTTGAGGCCCAGGGCCAGCTGAACAAAGACGGTGCCCAGCAGATAGATGCCGATATACTCCTTGGCGTAGCCGATGGTGGCGTCGGACGCGCCGAAGGCGTACAGGATGGGCTCCTGAAAGATGCTGAATCCCACGGTCAAGACCGCTGCCGCGCACAGCAGCATGGTGAGGGAGTTGCCCAGGATGCGCTGCGCCTCCACCCGCCGCTTCGCTCCCAGCTGGATGGCGGCCAGGGGCGCGCCTCCCTGCCCCGCAAAGGCGGCAAAGGCGGAGATCAGGGTGATGATGGGGAAGGTGACTCCCACGCCGGTGAGGGCCACGTCCCCGATCTCCGGAATATGGCCGATATAGATGCGGTCCACAATGTTATAGAGCATGTTGATGATCTGAGCCGCGACAGAGGGCACCGCCAGCTTCAAAATCAATTTCCCAATGGGGGCGGTGGCCAGGATCTCATCGCTGTGACGGGTCTGTTCCACAGGATACCACTTCCTTTTCTGCGTAAGGAGTAGTATAGCACACTCCTCCCGTTTTGGAAAGCCGGTCTTTATTGTCTCCTCACTTCACCGCGCCCCGCTTTTTTCGTAAAAATGACGGAAATCCGCTGGAAATTTTCGGCCGTCTGTGGTACACTTACCCCAACAGCAAAGCTCCAGCGAATCTTCATGTACAGTACACAGGAGGTCATTCAGTATGTCTTATCGGGAGAATTACGAGAAATGGTTGCACAGTCCCGCCCTCTCCGCGGCGGAAAAGGCGGAGCTGGAGTCCATCCAGGGGGACGAGAAGGAGATCGAGAGCCGCTTCTTTGACCAGCTGTCCTTCGGCACCGCCGGCCTGCGGGGCACCATGGGGGTGGGCCTGTACCGGATGAACGTCCATGTGGTCCGGCACGCCACCCAGGCCTTTGCCCAGGTCATCCTGGAGGAGGGGGCCGAGGCCGCCGCCCGGGGGGTAGCCGTGTGCTTCGACTGCCGGAACAACTCGGACGTCTTTGCCCGGGAGGCCGCCTGCGTCATGGCCGCCAACGGCATCCCCGCCCGCCTGTTTGAGTCTCTGCGCCCCACCCCGGAGCTGTCCTTTGCCGTGCGGGAGTACCACTGCATCGCCGGCATCAATGTCACCGCCAGCCACAACCCCAAGGAGTACAACGGCTACAAGGTCTACTGGGAGGACGGCGCCCAGCTGCCCCCCAAGCACGCCGACGAGGTGGCCAAGAAGATGAAGGAGCTGGACGTGTTCGGCTGCGTCAAGACCATGGACTACGACGAGGCCGTCTCCAAGGGGCTCATCACCCTTATGGGGGAGGAGACCGACGAGAAGTTCCTGGCCAACGTCATGGAGCAGGTCAACGACAAGGCTGTGGTGGAGAAGATGGCCGACACCTTCACCATGGTGTACACCCCCTTCCACGGCACTGGCTACAAGCTCATCCCCGAGGCCCTGAAGCGCCTGGGCATGAAGCATGTGATCTGCGTCCCCGAGCAGATGGTCATTGACGGCAACTTCCCCACCGTGGTCTCCCCCAACCCGGAGAACCCGGAGGGCTTCTATCTGGCGGTGGACCTGGCCAAAAAGAACAACGCCGACTTTATCCTGGGCTCCGACCCGGACGCCGACCGGGTGGGCATCATGGTGCGCACCAAGGACGACGACTTTGTGGTCATCTCCGGCAACCAGACCGGCGTGCTCCTGCTGGACTATCTGATCGGGGCCAAGCGCCGCACCGGCAAGATGCCCGAGAAGCCGGTGGCTCTGAAGACCATCGTCACCACCGAGATGGCCCGGAAGGTGGCCGAGGTGAACGGCTTGCAGTGCTACGACACCTTCACCGGCTTCAAGTTCCTGGCGGAGAAGAAGGACAAGCTGGAGAACTCCGGCGAGGGCAAGGTCATCTTCTCCTACGAGGAGTCCTACGGCTATATGCTGGGCGACTACGTCCGGGACAAGGACGCCGTGTCCGCCAGCGTGGAGCTCTCTGAAATGGCCGCCTGGTACGCCTCCCAGGGCATGACCCTGTACGACGCCCTCCAGGCTTTGTTTGAGAAGTACGGCTACTACGGGGAGAAGACCATGAACCTGGTCATGCCCGGCCTGGACGGTCTGAAGAAGATGGCCGACCTGATGGCGGGCCTGCGCCAGAATCCTCCCACGGAGATTGCCGGCGTGGCGGTGAAGCAGCAGAAGGACTACCAGGACGGCAGCGTGGTGAATGTGGCCGACGGCGCCAAGGAGACCATGGAGCTCTCCGGCTCCAACGTGCTGCGGTACGAGATGGCCGACGGCACCAGCCTCATCGTCCGCCCCTCCGGCACCGAGCCCAAGGTGAAGGTCTACATCCTGGCCAACGGCGAAAGCAAGGCCGCCTGCGACGAGAAGGTGGCCAAGTACGCCGCCTGGGCCGAGACCCTCAAAGGCTGACCTACTTTTCTTGAAAGAAAAGTAGGCAAAAGAACTTTATGCGAAACTTCATTTCGCCTCTTGGAAAATCGTCGATTTTCTTTCTTTATCGTATTTGGTTTTATGCGGGTCCCGCTTGATTTTAAAAGCGGGACCCGTTTATTTTTCCGCTGTTCAGGCGGCAGGCATGAAAATGGCGTGAGAGGCGGGCCTCTCCTCCGAAACATGGGCGGAAGGTTCTCAAACAGCGGCTTTGTGAGCGCTTCGACAGCCGCCCAGGCCCGGACGGCCCAGCACGCCCTTCCGCGGCTTTCCGAAAGCGTATTGAAACCTCTGCACGTTTTGATATCTTCCCGGCATATAAAATCCCCCCCTGATGCAGCTTCTTTTTCCGCACCAGAGGGGAAGCTCTGTCACTGTCCGTTCTCCCGAGCCTGTTCATGCGGCCCAGGGGCTCGTTTCGTCTCTGCTTTAGGGCAGGACCACCAGACGGTCGGGGTCCTGTTCCATACCGCCGGCCAAATGGACCATGCTGATACCAATGTCCCACACACCGCCGGTCGTACTCCCATTGGAAAATAGGTACGTTGGGGCAATGAGCACCCCGTCCTTTAACTTAATAAATAGGGGAACATCCTCCACGATCTCCTGATTCATCTCGTCCCACAGATCGCCAATCAACTCCATAGGCTCCCCATTCACCAGGACCTGGCTGCTGCCCACGGTCATCTCTACGGTCACGTCCCGGTAGGTGGCAGTGGCTGTCTGAGTATCCGCATCCCAGATGTACTCCGCCCCCAGTCCCTGACACAGGGCCTCCATATTGGTGTAGAACGGCCCCTCCTCGCCATAGCGAGGGACAAAGAAGGGGTAGAGGCGCTCATCCTCCTCCGCTAGGGTGGGTTCGGAGCCATCCAGTGGGAATTCAGTATCCCCAAAGATAATAGACGCCACCTCATTTACATCGGTAAATTTTACCTCCGCAAAATTTACTCGGAACGTAATAAGATCGTTGTCTCTATCAGCACCTGTACCTCCAGATACCCCCAACTGTTCCGAGGTAATGAGAGAGCCATCCTTCATCTTCAAGATAAACCTGTAATCAACGGCATCCCAGCCCATGTCCTGTTTTCTTTCTCCTATGGTCTGGATCTCATAGTACAGCTGAGTGGGGGTAAGGGTGGCCTCTGTCAGAATGGCACGCTGGCCATTCAGGGGATTGAACAAAAACTCCTGGTCCGGTTCCAAGTGGGCGGAACCCACTACGGTATCCAGTGGAATTTCCACGGAACATTCCCGTCCCATGAAACCCACCCACAGCTCCATGGGGGTGTCCATCGGCCCCAGCCACCGCTGAAAGACCAGGCTTATCGACCAGGAGCGGCTGGCATCTGAGGGCGCGGACAATTCATAGCCGCCGCCTCCAGCTGACCCGGTGTATTCATATCCAGCCTTCTCGGTGATCTCCCCCTGATTTGCCTGGAACGTATCCGGTCCGGTGCTCCCACTGGTCATCAGTCCGTCCACCATCTCCTGCCCCCAGTTCTCCAGATGGTACTCCGCGATGACCTTGTTGCTCTTTAAATCCTCCACCGCCTGTTCATTCAGACCTTCCACGGTAACGGTGGCATAGACGGTCATGCCGTCGTAATAGGCGCTGTTCACCGTAAAGCGGTAATCCTCGTTTTCCGCGCTGCCCACCTCCGTTTGGACGTAGGGCTCCAAGCCGCTGGTGTCCCCCTGGAAAAACACATTCAGCAGGCCCAGCTGACTCCCCACCGCCATGGCCGACCCGGTGAGCACCACCAGGGCGGCGGCCAGGGCCAGGATCAATTTCTTTTTGTGCATGGGTCTCCTCCTGTTCTGTCTCGGTTCCGCAGGGGCGCCGGCCTGGGCCAGCACCTGCTCCACCAGCTCCTCCCGGGGGGAGAGCTGGTCCATCATCTGCTTATACTCCTTACGCATGGGTCATCCCTCCTCCACCAGCAGCTTTTTCAGTTTCGCCCTCGCCCGCAGCAGTTGGGAGCGCACCGTGGCCGGGTTCCGGCCGAGCATTTGGGCGATCTCCTCGGTGGTCATGTCCTCGTAGTAGTAGAGGTGCAGAACGGTGCGGTCCCGCTCCGGCAGCCGCCGCAGCTCCTCCCACAGGTCCTCCCCCTCCGGCGCGGGGACGGACAGGGCCTCGCTGAGGGGCTCGGTGCGCTTTCGCCACGGGGCGGTGTGGAAGCGGTTGGCGCAGTTTACCGCCACCCGCAGCAGCCAGGCCTTCCGGTGCTCCTCCGAGGTGAATGCGGGGGCGCGGGTGAGATACCGGAGAAAGACCTCCTGGTACAGGTCCTCCGCGTCGCTCCGGTTCCCCGTCCGGGCGAAGGCCAGGCGGTAGACCATGTCCGAGTAACGCCGGATGACCGCCTCCGGGCTGTCTCTGTCCTGAGTTGGGTCCATGTTCTCTCCTCCTTTCACCCCAAACACCCCGCAGGGGGACAAAATGTTGCGCGCTATGTTAAAAAATATTTTACCACATCAGAAGATCTGGTTTGAAAAAAAGAATTGACAATTCCCCGAGGTTGGGAGTAAGATAGTTGCAAGTTACATTTTGCCGGTACCGTCCGGCGGTTCAATCAGATACCACGGCAATGACCGGGAAGTAAGCGGGTCTGGACGCACAGAGAAGGAGCGGCTGGTGAAAGCTCCAGGAAAGGACCCAAGTCTGAAGATCGCCCGTGAGCCGCCCCACTGAACGGGACGTTTTCGAGTCCTGAGTAGGCGGGGACGGAGGCCCACCGTTATCGGGGCAATGAGCGCACAGGCCCTGCCTGTGAAGTTAGGTGGTACCACGGAGTAAACGTACGGCTTCGTCCTATCAAATGAGATGGGACGAGGCCGTTTTTGTTTTTCCCCGCCGGGTCCGGCGCCGGACGGGGGCACAGAGAAAGAGACCGGTTTGTTTTGTGATTTGCGGAGGTGACGGTGTGATGAATGGAGCGCAGGCTTTGATCGAGAGCTTGAAGCGAGAGAATGTAGAGCACATGTTTGGATACGCAGGGGCGACCATCTGCCCGGCGGTGGACGCCCTGAAGGAGCACCCGGAGATCGCCTACACCCTGGTGCGGACCGAGCAGAACGCGGGGCACATGGCCTCGGGCTACGCCCGCATGAGCGGAAAAGTGGGAGTGTGCATGGTAACCAGCGGCCCGGGGGCCACCAACCTGATCACCGGCATCGCCACCGCCTACATGGACTCCATTCCCATGGTGGCCATCACCGGCCAGGTGCCCAGCAACCTGCTGGGCCGGGACATCTTCCAGGAGGTGGACATCACCGGGGCCGTGGCCCCCTTCTCCAAGCACAGCTATCTGGTGAAGGACGCCAACGACATCCCCCGGGTGGTGAAGGAGGCCTTCCACATCGCCTCCACCGGCCGCCCCGGCCCGGTGCTCATCGACATCCCCATCGACGTGCAGGAGCAGACCTTGAAAAAGTTCCAGTACCCGGAGACGGTGAACATCCGGGGCTATAAGCCCAGCGTCAAGGGCAACGACCTTCAGATCAAGCGGGTGGTGGAGGCCATCGCCCGGGCCAAGCAGCCCCTCATCTGCGCCGGCGGCGGCGTGTGGCTGGCCAACGCCCGGGACGAGCTGCTGGAGCTGGCGGAGAGCTGCGCCATCCCGGTGGTCAAGACCATGATGGGCATTTCCCTGATGGCCACCGACCACCCCCTGAACATGGGCATGATCGGAGCCCACGGCAACCACTGCGCCAACCAGGCGCTGGCCAAGGCGGACCTGCTCATCATGGTGGGCACCCGGGCCGCCGACCGGGCCATGGTGGACCCCAAGGAGATCCAGCGGCGCATGGCCACCATCCACATCGACGTGGACCCGGCGGAAATCGGCAAGAACATGGAGGCCGCCATCCCCCTGGTGGGCGACGTGAAGGTCATTTTAAGACAGATTCTGGACCGGGGCGTGCCGGTCACCGACTCCACCGCCTGGCTGGACCAGCTGAAGGACTACCGGCGGGCGGAGCTGAACCGGGTCTTCCCCCGGCGGGAGGGCTCCGTGTTCCCCGGCACCCTCCTGCGGAAGCTGGGGGCCAAGCTGGACGACGACGCGGTGGTCAGCGTGGACGTGGGCCAGAACCAGATTTTCACCTGTAAGTACCTGCCCCAGAAACATGGGCGGCTGCTCACCAGCGGCGGCCTGGGCACCATGGGCTACGCCCTGCCCGCGGCCTTGGGGGCCAAGCTGGCAAAGCCCCGGCGCCAGGTGCTGGCTGTGTGCGGGGACGGCGCCTTCCAGATGAGCCTGTGCGAGCTGGCCACGGTGGTGGCCTCCCACGCGCCGCTGAAAATCGTGGTTTTTGACAACCGCCGCCTGGGCATGGTGCGGGAGTATCAGAACAGCCGCTACGCCCGGCGCCACATCGGCACCCATATGGACGGCAACCCGGACTTTGTAGCCCTGTGCGCCGCCTACGGCCTGCCGGCCCGGCTGGCGGAAAACAACCGTCAGGCAGTGGAGTACGCCAAAGAAATGCTGGAGCACAAAGGCCCCTTTGTGCTGGTGTGCCGGGTAGACCCGGAAACGCCGTCGGTTTGAAAGGAAGGAATAGGCCGTGAAATACACCTTATCTGTGCTGGTGGAAAACCAGCCCGGCGTCCTCTCCAAAGTGGCGGGGCTGTTCTCCCGCCGGGGCTTCAACATTGACAGCCTGGCTGTGGGCGTTACCGAAGACCCGGCTATTTCCCGGATGACCATTGTGGTGGATGGGGACGAGCACATTGTGGAACAGGTGGAAAAACAGCTCAACAAGGTGATTCCCGTGATCAAGGTGAAAAACCTGAGCACAGCGGGGGATTTCCTCAGCTGTGCTCA
>ERZ1106929.1036-NODE-1036-length-26710-cov-50.634590_pt1 | contig 26710 bp, 17 predicted proteins | sample MGYA00403662_ERZ1106929 | MGnify/ENA primary metagenome ERZ1106929 (study PRJEB35170, sample SAMEA104062442) | human gut metagenome | biome: human gut; feature: human-associated habitat; material: faeces | place: Denmark | collected 2013-02-20 ... | reverse complement strand
ATATGGACAGTTTCCTGGAGAAACAGACCTGCCAGATACCGGAATTTGATAATGACCTTGTAAGAAGGCTGATAGCAAGCATCAAGGTAGTCTCTGCCGAGAAGCTGATTATCCAGTTTCAGTCGGGAATCGTTATGGAGCAGGAAATCAGATATGAGTAAGTGATGGGCAGGGATGACAACTGAATAGGGAAACGGAATTCCTGCCTGTAAAATAAATCCGTGGGATTTATGGTAAGAATAAAATGCCCGATGGGTTCGGGTGTTTTATTGTTGGTGTAAACGACAGGAAGTTTAAAAATGAAGATTGTGGAAACCTGTTGATATCAAGTATAATTAAAATAAAGGTAACTGTTCAGCAGGTCTGCGAATTTACTGCGCTGAACGTAAGAAAAAGTAGTGACTACAGGCACAAATCCATTTGCGCAGCAAATTTTGCATGGATTTATGCTCGTAACTATGAAGGTACTGAATAGTTACAAATAAAGGTATTATCATAAGCAATAGGATGCAAATAATTTGAAAGAAGGAATACGATGAGTGATGCAAATTGGTTATGGCCGATAGATGGCAAAAGCTTTTATGATATAAATAACAACAATTATTTAGTACATATTGATTGGAGCAAAAACAGTAAGGAAGATTATCAAAAATTATCGCAGGATTTTTTTGAATGCGGATATAAGATATGTGAGAAAATAGTAGATAGCGGACATGATAACATCAAGTCTGATATGTGGTTTTTCCCAACTATGTATCTTTTCAGACATGGTATGGAATTGGGGCTAAAAGCGCTAATCTGTGGAGCAATTTCAGAAAAAAGAAAAATACAACAGATATTTCTTGATTGTAAGCATGATTTGTATATGTTGTTCGATGCATACGAAAGAGAAACAGCAATATTGCTTACGGAAGAAGAATATGGGTGGATGAAGAAGTACTTGCATTCACTGGAAGAGGTAGATGCAAAATCTGATTTTTTTAGATTTCCACTAGAAGATGAATTCTTATTGAATTATCAAAATAAATTTTTGGATATTGTTGATATGGCAAATAGTATGCTTCAGGCATATGGAATTATTCAGAAATGTTTGGAAATACAAGAAGAAAATAGAATAGACAGATTTGATGCTTTGCGGTCATCGGTTTTTTTACAATTTGCAAACCATGGATTTGGGAACTGCTATTTATGGGAATCAATCACAGGAGATGGATTTCATAAATTGGTGTTGGGATATAGTCAGTCTGCAGAATTCTTGTTCTGTGAATGTGATGAAATATCAAAAGAAGAGAAAGTGTTTCCGATTCTCTTTTTGTTAAGAAATCTAATAGAATTGGGACTAAAAAGAATGTTTTATAAAACAATAGAGCATGGTGTACCTCAAAATGTTTTTAGGAGCAAAAGAAAAAGTCATCTATTATATAAGGAGTTGTGGAAGAATGTCCGTCCAATGATAGAATATTATGCTAATGCGCAAGGTCAGGATATAAGCATAATAAATATTGTGGAAAAACAGATTCAAGAACTAAGTTGTATAGATAAGAATGGCGATATTTTTAGATATCCTACTTCATACAGTTTAGAATATCGTTTTGATAATATTGATTTGGACTTAAAAAATGTGTATGAGTTTATGCAGGCAATTTTTAATTTTTGTGATGGATGTGATTGTGAATTTGAATCTGTCGCAGATTGGGAGTCTGATATGATGCAGGAAATGGCACAGTACCAGGATTGGTATTAAGGGGGGAATGATGATGGCAGAGAAAATTAGAAAACTTGCGAATTCGGAAGTTGAAGTGTTGTCTAGAATAGTTGCAGAATGCATGACAGGAAGCCAAATGAATGAAATTTTTCGGGAATGCGGAGTAAGAGACACAAGCAATGAAAGTACAAAATGGAAAAGAATCTACTACACTTTTTTAGCGAGACAAGAAATAGACGGATCGTCAAATGCTTTTCTTAATTTTATTAAAAAGAGCTTAAAACCGGTAAGGTTCATTAACGGTCAAAATGGTGATTATGATGAGATTTTATTAGAGATAAATAAACCATTGATGTTAATCGGGTTACAGATGACAAATGAGGGAAAGCTGATAAAGATAGAGGCAGCAACCACAATATCGGAGGTCGAAAGACGGACAAGAGATTTGGTAAGCGAGCTGCAAAAGAGGCATATTCATCAGGATGTAATAAAATGCTGTAAAGAAGAATACTTACAGGAGAACTATTTTCATGCAATCTTTGAAGCTGCAAAGAGTTTGTCAGAGAAGGTAAGAGAAAAGACAGGGATACAGGATGATGGCTCCAACTTATTTAATAACGCTTTTGCAGTTAATAATCCCAGATTGGCAATAAATTCGTTGCAGACACCTTCGGAAAGAAATGCACAAAATGGGTTAAAAGAGATGTTAAACGGAGTTACACATATGGTTAGAAATGTAACAGCACATGAACTGAAGATAAAGTGGATTGTAAATGAGCAGGACGCAATTGATATTTTGACAACAATTTCCTTTTTACATAAACAGTTGGATGAGTGTTTTGTTGTTCCGCAGCATATTGCATAACTGAAAAAAGGTAAGGATAAAATTGAAGCACATATTATTAGATGCAAATCTGTGATTGCAATCTATTTGATACAAAATTTGGCGTTAAGTATGATAATTATAATAGATATGTCACATGGAGAAATTTGATGAAATGTAAAATGAAATAGAAGTAGGAATACACAAGTAATGGATAGGAAATACTGATTGGAGGAATATTAGTGGAAAACAGAGAGGTTGGCTTTGTTGTGAATGATGAGTACAAAGCATGGATAGAAGATATTAAAAAACGGATAAAACAGAGTCAGATAAAAGCTGCAGTTAAAGTGAATTATGAATTGCTGGAATTATATTGGGGAATTGGAAGGGACATTGTTGCAAAGCAGAAACATGCTAAATGGGGTGATGCTTTTCTTGCAACAATGAGTAAGGATTTGCAAAAATCATTTCCTGATATGTCAGGTTTTTCGGTACAAAACTTGAAGAGTATACGATACTGGTATAAGTTTTATAATTCTGAGGAAAATGGCTTACAGCCTGTAAGCCGAATGGAACTTATTGAAAATATGGTAAAAAGCATTCCTTGGGGACATAACCAGCGAATCATGTATAAGTGCCACAACGTACAGGAGGCATTGTTTTATGTACAGAAAACAATGGATAACGGCTGGAGCAGGAACGTATTAGAACATCAAATAGATAGTGGATTATATAACCGACAAGGAAAAGCAGTTAGTAATTTCCAATTGAAGCTCCCAGAGGCACAATCTGATTTAGCACAGCAGACATTAAAGGACCCGTATAATTTTGATTTCCTTACTCTGAGAGAAGAGTATGATGAAAAGGAATTGGAAGATGCACTGATTAATCAAATAACCCAATTTTTATTGGAATTAGGTACTGGGTTTGCATATTTGGGTAGACAGGTTCATTTGCATGTGGGAGAAAGTGACTTCTATATGGATTTGCTTTTTTACCATGTCCGGCTGCATTGTTATGTGGTTGTAGAATTGAAAACAGAAAAATTCAAGCCGGAGTTTGCAGGCAAATTGAATTTTTATGTGACAGCAGTTAATAAGCAAATGAAATCGGAGCAGGATAATCCGACAATTGGTTTACTTATTTGTAAAGATAAGGATAATGTTGTTGCGGAATATGCACTGGATGACATTTCACAGCCAATTGGGATTGCAGCATACGAATTGACAAAGGTGCTTCGTGAAGAATTAAAAAGCAGTCTGCCGACAGTGGAAGAAATTGAATATGAATTATCTGAGTAAATTGGCTTACAGGCTGTAAGCCAATTTGTAAAATCGAAATAGTACATAAAACGGTTAGTAAATTCAGTTTCATAAAATTTGAGGAATTACAAACAGAGGTGAAATTCAAATGAAGACAATAGATGAATTGATGTATTATTGTGAAGAACCAGAACCTGTTGGAGCGGTACTTTTGACTGGAGAATGGGGATGTGGAAAAACATATCTTATAGATAATGAACTGAAAGAAGCCTTGAAGGACAAGGCACATGTAATTCGCATTTCATTGTTTGGTATAACAACCATAGAAGGAATACATATGGCAATTAAGCAGGCATGGATTAGTGAATATAATAAAGATAAGAAATGGACAGGTGTGGTTAAAAAGCGAAATGGGGAAAAAAATAGCCGGTAAATTAGATTTTTTACCAGAGTGGATTAGGGGGATAGCAACTACAGATTGGTTGTCCTTTGTAGAAATAAAAAATGTGATAGAAGAAAAACACGTAGTTTTAGTTTTTGATGATTTAGAACGTTGCTGTTTAGATACTGTTGATGCTCTCGGCGCAATTAATGATTACTGTGAAAATCAGAAGTTTCATACGATTATTGTTGCAAATCAGGATAAGATGGGAATTTCTACAGAAACATCTGCTACTCCAATAGAATTTGAAATAGATACTTTTGAGAATGGAGATGATACCGATCCTGCCAAACGAACAACAGGGAAGATAAAGTACAAATCACAAAAAGACGCTGATGAATTGTCTTATAATGAAATTAAAGAAAAGATTATACACCGAGCGGTTCAGTATATCCCTGATTATGCAGGCATTGTAAATACAGTTATTGAAAAAACCAAATATCAAGATGAAAAGTATAAGGGTTTTGTGAAGGAATGTGAAGAGGGAATTTTAGAATTATTTGCTCCCGATAGAAATACTTATAATGAATCACAGAATAGTAAAAGACCGCATAATATTCGAAGTTTAAAATGTGCGATAAGAGATTTTTATCGAGTTTATGCGATTTTAGTAGAAAAAGGGTTTGAAGATATAGACAAAAGGTTTTATAGTTTTATCTCCTATATGATTGCATATAAAGCTAATATTGCAAAAGAAGGATACTATGGGACATTGTTTTCGGATAAGGAAGTTCAGGAATTATATCCGGCTTTTCAGAATCAATATATGCTTGCAACAGTGAAAAAATGGATACTTCGTGGTATATGGGATGTAGATGCCCTTACATATGAAATAGAAGTTATTCCGTCAAAGAAAAAAGCAGAAACGCCATCCGATATTGTTCGAACACATAGAATTATGGATGTTGAAGAAGAGGTGATTATAAAAGGATTTCCGCAGGTGGTTGAAATGGCATATGCAGGAGAACTTAGTTTAGATGAATATGTATATTTTATACAGAATAATTGTTGGGGAAGATACTATAATTTTGGATTCCCTTTAAGCGTGGATTGGGATAAAGTTCGAACCGGAGTTGCAACAGTAATAAAGAGCTTGTTAGATTCCAGAAAGGAAGGGCAGCAATTGCACTCTATTATTGGTACAGAGAGTAGAGAATATTTTACTGAAGATGAGTGGAATACCTACCAGCTTATTGCAGAATTCCAAAATGGAAATTTATTAATGTTTAGTAACAATAAAAATTTATACATTGAAGGGATGCGCGAAGACGCATTCACTGCATTTACGGCTTGTCAGAACAAACGATTTAATATGTTTGATGAAGAAATGGCGATTGTTACAGCAGAAGCATATGCAAAAGGAGATAATTCGACAAGGCATCAATTTTCTGGATATTTCAATGATATGTGGAGAGAAAATATTCTATTAAAAGATATAAACCCGGAAGAAAGTCTTTTGGGATTTAGAAAGTTGCATGAGTTGATGAACGTGCAAAAAGAAGGTTTTGAGAAAAGCGGAAAGGTCTTTGCGGTTCGCCATACAGAAGACTTTATAAAACGCATAGATGAAATGATAAAAAAATTAGAAGAAAGTCAAACACAAACTGAGTAGTAGGTATTAAGTATTGCAAAATGGTTGGTAACAAACCTCCAAGTCTCACAAAGATTTGGAGGTTTTCTTCTTCCAATTCTTAGAAGAAAGTAATTTCAGGACCAGATAATATATGGTACAATATCTTAGGAAATTCATTTAAAATATAGAAACGATTATTGAGAATAAAAGGGCTCTAGAAGTCATATGATGTGGAAGAAGGTGTTAGTTTGCGTTTATGGAGATATGATGAAGATGCGATATTACAAGAAGAGCAGAATGAACGTAAAAAGAGATTTCAGAAAATCGGAGAAGATGTATTTTCTTTTTTTCAAGATAAAGCTATTGCTACTGGATTTGAAGATAGAGAAGGACAATGGGAAATGTCCTGTGAAATTGTAGATGGAATTAGAGAAAACAAGCATGTGCTTGTTGAAGCTGGTGTTGGAATTGGAAAGTCATTTGCTTACATTGTACCAATTCTATATTATAGCAAAATTTATCATAGACCAGTAGTAATTGCGACATCGACAATAGCATTACAAGAGCAGTTGACTCATGATATAGAAAAAATTATGGACATGCTTAATTATGAAGTAGAAGTCCTTATAGCCAAAGGGCAAAACCATTTTTTGTGCAAAAAGCGGTTTGATGATTGTTTTACAAAAGAATTTATTGCAGAAAATGTGGAACACCAAATAATCAATGATGCAATCTGCAAATATGGGTATGAGAAGGCGGATTAGAATGTTGCGATTCCAGATGAAATATGGAACCGGATAAATGTGAAAGAATATAAATCACAATTTTGCAAAGATAAGTGTAGCTACTGTGGCTCTTGTCATTACTATAATTTGCGTCAGAAAATGATGTCTACACATGGGATTATTGTATGTAATCAGGATTTGCTTGCTGTGAATATGCATAAAAAAGCAAATTATCGAAGACAACTTATGAGTGAAGATATTGGAATTGTTGTAGTAGATGAGGCTCATAATTTGGAAAGTAAAGTCCGTTCATCTGTGACTTCTTGCATTTCACTTAAACAGTTGAAAGATGCAATGTATGGGGCAGGAAAAGCAGTTGATTCTTTTGATTCGGCATTTGCCAAAGAACTGGAAAACGCAGATTATTTGATAGATGAGGTTTTTAAATCACTATTGAAGCAAATGAATGAGCAGGACAAAGAGGCAGAAAAAAATGGTCAGGATATAGACCGATATTATGTAAGGAGTATTGGAGCAAATTTTGAAGAATTAAGAAATATTCTTGATGATATCCAGTTTAAAGCGTCAATGTCATTTGGTGATTTTATAGGTGATCATAGTAGGAAAAATTACGATGAAGAGGTAGAACAGCTTGAAGATTATGTTGCCTTTTTGGAGTCAATTATAAAAAGGAAAAATAGCGAAGATATTTTCTGGTTAGAAAGAGATAGGGGAAGTCGTGGAATAAAAGGAGTTCGTTTATATAAGTGTCCCAAGGAGGTTGACAAGATTACAAGGCGAATTATGTTTGGTGATTCTGGCTTACCAGTAATTTTGACTTCGGCAACTATTACAAGTGGTAAAAATGAAGATTATATAAAGAACTACACCTATTTTATTAATAACACTGGATTTCAGATTGAACGAAGTTTGGTATGCGAGCCTAAAATATCACCATTTAATTATGATGAGCATGCGAAGATTTATTATACAGAACATATGCCGCATCCTACACGTGAAAGAGACAAGTTTATAGAAGAAGGTGTTCGGGAAATTATAAAATTGCTCTATATCAGCAATGGAAAATCTTTAATTTTATTTACAGCAAAAACGGATATGCAGGCGGTATATGATAGATTGCAGAAGGAAAACTTGCCATTCAAGATATTGATGCAGCAAGGGAATGCAAAGCAGGCAGAGACTTTAGAGAAGTTTAGAAATGATACTAATTCTGTGTTACTAGGAACTGGAAGTTACTGGGAAGGAATCAATATTGAAGGTGTGTCGTTATCTCATGTAATTATCTTTAAACTACCATTTCCAGTAAGGGAGCCGATTATTGATTACAAGTACCAGCAGAGCAAGGATGGCTTAATGGAAGTGTCGGTTCCGGAGATGGTTATAAAACTAAAGCAGGGGATTGGAAGATTGATTCGGAGTGAGAGCGATAAGGGAATTGTTTCTATTATAGATTCAAGAGTTGGAAAAACGTCAAAGGCACCTTACAAGCAAATTATTTGGGAATCATTACCAATAAAAAGCAAGACAAATAAAATTGAAAAGATAGCAGCTTTTTACAGCCAAGTAGTAGAGCAACAGAAAGAGGAAAAATAGCGTGAAAGAATTTCATTTGAAGAACGAATTGTTATTACAGGCGTTTTGGGGCGGATATATGTGTAAAAATAATTGCCTAAAGCATTGCCAGGGTTATTTTAATGCAGATGCAGGAGATTATGGAAGAGGTTTTATAGAATATTGTATTGCACGAAATTTTAATATACATAGAGTACCGGGATATGAGCAATATTATTTAAAAGATGGTACAGAAATGAATATGCTTCACGAATATGGAAATTTGAAAGAGGCAGATATTGACGCCGCCTGTGCAGAAATTGATTTGTTATATCACTTTGTTCAAAAGGAATTAAAAAAGAGTACCTATGTAAAAAATGGAAAAATAAAATTGGTTCGATCTTTAAGACCTTTTGAAATAGAAGCTGTTACACCTCAATTGAAGGATCCAAATAATAGTACTATTACTTTGCCAGTGAATATAATGACATCGTATGCGCATGATAACAGGTTATATGGATATGGAAGCAGTATGTCAATAATTCGAGAATTGCCTGTTGAAAAAGTAGTTATGTTTGATGAATGCTTATTTCATCCGGAAAATGTGTGTGCTAATAGTATTCATGGTGGCGAATATGAGGTATGGGTAGTAGAAGATAATATGTTCGGAAAAATAGAGTTGGATAGAGCTTGTTTCAAATATGAAAAATTAGAGGATGCAGGCAATAATTATCGCAATTCAATGCGATATGGGATAGATGCTTCTTTGTATACGGATGAGAGAAAAATAACACGACCATGTGAATGGAATACATTTACAAAATGGTTAATCAGGCATAATACACAAAAAATTAAAGACTTATATGGAATGACTGATAAATAAATAGTATTGCAAAGAAAAGTGCGTTACGCCTAATATATGAAAAGGGAAAATCATAATTACTGATAATCGGTTTAAAATATGAGATTGCTACGATATGGATAAATGAAACAGTTGGAGGGAATGATTTTGATAGAAACATTTGTTAGCTGGTTTTTAGGTGTTATAAGTAATGGCATCGGCGAAAAAAGTAAAAGAAAACGAGAGATAAAAAACTTACAGGATAGTACAAGGCAAGAAGTTGTTAGAGAAGTAAAGAACGATTTATTGGCGTGTATAGAAGAAATGAATGAACAATTTAAAGATTTTGAAAAACTGAGAGAAAAAGGATTTCATAGCAGTTGTGATGAGTTTATCGAATTTTGTAATCAATACATAGAAGACCATTCTTATCATACAGCAAAATACAAAAAATTAGAAATGGATTTACCAGATGACGGAGGTTTAGATGAACTCTTACAAATTGTAAAGATGGAGAAGTTCTGTTTGGATATAACATCAAAAAATGTTATGAGTGATGTATATTTTCAAACGCTGGATGAAGAGAAGAAGAATAACATATTAGAAGAATTTAGAATGATGTCATTTAAATACTCTGAGTTATATTCAAAATATGATAGTGCTTATTTGAAAAGGGTATTATCAACATATGTAAATGGAAACGAGTAGAATCAAGCCTCCAATTTCCCAAAAGATTTGGAGGTTTTCTTCTGCCCATTTTTACAGGAAAGTAATTTCCGAAATAAGCAATCTATGGTACAATATCCTAGAAGTAATGAGAACGGTTGTTGGATCATAGAGAAAGAGCAGAACACAAATCACACATAGGTCAGTCAGACCTATATCTCAAAAACAAATCTAATCTTTTTCTATGGCAGGTGCAAAGTGATGCATGATGCTTACTTTTTGCCGGTCCGATAGAGGACTGTTGCATCATTTTTGAATTCAAGGCTTAACGGAAAGCCAAGGGTTGTGCATCTAAATTGCACACTCATGGCATATGGTTGATTGTATCAGGAATTCCTATGGCGGTTGGAAATGCAGTGGTAGGTCTGATATGCTGTATAACCATCATCGGAATCCCTTTTGGAAAGCAGTTTTTCAAAATTGCAAAATTATCCCTGATGCCATTTGGCGCAGAGGTAATCTGGCCGGCAGGAGAGCATTTTTTGTGAGTTTAAAAGAATAGGCAGGAAAGATGTGTGACATAACAAGGTTACAGATGGATGAGAAAGGAAAATACGATGAACATATATGATGAATTGGAAAATTTAAAAGCCAGGGCTCGCTCCAATCCGGAACTTGCGCAGGCGTTGTTAGCCACGCGGGGAATGAAAAATCCGGTTTCCGCATTCTGCCGTATTGCACAGGAGCATGGATGCACCTTTTCCGCTATGGATCTGGTCTCTGCCGGGGAGGATTCTTACGCAGCAATGCGTCGCTCCACGAATGGAGGCGGCGAGAATTCGCCGCTGTTGCAGGGAGAGGATGATCTGTACGAGATGTTTTTAATTGAATTGACGTAAAAGATTACTGCAGAATGGAGAAGACATGAAACCCAGAACACAAAAATCAATGGAATTATATAACACCCTCCTGAACCGTGGCTTTCCACAGGAGTTTTGTGAGCAGATTTCACGGAATCTGAACACAGACTGGACGGCACAGAGGATGCTTGGCTATTTGTCACATTACAGGAAACTTCCGATGGCGGAAATCGTGGACGAGATGCTGGCAATTCTAAGTGACCGGAACCGGATTATGCAGAAGCATGAATGGGAGAATACAAATGCGAAATGGAATGAATTTTTAAACCAGGGATTTCGAAAAGAGGATTGAAAAATAATATGAAAGAGGTTTTTTATGAGTTATTGGAAAAAATTTAAAAAGAAGTATATGGGGGATCGTGCGTTTTACCGCCATTATTTATTGCTGGCAGTGCCAATGATCCTGCAAAATGCCATCACGAATCTGGTCAGCTTTTTGGACAACATTATGGTGGGACAGCTGGGAACGGAACAGATGTCCGGTGTTGCAATCGTAAACCAGCTGATTTTTGTGTACAATCTGGCAATTTTTGGAGCGGTGTCGGCGGCAAGTATTTTTGGTGCGCAGTATTTTGGCAATGGAGATCACAGGGGACATATGCATTCGTTTCGTTTTAAGCTTTATGCGACGCTGCTTGTGTCAGGACTTACCATGTTGCTGCTGCTTACGAAGGGATCGGATCTGATTTCCCTGTATCTGACGGATACTGCGGGAAATGGAGCAACCGATGTGGCACTTCAATATGGAAAGCAGTATCTGGTGATTATGCTGGTGGGACTGGTTCCGTTTGCAGTGAACCAGGCATATGCCACCAATATAAAAGAAACGGGACAGACGCTCGTTCCGATGCTGGCAAGTTTTGTGGCGGTGGGAACCAATGCAGTGCTGGATTATCTGTTGATTTTTGGTGTGGGACCATTTCCGGAACTTGGGGTGACAGGGGCGGCACTTGCCACTGTGATTGCCCGGTATGTGGAAGCGGTTATTGTTGTCTTCTGGGCACATAGAAACCGGGAGAAGAACCGGTATCTGGAAGGGGCTTATCGCGGATTTGGAATCCCGGTGAGCGAACTGAAAACGGTACTGATCAAAGGGCTTCCCCTGATGTTCAATGAGGTTTTATGGGCGGCGGGCATGACCACCGTGACCCAGTGCTATTCTGTGCGTGGACTTGATGTGGTGGCAGGGCTGAATATTGCCACGACGATTACCAATTTGTTTAACATTGTCTATATACAGTTGGGAGCGTGTATCAGTATTGTTGTGGGACAGTATTTGGGAGCCGGAGAACTGGAAAAGGCAAAAGACGCAGACAACAAGATGATTGTTTTCAGTGTCTTCTGCTGTGTGATTATGGCAGCAATCATGTTTCTCGTTGGGGGATTTTTCCCTGATATTTACAATACGACAGCGGAAATTAAGGATCTGGCTACAAAGTTTATCGCCGTTTCTGCGCTGATCATGCCGTTTTGTTCGTTTAGTCATGCGTCTTATTTTACGCTTCGTTCCGGTGGGAAAACGATGGTTACGTTTTTATTTGATTCGGTGTTTACCTGGGTGGTTGTTGTGCCGGTTGCATTTTTGCTGGCACACGGCACGGGACTTGGAATTGTAAGTGTTTATTTTCTGGTACAGGCCACGGAGCTGATCAAGGTCGTGATTGGATACTGCATGGTACGAAGCAACGTCTGGGTGGTAAAAATGGTATAGGTGATCAGGGATCAGAAACTCATGCTACGGCATTATTTATAAACAATTGTTAAATGTTTGAAAAATATTTGGAAAATGGACAACTTTTGTGAAAGAATCGGTTATAATAATTTCATCTGAAAATTTAACGAAAAATACATAGGAAGCGGATGGAATTATTATCATGGAACAGGAAAACAGAGTCAGAATGGAACGAATTGCAGCAGATCCACAGTCCGGGCTGTCTGCAGAGCAGGTAAAAAGAAGGTTTGCACAGGGAGAAAACAACTATAAAGTAGAGTCTTCCACGTTGTCGGTTCCGGAAATTGTGCGTTCAAATGTCTGCACATATTTTAATCTTGTATTTGCTGTGATTGCGGTTTTGCTTGCTATTGTGGGTGCATGGTCGGATATGCTGTTTCTTCCGATTATTGTGGCAAATACCTGTATTGGTATTATCCAGGAGGTACACTCCAAAAAGGTGCTGGATAAATTATCCATTCTGAATGCACCGCATGCAGTTGTAATCCGTGACGGAAAGCGGCAGGAGATTCCGGCAGATCAGCTGGTGCTGGATGATATTGTGGAATTTTCGGCGGGAAGCCAGATTCCGGCGGATGCGAAAGTGGTATCCGGAGAGCTGCAGGTGAACGAATCCCTGATCACCGGAGAGTCGGATGAAATTGAAAAACGGGAGGGGGATTCCCTACTTTCCGGAAGTTTTGTGGTATCCGGAAAGGCATGTGCACGTCTTGAGAAGGTCGGAAAAGATTCTTATATTTCAAAGCTGACCCTGCAGGCGACGAAAAGCAAAAAGGGAGAGCAGTCAGAAATGATCCGTTCCCTGAATTATCTGATCATGGTGATGGGAATTATTATCATCCCGATCGGGATTGCCCTGTTCGTGCAGTCGTTTATTTACAATGAGGGAACGTTTCATGACAGTATCACCGGTATGGTGGCGGCTATCATCGGAATGATTCCGGAGGGACTGTATCTGCTGACAAGTGTGGCACTTGCGGTTAGTTCCGTGCGGCTGGCACAGAAGAAGGTATTGATCCACGATATGAAATGTATTGAGACGCTGGCGAGAGTCAATGTTCTTTGTGTAGATAAAACAGGCACGATCACAGAGCCGGGGATGCATGTCTATGATTTTTCTGTTCTGGATGGGGCAGATCAGCTGGAAATTTCCCAGCTGCTGGCAGATTTTGTGGCAGCGCAGGAAAAAGACAATGCGACGATGGAAGCACTCAAAGCGCATTTCTCAAACGGAAGTGGTATGCGGGCAAGGGAAGTGTATTCGTTTTCTTCGGAAACGAAGTATTCCGGAGCCGTGATGAACGATGGAAAATCTTATGTGATCGGAGCACCGGAATTTGTTCTGCGGGGGCAGTTTGCCCAGTATCAGGAACAGATTGCCACCTACAGCAGCAAAGGCTACCGTGTGCTTGTATTTGCGCAATATGAAGGGACGCTTGACCGGAAACCGCTGACAGAGCCGGTACTTCCGCTTTGTTTTGTGATGCTTGCCAATCCGATCCGCAAAGGGGCAAAGGAAACCTTTACTTATTTTGCGGAAAATGATGTTGATATCAAGGTGATTTCCGGTGACAATCCGCTGACGGTTTCCGTCATTGCGGCAGAGGCGGGGATTGTGGGTGCGGAGCGTTTTGTCGATGCATCGACTCTGAAAGAAAAAGAAGATTATTATCGCGCGGTGGAAGAATATACGGTATTCGGCCGTGTGACCCCGAGCCAGAAGCGGATGCTGGTACAGGCACTGAAAGAACATAAAAAAACGGTTGCCATGACCGGAGATGGTGTAAATGATGTGCTGGCACTTAAAGATGCAGACTGCAGCGTGGCGATGGCCTCCGGCAGCGAAGCCGCTTCTAATGTGGCACAGCTGGTACTTTTAGATTCCGATTTTTCCAGAATGCCATCGGTGGTCGCAGAGGGACGCCGTGTGGTAAATAACATTGAGCGGACCGCCGCATTGTATATTGTAAAAAATATTTTCTCCATGCTGCTTGCCATTTTCTCCGTGATTCTGATGCTGGATTATCCACTGGAACCATCACAGGTATCGCTGATCAGTATGTTTACGATTGGTATTCCGTCGTTTGTTCTGGCACTGGAGCCGAATAAGGAGCTGATCCGCGGACATTTCCTGACCAACGTACTCGTGCGGGCACTTCCGGCAGGACTGACGGATTTTATCGTAGTAAGTGGTCTGGTGATTTTCTGCCGGGAATTTCAGGTAGATCTGGATTGTCTGTCTACATCATGTACCATTCTGGTTGCAATCGTTGGTTTTATGATTTTGCACCGCATTGCAAGACCGATGAATACCGGACATATTGTAATGCTGGTCGGTGTGATTGCAGGATGGATTCTTTGCATGCTGTTTGGCGGAAGCTTTTTCGGAATTACGGGAATTTCCAAACAGTGTGAAATGCTGATGGTAATTTTTGCAATTATTACGGAACCGGTTCTTCGGTATCTGAGTCTGATTGTTGAGTGGATTTCTGCGAGATGCCGCATGATCCATGCCCGTTTTTCGAGGGCGTAAAAGTGGGGCTGGTTCTTGCATGCATATAAGGAATCGTATATAATAAAAGACATACTAGTAGAAAAGCAGGTGTGGATGTGCAGAAGAGAATCAGGCAGATAGCCGCAGGAAAATTCGAATCGGATCAGCCTTCACTTTCTATTTCGGACGAGGAACTGTTTCTTACGGTTACAGAAGGACAGGAATATACCGGGGAATTTGAAATTACCAGTGAAAACCATATTCCGGTGAGGGGCATTGTCTACTCCACCCACCCAAGGATGGAGTGCCTGACGCCCCAGTTTGAAGGCGAAAATATACGGATTCGGTATCAGTTTCATAGTAAGGGTCTCGTTGAGGGGCAGGAGGAAAAGGGTGCGTTTGTGATTCTTTGCAATCAGAGTGTACACAGCCTTTCTTTTTGTGTATCCATATCCCGTTTATATGCGCAGACTGCCACAGGTGCGATTCGCAGTCTTTCGGATTTTACGGCACTTGCAAAGGAAAACTGGCAGGAAGCATATCAGCTCTTTTATCACAAGAGTTTTCCCAATATTCTAAAAGCAAAAGAGACAAAAGAAAAGATGTACTATCAGGGGATTCTTGCGGCAAAACCATCGTCGCAGAATCTGGAAGAATTTTTGGTGGCAGCCGGCAGAAAAGAACAGATCCATTTTACAATTTCTGAGACAGACTGCCGGTTTGATGCGCTTACCGAAAGCCAGCAGCAGAAGATCGAAATCAAAAAGAGCGAATGGGGATATTTGGAACTTGCCATCACCTCCGATGCCGCGTTTGTACAGCCGGCACAGACGCAGATTACTTCGGAGGATTTTCTGGGGAGTACGTTTGTCCTGAAATACATCGTGGACTATGACCGGATGCATGCCGGAAACAATTATGCCAAAATTACTTTTTCCTCGGTATATGAGACAAAGGTTCTGGAGATTTATGCGCACAAAGGGGAAAAACAAAAGTCCAAAGAACAAAAAGAACATGCCAAAATCAGGGAATGTCAGTCCGGGCTGGTAGAACTGTATGAGGCATTCCGCCTGAAAAAAATTGTGACAGGTGTGTGGGCAAATGAGTCGGTAGAACGTTTAAACCAGCTGCATGCCATGCTTCCGGATCAGGTGATGTATCCGCTGATGAAAGCACAGGCACTGGTGATCAATCACCAGAAACAGGAAGCGGAGTGGATTCTTGAGGAATTTAAACGGGAATGGCCCGATCACCATACACCGGAGTGGGGCTATTATCTTTATATTATGACACTTCTGGAACGGGAACCGGCATATGTGGACCGCATGACACATGAGATTGAGATGATTTTTCATGAAAATCCGGATTCTGCTTTGTTATTCTGGGTTCTTTCGTTTCTGGAAGAGGAATATTACAACAACAGTGCGCACAAACTGCGTGCAATTGCGCACTGGGTGATGAGTGGCTGTGTTTCCCCGTACCTGTATCTGGAGGCATACGATCTGATCAGCCATGACCCGTATCTGCTCACAAAACTGGGAAGATTTGAAGTGCGGATTCTGCGCTGGGCAATCCGTCATCAGGTTCTGACAAAGGAACTGGCAGCACAGATTTTTGAAGTGGTGGAAATGAATCAGGGATTTCATCCGGTTCATTTTGAACTGATGCAGGCAGCTTACGGGACAGAGGAAAAACCGGAATATGTGGGACAGATCTGCAGTTACCTGATAAGAACCCAGCAGTTTGATACAAAATTTCACCACTGGTATGAAAAGGGAATCGAGCTTGAACTTCGGATTACTGGATTATATGAGGCTTATCTGATGTCACTGGATGAACGGGAGATTGCATCGGTTCCGAAAATTATCCGGATGTACTTTCAGTATGACAGTAATCTTCCCTATCGGAAGATGGCAATTCTTTACAACAATATCATTGCGTCAAAGGAAAGCGAACCGGAAATTTATGAACAGTATCGCCGGGTGATGAGCCGTTTTGCCATGGAACAGATCGAGCAGGAACATGTGGACGATAATCTGGCGGTGGTTTATGAGGACATGCTTGAACTGGGGCTGGTGAATGAAGAACTTGCAAAATGTCTTTCCAATATTCTGTTTGCGCATAAGCTGGTCATTATGCAGCCGCATATGGTCCGCGCGATTGTATACCAGAAGCAGATGAAAGATCCGCAGATCGTTCCGATTGTAAACGGATGTGCCTACGTGTCCCTTTTCTGCAGGGAATATGCCATTTTGTTTGAAGATGGGAAAGGTCAAAGATATATCCACAGTGTCCCGTACCGGCTGGATTCCCTGATGGATGCCGGATCGTATCTGGAGAAATGTACGGCACTGGCACCGGAGGAACTTCCGTATATTGTTTCCCATTTTGGGGAAAAGCCGGATCATCATATGTTTGATGCCAAAGAGGAAAAATTTTTCCGGAGAGTGCTGTTTGCACAGGAGCTGGATACGGAATACCAGTCGTATTTTTCCAGGGAGATTGTGCGTTATTATCAGAAAAAAGAGCAAAAACCCCTGGTGGAACAATATCTGGAACAGGCAGATTATGAGCAGATGCCGCAGGCGGTGCGTCAGTATATGATGGAATCCCTTGCGGACTGGCGGATGTATGACCGGTTGTATGAACAGATGCAGGAATATGGGCTGGATCAGATCGGATCATCGGCAAAGGTTGCAGTTGCCACCTATCTGCTGGATGCGATGGAAGAGAGGGAGCAGGACGAGGAACTGCTGCTTTTGTGTACAAGTGCGTTTTTAAACAAAAAATACAATGACAGGATTCTGCAGTATCTGAGTGATTTTTATTCCGGACCGGTTGAGACCATGCTTCGTTTATGGAGAGCGGCACAGGATTTTGAACTTCGGACAAGAGATCTGGAAGAACGGATTCTTGAGCAGATGCTGTATACGGATATGGATCTTATGCAGGCACTGGAGGTATTTGCGCATTATTATGAAAGCGGTGGGCAGGAACTGATTGTTCTTGCGGTCATTACGGTATTTGCGCAGAATTATTTTGTAAAAGAAGCCGCGCTGCCAAAACAAATCCTTGCCATAATACGGAGACGGTATCAGAGCGGAAAGAAACTAAATGATGCCTGTAAACTTGCCCTGCTCAAATCGTTTTCCGGGATGTCCTCTCTGCAGGAGGCACAGTATGAAGCCGCAGATGTGCTGCTGGCAGAGTTCACCGGAAGAAATATGAATTTTTCATTTTATAAAAGACTGGACCGGCGGCTGGTACAGAAATATCATTTGTATGACAAAATTTATGTGGAACACCGGACAAATCAAAAGAAACATGTCGTGCTGCACTACAGCCGGGATGAGGACGGGGAGCAGTTTCACGAAGTGGATATGCCGAATGTCTATGCCGGTATTTTTGTGGAAACATTTGTGGTATTTTTCGGGGAGGAGATCCAGTATTACATCACCGAAGAATATAAAAATAAGGTCGTCTCGACGGAAAGCAATCGTCTGACATGTAACGATATCTATGCACAGAAAGATGAAAGCAGGTACAATCTGATCAACCAGATGCTGATTTCAGAGACTTTATCCGATGAAGTTTCCATGTTTCAGACGATGAAACAGTACGCAGGATATGATGAGGTGACGAAAAAAGTATTTAAGCTTTTGTAAGCAGGATGGGAGAAGAGATGGAAGCCAATACCTGTTATCTTGGCATCGAACTGAACGACTCGTATGCCATGGTAAGTTATATGCAACCGAATATGGAAGAACCGGAGACGGTCAGCACGATTGCCGGCAGTGAAAATTACCGGATTCCCACGCTGCTTGCCCGACGCAAAAATGTCGGCATGTGGTATTATGGGGAAGATGCCGGAAGGATGGCAAAAACCAGTGAGGTGATTTGTGTGGATTCCCTTCTTCGCCGTGCCGCTGCATCGGAAGTGATTACCATTGCAAAAGAAAGTTATGATGCAGTAGATCTGCTGGCACTGTTTATTAAAAAAGTGATTGAACTGCCGCAGAAACTGGGAAATACTTCGCATGTGACCGGAATTGTCCTGACGGTGGATCATCTGACGAAAGAGTTGATCGGCATTTTCCGGCATGTGGCAGAACTTTTAGGATTGTCGCAGGAAACATTTGCGGTGATTGATGACAAAGAGAGTTTCTATGCGTTTGCCATGAACCAGGAGAAATCTTTGTGGATGCACGATGTGTTTTTGTTTTCCTGCGGGAAGAATGCCGTCAGTTCCTATGACCTTTCGAGGGATATGCATACGAAGCCGCAGATGATCACAATTCACGCAACCGGGGCACAGGAACTGGGAGAGGAGAAAGATGAGGCGTTTGCAAGGCTTCTGACTAACTGTTTTGCAAACCGTTCGGTATCTTCGGTTTATCTGGTCGGGGACGGGTTTGACGGAGAATGGATGAAACAGTCACTGGCAGTTCTCTGCCGGGGACGGCGCGCGTTTTTGGGACAGAATCTTTTTTCCAAAGGGGCGTGCTATATGGCGCGCATCCGTGAAATGGGAGAAAACTGGCCATTCATTTACATGGGCGAAAACGAGATGAAATTTAATCTGAGTTTAAGTGTCGTGGAAAAAGAAAAAAAGAAGGTTTTAAATCTTATCAGTGCCGGGAAAAACTGGTTTGAGATAAAAAATACATGTGAGGTGATCCTAAGCGGCACGCCGCAGGTGGAATTTTTAAAGCAGCTTCCAAGCAGCAGTACTCCCCAGATACAGACGGTGGAACTTGAGGATCTTCCGGTTCGTCCGGACCGCACGACAAGACTCCGGATTACGGCCAGTCCGGTGGCAAATGATAAGATTGAAGTGGAAATCCGGGATCTGGGATTTGGTGAATTTTTCCCGGCTACCGGCCGAGCATGGAAAAGTATCATAATGATGGGATAAACGTATGGGTGAATTATTACTTTGTCATGAAACAATTGCGGCTCTGCCCTATTATATAGAGGAAACCGGGATAAACATATATTCCATGGAAGAACTCAGCTATTATATTTCCGGAAATGTGTATCTTCTGGATCATTCTTTCATGTGCGAGAGTTTATGTACATGGGTGGAAAAACAGATGCATCGTGTCGAACTTGCACAAAAACTCAGGGAGAATATCCGCACAGAAGGAAAAATGTCCGATTTTGTTTTTGCCGTATTGCAGGATACGGCATACTGTACCATGAAAGAAATGCAGGAGATCGTTTTTGCGGTCCGGCAAATGGAACAGAAGTCGGATTTTGAGCGTGACAAGATCCGGGCAGACCAGCTGATGGAGAAGGAAAAATATCTGGCAGCTATTTACCGGTATAAACATCTGTTAGACGAAGCAGATATGAAGGAAACCGGTGAGGTTCTGCGGGGAAATATCTGGCATAACCTCGGAACGGCGTATGCACGTCTCTTTTTGTTTGAAGAGGCGGGGCACTGCTTTGAGAAGGCATATGCATTGAATAAACAAAAGGAATCTCTCCGGGAGTGCCTGATGTGCTGCCACTGCCGGCATGATGAGGAAGCGTTTGCGGAAATTGCAAAAAAATATCAGGTGGAGGAGAGAAAGCAGCAGGAAATCAGAAATGAAATTTCCATCGCATGTAAGAGCGAAAAACTCGAACAGTTTGAATCCCATCTGGAAGAATTAGCGCAGCTGACCGGGGGTGCCCAAAAGGGGAAGGCAAGGAAAGAAGTAATGGATGTGATTGTTCAGTGGAAGAAAGAGTATCGAAGGAGCTGCAAGGTATAACATATGATTTTTTCAAATTTATTTCATAGAAAAAAGAACAAAGAAAGTGAGACAGGAAGTTTCTCACAATATGATCAGAGCGAGTATGCAAAACTTGAGACAAAAAACATTGTAAAAGAACTGAATCTGTCGGACGCGGCGCAGGCAAAGAAATATGTAGTGGATTTGTGTAAGCAGATGATTCAGGCGTCTAAGGATATTGAAGACAGTAAATCGGAATATCAGCTGGTGACAAATTATCTGACAGATATTCAGATTCTCGAAGACCTGACGGACGCAGAGCGTAAACCGATTCTTGAGTGCGCCACACAGGTTGCAAAGCTGGAAAAGCAAAGAACCGATTTTCTGAAAACCAAACGCCGGCTGACAGATACGCAGTTTGCGCAGATGCAGGAGGAAGAAGAGAATCTTCCGGGAGTGATCCGCCGGCTGAAAGCCAATGAGGCAGATCTGGATGCGATCAAGAGAAATATGGCATATCTGGAAGGAAAAAAACTGGAATGGTCCATGCAGCGGTCAGATTCCGCAAAGGTACAGAAAGTAACCCGTACCGCAGCATGCTATCTGTTAGCTGTGTTTATTACGTTGTTTGCTTTTGTGGGAATACTTTCCTGGTATCTGAACAGGGATCTGCAGCTGGTTTTCACCATTATGGGATTTGCAGCTGTGGGAGCGGGCGCGTTTATTTTGATCCGTTATCAGGATTCTACAAGAGAGATCCGTCAGGCGGATGTCAACCGCAATCAGGCGATTACTTTGGAGAACCGGGTAAAGATCCGCTATGTCAATACGAAAAACGCGGTGGATTTCATCTGTGAAAAATATCATGTCCGCAATGCGAAAGAACTGGAATTTTTATATGGACAGTATCAGGAGGAAGCGCGGGAAAAGGAAACATTCCGTAAAACCAGTGATGATCTGGATTATTATACGCAGAATCTTCTGCAGTATCTGACACGGCTGCGGATGTATGATACCCGTGTATGGCTGACACATGCAAATGCGCTGGTCGACAGCCGGGAGATGGTAGAGCTGAAGCATGAACTGCTGACAAGGCGGCAGAAACTGCGGGCACGTATGGAGTACAGTGTGGGAAGTATCCATGAGATGAAGGGTGAGGCTCTCAAAAATATGAGCAAGCTCGGAAACAATGCTTATCAGCTGGAGCAGATCATCCGCAAGATTGAGGCGATGAATCCGGTATTTAAGTAAAAATAATAGTGATTTATTGCGTTTTCTTTTGAGATAGCCGCCCGGTGTGAAAGGGGCGGCTATCTTTTGTCCTATCGTGTAGTGTTTTGCATACAGTCAAAATTGGGATTGAAAGCATAGTAGTTTTTGCTGTCCAGTTCTTCCTGCAGCAGACGAAGAGCCTCGCCAAAACGCTGGAAATGCACAATTTCACGCTCGCGCAAAAAGCGGATCGGATCAGCAACTTCCTGATCTTTTGCCAGACGCAGTATATTGTCATACGTTTTTCTTGCTTTTTGTTCTGGTGCGACTTCGTAAGAACAACATAGCTTGAAAGCCTAGAAAATACGCTATTTTGCGTAGGACAAGCACTTTCTTGCTACGATTGCATAAGAACAAATATATAGAAAAATGAAGATGAAGCAAGCTATCCTACATAGTTCCAATGTTTTCAACAACTAAGACGTTCAGAAATGAGCGTCTATTTTTTTACCCTAAAATCGAAAGGAGAATCAAATATTATGAAAAAGATTATAAAACGATTGCTTACAGGTGTTCTCACCCTTGCAACCGTATTTACCGCTTTACCTGTCACACAGGTTCATGCTGCGGATTCTGTCTATACTCAATCAGATGGGAAAACAGGTACAGTTATAAAAGTGACAGATGGTGGCGAAGTTGAATCCACATTTCAAGAGGGGTGGATGAAAGCAGATGGTGAAACTGCCTATTGTATTCAGTTAGGTGTTGCGTTCCAATCTGGATATAAAACTCGCAAGGACGCAACCGAGCGTTTGAACCAGTCACAGATTACAGATGTTGCCTTGAATCTGGAATACATCAAGGAACATACCAAAAAAGGTTTTACAGATGAACAGTCTTACCTATTACAACAGTGTACAGTATGGCGTAGATTGAGTGTTCATTTAGGTTGGGGATTTGGAAAAACCCATGTTGACTATGACGAAATCTCAAAAAGCGTACAGGATAAGCTCTATGCAGACGCACAGGCTTTTGCTAAAGCGAATAAAGACCGTTACGATTGTGGCGGTTATATCTACGTCGGTGAGGGGCAGGACTTAGGACAGTTCTGGGCGAAGTTAGCTGTTGGAAATGGCAAGATTCAAAAATCGTCCAGTAATACAGCGGTTACACAATTTAATGACTGCTATTCTTTATCTGGTGCGACTTATGGTGTCTATTCTGACAAAGGCTGCACGAAGTCTGTTGCCACACTTACGACAGATAGTAATGGAAACACTGATACAGTGGAATTAAGGGCAGCAACATACTTTGTGAAAGAAACAAAAGCTCCAAAAGGATTCCAGTTAGATAAGAACGTCTATACCCTTACGGTCAAAGCTGGTGAAACTGCTACCTTAAAAGTAAGCGATACGCCAAAGGTCACAGACACATTGGTTGAGCTTTTCAAGATTGATATGGAAACTTCCAAATCAACTGCACAAGGTAACGCTTCTTTAGAGGGTGCGGAGTTTGTCTGGAAATATTATGACGGATATTACACAAAAGATAATCTTCCATCAGAACCGACACGCACATGGACGACAAAGACAATCGCTGAAAAAGACAGCAAGAATGAAGTCCATTACATCACATGTTTAGCTGACACTTACAAAGTATCTGGTGACAGCTTCTATACACAGAATAATACTGTCTGCTTGCCACTTGGTACTATCACTGTGGAAGAAAAGACAGCTCCAAAGGGTTACTTGTTAGAGGGTGCTTATATGCAAGCTGCTGGAAGTTCTGAACAGATAAAAGGCGTGTATGTGGCACAGATTACAGAGAATGGTGAGCTTGCAGCGTTAAGCGGTAGCAACCAGTATTCCGTATCAGACAAGGTTATCCGTGGCGGTGTGAAAATCCAGAAACGTGACCTTGAAACAAAAGATACAAAAGCACAAGGCGGTGCAACTTTGAAAGATACTGCCTTTGAGATTGTTTCCTTGAATGATAAGGCTGTTTTGGTAGATGGCAAGTTATATAGCAAGAATGAAGTTGTCAAAACAATCCATACAGGTATTGACGGTATCGCTACGACTGACGCAGATACTCTTCCTTACGGTCACTATAAAATTTCAGAATCCAAAAGTCCGACAGGTTACTTGACTACTGGTGCGGTAGACCATGAGTTTGATATTGTGAATGACGGTGAAATCGTTGATTTAACGGACGAAGTACACTCTGTTTACAATCAGATTAAGCGTGGTGATATTGAGGGTATCAAAATCGGTGATGGTACTCACAAGCGACTTGCGAATGTTCCGTTTAGGATCACAAGCAAGACGACTGGTGAAAGCCACATCATTGTGACTGATAAAAACGGGCAGTTCTCTACTGCTGCTGACTGGGTATCTCATAAGCAGAATACAAACGCTGGTAAATCCAGTGAGGACGGTATCTGGTTTGGAACATCTGAACCAGACGACAGCAAAGGTGCTTTACTCTATGATACTTACGAGATTGAGGAATTACGCTGTGATTCCAACAAAGGAATGACCTTGATTCCTGCCTTTGATGTGGTGGTATCACGCAATAAGACTGTCGTTGACTTGGGAACATTGACAGATGATTACGAACCAGAAATCTCTATCCATACCACAGCTACCGACAAGGCAACAGGCGAAAAGTCAATCATTGCTGGTAAGAGTGTGACTATCGTTGATACGGTCACTTTAGACGGATTGAAAAAGGGAACAAAATACCAGCTCAAAGGCTGGCAGATGGTGAAAGCTGAAAATGCAGAGCTTATCGTCAATGGTGAGCGTGTGGAAAGTGATTATTCCTTTATCGCTAAAGATTCCAAAATGGAAGTTGAAGTTTCCTATACATTCAATGCCAGTGCTTTAGGCGGCAAAGACCTTGTGACCTTTGAAGAATTGTACGACCTAACCAACCCAGACGAGCCTGTTAAGGTAGCGGAACACAAAGACATTGAGGACAACGGGCAGACTGTGAGAATCGAGGAACGAATCAATACCATTCATACCACAGCTACCGACAAGGCAACTGGTGAAAAGATGATTGTCGCTGGTAAAGAGGTGACTATCGTTGATACGGTCACTTTAGATGGTCTTGAAAAAGGCACAAAATACCAACTCAAAGGTTGGGAAATGGTGAAGTCCGAAAATACACAGCTTCTTATCGACGGTAAACCCGTGGAAAATGACCTTACCTTTACCGCAGACGATTCCAAAATGGAAGTCGAGCTTGCTTTTACATTTAATGCCAGTGAGCTTGCAGGTAAGGAGCTTGTCACTTTTGAAGAATTATACGACCTTACCAATCCAGACGAGCCTACAAAGGTAGCGGAACATAAGGACATCAAGGACGAGGGGCAGACGGTGACAATCACAGAGCGTATCATCACTATGCATACCACAGCTACCGACAAGGCAACAGGCAAAAAGACAATCGAAGCTGGTAAGGACGTAACTATCGTTGACACTGTTACCTTAGATGGTCTTGAAAAAGGCGTGAAATATACCCTTAAAGGTTGGGAAATGGTGAAATCGGAAAATGCAGAGCTTATCGTGAATGGTAAGCGTGTGGAAAACGACCTTACTTTCACCGCTACCGATACGAAGATGGAGGTTCAGATTGAATTTACATTCAATGCCAGTGAGCTAGGTAGTAAAGAACTTGTCACTTTTGAAGAATTGTACGACGTGACAAATCCAGACAAGCCTATCAAAGTAGCGGAACATAAGGACATCACGGACAAGGGGCAGACGGTGACAATCAAAGAAAAACCAGAATCCCCTACTACACCAGAAGAACCTAACACACCAACAAGACCGAGTGATTCACCAAAAACTGGTGACAATACGCCATTTGCCGCATTACTGGCTATGATGGGAATTTCTGCTGCTGGTCTTATCTTTGCAGGGTATAAGAGATTTGGCAGAGTAAAGAAATCTGACTAATACAGGAGGTAGCAGCTTATGAAAGCACTCCCCCGACCGCCGCCCATCATAGAAACGTCAGTCTGTGGCTGACAGTTTAACTAACTTCTGCTTGATTGCCATTTATCTTTCTGAATGGGGATTGTCAAGGGTGCAAAGCACAACGCTTGCCCTTGATGATTCACAGGCAGACAGATACTATTCATACAGCAGAATGACACTATATGAAATCAATCAAAATCAGAAAGAAAAGAGGTAAATACATTTATGGAATTAAAACACGTTATCCCGAACATGGAAAAGACATTCGGAAATTTAGAGTTTGCTGGTGAGAATAAAGTGGAACAGCGTAGGATCAACGGACGTATGACGGTAGTTTCCCGTAGCTTTAACCTTTATTCGGACGTACAGAGGGCAGATGATATTATCGTCGTGTTGCCTGCTTCTGCTGGTGAGAAGAATTTTGAATCAGAGGAAAAGGTAAAACTTATCAATCCAAAAATCACCGCAGAGGGTTATAAAATCGGCACAAGAGGATTCACAAACTATATCCTGTCAGCAGACGATATGGTGAAAGCATAAGGAGGTAAAGAGATTATGAGATTAGCAAACGGAATCATCATTGATAAGGAAAAGACATTCGGAGTATTGAAGTTCTCGGCGTTGCGTCGTGAGGTACATATCCAGAATGAGGATGGTACGGTTTCTGAAGAAATCAAAGAACGCACCTACGATTTGAAGTGCAAGGAACAAGGACGTATGATACAGGTAAGTATTCCTGCTTCTGTTCCGTTAAAGGAATTTGACTATAACGCAGAGGTGGAAATCATCAATCCTGTGGCTGATACGGTGGCTACTGCTACGTTTCAAGGTGCAGACGTTGACTGGTATATCAAGGCAGATGATATTGTCTTGAAGAATAAACAGGCTGGAAATATCCATGTTCCGAACAATCCGCAAGTACAAAGCAAGAAATAAGTTGATTTAATATTAGATATTCGTATAATATCATTATAAATTCAAATTTGTATAACTAAAATCTCAACTTTCCTTATTTTATGCGACTTGGCGGTATGCCT
>ERZ1106929.1026-NODE-1026-length-26820-cov-6.729236_pt1 | contig 26820 bp, 23 predicted proteins | sample MGYA00403662_ERZ1106929 | MGnify/ENA primary metagenome ERZ1106929 (study PRJEB35170, sample SAMEA104062442) | human gut metagenome | biome: human gut; feature: human-associated habitat; material: faeces | place: Denmark | collected 2013-02-20 ... | reverse complement strand
GCGCCGTCGCTGGCCATGTTTGATGTTGCAGGGTTTTCCGAAACGCCCTTCACTGCTCGTTTTTTTCTGGCACGAACGCGTTGATGCCAGTCCGCAGCATCAATGGCTGAGAGGTATTTTTGCTCAAACGACCGATAATCAATAAAAGCACTGTTTTAATAAAGAAGCCAAATCCTCTCCATTTCAAAAACAAAGCGCACCCTCGAATATTTCAAAGGTGCGCTTTTCATCAACTATAGAAGAAGGATACAGCAATCCTTGGCATCAGCTTTGCAGCTTAAATTGAATCGGGAAACGAAGTCGAACCGTTCCTTTTGGCCGGCTCCAATTCGACTCAGCATCTGCCACAGCCCGCATTGCAGCCTTATCCAAAAGCGGATGTCCTGCCGACTTAAAAATCTTCAGTTCAGTCAGTTTGCCGTTTGAATCGACAATGAACTGCACTACAGCAGTGCCTTCAATGTGAAACATTCGAGCCTTTCTCGGGTAATGCAGAGCAGATTCAACCGCACGCTTCACCTCTGCCAGGAACGGATCGGTCGTCTGTCCGTAAACAAGCTCTGAAATACCCTCCTGACCAGCCGACACAGGAGCGCCGGCCGACTGAACCGGAGCCGGACCGGCAGGAGCCGCGGGCGCGGCGGCCGGCTTCACCTCAGGTCCTTTGACCGTTGCCTGAGCAGCTTTCACCGGTTTAGGCGCTTCCGTCTTCTTAACCGCCTTCTTCACGGGTTTATGCTTTTCGACCGGCTTTTCAACCGGTTTAGGTTCCGGTTTGGGCTCGGGTTTAGGCTCAGGCTTAGGTTCGGGTTTAGGCTCCGGCGGGGGCGGCGGCGGTTCAGGAGCGGGAGCAGGCTCTGGCTCAGGCTCAGGTTCTGGAATGGGTTCGGGCTCAGGCTCTGGCTCAGGAATGGGCTCAGGTTCAGGTTCTGGTTCGGGATCAGGCTTAACTTCTGGCTCGGGTTCAACAGCGGGCTCCGGTTCAGGCTCCGGGGGCGGCGCTTCCTCCGCCGGCTCTGGAGCGGTTGCCGGCGTGGGCTCCGGCGCCTCTTCAGCTGCCGCAGAACCGCCGGAAAATTGAGCAAAAGAAAGCGATACAGCGGCCATCTGTCCCGCCGGCGTATAGGTGAGCGCGGGCGCAGCCCAAAACACTCCCCAAAGAATGGGCAGGTACACACAGGCAGCAAGCACGAACGACAGAGCGGAGCGCTCAGCGTCCTTCCTTCTCTGTGGCGATGCGGAAGTTTTCATGATTGTTCGCTTTGAAGAGATCAATGACCTGAATAAAGTGGTCGAAGGTTGAGTCCTTGTCTACTCTCAGGAGTACAGGCTGCTCACGCGAAAGATTCGCTATCGCCTGAGCCAATTCTTCAAAAGAGAGCTTTTGACTGTCGAGGAAAAAATCGCCCATGGCATCCACCTGAACGATTCGTTGTTCAGGGGCCTCTTTGGGCACATCCGCGGTCTTAGACTTCGGCAGATTGATCTGAATTTCCCCTTTGGCAATGAAGGTAGAAATAGAAAGAACCATTGCCAGAAGAACGAGCATGATGTCGATGAAGGGAACAATGTTAAGGGGCTCCTTCTTCGGAATCTCAATCATGATCATGCCCCCTTGCGTTCAGTCCAGCGGGTGCTCAGCACATTGATGCGGCGCTGCAGCCCGTTATAAAAAATGAGCGTCGGAATAGCGACCGTAAGACCCAAGGCCGTCGCCTTCAGAGCCAATGAAAGGCCCGTCATGATGTCCGAAGCATTGATGTTCCCGGACTGGCCCATGTCATAGAACGTAATCATGATGCCGATGACCGTGCCCAGAAGACCGACATACGGTGCGTTGGAATAAATGATGTAAAGGGTAGTGAGGTTGTTCGTCAATGCCGCATCGTACTCATCCTTAGTGGGGTAGTCCGACGGATTCACCTTCCTTAGGAACATCACACGTTCAATCGTGAGCCAGATCGAGACAAAGCCCATCAGTCCCAAAATGAAGAAGATGGCATAGTCGACTGATTCCTTGAGAAATTCCATTTAAGTTGTACCTCTTAATTAAGTCAGAATTGTGAATCCTTAAAACGGCAAATCTCGGTGCATTTTCAGCGAGCTGAAATAATGCACCGAGTTTTAATGACAGAACAAAATGTCCTGATAATTTGAGTTAAGGATGTCGGTTAGAAAGAATAGGCATAGGAGAACCAGAAATTACGGCCGTCGATATATTCCTTATAGGCATTGGCATAACTGCCCGCAGTTACCGAAGGAACCCATTCGAGGCTCGTGTCAAAAATATTGTTGACGGCCACGGAGAACCGATGCTGTTTCTTGAAGACGTATGACGCGCCAAGGTCGACTAACGTGTAGTTTTTGTACTTATCCACATTCGGCCCGCCCTTGGTGTTTTGCTGTTCGCTGTCGAACTTCGAAACTGACTTCACGTAGGCGCTGAAGTCATTCCATTCGTAGTCGATGCGGGCAGTAAGCGAATGACGGGGTAATTCATTTGGTCGCTTGCTAGGGCTATTCGCCCAATCGCCGCCGCGCTTAGACCATGCTCCCTCTTTAATTTCAGCGTGGGTATAGGTGTAGCCGCCCGTAAATCGGAAGCCGTGGAAGCTCGCAGTATTGAGAAGAACTTCAAGCCCTTTAGCCGTCACCTTGCCGTGATTAATTTCTTTTGTGGCATCAAATTGTTTGTTATCAATGGTTTCTTTCCCAATATTCTCTTGGTCAAGCATGTTCTTGAAGTCGGTATAGAACAAGCCGACCGTAAGATTGGCTGCGTCAGCCAGCTTGAGAGTCGTAGAGAGTTCATAGCTCCAGCTCTCTTCAGGCTTGAGATCGGGATTGCCGTAATTGACCGTATTGCTCTTACCGCTCGAATAGTTGTAAATACCGTCCGTCAGCTTCTTAACCTGCGGGGTTTTATAACCGTTGGCTACGCCGCCTTTGAAACTGATGAATTGGGCGGGCTTATAAACCAAGTAGGCACGAGGAGAAAGGTGAGCCCCGAAGATGTCGCTCCAGTGCACGCGGCCGCCGAGCGTAGCGATCCACTCATCATTGATAAAGTATTCGCCTTCCATGAAGCCCGCGAGCGTCGTCTGATCGAGCGTTTTGCCTGCTAAAGCTGTATGGCTGTTAGCTTCAGCATCTTCAAAGGTCTCATAATTGGCCTCAAGGCCGCTTGAGAGCATGATGCTGCCGGCGCTGCCCAATTCAATTGGAGAAACGAGCTTCGTAGCCGCCGTCCATGTGCGGCTCGACATCATGGGGCTGCCCGTTTTAGTCGTCCAGGGCGCATTGCCATCATTTGAACTCGTTAAGGTCTTTACCTGTTCGAGCGCGTTGTATTGGATATAAGATTCCAGCGTGCCGATATCGTAGACGCCCTTATGACCTACTACGCCGTTGTATTTATTCCACCAACGATACGTTTGAACGGAATTACCGCTGGTGTTCATCGCACCGCCCTTGTAGCGGGTGAAATCCAAATCTGCATAAACATCATTGGACTCATTGATCGTCAGATTGAGACGACCGCCGATGTTGCCGGTAAAACCATCCGTGGGTGAATGCGCTGCATACGGATTGTTACCTGCCGTTGCATTCGGTTTTCTTAGGTGAGATGCTTCGCGTTCAAGATAACGTCCGCGGAGCAAGAGTGACGCAACATTTTCTTTAAGCGGAATACCGAGATAAACACCCGTCCCCCAGCGATTGCCATAGTCATCGTCGTTTTGGAACTGTGTACGGTCAATGGAGATCGTTCCGGTGAATTGGTCGACATGCTTCTTGGTAATGATGTTCACCACGCCGCCGACAGCATCTGAGCCATAGATGGTCGAGGCCGGTCCGCGGATCACTTCAATGCGTTCAATAGCCCCCACGGGCGGCATAAAAATACGCCCGGGGTCAAACCCATTGTTGACCATGCTTTCAGACGTATTCTGACGGCGGCCGTCAACGAGGATCATGGTGTAGTTGGACCCAAACCCGCGGATAGAGATATCCGCTGCGCCCATCTTGTTCTGTGAGATATCGACGCCCGGAACATCACCAACGGCACTGCCGATATCGGTGATGGGTTTTGAGGCGAGTTCTTTCTCGGTGATGACGGAAACGCTTGCTGGCGCTTCAGAGGTGTCCTGCGCATAGCCGGCAGCAGAAACGACGGATGTATCAAGCGTCGTATAGGCAGTCTGACCGCCGTCGTCTGCATAGGCTGCGGATACAGCAGCGGCAAGCGGAAGCAGGATGAGGGAAGTGCGTCGGTAAGTCATGGGTTGATTCTGTAGTTGGCGGCCTTGCCCGAAGCGGCCGCGGTTTGCGGAACTGCGGTCGAAAGAGTTTTCACTTCTGCGGCCACACGCCGCATACTACAGAACACAATCGAGAATCATTTTTATTAGCATTCTAATATCACTACTAAACAGAAATGATTATCTATATCAAAATTTATGCTTGGTTTACACTGATTTGCAGGTTCAGACCCGAGTAAATGCGGGATCACCGCCGTATTTCATCTTTACGAAGGTATAGACAGCGGGAAAGCTGAAAAGTCTGAGCATTTTGAATTTGCTGAGTTTTTACTGAGGCCCTTCGTAAATGAATGTAACCCAACGTAACAAAAGCACATGATTTTGTTTACGTAAAGCATTTGCCATTCAGGCTTCTCAGAGCTTTACCTCACAAACCGCCCGGATGTCTCTGTAGGCATCCGAGACGGTTTGCTGACTCAGAAGACTGCTGTGGGTTAGCGGCAATTAGAAGGTATACGTGTACCCCAGCCAAACATTGCGGCCATCAAAGAACTCACGATAGAGATTGCTGCCGTCAGCGTCATACTCAAGGCCTTTGTCAAAGACATTGTTGAGCGCGGCAGAGAAGTGATGCTGCTTTTCAAAGGTGTAGTTCACGCCGATGTCAACCTGTGTGTAGTTTTTGTATTTAGTGCTGCTGTAAGTGGCCGCACTGCCGCCCCTGCCGGTCGAAATCTGTTCGCTCATCGCATCAAGCTTAGCCAACGCTTTCACAAAGACATTCAGACCGCCGTTGTCATAGTCAGCACGAGCATTGATCGAGTGCCGCGGCATGGAGTTGGGGCGCAGACCATCGTTGACACCGCCTTCGATTTCTGCATGAGTGTAGGTATAACCCCCCTTGAAGCTCACTCCATAGAAAGCCGCAGTTTGGAAGAGCAGTTCGACCCCCTTCGCAGTGACCTTCCCGAAATTGACGTCCTGAGCGTCATAATTGCTGTCGTTAACGTAATTGATCTTTACGGTGTCAATCTTGTTTTTGAAATCCGTATAGAAAACACCCGCTGTCACCGAAGCAGCCTGACCGAGCTTCACGGTTGAAGACAATTCGTAATTCCAGCTTTCTTCGGGCTTCAGATCTGGATTGCCGTACGTGTGATTGGGAGCCCCGCGAACCGATACGCTGTAGGCACCGTCCGTCAGCTGACGAGCTTCAGGCGTACGATAACCATTGGCCACGCCGCCCTTAATGCTGAAGGCCTCAGCAGGCTTCCACACCAAGTAGGCACGAGGCGCAAAGTGGAAGTCGAAGATGTCGCTCCAATGGACGCGGGCGCCTACCGTTGCGATCCAGTTTTCATTGATGAAGTATTCCGACTCGCCAAAGACCGCAATCTGCGTCTGATCAAGCGTCTTTCCGGTGATTTCCGTGCCTTCGTTGAAATTGTCTTTGAAGGTCGAATAATCAACGTCCAAACCGGTCTGCACAATCATGTCGCCGTAGCCGTCAAGCGACACAGGCGTCTTTAATTTGGTGGCGAACACATAGTGCTTCGAAGACATGAGCGGGTCGGAGAGCGATCCTTTCGTGGTCTTGTTGGCGGTTGCAAGCATGCCTGGATTTACGCCATCCGTTCTGGTTGCAGGACCCGTTTTCGTCTTGATCAGGTCAAGCCCCTGGAACTGGAAATAGGTAGACAAATCGCCGAAGCTGAACCGCCCGTCGTGACCGACCACAACTGCGTATTTGTCAAACCAGCGGTGTGCCTCGTACCCCGCCTGACTTGTCGACATCGTGCCGCCCTTGAAATGCGTGTAGTCAACGTCAAGATAGAGGTCGTTATCTTCGTTGGGCGAAAGGTTCAGGCGGCCGCCGATATTGCCGGTGTAGCCGTCTGAAGGGGAATGGCTCGCATAGCCGCCGCTTGGCTCGTGAAGATTCGACTTTTCACGGTCAAAATATCGCCCGCGAAGAAGGAGCGACGCAACACCTTCTTTAAGCGGGATGCCGAGGTAAGCCCCCGCGCTCCAGCGGTCGTCCCAATCGCTGTCGGTGAACTGCGTGCGGTCAATTGAAAGCGATCCCGTGAACTGGTTGACATGCTTTTTCATGATGATGTTCACCGCGCCGCCGATGCCGTCGGAGCCGTAAATCGTCGAAGCAGGGCCGCGCATCACTTCAACGCGTTCCACCGCCCCGGGCGGCGGCATGAAGATGCCGCCCGCTTCAAAGCCGTTCAGGCTGTTCATGGCAGAGTCCGAGTTCTGTCGACGTCCATCGACCATGAGCAGCGTGTAATCCGAAGAGAACCCGCGGATATAAATCTGCGAAGTGCCCATCTTGGTAGTCGTGATGTCTACGCCAGGAACATCGCTGACAGCCGTGCCGATATCGCCGATCGGCTTTGTCATCAGTTCCTTGGAATCAATGACGGTGATGGAGGCCGGTGCTTCCCGCGTGTCCTGCGCATAGCCGGAAGCAGAAACAACGGAAGTGTCTAGCGTGGTGTAGCCGTCGTCGGCCGCCCAAGCGGCGGAAACGGCAAGTGCAAGCGGAAGCGCTGCCAAAAACTTGTGGTGATGCATGATTGTGAGAAAAACGGTCAAAACAACCGTCTAGAGGATTGAGGAAATGGGCATTAAGGAACCGCACGCCGTCCATTGAGGCAGGATTCGTCTGGATGAATCGCAGTCTATTGGCGGTCAATGCGAATAATTCTCACCATCACTTTGCATAAACAAGTTTCTTTACAAAATAAATTTCCTAATTTTTCAATGCATTATTATCACTCTAACGTCAAAACTTGACGGATATGATTTGCAGATATTTTCTATCGCAAACACCGCATTTTTCTTATTAATCAATATCTGCTCGAGCAGCCTGAACGCCGTTGGTTAAGGCCGACAAGCGCTGCTTATTTGTTTACATGCGAGGCATTGGTCCGTTTACCCCTTGGAACCCCTGCGCTTTCAGCGAATCCAGAAGAAACCCATTGGGGACTTAGGGCCAAAGAAGTAAGCATTAAAGAAATGCAAAGATGGGGATCTCGCTCAAAATGGGCTGCCATTTCTAAGATGCTTGTTTATCCGCAGGATAGGTGAACTGCTGTTACGGCCGCCTCGCCTGAAGCATTTGCAGAGTATTCAACCATCTATCGGATATTTTTAACTTTTATCCATTGTTTACTCGTACGGTCCGTCACGTAAAGATATGTAAGCCGCGAGCAAGGTTATGTATCGAGAAGCGTTCTCATTTACCTTTGAGTTCGGTACAGTTTTGCTTCTGTTTGCGCTCAAACACATCACCCGCGACGACTTCCGGTCACTGCGGCACGTTTGTCTCTATGACCCGATCTACCTGCATCCTTCTTGTGCTGCTCACGCTGATGAGCGTTCTTTCGCTCTTCGTGGGCGCCGCTGACATCACGCCTGCCGATGTGCTCTCGGGCGATATTGAATCGCTCGAGCTCATGCTGATTTCCCGCTTGCCCAGACTTCTGGCCATTCTCTGCACCGGCATGGGCATGAGCATTGCGGGCCTCATCATGCAGCAGCTCTGCGCCAATAAATTCGTGTCGCCCACGACGGGGGCGACCATCTCTTCGGCTCAGTTCGGCATTCTCATTGCGCTGCTCTTTTTCCCTGATTCAACCCTTTGGTCGCGTGCGCTTTTTGCTTTTGCTGCAGCGATTCTCGGCACTTGGACGTTCGTTTGGTTCATTCTGCGCATGCCGATGAAAGATCCTGTGATGGTTCCGCTCGTCGGCATCATGTTCGGCAACGTGATCGGCGGCGTGACGAATTTTCTCGCCTACCGCTTCGACATGACCCAAGCACTCTCCACCTGGCTTGTGGGACATTTTTCGCTCGTGCTCCGCGGCAACTTTGAGCTGGTCTATCTGGTCCTCCCGCTTATTGTGCTGGCCTGGATTTTTGCCAAGCACTTCAACATCGTCGGCATGGGCCGCGATTTTTCGAAGAACCTCGGCGTTAACTACACGCTCGTCCTTTTCAGCGGTCTCACCATTGCCGCGATGATCACTGCCGCGATTGTTTCCGTTGTAGGCTCCATTTCCTACATCGGTCTCATCGTCCCGAACCTCATCGCCATCTTCAAGGGTGACGACCTGCGCTCCACCCTGGCTGACACAGCGCTTTTCGGCGCGCTCTTCGTCCTCTGCTGCGACGTCATCGGACGCCTGGTTATCGCCCCCTATGAACTACCGATTGAACTCATCATCGGCACGATCGGCAGTCTTCTCTTCATCGCGCTCATCTTCTACAGACTTCGTTTTGGGCGCATGTCGCTCGACAAAACGGCGCTCCTCAGACTCTTTGGTCTTGACCGTCGCACACCTGCCTGCGGAGGCGCCAAATGACTTCCGACACCTTCACCGCCAACCCGCTCAAGACTGCCAGTTCGAGTGAAGCTGCCGCAGCCGCCTCGTCACTCAAAATTCAGCGCTCCCGCCGTCGGCGCATGCTGACCCGTCTGGGCTGCCTCATCGGTCTCGTGGTTCTTTTTGCCGCGCTCTACCAATTTGCCTTCGTGAACCCGAAGTTTTTCAGCTATGCCATGAGCATCCGTCTGCCGCGCCTGATTGTGCTGCTGACGGCCGGCACGGCCATTTCTGCGGCAGCCATCATTTTCCAAACGATCATCCGCAACAACATTGTCACGCCGTGCCTTCTCGGCATGAACTCCCTCTACCTGCTCATCCATACCGGCGTGGTGTTCTTCCTGGGATCCGGCAGCGAATTTGCCACTAACCCGGTCTATGCCTTCGCGGTCGACATCATCGTGATGGGGACGGCGGCGAGCTTCATCTACTACTCGATCTTTCAAAAGACCGGCGGAAATGTTTTGTACGTGCTGCTGATCGGCACAGTGCTCACGACATTCTTCTCGAGCATGCAGAACTCGCTCACCCGCATCATGGATCCGAATGAATACGATGCGCTCCTCAATTCGCTCGTGGCGAGCTTTACCAACGTGAATGCTGCCTGCATTATCCCGGGCATTGTGCTGCTTGCCCTGCTCGCCTGGTGGCTGCGCCGCGATCTGTCCATTCTCGATGTCATCAGTCTCGGCCGGGAACAAGCCATCAGCCTCGGCGTCGACTACGAAACGACGCTGCGCCGTCTGATGGTGGGGGTTGCGCTCTGCATCGCCGTTGCAACGGCTCTGGTGGGACCGCTCTCCTTTCTGGGTCTCATCACAGCCAATGTCGCGCGGCAGATGTTCACCACCTACCGCCACACCTACCTGATTGCCGGAGCCTCCCTCGTCGGCATGCTCGTGCTCGCCGCCGGACAGTTCATTGTTGAACACGTGATGGTCTACAGCGTGCCGGTGAGCGTCTTCGTAACGATTGGCGGCGGCATTTACTTCCTCTATTTGATCCTCACGCAGAAGTGACCGAGTCCTTTTGCACCGTATTGAATTCTTCTCCATGCTCAGCATCAAGAACCTCACGAAGACCTACGAAGACGCAGCCGTGGTCGACGACGTTACGATCGATCTTCCTCCGGGCAAAGTGATCTCACTCATCGGTCCGAACGGCGCGGGCAAATCGACCGTTCTCGGCATGATCTCCCGCCTGATTGCCCGCACGGCCGGAATCGTAGAGTTCAAAGGCCGCGACATTACGCATTGGGAAAGCCGTGAACTCGCCAAGCATTTGGCCATTCTGACGCAGGCCAACTTCGTGCAGATGAAGCTCACCGTGCGCGAACTCGTCGCTTTCGGGCGTTTCCCGCATTCCGGGTCTGCGCTGTCGGCCGACGATTGGACCAAGGTCGATCAGGCCATCCACTACATGGAGCTCGAAGCCTTTGCCGACCGCTTTATTGACGAAATGTCGGGCGGCCAGCGCCAGCGCGCCTTCATTGCAATGGTGCTCGCGCAGGACACTGAGTATGTGCTGCTCGACGAACCCACCAACAATCTCGACATCTATCACGCCACGCAGATGATGAAGCTCGTCCGGCGCCTTTGCGACGAATTGGGCAAGACCGTGATTCTGGTGCTTCACGAAATCAATCTCGCGGCGTTTTATTCCGACGTGATCTGCGCTTTCAAGGATGGCCGGATCGCCGCACAGGGAACCGTTGACGAAGTGATGACGCCCGAAAACCTTAAGCGCATATACGGCGTCGACTTTGAAATTCACCGTATTGACGGCAAACCCCTCGCCATCTTCCACTGACCCCTTTCTGCTGGCCCCGCTGGTGCTCCATTGGGAGCAGCCCAATCATCTCTTCTTTTTCATTTCACGCTCTTCGGGAGTTTTTTCAATGAACGCCACCCGCCGCACTGTTCTTATTGCCGGCGCTCTAAGCGCAATCACCGCGCTGAGCTTCTCTTCTGCCGTTTTCGCCGCCTCCGACCTCGTTGAGGTGCAGTCGCTCAACGCAGCCAATAAACCGATTACCGTCGCCGTTCCGAAAAATCCCCAGCGCATCGCCGTCGCCGATTTTTCCGTGCTCGACACGCTCGACCATTGGGGCTTGGGCGAGCGCATCGTGGCGCTGCCCCAGACCACGGCGCTGCCCTACCTTCCGCAGTATTTCAAGAAGTCCAAGAAAGTGACCAATCTCGGCACGCTGAAGGAAATCGATCTTGAAGGCTTGATGGCTGCTGAACCCGACGTGATCTTCATTTCCGGCCGACTCGCCAAGAAGTATGACGAGCTCTCGAAGATTGCCCCCGTCGTTTTCATGACCGCTGATCATGAGAAAGGCACCTTCAAAAGCTTTTCGGACAACTTAATGAACCTGGCCAAGATTTTCGGCAAGGAAGCCGCCGCTCAGGCCGACATTGATCATTTCACCGGCCGCATCGACCGCATCCGCGCCGCTTCTGCCGGGAAAACTGCCGTGGTGGGACTCGTCACCAGCGCCCACTTCAACCTCTTGGGCAACAAGGCCCGCTGCGCCCTGATCGGCAATGAATTCGGCTTCCAGAACGTTGCTCAGAACGCCAATGCCAACCACGGCAACGAAGCGTCCTTCGAACTGCTCCTGAAGCTTAACCCTGACTACATCTTTGTTCTTGACCGCGACTCTGCCATTGCCCGCCCTGGCGCCAAAGTTGCGGCCGACGTGATGAACAACGAGCTTGTCGCCCGCACGAAAGCCAAAGCGGAAGATCACATTGTCTATCTCTCTGCCGCCTCCTGGTACCTCGCCGACGGCGGCTACACCTCGATGAACCTGCAGTTCCAGGACATCGAAAAAGCACTCGGCCTTACGAAGTAATATTTTGGAAAATACCATGCAGATCTCCCGCCGTCGTCTTCTTGTCGTCGCCAGCACCGCTTCGTTCGTCGGTTTCTCTGGCTTTTCGCTCCAAGCACTTGCCGCTGAACTCACTCTCCCCTCGGTCGGCGCCGACAAGAAGTTCTCTGCCGTTCCGGTTCCTGCGGATCCCAAGCGTCTTGCCGTTCTGGAATACTCCGTCATCGAAAACCTTCAGGTACTTGGCCTGAGCGACCGCATCAAAGCGGCCGTTCAGACCCGCAATCTGCCTTGGCTCTCAGCGCTTTCTACAGACTGCAAGCTCGTCAAAAGCGTTAAAAGCGTAGATATTGAAACGGTGAGCTCCGCCAAGCCTGACCTCATCTTCATTTCAGGCCGCATTTCACGCAATATTGATGCTTTTAAACCGATTGCTCCCACCGTCTGCCTGATCCCCAATAAGGCTGAGGGCTGGAAGAGCTTCCGCGGGAACTTCCTCGCCTTGGCGGAGGTTTTCGGTAAAAAGGCGGATGCTGAAAAACAGCTTAAACCGCTCGAAAAGCGCCTCTCAGCGCTGCGCAATAAGGCTGCAGGCGAACGCATCGCCGTCATTATGATGGTGAACGGCCGCATGATGGCCGCGCCCGCCGGCGGCGCCGCTGCACACCTCGGAGCAGACTTCGGCTTCACAAACGTCAAGCCTAAGCCTGCTCAGCCCGCTGCTCCCCGCAAGGCGCCGGCTCCGGGAGAGAAACCCGCTGTGCCCACACCAGCGGAAATCGCTGCCGGCAACGCAAAGACGATCGCTGAACTGGCAGCACTCAAGCCGCACCGTATCTTTGTGCTCAATAAGGATGAAGCGATCGGCATGCCCGAACCCAATACGCTCGCGAAGGCCGTGGCCAATCAGCCTGAATGGACAAAGCTCGATGCCGTCAAGGGCAATCGAGTTCATGAGCTCACGCATGCCGCTTGGTACCTTGCCGACGGCGGCATCCTTTCGATGGACAAGATGCTCGCTGACGCTGAACGCGCGCTCGGTCTATAACGGCTCCTTAATTAAAAACATTAAAGCCCGCATTTGCTCAAAAGCACTGCGGGCTTTGTCGTTTCAGCGGCGTCGACGATTACTTCTGCAAAAGGTGAATCTTCGAGAGCCGCGAGATAGCATCCTCGAGCACGCGATCATCCCCCTTCGCAAAGTGGAACCGGATGTAGCGATGAACCGGTTCGCGGAAGAAGCTCGAACCCGGCACCGCGCCGAGCTTCACTTTTTCAGCCAAGTCGAGGCAGAACTGATAGTCGTCGTCATAGCCGAATTCACTGATGTCCACCAGGACAAAGTACGTGCCCTGCGGGCGGAAATATTTGAGGCCGAGCCCGTCCAGGCCGGAGAGGAAAACCTCACGGCGATGCGTGTATTCACCCTGAAGCTCCTCGTAATAATCGTCGCCGAACTTGAGGCCTACAACTGCAGCTTCCTGCAGCGGCGCTGAGGCGCCGACAGTCAGAAAGTCATGGACTTTACGCACTCGGTCGAGGGCTTCGGCCGGCCCCAGAACGTAACCCAGGCGCCAGCCCGTAATGGAATAAGTCTTCGAGAGCGAATTGCAGACAATCGTACGCTCGCGCATGCCCGGCAGTGCCGCGAAATAGGTGTGCACATTGGGTTTATAGATAATGTGCTCATAGACTTCATCCGTAATGACGAAGGCATCGAATTCCTTCACGATTTCTGCAATCTTGAGCAGTTCCTCACGGGTGAATACCTTGCCCGAGGGATTCGAAGGATTGCAGAGAATGAGCGCCTTGGCCCCCTGACGGAAGGCTGCACGCAGCTCTTCGGGGTCAAAATCAAAGGACGGCGGCTTGAGCGGCACAAAAATCGGCTGAGCCCCCGAAAGGATGGCATCCGCCCCGTAGTTTTCGTAAAAAGGCGAAAAAATGGCCACCTTGTCGCCGGGATTGATCGTTGCGAGCACCGAAGCCATCATTGCTTCCGTACCGCCGCATGTCACGCAGACTTCGGAGTTCGGATCATATTCCAGTCCGCTGAAGTGTTTGACCTTTTCACAGAGCGCTTCGCGAAAGTTCTGCGCACCCCAGGTCGTCGCATACTGGTGCGGCCCTTCAAAAGCCACTTTGGAGAGACGTTCAAGGATGGGTTCGGGCGGATTGTAGTCCGGAAAGCCCTGAGCCAAATTGAGAGCACCGTATTTTGCGCAGACGCGGCTCATGCGTCGAATGACGGAATCGGTAAATGTGCTGCTGCGGTCGCTCAACGTGATCATCGGCGTTCTCCAGAAATCTTGCTGCGTAGTTTTTATTGTGGCGGCGCATCGTCAAACAGAGCGTTGAGCCAATGCGCCGTCCTTTATTTCACTACTTTTATTTCCGGTTGCGGCAAGCATGAAAGTAATACCTGCCAAAGCTCAATGGAGCTTAGGAGGATGTTTAGTCTGCGACGCGTTTGGCGAGCTCCGGAGGATAGCGGTCACCGGCAATCGGCATGGCATCGAGCGCACTGCGAAGCATTGCGAGCTCCTCAGCCGAAAGCACCACATCAGCTGCGCCAATGTTTTCTCTGAGCCGCGCTGACTTCGTCGTACCGGGAATGGGCGCGATGAAATCACCCTGAGCAAGAACCCAAGCGAGTGCAATCTGCGCGGGCGTAGCACCGTGAACTTGGGCGGTTTGACGAACCAAATCCACAACGCGTTCATTGGCTTTCAGATTTTCTGGCTGAAAGCGCGGAACAATGCTGCGGAAATCGTCAGCGCCGTAGGACGCATCGGCATGAATCGTTCCCGAAAGGAAGCCCTTGCCGAGCGGGCTGAACGGCACGAAACCGATGCCTTCCGCTTTTAAAAGCGGCAGCACCGATGTTTCCGGTTCGCGCCACATCATGGAGTATTCGCTTTGCACCGCAGTGAGCGGACAAACCGCATGTGCCCGGGCAATCGTCTTGACGCCGGCCTCCGACAATCCCCATCCGCGAATCTTGCCTTCACGGATGAATTCAGCCATCACGCCTGCCACCTCTTCGACGGGCACTTTGGGGTCAACGCGGTGCAGATAATAGAGGTCAACATAGTCCGTTTTAAGCCGCTTGAGAGAACCTTCAAGCGCACGGCGGATGGTTTCCGGACGCGCATCGAGCCGCTGCTTGCCATCAACAATCTCGATGCCGCATTTGGTAGCGATGACCGTCTGCTCGCGCACTCCTTCCAGAGCTTCGCCCACAAGTGATTCATTGACATACGGACCGTAGCATTCCGCGGTATCAAAGAACGTGACGCCCTGATCAAGTGCTTCATGAATCAAGGCCTTCATCGCTTCAACTGGACGAGCCGGGCCATAACCGTGACTCATGCCCATGCAGCCCAGCCCAATAGCCGAGACGGCAATGCCGCTCTTGCCCAACCGACGTGTTTTCATAAAAATTCAGCTTTCCAGTGAGTTAAAGGGAGTGTTTGACGATCTGCACTTTATCGAACGGAGAAGCTCTATAAATGAACAATCGGAGCAGCCTTTTGCCCAATCCTTTCGTTTTTTCATTCCGCTCGGATACCCGAACACGCTCTTTTTCGGCAATACTGCTGCGTACGCCAAAGTACCTCTGCTGTCCTCAGATTTCTCAAAACAGCGAAAGTCATCGAAAGGCATCGAAACTCATGAAAAGCAAAATATTCCAGTCTCTGAAAACTGCCGCTGCGGTCTCCTGCGCACTTTTGGGTGCAGCACTCCTCACCGCTTGTTCTGACGGCAAGAAGGTCGGTGACGTCTCACTCGGTTTTCTTACCTTCAAAAACATCCAGATCGACGCATTCATTGACCCTCAAGTGCCTGGCGTAACCTGCCATGCAGCCAGTATTGAGTCTCCGCTGACGCTCGCAGATCCTTCTGACAGTTCCGTTTCTTGCCGTCAGACGGGCGAAATCACTCAAGCCATGATCGATGCCATCGACAAAAGCAAGGACGGCGAAGTGATCTTCACCAAGTCTAAGAGCATCTTTTTCAAATATATGAAGATTCGCCGCATCTACGATGCCGAAAATCAGACGCTTCTGTATGTCTCGTATTCCACCAAGGAAACTTCGGGAAGCTTCAAACACAGCCTTTCAACGGTCCCGCTTTGGGGTACTGAAGCCTACAAGAAGCCCCTGCCGCCTTTGGGAGACGCCAATCAGCAAAAATTCTGATTGCTCCCGGCAATAAAGCGTGTCGATCTGCAACGGATGATGCCAATGGGCTGACTGTTTTTCTCTGATCCTCCATCCGCATTTAAGCTGCGGCAGAACTTAAAACACGGATGGAGCCCGGACTGCGGCCGCGCCAGTCGAAAGGAGCGTGCTTCGCCTTACTCATCGCGAACGTTTCCCATTCTCGCTAGAATGCCTCGCATCACATTTGCACGGCTGGTGTTTCGGGCGGTTCCCCCGTCTGCATCAGTCGCTGCGCATCTATAAGAGAAGACCTATGCTTTCTGTTTCTGAGATCCGTACCCTTATTAAGGAACGTCCCGGCATTTCCCTTCGCGATCTGGCTCTGCACTTTCGCGTCTCCCCGGGCATGATGGAGATGATGGTTTCGAAGCTTGTCGACCGAGGCGATGTAGAAACCGTGGTGCCGACATCGTGCTGCGGCGGCGACTGCGGCTGCTCATCCGAGGACCATGGCAAGCATTACAAGCTCACGCTGAAAGCTTTCCGCGAAATGGAAGCCTAATTGCAGAGCAACTTTCTTTAGAAACAATTATTTGCACAATTAAGAGTTCAGCACTTGCTAAATACTCAACAAGTGTGCATAATTGAATTCTGTTGTGGTTCAGGTGGTCTTTCGTTTCCGAGAGACATCACTCGAACAGAGCCGCTGGAGGGAGTCCTCGCGGAACAGACGTGTTGCAAAGTCTGCTTTCGAACTCAAGAGGAGATGCTCAAGGAAAGCCGCCGGCCACAAACGAAACCGACAGGGTGCGATGAATTATCGCGCCCTTTTTGTTTTTTTCGGCCGCCGCAAATGATTCCGCGCCACGTTCCCGCCCTTGCTCTCGGTACGCTTGCTCTCGGCGTAGCCGAATTCTCCATGATGTCGATTCTTCTGCCCGTTGCCGATGATCTCGGTGTTACGGTGCCAGAAGCCGGACACTTTATTTCTGCTTATGCGGCCGGCGTCTGCGCAGGCGTTCTCATCATGGCAGCTGCGGCACGCAAGATGCCGCTCAAGACGCTGCTGCTCATCATTGTCGGCATCATCACGCTCGGCAATACGCTGACCGTCTTTGTCGGCAGCTATCACCTGATGCTTTTCAGCCGCTTCATTGCCGGGCTGCCTCACGGCGCCTACTTCGGCGCAGCGGGCGTACTCTGCACGCAGCTTGCCGAACCCGGCAAAGCCTCAAGAGACATGTGTCTGATGGTCGCGGGCATGACCATCGCGAATCTCGCGGGCGTTCCGCTCGCGAGTTTTCTCGCCTGGGCGGTGTCCTGGCGCGCAGCATTTGCCATTGCTGCCGCTGCGGCATTGATCACTTTTTCGGCCATTCGCATCACTGTTCCCAAAGTGCCGGCACTGCCCGACAGCGGATTTGCCGCACAATTCCGATTCCTGCGCAGCCTCGAGCCATGGCTCGTGCTTGGCGCGATTGGCCTCGGCAACGGCGGATTCTTCGCTTACTATTCATACGTCAATCCCGTCATGGAACACGTGGCCGCGGTTCCGGCTTCGATGATGTCCGTTGTCATCACGCTCGCCGGTGCCGGCATGGTGCTTGGGAACCTCTTCTGCGCCAAAATTTCATCGTCCTTTTCAGATGAATCGCTTGCTGCTGCTGGTCAGGGCGTCTTGCTGCTCTCACTGGCTTCAGTCTTTTTTCTCGCGCACTGGAGTCCGGCAGCAATAGCGCTCACGACGCTCGCCGCCGGCTGCGTATTTTTCATTTCCGGCCCCGAACAGGTCCTGATGATCCGCAACGCCAAAGAAGGCCAGCTGCTTGCCGCATCACTCGCTCAGGTATCCTTCAACGCCGGCAACGCCGTCGGTGCGTGGCTCGGCGGATTGCCCATCGATGCGGGCAAAGCTGCAAATTGGGCGGCTATGCCGGGATTTTTTCTGGCACTCGCGGGTTTTGGTCTTCTTTTTGTCAACTGGCTTATTCACAGAGTGCGCGAAGAGGAACGCACCGCTGGCCGCATCGCTGCACTTCAAGATCAGATCCAATCAAAAGCGCCTTAGAGAAGCCCATTGCGAAGACTGCTCCCCGCCCAATCTCTAACGGGTTGGGACGGAGGCTTCTCGCTTCATTGGCAGCCGTCTCGGTTTTCCGAAGTCTTACGTCGTCTCGACGAGCATTGAGACGGCGGGCATTGCCCTCAAGCCTCAGAACCGGGCGAAGGTTCCTGGCGGCCGTTGCTCAATAGAGACCTCAAAGCACGGCCGTTCAACGGCCGCCAGCCGGTATTGTTTTTGCCTTTTTTCTGCACTCATGGCTTTGATATTTTTTGGCAAAAGCATGGCTCAGTTTAGGCAAAGACCAAAAAGAACAAGAACTTAACATAACCTCATCGAACAACAGAACGCGGTTCAAACGGACAGAAACGTTCAGACCGCATTAGCGATGAGGTATGAAATGAAGCCGACTGCTGCGAACCTTGCCGGTCTTTCCAAAAGATGCAAACTCACCTGTGCCGCGGCAGCTGCCGGCCTCCTTTTTGCCGTTTCGGGAGCTCAGGCTCAAGCGCTGACGCCTAAGCAGGAAAGCATCATTCCGATCGCAGCGCTGACTGCCAAAGGAGATGCCGCCCGTCTCAAGACCGTTCTTGCGGACGCGCTGAACCGAAAGTCCATGACAGCTAACGAAATGAAGGACGTGCTCCTTCAGATGTATGCCTATACGGGGTTTCCGCGCAGTCTGACGGGGCTCGGCGTTCTCGTCAATCTGCTCGATGAACGGCATGCCGCCGGCATCACTGACGAAAAAGGACGAGAAGCGACGCCGCTGCCCGCCGGCACGAACATCCGGGAACTTGGCACGAAAACCCAGACGGAACTTGTCGGCCGGCCAGTGAAAGGACCTGTCTACGACTTTTCGCCGGAAATCGACACCTATCTCAAAGAGCATCTTTTCGGCGACATCTTCTCCTCAGACCTCCTGACGCACCAAGAGCGGGAACTCGCCACGATTTCGGCGCTTGCCAGTCTCCCCGCACCCGTACAGCTGCGCTCGCACCTCAATGCCAGCCTGAACGTGGGTTTAAGCCCCGAAGCGCTTCGCGAATTTACCGAGATCCTTCGGCGCGATGTGGGCAGCACGGAAGCCGCACTTGCCCAAACAACGCTTGACGCTGTTCTAGCCCAGCGCGGTGCAAAGTAATCCTTTTTTAAGACTTTCATTTTTGGGACATTTCCTCATGACGACTTTGAAGAAAATCGCTGCAGCTGTGTGCGCTGCCGCCTGCATCGCCAGCGTTTCCGCCGCCCCCGACGATATTTCCAAGCTCAATCCTTATGGTTTGGTGTACCAGGGAGCCGTTAAAACAAACACGGCGGGTAAAGTCAATATCCATCCGGTGACCTACAGCCTGCACGGCATCAAGATCGCTGCCAACGTTTATACGCCGGCCAACTACGATGCCAAGCAGTCCTACCCGGCAGTCGTTGTTGCGCATCCCAACGGCGGCACAAAGGAGCAGGTGGCCGGTCTCTTCGCGCAGCGCCTCGCTGAACTCGGCTACATCACGATTGCAGCCGATGCCGCTTATCAAGGTGCCAGCGGGGGCGAGCCGCGCCACACCGACAAACCGCAGTTCCGTACAGAGGATATCCACGGCATGGCCTCGTATCTCCTCTCCTATCCCGGCGTTGATGCCTCTCGTCTTGGCGCGCTCGGCATCTGCGGCGGGGGCGGCTATACGCTCAATGCTGCCAAGTCGGATAAACGTTTTGCTGCGGTGGCGACCATCAGCATGTTCAACACCGGCCTTGTGCGCCGCATGGGTTATATGAATTCCGCCGCTGACACCGTTCAGGAGCGCCTCAAGGCCGCCTCTGACGCGCATGCCGCCGAAATGCTCAAAGGCGAAGCGGCGCTTTCGGGAACAGTGGACTTTGATGCGATTTCCCCTGAAGAAGCCGCAAAAATCCCGAACGATCTCTACCGGGAGGGGCTTGAATACTACGGCCGCACGCACCGCCATCCCAATGCCACGTTCTCCTATACAACCTCTTCGCTCATGGACCTCATGACCTGGGACGCAACTGACCAAATCGAACTCATCAGCGTGCCGCTCCTCATGATTGCCGGCAGCAAGGCCGATTCGCTCTATATGACGCAGGATGCATTTGCCAAAGCTTCGGGCACAAGCGACAAGGAACTCTATGGAATTCCGGGAGCCACGCACATTAAGACGTACTACGTGCCCGAATACGTGGATCAGGAAGTTGCAAAGCTGTCGGAATTCTTCGGTCGCACCTTGAAGTAATCCGCAAAACGCTGCTCCCAATGCTTTGAGCATTAGGAGCAGCCTCAGGTCTTGAATTTCACCGATAGGAGACTTTCCCATGAAACCTGCCCTCACCCGCGCAGCCTGCCTTTTGTGCGCAGCGTTTGCTTCATTGACTGCCCCCGCCGCTTCGGCTGCGTCACAAACCATCCTTCGTGCTGCCGAGCAGCAATCCGCGCCCGTCAATCCCGCGAACTTCACGGGCGCTGCACGCAGTGACGGCGCATTTCGTCAGCAGGCGCCTGCCCGAGTTTACGGCGGCTGGGTCACCTTTGAACCCGGATCCCGGACGCACTGGCACATCCATCCGCTGGGTCAGACACTGATCGTCACTTTCGGTGCCGGCCTCACTCAGGTCGAAGGCGGACCTGTCCGCGAAATTCGCGCCGGCGACATCGTCATCTGCCCGCCGGGGGTCAAACACTGGCACGGCGCCAAACCGAATCAAGCCATGCAGCACATTGCCATCGGCGAACGTGCTGAAAACGAGCAGGTTCAATGGCTTGAAAAAGTTTCGGATGAAATCTACCTGCAGCCGATCCAAGCGACTTCAATCAAATAAACGGAGACCATCATGAAGGAACTTTTTAAAATGCTCAATGGTTTGTCAAATCGAAAGCTCAATAAGCGCAGTTTCCTGGCTGCATGCGGTGCCGCAGCTGCGGCAGCGGCGATTTCAGCCCCGTCGGCCGGTGCGGCCTCTGCGAATGAGCGCCGGATTGCCGTTATCTACTTCTCTAAGACGGGGCATACGCAAAGCCTCGCGGAATGTGTTTCGGACATGACGGGCGCCAAGCTCTTTCGCGTGGAAACGGTCGATCCTTATCCGGAGGAATACCGAGAAACGACGGAGATTGTGAAAGCTGAAATTGAAAACAATATTGCCAGACCGATCAAGCCGCTTCAGGTCAATTTGGACGAATTCGATGTCGTCATTCTGATGACGCCCACCTGGTGGCACCATGTCGCACGGCCGCTTCAGACCTGGATGGAATCCGTGAAACTCGCCGACCGCGCAAACCTTCTCATTCTGACTGCAAATACGCACGGAGGCGGCGGACGCATGCATACGCGCGAAGATTTTGAAAAATGGCTGCCTCAAAGCCGTCTCGGCACCCATTTCACCGTTTTTGGCGGGGTGAGCCGCAAAGACCGCGATGTTCGGCGCTGGCTCGAAGAAAACAAAGTGCTTTAACTGCCAAAACGCTCGGAGAATCATCCAAATGACAGTCTTCAGAAAATTGCGGCTCAATGCTGTTTTCCTCGGCATTTCCGCACTGCTGATGGGCAGCGGCGCTGCCGCATTCGACCCCATCACCATTGTTGATCAGCAAAGTTTTGCTGCCGGCGGCAAGGTTGAAACGGCTCCCGGCACATTCGAAGCTAATCGGCCGACGGAGGCCGGGCAGTCCATTCACGGCGATCACGCCTATTTTTTCTGCCAGAAACCAGCGGATGCAAAGCCGCTCGCCATGACCTTCCTTCACGGCGCGATGCAGTTTTCGAAAACTTGGGAAACTACGCCTGACGGCCGCGAAGGCTTCCAGACAATCTTTCTGCGCAAAGGCTGGCAAACCTGCGTTGTGGACCAGCCGCGCCGCGGGAATGCCGGCCGTGCCCTGGCAGATGCCGAAATAAAAGCCGCCAAGAATGATCAGACACTTTTCGGTATGTTTCGTCTTGGACTCTGGCCCAAGTTCTATGACGGCGTTGCTTTCAAGCAGGATGCCGCCGTGCTTGATCAGTTTTTCCGCCAGGTGACGCCCAATATCGGCCCATTCGATGCTGAGATAGCAGCCGCCGGCGTTGCCGCAGGATTAGAGAAGACCGGACCAACGGTGCTCGTGACGCACTCACAGGGCGGCGGTGTCGGCTGGCTGATCGCCATGCAGAATCCGAATGTCCGCGCAGTGGTTGCCTATGAACCTGGCAGCGGTTTCGTTTTTCCAAAAGGAGAGGCTCCCGAAACGATGTCGAGCAGCTTCGGGCCGCTTTCGGCCGATGAAGTCCCGCTTGAAACATTCAAAAAGCTCACCCGCATTCCGATCGTCGTCTATTACGGCGACAACATCCCGCGCAGCCCCTCTCCTATTCCCAATGCGGACCAGTGGCGCGTGCGCGTTGATATGGCACGACTTTGGGTAGATGCAGTCAACCGTCACGGCGGCGATGCCCAGCTCGTGATGCTGCCCGACGTCGGTATCAAAGGCAACACGCATTTCCCGTTCTCCGACCTCAACAATCAGGAAGTCGCCGAACAGCTCAGCCAATGGCTGCACGCCAAACATTTAGATCGCTCTTGAATCGGAAGCAATAAAAATGACTCCACTTCAAATACCCTCTGCAACACTGGCTAACGGCGTCACCATGCCTAGACTGGTGTTCGGCACTTATCAAATCAAAGACCCGAAAATCTGTCAGAAGGCCGTTGAAGACGCGCTCGAGGCCGGCTACCGTGCCATTGACACGGCTCAAAGCTACGGCAATGAAGCGGCAGTCGGCGCCGCTCTGAAAGCCTGCGGTCTTCCTCGGAGCGAACTCTTTATTACCACGAAACTCTGGGTGGAAGATGCGTCTGAAGCCGGTGCTCGCCGCGCCGCTCTTCGCTCCATGGAACTGTTGGGGCTTGATTACCTGGATCTTTACCTCATTCATCAGCCCGTCGGCGATGTTTTCGGTGCATGGCGAACGATGGAAGCGCTTTACCGAGATGGTCTGCTGCGTGCCGTGGGCGTCAGCAATTTCTCTCCGGACCGTTTGATGGACATGGCGCTCTCGAGCACTATTCGCCCGCAGGTGAATCAAATTGAAATCAATCCTTTTTGCCAGCAAAAGGATGCGCTGCCGGTCATGGCATCACTAGGCATTCTGCCTGAAGCCTGGGCGCCATTTGCCGAGGGCAGAAACGGGCTTTTCAGCAACGCAGTGCTCGCCGGCATTGCTGCCAAACACAACGCATCCATTGCTCAAATCGTTCTGGCGATGATTCTCAAAATGGGAACCGTCGTCGTCAGCAAGTCAGTAAACCCAGAGCGGATGCGAGAGAATATTCGTGCGGCGGAGGTGCGGCTCGACCAAACCGACATGACTGCAATGGCCGCGCTTGACACCGGGCGGAGTCAATTTTTCTCTCATCGCGACCCGGAAATCATCAAGTGGTTCCACAGCCGTCACATCGAACACTAAAAGAATGCCCCTCTTTTGAATCAAGGATTTCGACATGACCCAAACAGCAGAAATTCTGAAAACACCGACGTCAGCTGCTCCGGAATCTATCAAAAAGTGTGCAGAACTCGCTCAGCTTGTCGAACGTTTCGTGGACACCAAAGGCGAATATGATGAACGCATTCCGGGGCTGCATATGTCCTCGCTCAAGGCGCCGATTTCCACGCCCAACTGCTTTTATGTGCTCTCGGTCGGAATGATTCTCAAGGGCTCGAAACGACTCCTGATTGGCGGAAAAACGTATGACTACGAAGCCGGTTCCATGCTTGTCACCTCTATTGATCTGCCGACATCGTATGAAATCGGAGCCGTTTCCAAAGACAATCCTTTTGTCTCGCTCTCCCTGAAGCTCAATCCCGCCATTCTGGCCGAGCTGCTGGCGGAGGATGTCTCGACTCTGAAGCCGGGGGAGCCATACGGCTTTGATGCAGCCCCGGAAGAACTTATCGAAGACTTTGAGCGGCTGCTGCGCCTTTTAGATCGTCCGGCACAAATTGCTGCGCGAGCGCCGCTTCTCATTCGAGACATTCATTATCTTGCTCTCACGAGTGCCGCCGGCAATTCGCTGCGCTCCCTTTATGCACCCGGCTCCACCGGTCATCGCATCCGGCAGGCCGTCAAATGGATGCGGGAAAATTTTCGTGAAACCATCACGATCGAGCAGCTCGCCGGCATTGCCCACATGTCGCCGGCGACCTTTCACCGACAGTTCAAGGAACTCACCTCTTTCACGCCAATTCAGTATCAAAAACGGCTTCGGCTCTATGAGGCTCAGCAATTTTTAATGCGCGGCGACGGTGACGTGAACAGCGCGGCCTTCGCGGTAGGTTATGTGAGTCCGCAGCAGTTTAACCGCGACTACAAGCGCTTCTTTGGCGATGCGCCTGGACGCGTCACGAAATCTTTTAAACAGTCGCTTCGTGACCGACTGTCAGCCGAAACAGACGCTTAAGAGCTCCGTTATGTGAAGCCGCTCTCCGCGGCAGGCGCCGAGAAGCTTTGGGGCGCAATGGCGTCACTGCGGATTATTTTTCCCGAGTGCCCGGATTCTCTGCGGGCGCCGCCTTTTTTTCTGTTTCAGAGGACTTCGCAGCCTTAGTCTGCGGCTCGTCGCTGAAGTATCCCACCATTGCGCGCCAGTTGACGATCAGCATCAGCGCAAACACTGCAAGGCACTGGCCGGCATAGCCGGCCATGGCGTACGGCGTCATGACAGACGGCGAACCGTAAAAGGCATTGAAAAATGCCGGCGCACCGCCTGCAATTTCGGCAGCATGCAGTGCAAAGGCTGCCAGAGCCTCCGCATAGCATAGGAAAGCAGCCGCCATCAGCACCTTTTGGGCGCGAAAGCGCATCGGCCAAATCCTCGCACACATCAGAACGAAGACTGGAAGAATGGCGGGCAGAGCGGTAAGAAGCGTGCTGAGAATGAACTGCATAGCAAAAACACTGCGCTTGGGGCAGCAGCGTGACATTCGAAACGGAGGCGCAATCGTAGCAGAGACATTTCGTTGGCTCCTGCCCGAAACGAGTGGAAAATGCCCGCAAAGACTGTCTGTTCTTTGCGGGCATTCCTGCCAGACTGGCATTTATTTTAGTCAGCCGCCGATAAGGGCAGCCTCTCTCATTAAGCCTGCTTGGCAGCTGCGTCAGCAGCCGGCGACGGTTCGCGAAGCTTCATTACGCAGTGATAAACCACCAGAAGGGCCAGAATGATCAGCGCTACGGCGATGATCAGCTGCAGACCGCCTACCATGAAGACGAATGAACCGTCGGCCATGGAGCGGAAGATCCGCAGGCAGGCCTGAATCAGTGCAGTCATCGTCACCACAAACATGACGGTCATCGGACCATAAAGCATCCAGCCCTTGCGGCCAGTTGCCTTGAGGAAGACCGCGAGGCCGGTCAGCACCAGAGCCGAGAGGAGCTGATTCGCGGAACCAAAGAGCGGCCAGACCGACATGTAGCCCGCGAGGCAGAGCGCATAGCCCATGGCGAGCGTCAGGATCGTCGCGAAAACAGTATTCGTGAAAAGCTTCTGGATCGGTCCCATCGCTTCACCGGGGCCCGGGGTGAAAAGTTCCTGCAGCGACATACGGCCGATGCGCGCCACAGCATCCACAGATGTCAAAGCCAAAGCAGAAACGCACATCGTAAGGATGCAGGCAGCAATGTCGGTCGGCACACCGAAGATATCGGTGAGGAATCCGGCGACGGAACCGGAGAACGTCTGGAAAGGCGTGCCCGCTGGAAGTACGCCGTTGCTCGCCGCGGCGCAGACGATGATCAGCGCCACGATGCCGAGAACGACTTCAACGCACATGGAGCCGTAGCCCACAAGACGCATGTCCTTTTCGTTGGCAACCATCTTTGAGGAGGTGCCCGAGCTCACGAGAGAATGGAAACCGGACACGGCACCGCAGGCGATCGTCACAAAGAGGATGGGGAAAAGATCCAGATTCTTGACTTCAAAACCCACGAAAGCGGGCATATTGAGCGTCGGGTTCTTGACGAAGACGCCGAGAACACCGCAGACAATCATGCCGATCAAAAGGAACATCGAGAGATAGTCGCGAGGCTGTTTAAGGAGCCACATCGGCATCACCGAAGCGGCAAACAGGTACGCAAACACCACATAGCGCCACGTAACGCTATCCAGGTAGATTGGATTCGCGATGCCGACCCAGAGCATCAGGCACATGAGCACGATGCCGACCACGAGCTGAATGCCCGCTGTCGGACGGAACTTCTTCAGGTAGAGGCCAAAGAGCACCGCGACGAACATGTAAAGGAGTGAAATCGAACCTGCCGCCGCATTCGGCATGATCTGCGAGCCGTCCTTGGCAAACCCGTTGAAAGTGTTGGCCACCATGTCGCAGAAAGCCGCAATCACGAGCAGCGTGAAAAGCCAGCAAAAGAGCAGGAACAGACGACGGCCGGTACGGCCGATGTAGTCCTCAATGATCATGCCGATTGAACGGCCGCCATTCTTAACGGAGGCGTAAAGGGCTGTGAAGTCCTGTACGGCACCAAAGAAGATGCCGCCGATGAGCATCCAGAGCAGTGCGGGAAGCCACCCGAACATCGCGGCAATAATTGGACCCGTAACAGGGCCTGCGCCCGTAATGGACGTGAACTGGTGCGCAAACACCGTCCACTTATTGGCGGGAGCGTAATCTCCGCTTTTATTTTCAACAGCCGGCGTCGGCCGGTTGGGATCGATCCCCCATGTCTTTTCGAGCCAGCGGGCGTATCCGAAATACCCGCAGGCCAGAGCGACGAGAGCGATCAGCATGACTGTCAGCCCATTCATTTCTACTTTGCCTTGGTTGAGTGACTTTGAAAATAATCTCGCCGTCCTTCTGTTGAGATCCCGAGGTCTCCTTGACAGACAAACGGCGAATTGAGCCGCCGAAAACAGGGTCTTCCGGCGGCTTCACGAAATGAATGGTAGACAGTTTTCAATACGATAGCAAATGCAACTTTTCTTTTTTAATCTTTTATTAGCGTTGATTTATATGAAATAAATAATGCATTATTTTTTTAATTGAAGTGCAATATGACCATTCGTAAGCAAATGTCAATCTGCCTGAGCA
>ERZ1106929.1020-NODE-1020-length-26905-cov-7.374935_pt1:22500-26905 | contig 26905 bp, 18 predicted proteins | sample MGYA00403662_ERZ1106929 | MGnify/ENA primary metagenome ERZ1106929 (study PRJEB35170, sample SAMEA104062442) | human gut metagenome | biome: human gut; feature: human-associated habitat; material: faeces | place: Denmark | collected 2013-02-20 ... | reverse complement strand
TATTTGGTCTTTTTATTTTTTATTTTTTTTTTTCTTTTTTTTTTTTTTTCGTTGCAAAGATGGGTTAAAAGAGAAGGGCTTTCACGAAGCTTCCCGAGCGTGAAAGGATTTGCCCGGACAGTTTGCTTCATGGAGCAGTTTTTTCCGCACCATCAGAGCGGCAAACATGAGTGCTTTTATAAGTTTAGAGAATTGAGAAAAGCTCATTTCCTATAGTTAACAGGACATGCCTTTGATATGAAAAAAAATACTACGAACTACGATTTTACCAAGAAAGATGTAAGAGACAAGTGAACAGTGAACAGTGATAGTGGGGACATTTTTTTTTTTTTAAGTAAATGGCAGTTTCTAGGGAATGATGATGGCAAGTTCCAGAGAGGCAGCGTAAAAGGATGAGGCTACTGGGAAGAAGAAAGAGGAAAAGTGCAAGATGAATAGCCAGTGCAATATATATACATGTATACTTAACAGATATGGAATGGTTGGCGAAGTAAATTTTTGGCGACGCGGTATGCGGAGTTGTAAGATGTACTACGATCGTATAGTGTACTGCGGCAAAATGTTAGTGCAGGAAAGCGGGAAGGAAAAAGAAGCAACTAAACGAGGGTGTAGAAAAAGACGAAGAGGAAAGGATTAACCGTAGAAGAGAGGGAAATGGAGGGAAGAGAACAAAACCGGAGTGTTTTTTTTTTTTTTGTAGGAATATCGGAGGAGAATATTGTTTGTACATATCAAGTAGTAGCAACCCAATGAGCATAATGGAGTGCTTAACTCTTCAGAAGAAGAGTGCAGCTGGATAGTGCGAATTTTTCTGAATCGAATGGTAGGTTAGTTATGGGATTTAGCATAGGAAGCCAAGAAACTAGAGAGAAAAAAAAAAAAAAAAGAAATAAAGATTGCAGCACCTGAGTTTCGCGTATGGTCACCCACTACACTACTCGGTCAGGCTCTTACCAGCTTAACTACAGTTGATCGGACGGGAAACGGTGCTTTCTGGTAGATATGGCCGCAACCGATAGTTTAACGGAAACGCAGGTGATATGAGGGCAGGGTCCAGACATGTTCAGTAGGTGGGAGTGAGAGGTGTTATGGGTGGAGGACAATTTTTATTATATTTCATCTAATAGCAATAGGATATGAGAGGTGAAAAAGCAAAAGCAATAGTGCATTGTGATGTGGAGAATAAGGTGCATACGATGAAAAAGGTGATTTGTCATTTACAAGAGGTAGGTCGAAACAGAACATGAAAGTTGGTCGGTAGGTGGCATGCAGAGGTAGTTTCAAGGTGACAGGTTATGAAGATATGGTGCAAAAGACAAATGGATGGTGGCAGGCATAGTAAAATGATGGTGTGGAAGACATAGATGGTATTTGTTTTGCATTTACGGCACCGGATGCGGGCGATAATGACGGGAAGAGATTTAGTATGTGGGACAGAATTTCGGCGGCAGTATTGAGACCATGAGAGTAGCAAACGTAAGTCTAAAGGTTGTTTTATAGTAGTTAGGATGTAGGAAATGTATTCCGATAGGCCATTTTACATTTGGAGGGACGGTTGAAAGTGGACAGAGGAAAAGGTGCGGAAATGGCTGATTTTGATTGTTTATGTTTTGTGTGATAATTTTACATTTTTGCATAGTATTAGGTAGTTAGATGAAAGATGAATAGACATAGGAGTAAGAAAACATAGAATAGTTACCATTATTGGTAGGAGTGTGGTGGGGTGGTATAGTCCGCATTGGGATGTTACTTTCCTGTTATGGCATGGATTTCCCTTTAGGGTCTCTGAAGCGTATTTCCGTCACCGAAAAAGGCAGAAAAAGGGAAACTGAAGGGAGGATAGTAGTAAAGTTTGAATGGTGGTAGTGTAATGTATGATATCCGTTGGTTTTGGTTTCGGTTGTGAAAAGTTTTTTGGTATGATATTTTGCAAGTAGCATATATTTCTTGTGTGAGAAAGGTATATTTTGTATGTTCCCGCGCGTTTCCGTATTTTCCGCTTCCGTATTTTCCGCTTCCGTATTTTCCGCTTCCGTATTTTCCGCTTCCGCTTCCGCAGTAAAAAAAAGTGAGGAACTGGGTTACCCGGGGCACCTGTCACTTTGGAAAAAAAAAAGAAAAAAATATACGCTAAGATTTTTGGAGAATAGCTTAAATTGAAGTTTTTCTCGGCGAGAAATACGTAGTTAAGGCAGAGCGACAGAGAGGGCAAAAGAAAATAAAAGTAAGATTTTAGTTTGTAATGGGAGGGGGGGTTTAGTCATGGAGTACAAGTGTGAGGAAAAGTAGTTGGGAGGTACTTCATGCGAAAGCAGTTGAAGACAAGTTCGAAAAGAGTTTGGAAACGAATTCGAGTAGGCTTGTCGTTCGTTATGTTTTTGTAAATGGCCTCGTCAAACGGTGGAGAGAGTCGCTAGGTGATCGTCAGATCTGCCTAGTCTCTATACAGCGTGTTTAATTGACATGGGTTGATGCGTATTGAGAGATACAATTTGGGAAGAAATTCCCAGAGTGTGTTTCTTTTGCGTTTAACCTGAACAGTCTCATCGTGGGCATCTTGCGATTCCATTGGTGAGCAGCGAAGGATTTGGTGGATTACTAGCTAATAGCAATCTATTTCAAAGAATTCAAACTTGGGGGAATGCCTTGTTGAATAGCCGGTCGCAAGACTGTGATTCTTCAAGTGTAACCTCCTCTCAAATCAGCGATATCAAACGTACCATTCCGTGAAACACCGGGGTATCTGTTTGGTGGAACCTGATTAGAGGAAACTCAAAGAGTGCTATGGTATGGTGACGGAGTGCGCTGGTCAAGAGTGTAAAAGCTTTTTGAACAGAGAGCATTTCCGGCAGCAGAGAGACCTGAAAAAGCAATTTTTCTGGAATTTCAGCTGTTTCCAAACTCAATAAGTATCTTCTAGCAAGAGGGAATAGGTGGGAAAAAAAAAAAGAGATTTCGGTTTCTTTCTTTTTTACTGCTTGTTGCTTCTTCTTTTAAGATAGTTATCTGGTTGATCCTGCCAGTAGTCATATGCTTGTCTCAAAGATTAAGCCATGCATGTCTAAGTATAAGCAATTTATACAGTGAAACTGCGAATGGCTCATTAAATCAGTTATCGTTTATTTGATAGTTCCTTTACTACATGGTATAACTGTGGTAATTCTAGAGCTAATACATGCTTAAAATCTCGACCCTTTGGAAGAGATGTATTTATTAGATAAAAAATCAATGTCTTCGGACTCTTTGATGATTCATAATAACTTTTCGAATCGCATGGCCTTGTGCTGGCGATGGTTCATTCAAATTTCTGCCCTATCAACTTTCGATGGTAGGATAGTGGCCTACCATGGTTTCAACGGGTAACGGGGAATAAGGGTTCGATTCCGGAGAGGGAGCCTGAGAAACGGCTACCACATCCAAGGAAGGCAGCAGGCGCGCAAATTACCCAATCCTAATTCAGGGAGGTAGTGACAATAAATAACGATACAGGGCCCATTCGGGTCTTGTAATTGGAATGAGTACAATGTAAATACCTTAACGAGGAACAATTGGAGGGCAAGTCTGGTGCCAGCAGCCGCGGTAATTCCAGCTCCAATAGCGTATATTAAAGTTGTTGCAGTTAAAAAGCTCGTAGTTGAACTTTGGGCCCGGTTGGCCGGTCCGATTTTTTCGTGTACTGGATTTCCAACGGGGCCTTTCCTTCTGGCTAACCTTGAGTCCTTGTGGCTCTTGGCGAACCGGGACTTTTACTTTGAAAAAATTAGAGTGTTCAAAGCAGGCGTATTGCTCGAATATATTAGCATGGAATAATAGAATAGGACGTTTGGTTCTATTTTGTTGGTTTCTAGGACCATCGTAATGATTAATAGGGACGGTCGGGGGCATCAGTATTCAATTGTCAGAGGTGAAATTCTTGGATTTATTGAAGACTAACTACTGCGAAAGCATTTGCCAAGGACGTTTTCATTAATCAAGAACGAAAGTTAGGGGATCGAAGATGATCAGATACCGTCGTAGTCTTAACCATAAACTATGCCGACTAGGGATCGGGTGGTGTTTTTTTAATGACCCACTCGGCACCTTACGAGAAATCAAAGTCTTTGGGTTCTGGGGGGAGTATGGTCGCAAGGCTGAAACTTAAAGGAATTGACGGAAGGGCACCACCAGGAGTGGAGCCTGCGGCTTAATTTGACTCAACACGGGGAAACTCACCAGGTCCAGACACAATAAGGATTGACAGATTGAGAGCTCTTTCTTGATTTTGTGGGTGGTGGTGCATGGCCGTTCTTAGTTGGTGGAGTGATTTGTCTGCTTAATTGCGATAACGAACGAGACCTTAACCTACTAAATAGTGGTGCTAGCATTTGCTGGTTATCCACTTCTTAGAGGGACTATCGGTTTCAAG
>ERZ1106929.1020-NODE-1020-length-26905-cov-7.374935_pt1:0-17500 | contig 26905 bp, 18 predicted proteins | sample MGYA00403662_ERZ1106929 | MGnify/ENA primary metagenome ERZ1106929 (study PRJEB35170, sample SAMEA104062442) | human gut metagenome | biome: human gut; feature: human-associated habitat; material: faeces | place: Denmark | collected 2013-02-20 ... | reverse complement strand
ACAACGTTACTTACCGGCTGTTTATACAATTTTTCGATATAAGCCCCGGCTTTTTCCATCTCCTGATCACTTGGATTTTTTAAGTTATAAAAAATGATAAATCCCAAAATCACCGGTAAAATATAAAGGACTGCTAAAATTAAATCATATTTTTTCATTGTCTTTTCAATTATTGAACTTGTTTCGTTTTCAATTTTATCCAAATTACTGCCTGATAGGTCAGTGGGAAAATATAGAACACCAGTAACCAGCGGAAAGAAGGTAAATCTGGCAAGACTTCTCCTCCGTAAAAACTCAACTCATCGGGTTTCATTTGTGGCTCTGCCCCGAACAACTTATTCCCCAACCAGACGGAAACGGCTACCAAGGCCAATAAAAATATCACATGAACCAAAAAAGTCAATATAAAAGGATGCTTCCGGAAAGTGACCGATCCCCACATGCCTACCGACATTACATATAAAAACCAAATGACAACCATATTCACTACAATGCCATTGGTCAGCTTTCCATAGTTCAGTTCTTTCTGATCATACGAAATATTCATCAGGTACCCACCCTCCGAAAAGTTGAACACATTCCCGATTTCGGTATGAACCACTTCCTGTCCGGGAGTCATGGCAGGGACCTGATTCCCGAAACTCCCGCTTACATACTCCAATCGATTGAGTCCTGTAAATTTATAACTACTCGTAACCGAAGCCAAAGCATAAAACATCAACAAATAAACGACAAGTAATACGACCGTGGAATTCAGGAAAGCCAGCACATATTTTTCAAAGACAGAAGCCGGTAACAACAGCGTATTCAATATTTTATCTTTTACAACAAAATCACGCAAAGAATGCAGAGCGACAACCAAAGCAAACAATCCATATAGTCCCCAGAACAGCTGACGATATACCCCTTTGTAATATTGAATAAAATCAGATACCTCCGCCGGATTTTCTACTTGCGTGTATTCCCTCAGAAAAGGATTAAATTTACACAAACACAAAAAAGTGATTATTCCTATGATCCCTAGGAAAATAATTCCTAACCTCCTATTTTCCCGGTAATACTTCCGGGCCAATGCTCCAAAACGCCGGTATTCAAATACTTCATTCATAGCTATCATTTTATACATTTTCCTATTTCAAAACTTTTTCAATCTCCGCCGGATGTTCCAAAACCGCATTAAAAAACAATTCCATATCCAGTTTGCTATCTTCCTGCTGTAAGTTGGGTACCATTCCCCAGCGGCCTCTTAAAGATTCTTCGGCAAATAAAGCCGTTTCTCCCTCTCTCAGCTGCCTGAACACAAAATGATCCGTAATCTGTTCTACCGTTGTATTGACCAAGATCCGGCTCTTCTCGATAATGACCAAAGCATCGATCAAATTTTCCAGATCCCGGACCTGATGAGTAGAAATCACAACACAACGTTCCTCTGAAGCCACCGACGCAATCAATCGCCTGAACTGACTTTTTGAAGGGATATCCAATCCATTGGTTGGTTCGTCCATCATCAACAACCGGGTATTACAAGCTATCCCCAGACTGATCAAAGCCTTCTTACGCTGTCCATAAGACATTTGTCCCATTTTATCCGATTCGGATACTTCAAAAATTTCCATGGCATGGAACAATAATTCTTCGTCAAACTTCGGATAAAACCGACAGATCAAAGGGAAATAATCTTTCATCTTCATATCCGGCAAACAGATTTCTTCAGGAATGAAAAAAATATCGGATAAAAAAGAAGGTTTCCTCAACCGGGGAATAGCATCACACACCTCTATCCGGCCTCGCAAAGGAAACAATAAACCACCGATCAATTTTAATAAAGTAGTCTTACCGGCTCCATTCTTTCCAAGCAGGCCATAAATATGCCCCCCGGTCAATGAAAGATTCAATCCGGAAAAAACTTCCCGTTTTTTTTGATAACCAAAATCCAAGTTTTCAATATAAATCATCTTTTCAATATTAAGATTGATAAATTTTCATAGTGTATTAATATACTAATACACTACAAAAGTAGATATAATAATCAGAAAAACAAATTCTGAAGAAAAAAAAACGGTCAAAATAACTCTTCGTTACTTTGACCGTTTCCTCTATCGTCAGTCAGCCTTCTCAGGCCGGATTCATAATCACATATTCGTAGCGATCGATTCGGCACAAGCTTTCATTTCCTCAGCCGGAAATTGCTTTTTAGGATTACAAAAATTCATATCGTCCCCTCCGTTGAGAGGCACCAGATGAACATGTGCATGCGGGACATCCAAACCCAATACAGCCACACCGACCCGTTGGCAAGGAATGGTTTTACCAATAGCCCTGGCGACCTTCTTGGCAAACACCATTAGCCCGGCTAACTCTTCATCCGAAAGATCGAACAGGTAATCGGTTTCTTTTTTAGGAATCACAAGCGTATGTCCCTTTTGCAAAGGATTAATATCGAGAAAAGCATAATAATACTCATCCTCAGCTACTTTATAAGAAGGAATTTCTCCTTTCACGATTTTAGAAAAAATTGAAGCCATACAAATCGCATTTTACAGACTGATATCCATAATTTCGAACTCCATTTCACCGGCAGGTACCTTCACCATCACTTTATCTCCTAATTTCTTTCCGACCAAAGCCTGTGCAATCGGTGTATGGATAGATAACTTCCCTTCCTTGAAATTTGCTTCAGTTTCAGAAACCAGAGTATAAGTCATTGTTGCTCCGGTTTTCGTATTTTTGATCGTCACCTTATTCAACATCTGTACTTTAGATGTATCGATCTGTGACTCATCGATCACCCGACAGGTCGCGATGGTATCTTTCAGTTGGGCTATTTTTGCTTCCAAAAGCCCCTGGGCATCTTTGGCTGCATCATATTCTGCATTTTCTGAAATATCGCCTTTTTCGATAGCTTCTCCAATAGCCTTGGAAATTTTCGGACGTTCTACATTCTGCAATCTTTCCAATTCCTCCTGTAGTTTCTTCAATCCCTCTTTTGTTACATAAGACACTTTGTTGCTCATAACCGTTTATTTAACATTTATTTTATACATAAAAAAATAAATGACACTTATCCTCCAATAAGTGCCTTTATTAAAAAGAATTCCTGTTGATACTAGGAATCCTCACCTCCGATTACAAAGATATGACCTTTTTTCGGAATAAAAAATTTTTTCAGCAAAATTATACAAACGTTTCCACCTCAGAATTTCTTCGTTTCGCCCCTAATCTCACTCTTTATCAATATTTTCTCTTTCAATACCCTTCAAAATACCGGCTTGTTTTCAGACCAGCCTTGTAAATAACCGGATAGATAGTTCCTCTTTTATACATAAACTTTTCAGAAGTTATAAAATAAAAAGGGAATCATTTGCATATAAAAATAACTTTTCCTACATTTGCACCTCGATAAAAACGTACACAGTCTCTTATACGAAAGACTCCGTGATAATACTGTGTCCGATAAATGGATTTTTAAAATTTGAAATAATGGATTTAATTAAAGTTGCAGAACAGGCATTTGCCGCTGAGAACCCAGTAGAGCATCCTTCATTCAACACAGGTGACACAGTAAGCGTTCACTACAAAATTGTCGAAGGAAATAAAGAGCGTATCCAGGTATTCCGTGGTGTAGTTATCCAGGTCAAAGGAACCGGAAGCACTAAAACTTTCACTGTTCGTAAAATGTCAGGAAATGTCGGTGTTGAAAGAATTTTCCCGATAGAATCACCGTTTATCAAAGAAATCGAAGTAAACAAAGTCGGAAAAGTAAGACGTGCCCGGATTTATTATTTCCGTAATCTTACCGGTAAGAAAGCCAAAATCAAAGAAAAGAGATCTTAAAGATCAAGTTAAAAATAAAAAAGCTCTGCGTTGCAGGGCTTTTTTTATTTCCTATCTTTGTCAAATCTTTAAGGAATATTTTATCGTATCAACAAAGACAGAATCATCACAACAATAAAAAATACATTATGGAGAATACTGAAATTATTCAAAAAGCCAGAGCCAAAGCCGAAATGTGGCTGAACGATGCCTACGACAAAGCTACCCGTACAGAAGTAGAACGCCTGTTGAATGCCAGTGACCCGACCGAATTGATCGACTCATTTTACAACGATCTGGAATTCGGTACCGGTGGGTTACGCGGAATTATGGGTGTGGGGAGCAACCGGATGAATATTTATACGGTAGGTGCCGCTACCCAAGGTTTCGCCAATTATATTAACCGGCTGTTCCCGGGAGAAAATAATTCAGTATGTATAGGCCACGATTGCCGCCATCATTCGCGGGAATATGCAGAAACGACTGCAGCGATTTTTTCAGCCAACGGCATTACAGCTTATCTTTTCGAATCGCTGCGTCCGACACCGGAAATGTCGTTTGCTATCCGTGAATTGGGATGTAAAGGAGGAGTCATCATTACCGCTTCACACAACCCGAAAGAATATAACGGTTATAAGGCTTACTGGAATGATGGTTCACAGTTAGTTCCCCCTCACGATAAAAATGTGATCGACGAAGTAAAAAAAGTGAAGGTCACCGATATTAAGTTCACGGCTGTCCCGGATAAAATCAAGACTCTTGGCGAAGACTTTGACCAGAAATTCCTGAATACAGTAAAAACCCTGAGTTTATCTCCGGAAGCCATTCAACATCAGCACGACTTGAAAATTGTTTTTACTCCCTTACATGGTACCACTTATAAATTAGTGCCTGCTTCTTTACGTAATTGGGGGTTCACCAATATCACCACTATCCCGGAACAGATGATTACCGACGGTGATTTTCCAACCGTAGCTTCTGCAAATCCGGAAGAACCGGCAGCCTTCAAGATGGCATTGGATAAAGCCCGGGAGATCGATGCCGACCTGGCTATGGCTTGTGATCCGGACGGTGACCGTATCGGTATCGCTGTTAAAGACGACCGGGGCGAGTGGATTCTACTCAACGGCAACCAGACCAACATTATTTTTACCTGGTATATCATCCAGCGCAGGAAAGCATTAGGCCTACTCAAAGGCAACGAGTATACTGGTAAAACGATCGTTACTTCCGAGCTGATTAAAGATATCGCCGAGAAGAACGGGATTCCCTGTTACGATGTATACACCGGTTTCAAATGGATCGCCGATATGATCCGTAAAAAGGGAGCTGAAGGTTACATCGGAGCCGGTGAAGAATCGTTCGGTTTCATGCCAGGTTCTTTTACCCGGGATAAAGATGCCGTATCTTCGACCTCTTTGATGGCAGAAATTGCTGCCTGGGCAAAAGATCAGGGGAAAACTTTGTTCGGTATTCTCGAATCGATCTATGCTGAATATGGTTTCTCACAAGAAAAAATGGTTTATATTGTACGCAAAGGCCTGACCGGAGCTCAGGAAATCAAAGATATGATGAACAACCTCCGGCACAACACCCCGAAAACGATCAATAACAGTGAAATCATCATCAAAAAAGATTATGCAACATTACAGGAAATCAATCTGAAAACCGGAGAAACAAAAACCATGGATTTTCCAACCACCAGTGACGTACTTCAATTCTTCCTGGCCGACGGTTGCAAAATCTCCGTTCGTCCTTCCGGTACCGAACCCAAAATAAAATTCTATTTCGAAGCCCGTGCCACGATGAAAAATGTAAACGATTTTCATAAAGCCCAAGCTGAAGCTTTAGCTAAAATCGATGCAATGATGGCCGATCTGAAAATAAACTAATACCCGGCAGGCTAATGTACCGCACTGTGTATACAGACCGGTACATTAGCCTATTTTCAAACCGGTATTTCGAAGAACTCTTCTTTAAAATTGACGAAATATACCCTTTCCTGTGCCCGGGTAATCGCCGTATACAACCAACGCCAATACTCATCATTCAGCATCTCCTCCGGCAACCACCCCTGATCGATAAACACGGCATCCCATTGTCCCCCCTGAGCTTTATGACAGGTAACGGCATAAGCGAATTTCAGTTGTAAGGCATTGTAATATTCATTTTCCCGGATTTTTTCAAATCGTTTCTTTTTAGAAGGGATATCGGCATAATCGGCTTCTACAGCCTGATAAAATATACGGTTTTGTTCATACGTCATCGCCGGATAATCGGACATCAGGGTATCCAGCATAACCCAAGCCGTCACCTCTTCTTCATACCCATCTATCTTCAGTGTAGCATTTACAAAATGATGACCATAAAGCTCTACTCTTCTGCCGGCCCGTTGTACGGTAGCCATATCTCCATTGGCAATAAAATCGATTTTTTCATAATCAGCTCCCCAGAAATAATTGTTTTTTACGATCATAATCCGGTCTCCACTACAAAAATCCTCTTCCCGGTATAAGATCGTGCGGCGTATTCCTTCATTAAACCGATTGGCCCGTTTATTCGAACGACAAACGACAATCGTTTCTTCTTCCCCGAACCGCCCGTAACAGGAATCTATTTCTTCCAGAAGTTCCCCACCACCGATCTTAAAAACATCGGGAAATTTTCCGATCCTGAGCCGCAGATTTTCCGATCCGATTCCGATCAGACTCCGTACCTGTGTGGCATTGTATAAAATACCCGACTGTTCTGCCTGCCGCATAATATCGGTCAAAGCCACCTCGGTCACCTTGAAATTATAAGCAGCTTCCAGTTCCCGTCTGTCCAAGGCCGGACTAATATCCAGGCCTACAGGGGGTAACTGAGCCACATCCCCGATCAGTATCAAACGGTTATTCCGTCCATTATATATATACTGTATCAAATCGTCCAACAAACAACCACTCCCGAAATTACCTTCCCCATCGGCATTTGAAATCATCGAAGCCTCATCGACAAAAAACAAGGTGTCAGCACCGGCATTAAATCCCAGATTAAACAAGCCTTCTCCATCGGTCGAAGACTTTTGACGATAAATCTTTTTGTGGATCGTAAAAGCCGCTTGTCCGGCATAACCGGCAAAAACCTTCGCCGCCCGACCGGTCGGGGCCAGCAAAACGACTTTATACTCAAGGCTTACCAAAGCATTCACAATAGCAGCGACCAATGAAGTCTTTCCCGTACCGGCATATCCTTTCAACAGAAAAATCCCTTCTTCTTCCCGGGCAAAGAAAAAACGGATAAAATGCTCAACAGCGATCTGTTGGGTCGGAGAAAAATCATAACCGAATTTCTTCCGGATAATATCTTCAAAATGTTTTTGGATCATCATGAAATTTAATAGAAGATTATGCCTTTAATCTAAATTTTTTCCTAAATTTGCGAGCAATATTAAGATTTTGTGCTGCGTTGACAACGTTTGAATTGCGGGGATAAAGATACGAAATTAGGATCAACCTCACAGGTCTGATGAAAATTTATGCATTAATATCATACAAAAATAACGTTAAATATGAAAAAGCTTATTATTCAGATTATCCTTGCCGGAATTATTATTTTTCTTGGCTATAAATGCTACGAAAGTATTAAGATTCCTCAACAATTTAAAGTGATAAAAGAACAGAGATATGCGAGAATTGCCGATCGTCTGAAAGATATCCGTACAGCTCAGGAAGCTTATAAAGGAGTATATGGGAAATATACCGGTAGTTTTGACACTCTGATCAATTTCATCAAATACGACTCGGTAAAAGTTGTTCGTTCAATCGGTTCGTTGAGCGACGAAGACCTGGAAAAAGGAATTACCGAAGCTCAGGCTATCAAAGAAGGGCGGATTGTTCGTGACACTGTAAAACAAGGCGTTTTAGAAACCATTTTCAATAAAGATTACCCGATCGACGATCTCCGTTATGTGCCTTTCACGAAACGGAAATATCAATTCAATATGGGTGCCTCTTCTATGTTTACCGATTCAGGAGTAGAAGTCCCTCTTTTCCAGGCTTGGATTTCCAATACCTATATCTTTGAAGACATCGAAGATCAATACAAAGACGAAATCCTTCAGGAAAACGGTGAAAGAAAAAGGTTGAAGAAATATCCGGGGCTGAAAGTCGGTGACCTGAAAGAAGCGAATAATAACGTAGGTAACTGGGAATAATGTAGTTGCATGCAGAACGTATATTATATTGACAGTAATTTCATAAAAGAAAATTCTTCACAATATATTTTGTCCATCCGTTACTCGACGGATGGACTTTCATTTTGTGTCCACAATCATAATCACCAGCTTTTGGTGTTTTTTTTCCAGCCTTACCAGTTGGATAGCCAGGATGCCGTCATTGCCAAGGTAAAAAAAATCATGGTGGAAGATGAACTATTGAATTTAAAATATAAAAAAGTATATATTCTACCTTGCCAAAAAGAAAAAATCCTGTTGCCCGCCCATGTGTTCAATAAGAATACCTTGGGAGATATGTACCGGATCTGCCTGCAACCTCAGAAAAACGATATCTTATTATACCGGAAAATCAAAGCGATCGAAAGTTACCTGGTCGAAGTACTCCCACGTAGTTTCGTCAATTTTCTGAGCTCCCGTTATGCTTCGCTGTGTATCGTCAATAATGCTTATGCTTTTATCATTCAAGCTATCGAAAGCATTCAATTCAATACCAATCATCTATTTATCGACATACACGATCGGTATTTCGATTTATTATTGACTCAGAACAACGAGGTACTGTTGTTCAATTCTTTTGATTACGGTTCGGTGACTGACCTGATTTATTACACCCTGAATTGTCTGCAACAATGTCATATCGATAAAGAGAACGTGCATACCTCCTTATCGGGCAATCTGGTCAACGATCCGGATTTACTGACGCTCATGAATAAATACATCCCGAATGTATCTATCCTGAATTGCGCCCCATTGTCCCAGCTCGTACGGAATAATGAATTGAATAATTCCAGTTTTATCCACTTGCTAAATATCCACAAATGCGAATAATCAGTGGTTCTCACCGAGGACGGCAGATTTTTCCCGACAAGAGTTTCAGTGCCCGTCCGACGACCGATTTTGCCAAAGAAAATTTGTTTAATGTACTGACCAATTATATGGACCTGGAAGATATTTCCGCCCTTGATCTATTCTCAGGTACCGGCAGTATCAGTTATGAATTTGCTTCCCGTGGTGCCCGGGAGATTGTCTCCATCGAACAGAATTACAAACATTATATGTTCATCAGGCGGACTGCAAAGGAATTGGGTTTTAAGCACATAAAAATCTATAAAACCGATGTCTTTATCGCTTGCAAAAAATTAAAAGGACGGAAATTCGACCTGATTTTCGCCGACCCTCCCTATAAGTTGGATAAAATCGACGATATCCCTGCCGCAATCTTCGATAATGAATTGTTAGCCGAAAATGGGATTGCTATTATAGAACATCCGGCCAACACCGACTTTTCCAGTCACCCCCGTTTTTCAGAACACCGGCAATACGGCAGCGTGAACTTTTCGTTATTCAGATAGGTTGTTTCGCAAAAAAATCCCGGGATTCGGCTTCAACCGTCCCGGGATTAAAATATGATCGACCGATCTTTAATTTTCGTCGTTCACATAATCGTAAAGCGGATCGCAGGTACACATCAGGTTGCGGTCGCCATACCCATCGTCTACGCGTCCTACTTGAGGCCAGAACTTATTCTCAGCCACCCAAGGCAGCGGATAAGCCGCTTTACTACGCGGATAAGTGTGAGTCCACTCGTCAGCTGTCAGTACCTTATGCGTATGCGGAGCATTCTTCAGTACATTATCGGTTTTATCTGCTTTTCCTTCGGCTACCTCACACATTTCCTCGCGGATTGTCTTCAGTGCTTCGATAAAACGATCCAGTTCTTCTTTCGGTTCACTTTCAGTCGGTTCCACCATCAAAGTACCATGTACCGGGAACGACAGGGTCGGTGCATGGAAACCGAAGTCCATCAACCGTTTAGCAATATCGAGCTCGGAAATACCATATTCTTTATTGAAAGCGCTGCAATCCCAGATCATTTCATGCCCTACGCGTCCCTGTTTGCCTTTGAACAAAATTTTAAAGCCGAGCTTTTCAAATGAAGAAGCCAGATAGTTCGCATTCAGGATAGCCATTTCAGTTACGTGCTTCAAACCTTCTGCTCCGAGCATCAACAGATAGCCATAGGTCACAGGCAGCATGCTCACCGAGCCATAAGGAGCGGCTGACACAGCATGTATTCCTTGTTCTCCGCCAGTCTTCACCACAGCATGTGAAGGTAAGAAATCTACCAGGTGTTTAGCCACACAGATCGGACCGACACCCGGGCCACCACCACCGTGAGGCATAGCAAACGTCTTATGCAAATTTAAATGGCAAGCGTCGGCGCCGATAAATCCGGGACTTGTCAAACCACATTGACCGTTCATATTCGCTCCGTCCATAAAGACCTGTCCACCGTTATCATGAATAATCTTCACCAGTTCCCGGATTGATTCTTCAAAAATACCATGGGTAGAAGGATAAGTAATCATAGCCCCGAACAGATTGTCTTTATTCGCTTCCGCTTTAGCCCGAAAATCTTCGACATCGATATTTCCTTCTGGATCGGTAGCCGTTACGATAATCTGCAAACCGGCCATAGCACTGGAAGCCGGATTCGTACCATGAGCGGAGGCGGGGATCAACATCACCTTCCGGTGACCTTCTCCACGGGAAATATGATATTGACGTAATACCATCAGAGCGGTATATTCACCGGCAGCACCGGAATTCGGCATCAGGCTGCAACCTGCAAATCCGGTCACTTTTTCCAGCATTTGTTCCGTCTCACGGATCATTTGCTGATACCCTTCCGCCTGATCAAACGGAACAAAAGGATGCATACCTCCGAATTCAGGCCAGGTGATCGGCATCATCTCTACAGCGGCATTCAATTTCATCGTACAAGAGCCCAAAGAAATCATAGAGGTCGCCAAAGAGATATCCCGGCGTTCCAGATTCTTCATATAACGCATCATGGCCGTCTCGGAATGATAGATATTGAATACCGGCTGAGCCATAAACTCATCCTCCCGCAACATGTCAGGATCGAGTACGGTGCAATCGTCCAGGAAAGTCACTTTCTCAGCTTTCTTCCCAGCAGCTTCGGCAAAAATACCGATGATCTCATTGATTTCAGCTTCACTGATCTTCTCGTCGGTCGATAATCCGACAGTCGTTCCGCAAGCACAATAGAACAGATTGATCTGATGTTCCAAAGCTACTTCCCGAATCATTTCCTGAGTCACTCCCTGCGGCAGCACGAAACGGATCGTATCGAAGAATTTTCCTTCCTTCAGCTGATAGCCGTATTTACTAATTTCTTCCGCCAGAATAACAGCAGCCGAATGGATATGCCGTGCTATCCGCTGTAAACCTTCCCGACCGTGCCATGCACCGTAGAAACCAGCCATCGTAGCATTCAATGCCTTGGCTGTACAGATATTTGAAGATGCTTTTTCACGTTTGATATGTTGTTCACGGGTTTGCAAAGCCAGACGCAATGCTTTATTTCCTTGAGCATCGATCGTTACACCGATAATACGTCCCGGAATATTCCGTTTGTATTCTTCCTTAGTAGCCATGTAGGCAGCATGAGGCCCACCGTATCCCATCGGGATACCGAACCGCTGCGAAGTACCGACAACCACATCGGCCCCCCACTCTCCGGGAGGAGTCAATAATACCAAACTCATCAAATCGGCGGCAACAGTCAAAAGAGAACCATTGGCATGTACCCGATCGGCAAAAGCTCTGTAATCCCGGATCGCACCGTTAGCAGCAGGATATTGTACTAAAGCTCCGAATATTTCCGGAGTAAATTCAAAAGTATCGTAATCTCCGTAAACCAGTTCGATTCCCTGAGGAGCAGAACGTGTGACTAATACATCTTTAATCTGAGGGAATACTTTATTATCTACAAACAACTTGTTTGCTCCGGCTTTCTTCATTTCCTTTCCCCGCAGAGCATACATCATAGTCATTGCTTCTGCCGCAGCAGTCGCTTCATCCAGCAGAGAACAGTTGGTGATCTCCATAGCTGTCAGTTCGATAATCATGGTCTGATAGTTCAGCAAAGCTTCCAGACGTCCCTGGGATACTTCGGCCTGATAAGGAGTATAAGAAGTATACCAAGCCGGATTTTCCAATATATTCCGGATAATAACAGCCGGAGAAATGGTATCGTAATATCCTTGTCCTATAAACGAACGATATAGTTTATTCTTAGCAGCGACAGCCCGTATCCGAGCTAAAAACTCATCTTCAGTCAAAGGAGCAGGCAAATCCAACAGTTCCTGTAAACGGATGGATGCCGGTACTGTTTGTTCTATCAATTCGTCGACAGACTTCACTCCGATCACCTTCAACATCTCCTCTACATCTTCCGGACGTGGGCCGACATGTCTTCCTAAAAATTGTTCTTTAGCCATTGTTATATCATTAAAATTAATTGAAAACGTTTTCAAAATTAAAGGCGTGTAAAATTAAAGATATTCCGGCATATCTAATCTATATTTCCCGGAAAATTTTCAAACATTCCCTTCCTCCTGTCTTTTCTGAAAATCAGGCCTCCCAATTCAGTACAATTGTGGAAAAATTCTACAATTGTAGAAAATATCCTTTTACATTGTAGAAAAATTCTACACATCTCTATTTTTTCAAGAAAGCGGTCATCCACTGATAACCAATAACTTAAATCACAAACCTCAATTATGGCACACTAATCGTTATATCATAAAACGAATGGCATAAGCTGAACCCAGAGTTCCTTTCCTTTTTCAACTTGCTGCCCTTTTCAAAAAATACACCAATTCTTTCGGAAATTCCGACATTCATATAACACAACACTTTACTCTGGGTTCTGGCCGCCTTTCATTTCTCGCTCCGGTTTTTCCAACCATGAAATGCACAATTCGTTTATAGATTCCTGAATTCCGGATTTCCTCCTGCTTTAATCGCAATACATTCTGTTTCGATCAACCATCCGGGGCGATATACGGGAGCCAGAACAATCACTTTAGGAACATCGGGAAATTGTTGTTCCATCAAATCCCGGACAATCGGATAATCGGCGATATCCCGCAGATAAACGATCATTTTGGCCAGATCGGCTAAACTACTTCCAGCCTCTTTCAACAAAGCTTCGATATTAAGTAACATCCTGCGCGTCTGCCCCGCAATATTCCCTGGATAAACAACTTCCCCCCGATTGTCGATACTCGCTGTACCAGAAATAAAGATATGCTTACGATCACCGTATTCCACTGCCGTTCCCCGTTCGAAAGTCACCCCATATTCATAAGTAGGATTCAGATACTCCGGGGCATGCAAAAAACGAATCTGCTCTGCCTGCAAGCCATCCACAGCATAAGCATCCAATAACACCAAACTACGGGAATCGGCAATCTGTCCCTGAATACCGGTACTAGCCAGATAGTGTGTTTTCTCGGTCAATCCCAAACGTACAAATTCTTCTTTTCTTCCTTTTACCACTCCGGCATAATTCACATCGACATCACGGACAAAAAACAGGTCCGGATGCATTGATCCGCAAAAAAGAGGTAATCCCGGGATAGCCACCTGCATACTTAATTCCTGCTGTACCTGTTGTAACCACCGCAAGCCTGATTCTCCCACCCCTTCGAAATGATGAGCCCTTGAACGGGGTTTCCAAATCCCTCCCCGCAGTGTCTGTATCCCTATCTTCTTCAGGCCACGCGCTGTTGCGAACAATTGCTCTTCAGACTCAACACTACAAGGCCCTGCGACAATCTGAATTGCTTTCTCATTCCATAAAAACATAGCTTCAAAATTTTGAAGCAAAAACACATTCCTATAAAAGATGTAAAAATACCTAATATTACTGAAATATTTCCAAAGAATGCCTAATTCTGGGGATGCTATACCCTCAAAAGTTTTCCGCTCCCCGGACAGGAACCAAGGAATTTCATACATAAAAATTGATAATCAACGGAATTGTTCTTGATTTAAAGAAAAATATTTTCCCTTCATCCGAAGCAACTCTTCATGGGTACCCCGCTCGACGATCTGCCCGCGTTCAAGCACCAAAATCATATCGGCATTACGGATAGTAGAAAGACGATGGGCGATGATCAGACTGGTACGCCCCTGCATCAATTGGTCTAATCCTTTTTGTATCAGGATCTCACTTCTGGTATCGATATTACTGGTTGCTTCATCCAATAGTAAAATGGCAGGATCGGCCACTGCCGCCCGGGCAATGTTCAGCAACTGTCGTTGTCCCTGGCTCAAATTAGCACCATCATTCTCCAGTAAAGTATCGTAACCATGAGGCAACCGCTTAATAAATGAATGAGCCGCAGTCAGTTTAGCCGCCTCAATGACCTCTTCGTCGGTGGCTTCCAAACGGCCGAAGCGGATATTTTCCCGTACCGTACCTGTAAACAGATGGGTATCCTGTAAGACAATAGCCATCGAGCGCCGAAGACTATTCCGGTGTATGCAACGAATCTCCTGCCGGTCTATACGGATTTCTCCTGACCGGATATCGAAAAATCGGGGTAACATACTGAGTATCGTCGTTTTACCGGCTCCGGTAGCTCCAACCAAAGCAATCTTACGCCCGGCTGCCGCCTGAAAAGAAATGCCTTTCAGAATCATTTTTTCCGGTCGGTAGCCGAACCAAACTTCCTTCATAACCACCTCTCCCTTCACCTTCTCCAGATTCACGGCCTCCGGTAAATCGGGAGCTTCCGGTTGTTCGTCGATCACCTCGAATATTCGTTCAGCTCCAGCCAAAGCTGCCTGGATGCTATTATAAAGACTCGCCAGCTCGTTGATAGGACGTCCGAACTGTCTGGAATATTGCAAAAATGCTGCCAAACCTCCCACATCAAAACCCCGGAATATAGCTAACAAAGCCCCCACAATAGTGATCAGCACATAGTTCAAGGTACTCAAATTTTGCATCACAGGCATCATCAAGCCCGAATAGAACTGCGCTTTCAGTGATTTTCCCTTCAGATCCTGGTTCAGTTCCTCGAAATCTGAGATCGCCTTCTGTTCGTGCCCGAACACTTTTACTACCTTCTGCCCGCTAATCATCTCCTCGATATATCCGTTTATCGAACCCAAAGATGCCTGTTGTGCCTTAAAATATTGCCGACTTTTACGAACAATTCCCCGGGCACTCCAAAACATCAGTGGGACAGTAACCAAAGTGACCAAGGTCAAGATCGGGCTGATGACCAACATCAGACAAAAAATACCCACTACGGTCAAAGCACTCGACAACATATCCGACAAGCTATCCGTCAAAGCATCACTAATCCGGTCCATATCGTTGGTATAGCGACTCATCAAATCACCATGCTGGTGGGTATCGAAATACCCCACCGGCAGCTGTTCCATCTTCCGAAACAAATCTTCGCGCATCCGGGCCACAGTCCGCTGCCCGATCTTATTCAGCAAGCGGTATTCCACATAAACAGCAAACACTCCGGTCAGATATACCCCGATAAGTATCCCCAACATCTTACCCAACCCCAGGAAATCTCCGGGAATAATATAGCGATTGATAATCGGACGGAGCAGATAAGAACCTCCCAGATTAGCGGCAATACTCAGCACGATCAAAACGCCGATGACAGACAATAACAGCCGATCGCATACCAGATAAGAAGTCAGCCGGAACAGAGTTTGTCTTCCCGCTTTAGGCTTAGCTTGATATTTCAGGTGATCTCCGTGTGCCATAACTAATTTAAAATTTGCTGTGAGTTATAAATCTCCTGATATATCCGGGAGGTCGCCATCAATTCATCCGGTGTACCGATAGCCTCAACTTCACCGTCTTCCAATACGATTACCCGATCGGCAGACTGCATTGTATTGATCCGTTGTGTTATAATCAGTACAGTAGTATCTTTCAGCAAACAATTGAGATTATTCCTGATCCGGAGTTCTGTTTCCGAATCCACAGCACTCGTACTATCGTCCAAAATCAAAATCTTAGGTTTCCTCAGCAGAGCCCGGGCAATGCAAAGACGTTGTTTCTGTCCTCCCGAAAGATTGATTCCTCCGCGTCCTAATATCGTCTGGTACCCTTCGGCGAGTGTCAGAATAAAATCATGTACCTGAGCCACCCGGCAGGCCTCTTCGGCTTCTTCCAGAGTAGCATCCGGTTTTCCCCATCTCAGATTTTCCAATATGGTTCCTGTAAACAATTCATTCTTTTGTAATACCATACCGATACGGGCATGTAACTCTTTCAGATGATAATCCTTCACAGGTACACCATCGATGCGAAGTTCTCCCCCCGTAACATCATAAAGTCGGGGAATCAGCTGCACCATCGAACTCTTAGCCGCCCCGGTAGCCCCGACAACAGCAACTGTCTCCGCCGGCCGGATATGAAAGTTTACATTCCGTAAGACATCGTTTTCTCCATTACCATACCGGAAGCTAACATTCACAAACTCCACTTCCCCCCGTTTTATTTTATACCGGTCCGCCAAGCCTTCGGGCGTATTCGCCAAAGAAGGTGTAGTATTCAAGACCTCCATAATCCGGCGTGAAGAAGCCGAAGCACGGGCAGATGCCATGATAAACATCGACAACAACATCAGCGACATCAACACCTGTGCCAGGTAATTCACAAATGAAATCAACTCTCCGATCTGCAATTCCCCTTCCATCACCTTATATCCGCCTACCCACAAAATAGCGATTACCGACAAATTCATCACCAACTGCATCACCGGAAAAATCGCAACAATAATATTCGAAGCCCGGATCACCATATCCCTCAGTTCCTCACTGCTACGTACAAATTTTCGTGCTTCGAAGTCTTCTCTTACAAACGATTTTACCACCCGAATATTAATCAGGTTTTCCCGAACCACACCATTCAGCTGATCAATTTTCTGCTGCACTTTTAAAAAATAAGGAAATCCCTTTCTCAGAATCACAAAAACAGCGATACTCAACGCCGGAATCGAAGCCATCAAGGTAAGAGCTAACTGCTTATTGATCTGTACAACAAAAAATATGGCCATCACCAACATAAACGGTGAACGCAACATCATCCGCATCGACATCAGCACTACCTGCTGTATCCGTGCTATATCATTCGTCAGGCGGGTAATCAACGAGGAGGTACTGAAATGATCGAGATCAAAAAAAGACAAACGCTGGATTTTTTCGAACAGAGCCCCTCGTAAATCCGTACCGAAACCGATAGAAGTACGCGAAGCGATATAGACATTCACCACACTAAAGCCCAATCCCGATAAGGAGATAAGAATCATATACACTCCTTTCTCTGCAATCAGTGACAAATCGCGCTTCATCACTCCTTGATCGACTATTTCGGCCATATACATGGGCTGTATCGTTTCACACCATACAGTAATCAATACAAGGATAGGGCAAAGAGCCAGACTTATCTTATATTTTCGGAGTATATGCCAATATCTGCGCATGTCATCCAATTTTTTCCATAACTTCATTAAAAATACAACGAATGTAAGGAAATATTGGTTTAGTCAGTATAATCAGATAAAAAAAAGCGAGTCACTTTCGTAACTCGCTTTCACAATTCGGCGCCAACCTACT
>ERZ1106929.1019-NODE-1019-length-26930-cov-5.566809_pt1 | contig 26930 bp, 24 predicted proteins | sample MGYA00403662_ERZ1106929 | MGnify/ENA primary metagenome ERZ1106929 (study PRJEB35170, sample SAMEA104062442) | human gut metagenome | biome: human gut; feature: human-associated habitat; material: faeces | place: Denmark | collected 2013-02-20 ... | reverse complement strand
CCGGCGCGCAAAATTTGAGTGGCGGTCTAAATTCCCTCCGGGCCACTTGGCCCTGGTTTTCCCAAAATTACAGTTGGTGCGGTTTTACAACTGCGCCTAGCTTTGCCGAGCAGGCGGCAGCTAGTGCTGGGGTGTAGGGCGCGGCCTCCTGGACGCGCCGCGTATATCTGCGGGCCGGCCAGTGTCCGGCCCCTACGAGAAGAACACGACCGCCTCTTGATTCGCCGTAGGGGCGGGGCCTAGACCCGCCCGAGCCTTTCCCTTTAGGGGGCGATTCTCTTTATCAAGGGGGGAGGTGCCGCGTGAGGTCCGTAGGGGCGGCACACCGGGCCGCCCGGGAACGTTCAATCAGCAATCCAGCGCGCCCCCAGTACTTATGGCTGATTTGCCGCCTGTTTCAGGGTCTCCCCCGCCAGGCGGTAAACCGTCCAGTCGCTCATAGGTTCGGCCCCCATGCCCTTGGTATAAAAATCAATGGAGGGCCGGTTCCAGTCCAGGCACCACCACTCCATCCTGCCGCAGCCCCGTTCCAGGGCGACCTGCGCCAGCTTCCGAAACAGTGCCTTTCCATAGCCCTTTCCGCGGCACTCCGGCCGGACATATAAGTCCTCCAGGTAGAGGCCCGCCCGGCCCAAAAAGGTGGAGAAGTTGTGGAAAAACAGGGCAAACCCCACCTCAGTCTCCCCCTCCAGGACAAAGAGGACCTCCGCTTTTCCCTTTTCAAAGATCCAGGTATGAAGGGTAGCCTCATCGGCTACTACCTGGTCCAGCATCCCCTCATAGTCGGCCAGCTCGCGGATAAAGGTCAAAATCAGCCCCTCATCCCCCGGGACCGCCTTTCGGAATTTCATGGTCTCACTCACGGCAATTCTCCTCTCTGACGCCGCCGCACATAGGCGGCATACCCCATCTGGCACACCCGTACAAAGAAGTACCCCAAAAAGGCCCCCAGGAAATTCAAAATGGAGTCGTCCACGTCGGCGGCCCCGGTGGCGGTGCGCCACTGGATATACTCCACCCCCACCGACGCCAGGGCGGCCAGGGGCAGGAAGGTCCAAAAGTGCCGCATCCCCCGGAACAGCAGGGGCAGCAGCACCCCCAGGGGGACCATGATGGCCACGTTGCCCAGCAGATTCATAATACTCACATAGCTGCCGGTGTTGCGGTAGAAACGGATGTAATTGCGGATGGTGTGGAAGGGCTCCAGGTTCACGGTGCCCCCCCAGCCCCGGTCCATGTGGAACAGGCCGCCGAAAAACAGCAGGACCAGCAGCAGGAACAAATAGTAGCAGAACAGCACCCACAAGCTCCCCCGCAGATACCGCCTCCAGGCCGTCCGGGGCAGGGTCCGCAGGCGCAGCAGCACCCCCGCCCCGGCGATGGCCACGGTCAGCACCGGGACGGCCAGCTGGTGGGTCAGATGGAGCTCGTCCCCCAGCAGCAGCCACACCAGATTCAGCCCCGCCGCAGCCGCATAACATATGATGTGAAGCATACGGTCCCTATTCCTTTTCTCCAGGGTTGCCCAGCTCCACCAGCTTGCGCAGGCGATGGTTCAGCGCAGACTTGGTCACCGGCGGGTCAGCCCACAAAATCATAGATTTTGTGGGGGCCCGTTTTTTGAAATCCTCGGGCGAAGTGAATTCGCCCTGCGGGAATTCTACGCTTCGCTTCGAATTCATGTGCGCCCCGCCTTTCCTTCTTCATGCGTCTGTCCCAATTCCACCAGCTTGCGCAGGCGGTGGTTCAGCGCAGACTTGGTCACCGGCGGGTCGCAGCGCTCCGCCAGCTGGGACAGGGTGTCCTCCGGGTGGTCCATCCGCAGGCGGGCGGCCTCCTGGAGCTTGTCCGGCAGCTTCTCCAGCACCTTGTCCCGCTCCAGCCGCCGGATGGCCTCCAGCTGGGCCTGGGCGGCCTCCACCACCTTGTCCAGGTTGGCGGCGTCGCAGTTCACCCGCCGGTTCACGCTCCCCCGCAAATCCTTCTCCAGCTTGGCGTTCATCACCTCCATGGCGGACAGGGGGGCGCCCACGGCGGTGAGAAAGTTCTCGATGGACTCGCTCTGCTTGAAGTAGATGACCGAATTGCCCTTCCGCCGGGCGTCCTTGGGGGAGAAGTCCTCCTCCCGCATAAGGGCCAGCATCTCCCGGCTGACGCTGTGGTGGGAGGTGGCCAGCTCCAGGTGGTACCCCTTTCTCGGGTCGGTCACCGAGCCCCCGGCCAGAAAGGCCCCCCGCAGGAAGGAGGCCCGGCAGCAGTCCTCCTCCAGCACGGCGAAGTTGATGTGCAGGGCCAGGACCGTCCGGTCCGCGCCGTAGGTCTGATGGATGGTCTCCAGCTTGCCGGGGTCCTGGATGGAGAAGATGTACTTTCCCTCCCCCTGGGGCAGGCGGTCGAAGGTGAGCCGGAAGGCTTTTTTGAACAAGACGGGCAGCCGCTGGGCAAATGCCTCGTGCTCGGTGACGATGCGCACCTCGTCCCCGCTGAAGGTGTTGCAGTAGAGCAGCACCCCGTAGGCCTCCGCCTGGGCGCAGCACTTCTTATGCACCTCCAGGCGGCACAGCTCGTTTTTTACCTCTCCTCCAAAGGTCATGCCCTCACTCCTCTATGATATAGCGGTTCTTGCCCCGGAAAATGCGCACGGCCCGCTGGCGGTAGAGCTCCAGCACCGCCGCGGCCAGCTTATCCGGGTCGTGGCGGGCGTAGTCGCCCCCCTCGGAGGCCACCGGCCGCTCCACCAGCTCCAGGCCCATGGCGGAGATCCGCTCCCGGTCCACCACCAGGGGGGCGGCGTCCTCCGCCCGGTAGCGCTCCACCAGCCCCTCCCCCACCGGGGCGGAGTTGGCCAGGCACAGGTCCACCCTGGCCCCGTGGTCCATCAGAGCCTCCAGGTGGTCGGCGGCGGTATATCCCTCCGTCTCCCCGTCCTGGGTCATAATGTTGCAGATGTAAATTTTCAGGGCGTCCGACTCCCGGATGGCCTCCGGCACCCCGGCCACCAGCAGGTTGGGGATGACGCTGGTGTACAGGCTCCCCGGCCCCAGCAGCAGCAGGTCGGCCTCCCGGATGGCCTCCAGGGCGGCGGGCAGGGCCTTGGGCTTGGCGGGGATCAGCTCCACGTGGTGGATACGGCAGTCCTGCTGCTTCTTCACGTCGCAGATCTTGGACTCCCCCACCACCCGGGCGCCGTTTTCAAAGACGGCCTCCAGCTGCACGTCGGCGCTGGTCACCGGCAGCACCCGGCCGGTGATGGCCAGCACCTGGCTCATCTGGGACACCGCCTCCTCAAAGGAGCCGGTGACCCCGTTGAGGGCGGCCAGGATCAGATTGCCGAAGGACTGGCCGGCCAGCCCCCCCTCGGTGAATCGGTAGGTGAGCAGCCGCTGCATGATGGGCTCCACGTTGGCCAGGGCCTCCATGCAGTGGCGGATGTCCCCGGGCGGGGGCATGCCGATGTCCCGGCGGAGCACGCCGGACCCCCCGCCGTCGTCGGCCACCGTCACCACGGCGGTGAGGTTTCGGGTATATTTCTTCAAGCCCCGGAGCATGGTGGACAGTCCGGTCCCGCCGCCGATGGCGGTGATCTTGGGGCCGCGCTCCCACTGCTGGGCGTTGGGCAGCATCTCCAGCATAGCGATCTCCTCTCTTGCTTGTGTCAGGCTTCAAAACAAAAGGCTCTACGTCCGCCCCATGTCCCGGTGGCTCTCGGTCACCGGGTAGTTCAAACCGCGGATGGTCTCCGCCAGGGCGTGGGCCACCGCCACCGACCGGTGGTGTCCACCGGTGCAGCCCACGGCGATGACCAGGGCGGCCTTGCCCTCCTCCAGATACCGGGGCAGCAGGTAGGTGACAAAGTCGGTGAGCTTCTTCAAAAACTCCTGGCTCTGGGGGGAGGACAGGGCGTAGTCCCGCACCCCCGCGTCCAGGCCGGTGAGGGGCCGCAGCTCGGCCACGTAGTAGGGGTTGGGCAGGAAGCGCACATCAAAGACCAGATCGGCCTCGGCGGGGATGCCGTGCTTGAAGCCGAAGGACATCACCCGCACCTCCATGGACCGTTCCGCTGCATTTTTGGAAAACATCCGCAGCAGCTCTCCCCGCAGGGCCCGGGTGGACAGGTTGGAGGTGTCGATCACCCAGTCGGCTCGCTCCTTTAAGGGGGCGAGCATGTTCCGCTCCAGAGCGATGGCCTCCTCCAGAGAACCGCACTCCTCCGCCAGGGGGTGGTTCCGGCGGGTCTCCTTGTACCGGCGGATGATCACCGGGTCGGAGGCCTCCATGAACACGATGCGGTAGCCGCACTTCATGGCCTTCAACCCGTCCAGAGCCTGAAACAGGCCGTCAAAGTTGGTGCCTCCCCGGACGTCCGTGACCAGGGCCACCCGGTCGTACTCCCCGTTGCCCCCCATCCCCAGCTCGGCGAACTTGGGGATCAGAGGGGCGGGCAGATTGTCCACACAGAAAAAGCCCATGTCCTCCATGATGGAGGCCGCCCGGCTCTTGCCCGCCCCGGACAGGCCGGAGATGATGATAAATTCCATGGCTGTACACCTCTATTTCTCTCTGCCGCCGTCCCCGGCCAGCTCCCGGAGGATCAGCGCCCGGGACAGGTACATGGCCTTCAGCCGCCGCTTCAGCAGGGTGTGGTGGGAGGCGCCCGGAGAAAACTTTTTCTGGGCCGCCTCACACTTGTGAATGATCGACTCAACGGCGGTCAACGACTCGGACAGGTCCTCTCTCGTATATCCGTCCATCTTACCGCAGTACCCGCACTTCCATCTCCAGCTCCACGCCGGTCTGCTGGAGCACCCGCTCCTTCACCTGGTCCACCAGGGCGAGCACGTCGGCGCAGGTGGCCCCGCCCCGGTTGATGACAAAGCCCGCGTGCTTCTCGGACACCTGGGCCCCGCCCACGGTGAGGCCTTTCAGCCCGCACTGCTCGATGAGGGCGGCGGCGAAGTGGCCCTGAGGCCGCTTGAACATGGAGCCGGCGCTGGGGTATTCCAGGGGCTGCTTCTCCTTCCGCCGCCGGGCCAGATCGTCCATGCGGCCGCGGATGGCGGCGGGGTCGTCCGGCTCAAGGTGGAATCTTGCCCCCAGAATGACCCGCTCCCCGTCGGAAAATGCGCTGCGGCGGTAGGAGAACCCGCACTGCTCCGCCGGGACCGTCTCCACGCCGCTCCGCCCGGCGGCGGCGACCTCCTTCACCACCTGGACCATCTCGCCCCCGTAGGCGCCGGCGTTCATCAGCACGCCGCCCCCCAGGGTCCCCGGGATGCCGTGGGCAAACTCCAGGCCGGCCAGCCCCTCCTGGGCGGCAAACGAGGCCAGCCGGGCCAGAGACACCCCCGCCCCGGCCCAGATCTCCCGCTCCCCCGTCCGCTCCAGGGCGTCCAGGCCGGTGAGCAGCACCGCGAAGCACGGGATCTCCCCGTCCGCCGCCAGCAGATTGGAGCCGTTGCCCAGCACCACCAGCCGGACCCGGGCCCGCTCCGCCTCTCTCAGGCAGGCGAGCACCTCCCCCTCGCTGCGGGGCAGGGCCATCAGCCGCACCGGGCCGCCGATGCGGAAGGTGGTGTGGCGGGCCATGGGCTCATGCTCTCTCAATTCCAGGGCAGGGCAGGACTGTCTCAGCGCCGCCGCCAGCTGTTCAAACCGCTCCATAGAACCTCCAAATAAAACCGGGGGCGCACGCCCCCAGAGTATGATCGTACCGTTATTATAACAAATCTTCCCCGGGAATAGAATAGTCCGGGGAAAATTTCAGTCCGCCGGGCGGCCGGTCATGCCTCCCAACCGGCCAGATAGTCCTTCTGCTCCTGGGTGAGGGTGTCGATGGACAGGCCCATGGCGGCCAGCTTCACCCGGCCAATCTGGTCGTCGATCTCCTCGGGGACGTTGTAGACCTTCTTCTCCAGCTGACCGGCGTGCTTGGCCATCCACTCCAGGGACAGGGCCTGGACGGCGAAGGACATGTCCATGATCTCCGCCGGGTGGCCGTTGCCCGCCGCCAGGTTGACCAGGCGGCCCTCGGCCAGCACATTGAGGGTGCGGCCGTCGGGCAGGCGGAAGCCCTCGATGTTCTCCCGGCGGGAGAAGCGCTCCGCCGCCAGCTCGCCCAGGCGCTTTACGTCCACCTCGCAGTCGAAGTGGCCGGAGTTACACAGGATGGCGTTGTCCTTCATCACCTGGAAGTGGCGCTCCACGATCACGTCCTTGCAGCCGGTGGCGGTGACAAAGATGTCCCCGTACTTGGCCGCCTCGTCCATGGGCATGACCCGGAAGTTCTCCATGGTGGCCTCCAGGGCCTTGAAGGGGTCCACCTCGGTGACGATCACGTCGGCCCCCATGCCCTTGGCCCGCATGGCGATGCCCTTGCCGCACCAGCCGTAGCCGGCCACCACCACCGTCTTGCCCGCCACCATCAGGTTGGTGGTGTGCATGATGGCGTCCCAGGAGGACTGGCCCGTGCCGTACTTGTTGTCGTAGTAGTGCTTGGCCTTTGCGTCGTTCACCGCCATCATGGGGCAGGGCAGGATGCCCGCCCGCTCCCGGGCGTACAGGCGGTGGATGCCGGTGGTGGTCTCCTCACAGCCTCCCAGCAGCCGGTCCCCGTAGGGAGCGCACCGCCCCCCCAGCAGAGAGATCAGGTCGCCGCCGTCGTCCACGATCAGGTGGGGGCGGCACTTCAGGGTCTCGGTCAGCAGGTCCTCATAGCCCCGCATGTCCACCCCGTGGACACCGAAGGTCTCCACCCCCAGGCTGGCCATGGCAGCGGCCACATCGTCCTGGGTGGACAGGGGGTTGCAGCCGGTGAGATACACCTGGGCGCCCCCCTCCCGGAGCACCAGCCCCAGGTTGGCGGTCTTGGCCTCCAGGTGGACAGAGACGGCGATGGTTAGGCCCTCAAAGGGCTTCTCCCGGCGGAAGCGCTCCTCGATGCCGCCCAGGGCGGGCATGAAGTCCCGGACCCACTGGATCTTCTGCAGGCCGGAAGGGGACAGAGACAGGTCTTTCACGATGCTCATATCATTTGCTCCTTTGATTTGATGGGGATGGGGATCAGCGTTCTCCCCTGCGCTCCCGCTCCTTGGTGATGAAGCCCAGGAAGTCGGCCAGGATCCGGGCGGCCAGATAGCAGGTGGTGCCCGCCGCGTCGTCATAAGGGGGCGAGACCTCCACCAGATCCACGCAGATGACCTCGCCCAGCTGGGCGATGCCCTCCAGCAGGTCCACCGCCTCGTCATAGAGCAGGCCGCCCAGCATGGGGGAGCCGGTGCCGCCGGCGATAGAGTAGTCGAAAGCGTCGATGTCGATGGTGACATAGTAGCGCCCGCCCTGGGGCAGCTGTTCCAGAACCTTCTGGGCTCCCATGGCCCGGATCTGGCGGGCGGAGAGGATCGTTGCCCCATAGGCCCGGGCGTCCTGGAAGTCGGAGCGCTTGCTGCTGCCGATGCCGTGGATGCCCAGGTGAGCCATCCGGTCCACATAGGGCAGCTGGGACATGTAGCGCATGGGATGGCCGTTGAAGAGCCGGTTCCCGCCCAGCTGATCGGTCCAGTCCAGGTGGGCGTCCAGCTGGATCACATGGAAGGGGCCGGACTGGTCCAGCCCCCGGGCGACCGGGATGGAGATGGAGTGGTCGCCCCCCAGCACCACGGGCAGGCAGCCCCGGCTGCGGAGCAGGCGCACCGCGGCCTCGATGTTGCCGAAGGTCTGCTCCAGATCGCCGGGGACATAGTCGATGTCGCCGCAGTCCATCACCGACCACTTCTCGGTGCTCAGGTAGTAGTCGTCCCGTTCTGGATCATAGGAACCCTGGGGACTGAAGCGAAAGCGGGTGGACTGGGTACGTATGCCCCGGGGGCCCAGCCGGGCGCCGGGGCGGCCCTGGATAGCCATATCGCAGGGGGCGCCGATGACAGCGATGTCAGCCTGGATCTGGCGGATGTCAGGGCAGATGGGACATTTGGCAAAGGTGGCGATGCCGGTCGGGGCCATGTTGACCATAAACTCCATCACATTCTCGAACTCGCGCACGTTGCCGGGCCACGGGTAGGCGGAGAGGGCCGCGAGCATGTCCGGGCCGAGCGACGGGACCGGCTTGTTGAACCGGGCACTGTAGCGGGCGAGGAAATGGGAGGACAACAGCTCGATGTCGCCGTGGCGATCGCGCAGGGGAGGCACCTGCAGCGGGATCACGTTCAGGCGGTAGAAGAGATCCTCGCGGAAACGGCCTTGGCGCACCGCTCCGGCAAGATCTTCGTTCGTCGCCGCGATAATACGGATATCCACCTCAATGAGCCGGTTGGAGCCGAGGCGGGTGAAGGCCCGTTCCTGCAGGACGCGGAGCAGCTTCACTTGCAGGTAGAGCGGCATGGTGCTGATTTCGTCGAGGAACAGCACGCCCTTGTGGGCCAGCTCGAATTTGCCGATGCGCCCCTTGGCGCTCGCTCCGGTGAACGCGCCGCCCGTGTAGCCGAACAGCTCGCTTTCGAGCAGGGCGTCGGGGATGGCCCCGCAGTTGATGCCGATGAAGGGCTTGTCCCGGCGGCCGCTGGCGGCGTGGATGGCCCGGGCGACGAGTTCCTTGCCGGTGCCGGATTCGCCGGTGACGAGGACCGTGGACGTGGAGCCCGCGATCTGGCGGATTTGATCTTTCAGCTGGAGCATGGCGGGCGAGCGCCCGATGAGGTTTTCGACGCCGGAAAGGGAGTCCCCGAGGGAAGAGACGCGATCCGCCATGCGCGGCAGGGACTCGAAGGTGAAGACCGTGGCAAAATGGTAGTCCGACGGCGCGAGCGGGGTCATCTGGCCCATGAGCGTGTGCTTGCGGCTCCGGGCGGTGACCACGAATTCCTCGAGATCCGAAAAGGATTCCCCGGTCCGTTTGAACTGCACGTCCGTGGGCAGGCCGTCGTCCTTGAGCCCGAGATCACGGCGGGCGATGTCGTTCAGATAGGAAATGCCGCCCTTGGCGTTGAAGATGACGATGCCCCGGCTGTTGATTTCGAGAATCCGCAGCATGATGTCGAGGAATGACCGGGCGCGGAGCAGGTCGGCGTGGTCGTGGAGCTTGTGCAGGATGAATTCCGCGCAGCGCTCGATGAACTGGACGTACACGTCCTTGTGCCCGAGGACACGGGCGCGGTCCTCGTCGGTGGAGCAGACGAGCCCGATGACGCCGAGCACGTCGCTGCCGTCGATGATGGGCGTGCTGATGGAAAGGGTTTCGCGGCAGAGGTCGCGCCCCGGGCAGCGGGTGCAGATGAAATGCTCGCGGGGTGTCTCCATGACGAACGAGCGCCGGATGCGCATGACGTGGCGGTAGGTTTCGCCCTCGGCGCGGATGTTTTCCCCGACCCCGGAGGCATAGAGGCCCGTCCCGGCGAGGCGGTTCAGGCCCGCGTCCACGACTTCCACGTCCACGCCGACCACGCGGGCGATGAGTTCCGCATAGTCGGCCACCGTATCCCGGATGTCCAGCAGCATGGGCATTTAGGCTATCCAGATGACGTTGGCCTGACGCCCGCAGATCCCGTCCCGGCGGTAGGAGAAGAAGCTGTCCGGCATGGACGCCGTGCACAGATCGAGGCCGAAGATGCCTTCGTCCGGCAGGCCCGCCTCCAGCAGCTGATCGCGGGTCAGCCGCCAGAGGTTCATGGTCTTGTCGCGGGCGTTGAACCAGTTGGCGAAATCGGGGCCCCATTCCTTGCCGTAATTGACGAATTCCGAGCGCTGCGGCCCGAGGCTCGGGCCGCGCACGGCGAGCAGATCGCGGGCGTCGAGGCCGTAGCGCCCGCAGAAGGCCGCGATGCCGGACTGGAGGAAACGCAGGCGGTTGCCGCGCCAGCCGATGTGGAAGGCCGCGATGTGCCGCCCTTCCTTGTGCGCGACGAGGATGGGCTGGCAGTCGGCGGTCTTGATGATCAGGCCGATGCCGGGTTTGTCCGTGGCAAGGCCGTCCCCTTTGGGAAAGGCGGGCGGCTCCACAAACCGCTCCAGCGGCGAGGGCGGGGGATCGAAAACGAGCGTATCGCCGTGGATCTGATCGAGTTCGGCGATTTCGGCAAGCTCAAGAGATGCGGCGAGATCCAGCCGGTTGGCCGAGACGCGCAAGGGATCGTCCCCTACCGTATAGGCGATGTTCCCGCCTCCATAGGGCCCTTCCGAAACGCCCCAGTCGCGGGTCTGGAAGGCGCAGCGGACGCCCGGGGCGCCGGGAAAGGCGAAGGGGATGAAGCTCAGAGCCATATGAGTTCCTTTTCGGTAGCGTAGCCGTGCATGGGGATGTCCAGAGGCCCGGCGGGAAATGCGGCGAGCTGGAGGGAGTGGACCAGTGCGAGCCGCTTCGCGCCGCCCCAGCCGGGCAGGGCGAGCAGGCGGTCGTAGAAGCCCTTGCCGTACCCGAGGCGCGCCCCGGCGGGGCTGATGCCCACGGCGGGGACCAGAATCAGATCCGGCAGCCGGAGAGACGCATCCGTCCCGGAAGGCGGGACGAAGGTTCCGGCGGCGTCCTGCCCCCATCCCGTGCGGGGCAGGGGTACGCACGCGGGGCCGGGCTCGGAGAGGCCGAAGGCGCCGGGCGCCAGTTCATCATAGCCCCGGCACAGGACGAATTCCATGATTCCTTCGCCCGCGCTCGGCGGGAGGCAGCGGGGCAGGAGCACCTGTTTGCCTTCGGCCCACGCGCGTCTGATAATTTCATCGGTGGAGATTTCGTTCCGCACGGCGATATACATGGCGACAGTACGGGCGTCGCGCCACTCGGGGAGGGCGAGGACACGCCGCTGGACGGCGGCGGAATGGCTTTCCCACTCGGCGGGGTCAAGGGCTTTACGTGCGCGTATCAGCTTGGAACGCAAGACATTTCTGTCCGGTACGGCGTGGCCGGAGGGCGTACCCGTCGCGGAAGGGGAGGTCGGGGGAAGGGACATGGCGCACCTTTGTCAAACCTGAAACAATAGGTTAGGGTACGAAAGATCAGTGAAGCGGAATCCCTTGCAGGGAAAGGCAAGCCGGTATACCCTGCAACCCCAACAGTACAAGGAAGTTGCCGACATGCCAAGCGCCCAGCCTCTTTCGTCCTTTGCGGTCCCCGCTTCCGGAACTTCCGGTGCGGCGGCCCCGTCCTCCGGGGTCCGCACATGGATCGTCATGGGCGATCTTCACGACAAGGCAGCCCGGCTTGGCGAAATCCAGGGGCTGGAAGAGGCCGACGGCATCATCGTCACCGGCGATCTGACCGTCACCGGCGGCGCGGCGCAGGCCCGTAATGTGCTTGAGAAGCTCACCCGCTACAATCCTGTCATTTACGCGCAGATCGGCAACATGGATCGCGCCGAAGTCACGGACTGGCTTGCCAAGCAGGGATGGAATACCCATTTATGCGTACGTGAGCTGGCTCCCGGCGTCGCGCTCATGGGGCTTGGCGGCTCCACGTTCACGCCGTTCGGTACGCCGAGCGAATTTCCCGAGTCCCGCTTTGCGGACTGGCTCGAACACATGTGGAGGGAGGCCCGGACGTATCGTCATGTGGTGCTTTCCGTGCATACGCCTCCGCATGACACGCTGTGCGACATCGTCGGGGACGGAATCCACGTTGGTTCCTCCGCCGTACGTGACTTCATTCTGGACGCGCAGCCTGATGTGTGCCTGTGCGGACACATCCATGAATCCCGCGCCGTGGATCGCCTCGGACGCACCGTGCTGGTCAATCCCGGCGCGTTTGCGACGGGCGGCTATGCCGTCCTGCGGCTTGCGGGGGACGACCTGTCGGTGACGCTTCACATGCTGGACTGACCGGTTCGCCCGGATCGTCGCTTCCCCGCCCGGACCGCTGGCCTGTCCGTGCGCAGGGGCATTTGTCACCGCCGGAAAAATTTTTTGGAAACCCGCGTCTTGCGGCCTTGCCCGCCCTCCGTATTCTCCGGAAAGGCTTTCTCCCGGCGAGGCCCGTATGCATGGGGCTCCTTCGGAGACGCCGAGCGAACGGCGCGTCCGAGCCCGCGATTTTTGCGGCCGCCCGCGCCAGCCGGACGGCACCCCGATACTTTTTTGTTTTTTTGAGGAAACATATGACCGATTCTGAAAAGATCGCAGCCCCGGCGGAACAGCCGGCTGCGTCCGAAAAGCCCATGTCCGCCGCTGCGGATGCCGTTGAAACCCCTTCCGAGCCCGCTCCCGAAAAGAAGCCCCGCCGCCCGCGCCGCAAGAAGCCTGCCGTGGAGCAGGCCACGCTGGAACTTTCCGCTCCGGAGAACGCCGTGCCGGCGCAACCCGTGGAGGAACAGTCCGTGTCGGCCCCGCCCGCGCCCGAGGCTCCCGCACGGAAACGCCCCGCGCCGAAGCAGTCTGCGGCGAAAACAGCCCGGAAACAGTCCGAGCAGCCGAAACAGCCTGTTGAGGCGCCTGTGGAGCCGAAGCAGCCTGAACAGCCCGTGTTGACCGAACATCCCGTTCAGATTCCCGCCGTCGCCGCTTCCGTTCTGCCCGCCGAGGCGGTTGCGTCCACCGTTCCCGCCGTGTCCGAACCCGCCGCCGTCCCTGCCGTCGCCTCGCCGGAGGAATCCGCTGCCGCCGATGCTTCCGAAACCGCCGAAGGCGATGCCGCCGCACCCGCGAAGCGCCGCCGTTCCCGTCGCAGCGGTCGGGGCCGCCGCCGTCCCGCCGAAGGCGATGTCGCCGTTGACGCAGCCGCGCCGGAAGCGGGTGAAACGCCCATTCTTGATGAGCCCGTAGCCGCCGACGCTCCGGCTGAGGCCTTTGCCGAATCCGCGCCCGCCGTCGAAGATGAGCCCGCAGGGGCTGAATCCGGGCAGGAATCCGCCGCCACGGGCGAAGAGGCTCCCCGCAAACCCCGCTCCCGTTCCCGCCGCCGCAAACCCGCGCGTCCCGCCGCCGAACAGTCTGAGGAGACGCTGAAGGACCAGCAGGCCGCCGTGCCCGAGGATGAGGTGTTCGTTTTTGATGATGATGACGACGACGGACCCGCTGCCGCTCCAGCCGAAGCCGAGGGTGAGGAGGCGCGCGCGCCTCGCGTGCCGCGCAAGCCGCGCCGCCGCCGGAACAAGAAGGCCTCCGCTGCCGCCGCGCTGCAGGAAGCCGAGGACGAGTCCGCCGAGGAAGGCGAAGAGGAACAGGACGCCAAGAAGGGCCGCAAGTCCGCCAAGGCCGCCGCGTCCGGCGTGGACCGCAAGATGCTGGTCAGCGTCCTGCCCGGCGATATGGTCGAGGTGGTGCTCACCGAAGACGGCTCCGTGCGCGAGTACTACGTGGAGATGACCCATCAGGCCAAGATCCGGGGCAACATCTACAAAGGCGTCATCAACAACATCGACACCAATTTGCAAGCCGCCTTCGTCAATTACGGGAACGTGAAGAACGGGTTCCTGCAGATCGACGAAGTGCACCCCGAATATTACCTCCAGCCCCACGAACCCACCAAGGGCCGCAAATACCCGCCCATCCAGAAAGTGCTCAAGCCCGGGCAGGAAGTCCTCGTGCAGGTCGTGAAGGAGCCCAACGGCTCCAAAGGCGCGTTCCTGACCACATGGCTGTCGCTCGCCGGGCGCTTCCTCGTGCTGACGCCGGGGCAGGAGCAGATCGGCATTTCCCGCAAGGTGGAGGACGGCGAGGAGCGCAACCGTTTGCGCGAGCTCATCCGGGGCCTTGAGCCCGGCGAAGGGCTTGGGGCCATCGTCCGCACCGTGAGCGCGGGCACGAGCAAGACCACGCTCCAGAAGGACCTCTCTTTCCTCAAGCGCGTCTGGAAGGATATCCGCAAGCGCGCCACCACGGAAAAGGTCCCCTCCCTGATCTATCAGGAACCGGGCCTCGCCAGCCGGAGCGTTCGCGACTATCTGTCCGACGACGTGTCCGAAGTCTGGGTGGACAACGCGGAAACCGCCGAAGCCATCCGGGAGATGGCTTCCCTGCTGTTCCCGCGCAAGGGCGACCTCGTGCACCTCTATGAGAAGCATGACAAGACCCTTTGGGAACACTTCGGCCTTCTCAACCAGATCGAGCAGGTACATTCCCGCGAAGTGCTCATGCCGTCCGGCGGGCGTCTGGTGTTCGACCAGACCGAGGCGCTTATGGCCATCGACATCAACTCCGGCAAGATCGGCGGCAAGACGAATTTTGAGGCTATGGCCTTCCGTACGAATATGGAAGCGGCGACGGCCATCGCCCGCCAGCTTCGCCTGCGCGACATCGGCGGGCAGATCGTCATCGACTTCATTGAAATGCGCGATCCCGAGCATTGCCGTGAGGTTGAAAAAGAACTCCGCAACGCCATGAAGGGCGATCGCGCCCGTCACGACATCGGCAAGATGAGTTCTTTTGGCCTGCTCCAGATCGTACGCCAGCGGACCGGCTCCTCGGCGATCTCCATCAGCATGGAGACCTGTCCCCACTGCAAGGGGACGGGCCAGCGCCGCAATATGGAGTGGCAGTCCGTACAGACGCTTCGCGACCTGCACCGCGCCATGCGCAGCGCTGCGGCGGCGGGGCAGGCCGAGTACGCCCACAGCGTGGACGCTGAGCTCGGGCTGTATCTTCTGAATCACAAGCGCGAACGGCTCTCGCTCATGGAAAAGGAATTCCACATCCGTCTGGATATCCGCATCGAGGGTATTTCTTCCGCGCCGGCAGCTCCAGCACAGCAGCAGGGCCATCAGCACAACGGGCAGAACAATGGCAGGTAACGGCAAGAAAGTGCTCCTGCACGCCTGTTGCGGGCCGTGCAGCATCATGTGCATCCAGTCGTTGCGCGACGAGGGCTATGACGTCACGGGATACTTCGCCAATCCGAACATCCATCCCGTCTCCGAATATTTTCGGCGGCGGGAGGCGATGGAACAGGTGGCGGAACAGATGGATCTGCCCATGTTGTGGCAGGACGATGTGTATGATCTGCCCGGCTGGCTCAAGATGGTGCACGATTTGGGGATCGCGGACAATCAAGGGTATGCCCGCTGCGGCTACTGCTACGAGAGCCGTCTTGCCCTGACCTGTGCCATCGCCTCGGAGAACGGTTTCGACTGCTTTACCACAAGCCTGTTGTATTCCCGGCACCAGCAGCACGACGCCATCCGGGGAATCGGAACCCGCGTCGCGGCGTCCGGTGACTACAGGACCAACGCCGGATTCGGTTCCGAATTCCTGTACCGGGACTTCCGCCCCTTGTGGCAGGCCGGGATCGACCGCTCCAAGGAAATGGGCCTGTACCGCCAGAACTACTGTGCGTGTATTTTCAGCGAATACGAGCGGTTTGAGAAGAAGCTGAGGAAGCTAAGCGCGGAATGAGTGCTATGGTCAAGGTTTCCGTTATAATCCCCGTGTATAATGTAGCTCCGTATCTTGGCGAATGCTTGGACTCGGTTATTCAGCAGTCTCTAAAAGATATAGAAATTGTTTGTGTGGATGATTGTTCTACGGATAATAGCTCGTTTCTTTTAAAAAAATATGCTGAATCAGATATTCGAATCCGATTATTTTACAATGAAAGAAACAGAGATTTATCCTTTACCCGTAATAGGGGATTAAAAGAATCCTGCGGAGAGTATGTTTTCTTTTTAGACTCTGATGATGCTTTATACGATAACGAAGTTTTGAAAGAACTTTATATTATTGCTGAACAAGATGATGCTGAATTGGTTTCGGGAAGGACTGTGAATTGGTTTCCTGACGAATCAGGAAAAGAGTACGTAGTCAATACAGCGGTCTACCCCGACCAGGATATTAGAGGGAAATCTCTCTCAAGATGTGGTCTTTTTTCAAATAATGTTATTGCGTGCAATAAGCTATTACGGCGTTCTTTTCTTGTGGAGCATGCTATATTTTTTGATGAGACATTGCTTAAGTTTGAGGACAATGATTTTTCGTGCCGTGTGGCCGTACATGCGAAGACGATTTCGTATCTTGCCGTCAATACCTACAAGTACCGCCAGAGAAAAGGAAATGACAAATCCAAGATGTATATGAAAGGGCGTGAGGACGCCTTTTGGAAATGCCACGCAGCGAAGAACATGGCTTCAGTCGTGCGCACTGCCGAACCGATGATTCAGAGAATTTATGCGGACAATATCGGAGACATGTTGCGGGGTGCGTATAGGGACTTTCTCAGATATGGCAGAGCTGATGAATGTTCTGAATATATGGTTGCCTTAGATGGTGTTTTCGCGGCCTTGCCGGAAGACGTTTTGGAGAACCTCACTATGGATCTTCAGCTTGTTTCTGCTCCATTGAAGCAGGAAAAATATGCCGATGCATGGACAATGCTCTATATGTATAAGAAAATGAGAGTACTCTATTATGTTCGGTATGTTGTTCCAGTGATGAAGCATCTGGTTAAAGGATTTCTGCGGTAATACTTTTTTAGGATTTCAATAAAAAGAGGCCATCCTAGGATGGCCTCTTTTTATTGATAACATAGGAATGTATTTGGCTCTAATCCGCCAGAATCGTCTCGTTCTTCAGTTCGATCTTGGCATTGGAACGGAGCAGGCTGAGGAAGCCGCGGAACATCTGCTCACGCTTGGCGTTGAGCACGGCGTCGGTGATCTGCGGAGCGGCGGTCTTCCAGTCTTCGTCGCTCGGCGTCACGACTTCGGCCACGCGGGCGATGACCGCGCCGCCGTCGAGCGTGTAGGCCACGGGGAACCATTCGTTCACCTTGGCGGCGAAGGCGGCTTTGGCCAGTTCGGCGTTCATGCCCAGCTCGCCCATGTAGCCCTGACGGCCGACTGGTTCGGTCTTCTTGAGCTTGCCCTGAAGTTCCTTGGGCAGATCGGCGGTAAAGGTCTTGCGTTCGGCATTGGCGGCCTCGAAGGCGAGCGTGCGGGCCTTGTCCTGCTGGAGGCGGGCCTTGATGTCGTCCTTCACGGCGTCAAGCGGCTTCACGGTCTGAGGCTTGGATTCGTTCACCTTGGCGATGACATAGCCGGTCTTGGTCACGAAAGGCGTGTCCAGCACGGTGCCGGGCTTGGCGGCCAGCAGCGCGGGCAGGTTTTCAGGCTTGATGCCCATCTTTTCGGTCAATTCGGTCGTGTTGACGAGGCCGGTTTCCTGCGGGGCCAGCTTGAGCGGTTCCCCGGCTTCCTTCAGCGACTTGCCGCCGATGACCGCGAGCTGAACCTGTTCCAGCGCTTCTTGTACCTTGCCGGAGGCTTCATCCTGCGCCAGACGGGTGCGGATCTGATCCTTCACTTCATCCAACGGCTTCTGCCCGGCGGCCTTCTTTTCTTCAAGCTGGATGAGGTGCCAGCCGAACTGCGTCTTGACGGGCTCGGAAAGCTCGCCGGGGTTGAGGTCGAAAGAAGCCTTGTCGAATTCGGGAACCATCTGGCCGTGCGCGAACCAGCCGAGTTCGCCGCCCTGCGGAGCGCTGCCCGGATCTTCGGAAACTTCCTTGGCGACCTCGCCGAAGTCTTCGCCGGCCTTGATGCGCTTGGCGATTTCTTCGATCTTGGCCTTCGCCTTGGCCTGATCCTCGGCGGACGCCTTGGCGTCGCTCAGGATGAGGATGTGGCGGGCGCGCACCATTTCGGGGGTGGCGAACTGGGCGGCGTTCTTTTCATAGTACTCGGATACGGCGGCGTCGCTGATGTTCTGGGCGGCGGCCAGCGCTTCCGCGCCGATGAGCAGGTATTCCACGTCGGCCTGCGGGGGCACGGTGAAGGATGCCTGATTGGCTTCGTAATAGTCCTTGATCTGCGCGTCGTCGACGGTAACCTTGGAGGTATAGTCTTCCAGCGGGTAGAAAACATACTCCAGAATGCGGCGTTCGCCTTCATAGCGGAAGAGATCGCGCACTTCGGCTTCGGGAACGAAGGCCCCGGCGGTGACGTCCGCGCGGAGCTTGTTCATCAGCATGTTGTTGCGGAGCTCGGCTTCGAAGTTGCCGGGGGTGTTGCGCTGGGCCTTGATCACGCGGACATAGGCGTCGGGATCGAACTTGCCTTCGGCGTTGTGGAAGGCGGGGAAGCTTTCGATGAGCTTGCGCAGCTCCACGGGCGTCACGACGATGCCGACGCGCTTGGCTTCCTGCATGATGAGGTTTTCGAGAATGAGGTTCTGGATGAGCTGCTGCTTGAGCTGCATCGCCTTGAGGCCGGCCGCATCGAGATCGGGATACTGGGCGCGCACCTGCTGCTCAAGCTGTTCGTATTTCCGCTGGAACTCCTGAATGGTGATGGGTTCCCCGTTCACGGTGAGGATGACCGTGGAAGGGCCGCCCGTCAGGCCGCCGACGCCCCAGAAGACGAAGACCAGAATGATGATGCCAAAGGCGATTTTGACGCCCCACGATTGGGCGTTGGCTCGAATGAGATCCAGCATGACAGCTCCAGTTCAAAGGTTACGGGCCCCGGGAAGCCGTACGGCGCCCCGCACGGCTTCCCGGGATCCGGCTTACATTTTTTCTTTTACGGCGTTCAACAGGCCGCCGGACCGGATGATGTCCAGTTCGGCCGCCGAGAGATCATTCCTTACAGGAAGAACGCCCACGCCCGCAATCTCAATGTTCGTCACGCCGCCGGGCGTGATTTCCGTGAGCGGGATGCGGATATCCGCACCTTGAGCGACCTTAGCATAATCTTCCCTGTTCACGAAGACCAGAGGCAGAATGCCGAAATTCACGAGATTGGCGCGGTGGATGCGGGCCATCGACAGGGCGATGACGGCTCTGATGCCGAGATGGCGCGGGGCCAGCGCCGCGTGTTCGCGGCTGGAGCCCTGACCATAGTTTTCGCCAGCCACGATGACGCCGTTGCCTCCCGCTTCGGAGACGGCGCGGGCGCGCTTCACGAAATCGGGGTCCACGCGCACGAACACGTGCTCGGAAATGGCCGGGATATTGGAGCGCAGGGCGAGGATTTCCGCGCCCGCGGGCATGATGTGGTCGGTGGTGATGTTGTCGCCGAGGCGGATCACGACGTTGGCTTCGAGCACGTCTCCGGACGCGTCGAGGCGGGGGAATTTCTCCAGCGCCACGATGTTCGGGCCGCGCAGGACTTCGACGCCGTCACCGTTTTCCGGCGGGAACACGAACAGGTGCCGGATGGACGGCGGATCGGCGGGCAGTTCCGGCTTGGCGGGCGGGGTCCCCCATGTGGCGGGATCGGTGAACTTGCCGTTCAGGGCGGCTTGGGCGGCGGTCAGAGGGCTGACCAGATAGACCTTGGCGTCCTTGGTGCCGCTGCGCCCTTCAAAGTTGCGGTTGAAGGTACGTGCGCTCACGCCGGAGGTGACGGGTGCGCCGCCGGAACCGATGCACGGGCCGCAGGAACATTCGAGCAGGCGCGCGCCGGAGCCGATGAGCGGCTCAAGGAGCCCTTCCTGCGCCAGCATGGTGAGCACCTGCTTGGAGCCGGGGGAAATCATGGCGTCGGTGCCGGGATTGATGCGGTGCCCGTCGAGGATCTGCGCGACCAGCTTGAGGTCCGCGTAGGAGGAGTTCGTACAGGAACCGATGCAGACCTGCTCGACGGGCAGGCCGTCGAGTTCGGCCACGGACACCACGCGGTCGGGCATGTGCGGCTGCGCGGCCAGCGGGACCAGCGCGGAAAGATCGATGGCTTCCTCTTCATCATACGCGGCATCGGCGTCAGGGCCGAGTTCCCGCCAGTCGGCTTCGCGGCCCATGGCCTTGAGGAAGGCGCGGGTCACGCCGTCGGAGGGGAAGAGGGTGCCCGTGGCGCCGAGTTCCGCGCCCATGTTGGCAATGGTGGCGCGTTCCGGCACGGAGAGGGTGGCGACGCCGGGCCCGGCGTATTCGAACACGCGGCCCACGCCGCCCTTGACGGTGCGGCGGCGGAGCAGTTCGAGGATGACGTCCTTGGCGGAGGCCCATCCGGTGAGCGCCCCGGTCAGGAAGACGCGCACGACCTTGGGCATGGGGATATAGTAGGGCTCGCCCGCCATCGCCAGCGCGACGGAAAGCCCGCCCGCGCCCATGGCGAGCGAGCAGATGCCGCCCGCGGTGGGGGTGTGGCTGTCGGAGCCCACGAGGGTCGCGCCGGGCTTGGCGAAGTTTTCGAGGTGGAGCTGGTGGCAGATGCCGGTGCCGGGCCCGGAGTACACGCCGCCGAATTTGGCCGCCACGGTGCGCAGGAAGCGGTGGTCGTCAGGGTTGCGGAAGTTCATCTGGAGCGTGTTGTGGTCCACGTAGCTCAGGGAAATATCGGTCTTGACCCGGGGGATGCCCAAGGCTTCGAACTGGAGCCACGCCATGGTCCCGGTGGCGTCTTGGGTCAGGGTCTGGTCGATGCGCAGACCGATTTCGCTTCCGGGCGTCATGGTGCCGGAAACAAGGTGACTGCCGATGATTTTCTGTGTGAGGTTCATATGCTTCCCTTTTGTCTGGACTGCGTTGAAGCCGAGGGGCGCACCCCAACCGGGCCGGCTGGCGCGAAAGGGGATAATCTACGCGGATAGCTGAACAAAGGCAAGCAGTTGCCTTTTTGCCATTTTGCAACCCCGCGCCGATGATGGCTTTTGGAAGGAGGAACCTGTTTTTTCAGGGCACGGGTGTGTGTCGCCGAGTATGCGTGTTATTTTTTTTAAAAAAAGTACGAACAGTGTCGGAATTGTTGGGTAAATGATTATAACATGCGGAAATAAAATAAAAATTGAATTGACGGAAAATCATTTTTCCGGGTAATACATTTTTGAAAAAGATAACACAATATTGTGCCGTGTTATTCAAAACAAGGAGTTCGCCATGCTTTTCAAAGTGTTGCTTGCTGGGATGTGTTCACTCTGCCTCGTTGGGACCGCCACTCTTGCCTCCGCGCATGAATTCATCGTCAAACCCGACAAAACGCAGGCCGCCAAGGGCGAAAGCGTGGGTGTGCAGGCGCAGGCGGCGCACGTATTCATGATCAGCGAAGAGGCCGAGCCGGTGGAGACCGTGGTGGTCGAACTCATTCAGGGCAACGCCAAGGAGCCCGTGAAGCTTGCCGAAGACGCCAAGGTGAAGGCGCTTGTGGGCAAGGCGGCCCTCCCTGCGGACGGCCCCGCCATGATCGTCGGGCATCGTCTGCCGCAGACCTGGAGCGACACGACTGAAGGCGTGCTGGAGGGCGGCCGCAAGGATCTCGAAGCCAAGGGCAAGAAGGTCCTCAAGGTCGGCAAGTATGAGAAGTTCGCCAAGACCATGCTCAATCCCGCCGCGAATGACGGATTGTACAAGAAGGTTTTGGGGCACGATCTTGAGATCGTGCTGTTGACGAATCCCGCCGACATCAAGGCCGGTGACGACATCAAGGCGGAAGTGCTGCTGAACGGCAAGCCGGTAAAGGCCCCGCTTGGCCTGACCTACGACGGGTACAGCGCCGAGCAGGATGCCTACATGGCCAAGGCTGAAACCGGCGCGGACGGCATGGCGTCGTTCAAGGTGACCAAGCCCGGCCTGTGGATGCTGCGTACCGAAGTTACCGAAAAGCTCACCGACGGCAGCGCCGACAAGCGCAACATGCGCGCTACCTATGTTTTCCCGGTGATGAAGTAGGGAGCAGGGAAAAGGAAGGCTGGGGAGGGGCGAGGGAACCTTTCTGAAGAAGGGGGAGCACCCCCACGGTTCCCTCGCCCCTCCCCAAAACCCTCCTCTCCCCCTCCAAAAATTTCCATAAGGGCCGATGGAGGGTGGGGCGGCATGGAAATGTTTCCGTTGGGAATACGTCTCCCGGCGGGGTGCTAGGAAAGAGCGTTTCTGCTGTGTCGGGGCGCGGCCCGGCGGCATTGTTCGCGGGAAGGATGCGCGGGTGTCCCGGCTGGATGGGGAAAGCCCGATGCGGATTGAGTGTGAGATGAAAGTGGAGTGCCCGGAGGCTCCGTTTCCGGTGTTCCCTTTCCAAGGAGAAGATATGTTGAGACGTGTAGTGTTGGCCGCCCTGTTGGTTCTGGGCTGGTTTTCCGCGGACGCGCAGGCTCACGCGCTGCTGGCGAAGGAGCTGGCGTCCGGAGATGCCCGTGTGGTGGCGTTCTCGTATTCCACGGGCGACGTGGCGGCGTATGCCGAAGCGAAGCTGTACGGCCCGGACAGCGCGGATGTGGAATTTCAGAACGGGCGTACGGACGCTCAGGGAAGATTCGCATTCCTTCCGGACAAGCCCGGCACATGGACCATCGTGGTTGCGGACAACATGGGGCATAAGGTTTCCCATCCCATGACAATCACGCTTTCCGATGAAGGTACGGTGGAACGCGAGGTCGCCCCGTCCGGATTCAGCGAATCGCTGCGGGCCTTGCCGGTCCTTTTCCGGGCGGTGCTTGGTGTGAGCCTGCTTTTGAACCTGTTCCTCGGGCTGGCCCTGTTCCGGCATCGTGCGGGGAGGCGGGCTTAGGGATGCGCTTCTGCATCCGCCGGAGTGGAACCGTCATCTCCAGGCAAGGGATAGGTCTAATAGAGAGGGGGTGGTCCCGGTGGAAAGGGCCTTTCGGTTTTGCCTTGGGGGGCAAGGAAAAGCGGGAAGGGGCGTGTCGCGGAGCCCCTCTTTTTTCTTTTTGCAAGCGGGGCCGAGAGAGCCTTCGTTAGAGGCTTGTTATAAAGATCGTACAAATAATTGAATATTTATTTCGGTGAGAGAAAATGCCCTTGAAAGCTTCACCTCGGATCCTGAAGCTTTTGGTGTTTCCGGCTCTGAGAGGAAGAGGTCGGAAATACCCCAACCTTCACCATGAAGAAAGGAGATTTTCGTCATGAAGAGACTCACCACGCTTCTGCTTGCGGCCGGGCTTATCTGCTCCGCATTCTCCGCCGCCAATGCAGCCGACATCAAGGCTAAGGGCATGTGGGACTTCAGTTTTGAGTATACGAACGATTCGTTCGACAAGCACAACAGCAGCGACCGCTTCGGCGCGGCGCAGCGTCTGCGCACCCAGATCGACGTGATCGCGTCTGAAAGCTTGAAGGGCGTCGTTTATTTTGAAATCGGCGACACGCATTGGGGCCATGCCAAGGACGGCGCTTCCCTCGGCACGGACGGCAGGACCGTTGAAGTGCGCTACTCCTACATCGACTGGGCCATCCCCGAAACCGACGTGCTGGTCCGCATGGGCTTGCAGCCCTTCGTGATGCCTGGCTTCGTGGCCGGTTCCGCCGTGCTCGACGGCGACGGCGCGGGCATCACCATCGGCGGCAACTTCACCGAAAACGTCGGCGCGAACCTCTTCTGGCTGCGCGCTGAAAACGACAACACCAATGGTTATGGCAAGTGGCATGACGATCAGAACAACGCCATGGATTTCGTTGGCCTGACCTTGCCGTTGACCTTTGACGGTGTGAAGATCACGCCTTGGGGCATGTATGGTTTCGTGGGCAGCCGCAGCCTTGGTGGCGACGCCAAGGGTGACATCGATGACATGCGCGCCGGGATGCTCCCCGTGCTCCCCAGCGGCAGCGATCTGACCACGCTTGAAGGCAACCGCAGCGAAGGCAACGCATGGTGGGTCGGCATCACGGGTGAAATGACCACGTTCAGCCCCTTCCGCCTCGCCGGTGACTTCAACTACGGCTCCGTGGATATGGGCACGGTCCGTTCGCTCAGCGGATACGACGGCGCGACCAGCAAGACCATCGACCTGAAGCGCAGCGGCTGGCTGGCTTCCGCCATCGCGGAATACAAGCTTGATTTCGGCGTTCCCGGCCTGCTCCTGTGGTACGGCTCCGGTGACAACTCCAATCCGTATGACGGCTCCGAACGTATGCCCACCGTGGACGCCGGCTGGTCCGGTTCTTCCTTCGGCTTTGACGGCGGTTACGGCATTTCCAGCGATACCATCCTCGGCACCAGCCCCGTGGGCACGTGGGGCGTCGCGCTCCGCATGAAGGACATCTCCTTCATGGAAAACCTGACTCACGCCATTCAGGTCGGCTACTATCGGGGTACCAACAACAAGAACATGCCCGCGAACGCCGGTATGACCACCTTCCATGCCAGCTATCCTGATGCCACCGGCAGCATGGTGGGCTCCACCTACCTGACCACCAAGGACGGCGCGTGGGAAGCCACTTTCGACACCGACTACCAGATCTACAAGGATCTGACCCTCGCCGTGGAACTCGGGTACATCCACCTGAGCCTCAACGACGGCGTTTGGGGCAACGTCCTCGACAACACCAACCGCAACGCCTACAAGGCTTCCGTCAACATGCGGTACGCTTTCTAAGAACAGGCTTTGCTGAACCGGGAGGGGAAACCAAGGATGCGTTTCGCGCCGCGCGGCTGAAGCTCCTCCGCACGGATTGCCTTTTGGCATCCTTCCCTCCCAAACCGCTTCGCCCTTCCGGCCACCCGGCGGGAAGGGCGGAGCCCCGGATTGGCGGCAGTCACGGGCTGCCGATCCGGAGACATTTCCCGAAGGCTTTCGGTGTCCGACAGCAACGAAGCCGACGGCCATCCTTCCTTCTCTCCTATGCGGAAAACCGGGGCAGCCTGTTGCGCGAGGCTGTCCCGGTTTTCTTTTTTTATAATGCCGTCTGCCGGGGGCTTCCCGTCTTAACGCCTAGTTCTGTTCCACCAGCGGGGCGGTATACTGCACTTCGGAGTCCCACGGGAAAAGAATCCACGTATCTTGGCTGACTTCGGTGATGAAGGTGTCCACGAGGGGCTTTCCGGCGGGCTTGGAGTACAGGGTGGCGAAATGGGCCTTGGGGAGCATGTTGCGGATGATGGTGGCGGTGTTGCCGGTGTCCACGAGGTCGTCGACGACGAGCCAGCCGTCGCCGTCGCCTTCGATGGCCTTGAGGACTTCTTCGCCGCCGGTCTGTTCGCGGCCCTGATAGGTACAGATGCACAGGGTGTCGACCAGACGGATGTTGAGCTCACGGGCCACGATGGCGGCCGGGACAAGCCCGCCGCGCGCGACGCCGATAATGCCCTTGAACGGTCCCTGTTCCAGAAGGCGCCATGCCAGCGCTTTAGCGTCGCGGTGGAGTTGATCCCATGTGACGGGGTACAGTTTCTGATAACGGTCGGCCTTGCCCATACTTGGTTTCCTCTCGGGTTTCGTGTGTCTAGTCGACTTTCGCCTGAAGGCGCAGCTTCCCGAACGAGTCTTCGGTCAGCGCGACGATGCAGAAGTTATGCTTGTCGGCAAGGGCCAGCGCTTCGGCCCTGTCGAAAAAGAGCGTTTTGCCCGCGTCCACAGCAAGACAGCGGTAGTGTTGTTCGATGAGGAGGCGCACGGTCTGCAGCCCGATGGACGGCAAGTCCACGCGTTCGTCCTGTTTGGGCTTGAAGCGTTTGATCGCCACGCAACCTTCGCCGCGCAGTTCGCCGCCGCGCCGCAGGGCGGCGTCCGTGCCTTCGAGGCATTCCACGGCCACCACCATGCCCTGTTTGACCACGATGCATTGGCCGATGTCAAACCGGCCGAGCGCTTCGGCGATGGGCCAGCCGTAGTCGATTTCCGCAATCTCCTCGGCTGAGGGGCCGCGCCGGGTCAGGACGCCTTCGGGGCAGAGCAGGGAGGTGGAGAGTTCCGCCGCCTGGATGAGCGTGAAGCCTTCCTTTTCCAGATCCGCCATGATGGCCCGGAGCAGCGCGTCGTCGCCTTTGCCCCTGAGGGAGAAGAGGATGCGCGCCGCCCGGAAGTCCGGGCGCAAGTCCAGCGCGCGCGGCTTGTTGATCGCTCCGGCCATGCACAGCCTGCGGACGCCGTGCTTGCGGAAGTAGTCGATCACCTTGTCGAACTGGCCCAGATAGACGGTCGTGTACGCGTCGGCCAGCGCTTCAAGGCCGGGATCGGTGAAGCCGTGGAAGGCGCAGACCACAACGCCATAACCCGCCGCCTTGGCGTCTTCCGCCACGAGGCGCGGGAATTGTCCGCTTCCTGCAATAATGCCGATGGATTCGCTCATAATCCGTGCCCTGTACCATAAATGCCCGGTGAATAAAAGCGTGCCGGAGCCCCGCCCCGGCACGCTTACACCATCAATGATTGCGCTGGGATCAGCCTATCTGCACCACGCTTCGGGCGTGGACGGGGCAGGCTTCGACGCAGGCGGGCACGGATTTGCCCTCGCGCTTCATCCAGTCCTTGCACAGGTCGCAGCGCACGGCCACGGAGCGCATACTCTTTTGGGCCATCGTTTCCGACGTGGCGGAGGGCAGGCCGATGGATTCCAGCGAGATCGCGCCGTAGGGGCAGGCCATGATACAGAGCTGGCAGCCCGAACAGATCTGGGCGTTCATGGTCACGATGCCGTCGTCCTGCTGGAGCGCCCCGGTGGGGCAGATGCGGGCGCAGGGGGCGTTCTCGCACTGGCGGCAGGAGATGGGCGACTTCACCGAGCCGCTCTTGACGACATGGACGCGGGCGACGAGTTCGTCGCGCTTTTTCAGGGCCTCTTTAAAGGTCAGGCCGTGGTGGGCGGCGATACAGGCGATTTCGCAGCGGCGGCACGCCTTGCACTTTTCCGGGACCGATTCGATCATGTAACGGCTCATGGCATATTCCTTACGAACTTTCGCAGTCAATCTGGGGTGTCAGCAGGCGTCGATGCCGGTGATGAGGAAGTCCCGGCCGCCCTTGCCTTCCAGCCGCAGGCTTCCGCATTCCGGGCAGCGGCAGCGCGGCGAGGTCATGGGAAATCCGTGCCCGCACTCAAGGCAGCGCCCTTCGGCGGGGACGGTCGTGATGTCCAGTTCGGCCCCTTCCGCCGCCGTGCCTTCCGCGTACAGCTCGAAGCACGCTTCCAGCGTTTTGGGCTCCACCGCCGTGAACAGCCCCACCGAAAGCCGCACCCGCGTGATCCTGCTCACGTTGTGGCGTCTGGCCTCGTCTTCGAGGATATGCATCATGCCTGCGACGATGGATGCTTCGTGCACGGGTTTCCTCGCTGGGGAGGGAAGACCGGGGGAGGGAGCTTTTTTCAAAAGTGGGGGACACCCACACGCTCCCTCCCCCGGACCCCCACTTTAAAA
>ERZ1106929.1010-NODE-1010-length-27045-cov-7.312190_pt1 | contig 27045 bp, 26 predicted proteins | sample MGYA00403662_ERZ1106929 | MGnify/ENA primary metagenome ERZ1106929 (study PRJEB35170, sample SAMEA104062442) | human gut metagenome | biome: human gut; feature: human-associated habitat; material: faeces | place: Denmark | collected 2013-02-20 ... | reverse complement strand
TGCAGTCCCGGTATGTCATGGATGACGATCGCAATACGCAGCGTATGCGCCGCCATCTCCGATACTAAATTGATACTCGTGCCCTACTTCTCCATACTCATTTTTATCAAAGAAAAGAGAGGTAACATCTCTGCCTTCATTCCGCAAATCGTCTGCAAGCTCCTTGCCCTGCGATTCAAAGGATCCACTGTTTCCATCGGTGATAAATACCGGCGGGAACTGAGCGGTTGTGTAGTCTTTGATGGTCGTGGTCTTTATCATTTCTCCATCTTGCCAATGCTTCTCTCCAAGCAAAGCCCAACCGATCCGTGAGGCAAAAAAGTCAATGGTCTTGTTGCCAGTGTTCAGCATTTTTGAAACATCATACGGGCCGCAGTACAGCACCGCTCCCGATAGCTGCTCCGCCGTGATTGCGGAGAAAACCCCGATTGCCTGCTCATATCCCGGATTTGTGGCAAGCAATACCGCCTGCGCCGCAATATGAGCTCCTGCACTATCGCCAATTAAAATGATTTTGTTCAAATCCAAATGATATGTACTTTTAACACTTTCCAAGGCAACCAGACATTCTTCCACCTGGCGAACCTGTCCGGGATATTGGATTTCCGGTGCCCATTGGTAGTCCATACCAACAACCGCATACCCCTCGTTCGCCAGCATGACGGCGTAATTTTCAATGCCGTCTTTCGTGCCGGCGACAAACGCTCCCCCGTGTACCCATACAATCGTCGGCAAATCTTCATCTGCATTTTTCGGAAGGTAGATGTCGTATGTATTTCTTTCATCTGCAGAGGGGTAAACGAAGTCTTTATAAATCGTCACATTATTTTTGATTTCTTCATAATTGTCTACATTTTGGATTTCAACCTCATCGCCAAATTGATTTCTAAGCAGCCAGACCACCGGTTGCGGACTGCAAGTGACATACAGTGCCAAACCGCCCAAAAGCGCAATTAAAATGCAGACCATAGCAACCGCTAGTTTCAAAAAAGACTTTAAGCCTTTGCTCATATACTTCCTCCACGTTTATATATTCCACTATCGACACAAGGCTTTTGTTTGATCGTATCTTCCCGCCCACAATGTATATACCTTACTCCTTTCAGAATTTGTTCCAGTTCTATATTAAAAGCCTTGATTCCTTGCTTATTTCACACATTTTGTGCTGCAATCAACACATAATGAAATCGGGAAAGCCATCACTTGCCGGACTAAATGAAACAAGCGGATCCTGGCCGGTACGCCTTCAGGATCACGGTGCACTCCCGCTGGTGGAGTACTTGGATGTTCACAAAGCCCGCCCGGTCCAGCAACTCTACCTGGCGGTCCAGTGTCAGGGGAATGTCGATGTGGACCAGCCGACCGGGTCGCACTCCGTATTTGGCCCGCCGATACTGATAGTGGTTCCAACATAGGTCCTGCTCCTCCTGACAGCAGGCCATGTAGTCGCACTCCATATAGCAGCCGCCAGGCCGCAGGGCTCGGAACATCTTGACATAGAGCTTCTCCTTTTCCTCCGGCAGCAGGTGGTGGAGGGTCTCGAAGGACAGCACCCCGTCATACTCCCGCTCGCCCAGGTCCCAGGCGGTGTAGTCGGCCTGGATGAGCCGGAGGTCCCGGTCCGGATAGGAGGCCCGCAGCTGGCCCAGCATGGTCTCTGACAGGTCGATGCCCGTCACCTGGAGGGCGGGGAACCGGCGGTAGAGAGAGGCCAATTCCAGCCCGGTGCCGCAGCCGATGTCCAGCAGCCGCTCTAATTTCTCGTCAAAGCAATCGGCGATGTGGGCGTACTCCTCCCCCCAGCGGCCCAGGTGTCTGTCCTCATAGATGTCCACTCGGCGGGAGAAGAAGTCTGCCATCTCCTCCGGCGGCTCCTCCCGGGTCTGGGCCAGCCAGCTCCGCAGCCAGGTGAGGTATTCCTCCCGCTCTCGGTCCGTCATGGGCCTGCATTCTAGCATCTCCGTCTCCCCTTTTCTCCAGATATGGCATAGGGCCGCTGAAAAGCGGCCCTTTTGGTGCTTTTATTATAGCACAGCGCGCTGATGTATTCAAGGCTTGTGCTCCGCCGTGTTTGCTGGTATGCTGGTGGTACCTTACAAGGGATGTGATGATTTGTACATTTTTGATCTGGACGGCACCCTCATCGACTCCAACGGTCTGTGGATGGAGGTGGACGTGGAATTTCTCGCCCGGCGTGGTCTGGCGCCCACGGCGGAGTACGAGGCGGTGGTGGCCCGCTCCATTTTCCCGGTGGCGGCGGCCTACACCAAGGAGTACTACCGCTTGTCTGACAGCCCGGCGGACATCATGGCTGAGTGGGAGGCCCTGGCTGCCGTCCACTACCGGGAGACAGTGGCTCTCAAGCCCGGCGCCCGGGCGCTGCTGGAGCAGTACCGGGCCTATCACCAGACCATGGCCCTGTTCACCGCCTGCCGCCCCGCCCTGTGCCGGATGGTGCTGGAGCGGTTTGCGCTGACGCACTATTTCTCCCATGTGGTCTACGCGGAGGAGCTGGGCCTGGAAAAGCACGACCCAGCCTGTTTTGTCCGCCTGGGCCAGCTGCTGGGGGTTCCCCCAGAGCAGTGCGTCCTGCTGGACGACAGCCCCTCCAACTGCGCCACCGCCCGGCGTGCCGGAATGACCACAGTTGGGGTGTTCGACCCCTTCTACGCCAACCGCCAGGATGAACTGAAGTCGGTAAGCACCCAGTACGTCCAGAGCCTGGAGGAATTGCTGGAACGGTAAGCACTACCTTCTTGCCCTGCCCCTCTTTGTGTGATAGAATATCGAAAAACTACTTCAGGAGGTCCCCTATGAGCATCGTGAAGGATATGTCTCTGGCCCCCTCCGGCCAGCGGAAAATCGACTGGGTGCGCTCGTTCATGCCCGCCCTGTCCCAAATCGAGGCGCGTTTCGCCCGGGAAAAGCCCTTTTCCGGCCTGCGGGCGGCGGTTTCCGTCCACCTGGAGGCCAAGACCGCTAACCTGGCCCTGGTGCTCCAGGAGGGGGGAGCCAAGGTGTACCTCACCGGGTGCAACCCCCTCTCCACCCAGGACGACGTGGCCGCCGCCGTGGCCCAGCGGGGCGTGGAAACCTTCGGCCTCCACGGCGTCACCCCGGAGCAATACGAGGACCTTTTATGCGAAACGCTCAAGTGCCACCCCCACATCGTCATCGACGACGGCGGCGACCTGGTGGGGCTGCTCACTGGGCGGTGCAAAGAGTACGCCGACTGCGTCATCGGCGGCTGTGAAGAGACCACTACCGGCATCCTCCGTCTCCGGGCCCGGGAGCAGGCGGGTACCATGCCTTTCCCCATGATGGCGGTGAACGACGCCAAGGCCAAGCACTACTACGACAACAAGTACGGCACCGGACAGTCGGTGTGGGACGGTATCATGCACACCACCAACCTCATCGTGGCGGGCAAAACGGTGGTGGTGGCCGGGTACGGCTGGTGCGGCTCCGGCATCGCCCTGCGGGCCAAGGGGATGGGGGCGGAGGTCATCGTCACGGAGATCGACCCCTTCAAGGCCCTGGACGCCACCATGAACGGCTTCCGGGTAATGAAAATGGAGGATGCAGCCAAAATCGGCGACCTGTTCGTCACCTCCACCGGCTGCCGGGACGTCATCACCGGCGACCACTTCGCCCGGATGAAGGACAACGCCATCCTGTGCAATGCCGGCCACTTCAACGTGGAGGTGGACGTGGCCTGGCTGGAGGGGCACGCGTCTGAAAAATTCCAGCAGCGGGAGAACATCATGGGCTACCGCCTGGCCGACGGGCGGGTGCTCAACGTCATCGCCGACGGGCGGCTGGTCAACCTAGCCGCGGGCAACGGCCACCCGGCGGAGATCATGGATATGTCCTTCGCCGTCCAGGCCCTGGCCGCCGAATGGCTGGTGAAGCATCGAGACAACTTGGAAAAGAAGCTCTACGATATCCCCGCCGAGATTGATGACGCCATCGGCTGGGCCAAGCTGGCTGCTTTGGGCCTGTCCATCGACCGTCTCACCCCAGAGCAGGAGGCGTACCTCCACTCCGCCCTTTGACGCGCGGATAGCTGCAGCCCTATCCCCTAGAAATTTCTCAAGAGGCCATCCCTTAGACGGGATGGCCTCTTTTGATACAATCTTTTTAAGTCTAAGCCGCCAGATCCTGGCTTTCCAACTGCCGGGCGGTATCCGCCGGCGCATTTTTCCGTCCCCGGAAGTGGAGCAGAGCGGTGATAATGCCGGTGACGATGAGCACCAGATAGCAGCTCACCGTCCGGCTGAGGATCATAGCCGGAGCGATCAGCCCCGCGCCGAACACCGCCGCGAACCCCCGGAGGAACACGTTCTCCGCTGCGCCGGCCGCCCCGGGCAGCGGCAGGTAACCCACCGAAATGCTGCACAGCACCTGCAGGGCGAATACCTCCACGAAGGAACTGCCGGTCAGGTGGAACGCCAAATAGATAATATAGGGCACCGCATAGGAGCAGGCCAGCTGACCCATGCTCATCAGCAGCACCTGGGGCAACAGGCCGGGGGTGGCGCGGATCAGCCGCGCCCCCTGGGCGTACTGGTCCAGCTGCTCCTCCAGCTTTTTCTCCAACTTCTCCCGGTCCAGGCTGGGTCTGGCCCGGACAGCCACTCCAATGGCCCACCGGCAGATGCGCCGGGCGGGACCGGGCAGGAACAAGAACAGGATCATGGCCACATTGAGCGCGAAGAAGATGGAAAAGCCCAGCCCCAGTAGGAAGCCCACCTCTCCCCCCAGCATCCGGGGCAGATAGGGGCATAGAACCAGGGACAGCACACCGAAGATCATGATGGCGGTGTGGTATCCGATGGTGACCAGCAGCATGTCAATGGCCCCATGGGCCACCGGCACCCCGTCCCGGTTCATGTAATAGATCTGGGCCGGCTGGCCGCCGGTGGCGGAAGGGGTAATATTGCTGAAGAAAAATCCGGTGCTGGAATAGAGGTAACATCGGCGGTAGGGCTGGGGCGTGCCCAACGCCCGGAGGATCAGGTGGCTGGAACGGGCCTCAAAAGCCACAAAGGCCGCCATTAGCGCCACGCCAATGAGCAGAAAACGCCAATCCGCGCTGACTAAGGCGTGGGCAAGCTGGCCGGGCGTCTGATCCCTGAGGACGTTATAAATCGTCCAGGCCAGCAGGCCGCCCATTACGGCCACCCAAATCAGGTTTCGCTTCTTCTTGATACTCATGCGCAAACCTCCTGTCCGGCCAACTGCCGGATCACCAATCCGATGGCCTGACGGCGCAGGGCCGTGTTCATCTCTCCCATAGCCGCGCTCATCCGCTCCAGCAGGACGTCGTCATGGATACAGGCGCGGATGGCCGCCAGGCAGTCCTCCTCGTCCTTGGGCACCACCCGGCCCAGGCCATGGGCCACCAGGAAGCGGGCATTTTCCCGCTCCTGTTCCAAAAAGGGCTCCCATGCCAGCATAGGCAGCTGGGCGGCGATGGCCTCAAAGGTGGTGATGCCCCCCGGCTTGGACAGCATCAGGTGAGCCCGGCCCATGTACTCGTAAACCCGGTCGGTAAAGGCTACGACCTCTATGTTCTCGTATTTCCCAGCCAGGCGGTCATAGAGCTTCTGGTTCTTCCCCGTCAAAATGGTGGTATGAACGCCGGGCAGGGCATTGAGCGCCTCATAAAAGGAATCCTTCCGCGGCATAAGGCCCAAGCCGCCGCCCATGATGAGCAGCTGGCGGGGACCGTCCATCCGGCGCAGTTCGGAGCTGAACTGCGCCCTCACCGGGATCCCGGTGACCGTCACCCGCTCCGCATCCACCCCTTTGCGCACCAGGGCGGTTTTGACATCCTCTCCCGCCACCAAATAGCGATCTGTGCCAGGGTGAATCCACTCGGAATGGCTGGTGATGTCGGTGACGCAGGTAACCAGAGGCAGGGCGCTGGTCCGCTCGGCCTTATACCGGGCCACCACGCCGGAGCACACTGGATGGGTGGACACCACCACGTCGGGCCGTGTAACGGCCAGCAGGCCGGCCAGACGCCGGGTAAACTGGCTGGCTAGGGGGACCTCCCCCTCTGCGTTGCGCTTCATGCGGTGGAATAGGTTGTAAATACCGCCGCCATAGGTCACCAAAAGGTTAAAGCCCCGGTAAAGGGCCGGAGCCGTCTCCGGCAGGGCATAGGCGAAGAAATCCACCACCTGTGCCTGGTGCCCTTCCCGCTCCAGCTGTTCCTGGATAGAGAGGGCGGCCGACCAGTGGCCCATGCCAAACTTTCCCGTCAATATCAAGATCTCCATGACCGCTCCTCCTCCGCATCATGCTTTTCCTTTGTAAGCTGTATTCAGTATAGCGAAGGGTTCTTTAGAACAAAAGGGGAATTTTTTTAAGGTTACCTTAAGATTGTGTTAAAGAAGCGCATGCTCCGCGTCAAAATTCTGCGTCCCGTCAAATACGTTCAACACCTTGCCAAGCCCGGTTCACCGGGGTATAATGGAGCAGACTATTTTCAGAAATCGGAGGCAATTGGATGCGGCGGATGCTCTTTTTTGATATTGACGGCACACTGGTGAACAGCCGGGACCGAACCATCCCGGACAGCACAGGCCGGGCCATCCGGCTGGCCCGGGCGGCAGGCCACCTGGTTTACGTCAACAGCGGCCGCCCTTGGTGCGGGGTAGACCCCCGTGTGAAGGCTATGGGCTTTCACGGCTTCGTGTGTGGCTGCGGCCTGTACATCCGGGAGGGAGATGAGATTCTCTTCCGCCAGCGGATGGCCAAGGATGTCCAGCAGTGGGCGGTGGATCTGGTCCGGCGTTACCGCCTCCAGGTGATGTACGAGGGGGCGGACCATGTCTACTTCGACCTGACCCGTCCACTGGCTCCCCAGGTAGCGGCGGAAAAAGCTTACTACGACCGCATGGGCCTTGACACAGAGGGGGACCCTGCTGGACCGGAGGCAGACTTTGACAAGTTCGTGGTGTGGACTGGGCCTGGGTTTGACCTGGATGCCTTCCGGCGGGAGGTGGAGCCGGGGTTCGACCTCATTCTTCGGGAGGGCTGCCTCATCGAGCTGGTCAGCCGGGGCTGCTCCAAAGGAAAGGCCATGGAAGCGCTCATGGCGCGCCACGGCATGGACCGGGCGGACTGCGTGGCCATCGGGGACAGCACCAACGACCTGCCCATGCTGGAGACGGCGGGAGTGAGCGTGGCCATGGGCAACGGCGACCCCAGGATCTTTGACCGGGTGAGCTTTGTCACCGCCCCGGTAGAACAGGACGGCATCGCAAAGGCATTGGAACGGCTTGGGCTGATATAACGCACGCGAAGGGTCTGGACGTTTGTCCAGGCCCTTTCCCGTGATCAGAATGGGCTGCCCCCTGGGTGTAAGCCTGCCGCTCCGATGGCATTCGGCTCAGCTTCCCACACCGAAAATCCCGTGGCAAGAATATCATCTGAAAAATGTCGTTTACAACCCTAAGGGGCCGTGATATAATACCTCCCGACCGGGCTCCAACCCGGTCCAACCGGCGGGCAGACAGCCGCGGACAGCTATGGCGTGACGCTGTCCGGTAGGAACGCCCGCCGCTGTGCCCTGCGCCGGCACTCTAAAGATCAAAATTGGAGGTTTTTTTATGCGCAAATTTACCGTCCGCGACCTGACCTTTGCCGCCGCCGTGGCGGCCCTGTACGCCGTGCTGGGCTATTTCGGGGACATCTTCGGTCTGACCTTCGGCGCCGTCCAGTTCCGCTTTGCCGAGGCCCTCACCGTGCTGCCCTTCCTGTTCCCTGCCGCCGCACCGGGTCTTGCCATAGGCTGCCTCATCGTCAACCTGGCCTCCCCGGTGGGACCGCTGGACATCGTGTTCGGCACCCTGGCCACCGCCGTCGCCGCCTGGCTGACCATGAAAATGCCCCGGTGGTATCTGGCCGCCCTTCCCCCCATCCTGGTGAACCTGATCATCCTCCCGCCCATCTGGGCCTGGACCTATGTGGGGGCGGTCAACGGCGCATTCTGGGCAAACTGGGCCTGGAACTGCCTCACCTTTGCCATCGGCGAAGCGGTGGTGTGTTATGTGCTGGGCACCCTGCTGCTCAATGCCCTGCCCCGCATCCCCTACTTCCGTCCCATCCTGCGCGCCCAGGTCAAGGGGTAACAGCCGGTTTGCTCCCACCGCCCGAACGGCCGACGGCCGTTCGGGCGCTTTTGGCTCAGGTTGACACCCCCAGCTATTTCTGGTAGACTTTTCTTGACCTATCCCAACACGAAAAGGAGGTATCCCACATGGCAAAGACCTGCAAGCTTCTCCTGCTGGGCCTCATCCCGCTGGCGGCGGGCTACGCGCTGAACTACATCCTGCTCCTGCCCCTTCCTCTCAACAGCTTTCTCATGGCCATCCTGGAGGCGGTCCTCCTGTTCCTGTGGGGATACCTAGCCTACCGGGTGTCATCTCCGGAGAAGAAGCCCCTGTGGCAGGCGTTCCTGCTGTGCGCCGTGGGGCTGGTGATGCTGGGGCTGGGCCTGTACCAAGTGCCGGGACAGGGAGCGTATTGGCCTAATTTCCTCGGCATTGCCTGCCAGATGTATTTTCTCCCCTTCCTGACGCTGACAGCTACCCTTTTGGCCCCTCTGTTCCAGCTGGTAATGCCTGTCCTTGAGATCTGGCCTCACTATATCGCCATTTGGATCGCGATGTTCCTGGTCAGCTGTATCGGCTGCGTCCTCCGGCGGAGGCGGGGATGACCAGTTCGCTACCGGGCAGAAAACGATATGTGATATTCCAAAAGGCGGCGCTTTTCGAAACGAAAAGCGCCGCCTTTTTCAGCGGTCTGTCATGCCTTGTCCAGGGGCACGTCCCCTAGGTTGGGGCACTGGGCGGTGTCCAGGCCGTCGAAGGTCTTGGGCCGGTAGCCCTCCGCCCGGATGGTGACGCTGGCGGTGGTCTCCGGCAGGTCCTTGAACCAGAAGTCGCCGAAGTCGTCGCTGACCGTCTCGTACACCGTCCCGTCGGCCAGGGTGAGGGTGACGGCGGCGCCGATGACCACCTCTTCCTCCTCCGGGTCGTACACCAGGCCGCCCACGAAGCAGCCGGGGATGTTCCGGTAGTACACCCGGGGGGAGGTGCCGTGCTCCGGGTGGAGGACCACCGCGTCCTTCAGCAGGTCGGCCAGCTCCGCCTCCTCGCCGAACCGGAGGGCGTCGGTGGGGCAGGCCTCCACGCACCGGGGGACCTTGGCGCCGTTGTCCAGCAGGTGGGCGCAGCCGGTGCACTTCTGGGGCAGGGACAGCGCCTCGTTCCAGAAGATGGCCCCGTAGGGGCAGGCGGCGGGCAGGTCGGCCATGCCGGCGGCCTTCTCCGGGTCGATGATCACCAGGCCGTCCTCCCGGCGGTACACCGCGCCGCCGCCGGCGGCGATGCAGGGGGCGTCCTTGCAGTGATGACAGATAGTAGGGATATAGTGTATCTTTACTTTGGGTATCGTCCCCCGGGGGTGGTCGGTGACCTTGCACCAGAACTGGCCCGTGGGGGGCTGGGGGGCGGCGTAGGGCCGCCAGTCGTTCTCACAGTGCTCATCCTTGCAGGCCAGCTGGCAGTTGTAGCAGCCGGAGCACTTGGCCACGTCGATGACGAAGACTTTGGACATGGAACTTCCTCCCTCTGATCTGGGGTGATGCGGGGCTCACGCCCGCTCCGGCCAGGGATGGCCCTCGAACTGCATGGGCGGGCAGGGGGCGAAGGGGCGGACCACATGGGGCTCCACGCTGCCCAGGGGGACGCCGGCCTTGTCCTTCAGGCAGCGCACGCCGTCGGTGGGGTCCTCGTCCTGGGCCGGGTCGGCCAGCCAGCCGGCCAGGCATAGCCCCGCGTCCGGGTGGAGGGGCCGGTGCCACGCCTGGGCGTAGGTGGTGGACCACTCCTTGTATTCCGCGTCGGTGACCTTCTGGCAGTCCACCAGGAAGCCGGACACCGCCATGCCGGTGGAGTTCTTGCTGGTCATGGAGGTGGGGGTGATGCAGTTGATGCAGCCCCCCCGGTCCAGCCAGCCGGGGATGATCGGGTCCAGCCGGGCGCCGTGGTCCACGTACACCACCCCGGGGATGAGCCGCTGGGTGACGTAGGCCGCCCCCAGCACGATCCCCCGCTCGTTGAACACCTTGACGATGTCGTGGTGTTGGATGCCCCGTTGCGCTGCCGTGTCCGGGTGGATCCACACCGGCTCGTACTGATAGCCGTCCCAGCCCCGGATCTTCATGGTTTCCACCTCCCGGGTCCAGAGGATGTCGTCGCACTGGGCGTGCATCCGCCAGCGGCCGTGGTTGGACATACACAGCAGGGGGTATGTCTTGGCCCGGTCAGAGCTGAGCCGCTCGTCGTGGCTCTCGCTCTTCTCGATCCAGTGGGGCACCGGGGGGCGCTCCGGGTCGTCGGGCATGTGCTTCTCGATGTCGGTGGACGAGTACTCCAGCAGCCCCGTGGGGGTGGTGAGGGGGTGGCCCTTGGGGTCGGCGTAGAACTCATACATGCCCGCGGGGATCTCCTGGGCGTCCGGCTTGCAGGGGACCACGAAGATCTTCCGCCGCTGGAACTCCTCCCAGCTCATGTAGTCCTCGCACCCGGAGGCGGCGTAGAAGAACCGCACCCGGTCGGCCTCGGTCAGGCCGTTGCCGGTGTAGGCCCGGACGTACTCGGGCCCCAGCTTCTCCGCCACCTTGACGCACACGTCGAAGTCGGTGAGGGACTCCCCGATGGGGGGGCAGCAGGGGTCGGTGAGGTACACCGACTGGTACACCCCGGATGAGAGGTCGTTGCACAGGTCGCCCATCTCGTGCTTGGTGGACACAGGGAGGATCAGATCGGCAAAATAGCAGTCGTTCTCCAGCCAGGGGTGCTGGGCGATCACCGTCTCGATGGACGGGTCCCGGTAGGCCTCGGTGAACAGGTTGCCGTTGTTCCAGCAGGTGACGTTGCAGGGGGAGTCGGTCCAGATCATGTGCACCCGGCTCAGCCCCGGCCGGGGGTAGACGATCTTGTCGAACTGATACTTGTTGGTGGGCTTGCGGTAGTTGTTCTTGTCCGGCTGCTGGCTGGAGGAGAAGCAGTGCAGCCCGTACCACTCCGCGTGGCCGTCTACGATGGCCTTGTGCACCAGACACCGGGGGATGAACTGCTTAGGGGCGGGCAGCTTGCGGAAGAGCTCCTGAAGCTCCGGCGCCTTTTCCTTCTGGTAGTCGTTCAGGTCGTACCGGCGCATGTCGATGTCGTCGGGCAGGTCCCCGTCCACCGCCCGCAGGCAGTCGCAGATCTGGGGTACCTTGGGGGCGAAGTCCCCCTGATAGGGCACCGGAAAGTCCCGGGCCCACATGTTCCACTCGATCATCTTGGCCTGGTGGACGCCGGGCCGGCCCAGCCCCTGCATCCCCAGCAGCATGACCTCCAGCCGGGCAGGCTCTGTGGCATAGGGACCCCGGATGTAGCAGCCGCCGTTGCCGTGGAGGATGGAGGTGGTCTTTTTCGCCCAGTGCCGGGCCAGGGCCTTGATGGTCCAGGGCTTGACGCCGCACTTCTCGCTGGCCCACTTGGGGGTCTTGGGCACACCGTCCTCCTCTCCCAGCACATAGGCGGCAAACTTGTCAAAGCCGTAGGTGTGGGTGGCGATGTAGTCCTTGTCATAGGTGCCCTCGGTCAGCCAGATGTAGGCGATGGCCAGCTGGAGGGCCGCGTCGGTGTTGGGCAGGATGGGAATCCATTTATCCGCATGGACGGCGGCGGCGTAATTCAGATCCGGGCAGATATATACGCACTCGATGCCCAAGCCGGTGAACCAGTAGCACAGCCGGGAGGGCATATGGGACACCACCCCCAGGGGGGTGGTCTCCGCATCGCACCCCCAGAACAGGAGCATGTCGCTGTGCTGGGCGATGTCGGGGTAGAGGTTGGCGGTGGGGGCCATCTCACCCACCGGCTCGCACCCCCACACGTGCTTGGCCCCCCAGTACCACCCCTCCCAGGAGTCCATGTTGCGCATCTGGAGGGTGTACCCCCCCATGAGGGCCAGCAGCCGGTTGGGACAGCCGTGGCTGGGGGCCACCCGCTTGCCCTCGCCGTGCATGTCGCTCTCGCACAGCACCGCCTCCGGACCGTAGGTTTCCTTCATCCGCTTGAGCTCATCGGCACAGATCTGGGCGGCCTCGTCCCAGGAGATGCGCACATACTTGCTCTTGCCCCGGTTCTGGGGGTTTCTCTCCCCCTTGGGGTCCCAGTCCACCCGCTTGAGGGGGTACTTCACCCGGTTGGGGGAGTACACCCGGCTCTTGTACCCCAGCCCCAGGGGGGTGATGGTCACCCGGTCCGGGGGGGTGAAGGTCTGGCCCCGGGCCTCGATCTTCCAGGGATTGCAGTGGACGTCGGTATACGCCTTGTCGTAGGCATAGGGTCGGATGCGGGTGATACGGTTCTGGTTGGAGTCCACCAGGCAGGGCCCCCCGCTCTCGGGACCCATCAGGCTGTAACTGACCAGGGCCTGGGACTCTGGCTGAAACTTGTTGGACATGCCGCGCCTCCTTGTGCGAACACGGGATGATAGGCCGATTTCTTCTGTCTCTATTGTACCGGAAAACCCCGGCGAAGGGATACAGAAAATCAAGGTTTGGTCACAACCCTTTGCCTGTCACCCGGCGTTGCTTTTGAATTGAAACCGAACAAAACCAAACAAAACAACAATCTCGGTCTGGCCGTCCCTGTTTTCTTTCCATTCCATGCAATTTGTTCCGGGGGAAAACGATTGACTTTGGTACCATTCCAAGGTTTAAAATATAGCTGTAAAATCAGCCGTTTTGGGGCTGTTCCCGGCGGCGGACGGATGAAGGAGGTGCCGGCATTTGGCAGAACAAAACCCTGCGGGCGGGACCGCGCCGGAGCAAGAGGACAAGGTGAGCCTGGCCCCCCTGGCCAAGGATGGGGAAAAGCTGATGGCCTGCCTGGAGGCAGGCCATATGGTGGGCATCCTGTCCAAGAACGAGGTGCTCTACGCCTTTGTCTACCAGGGGATGTACCGCTGCTTCATCCACCCGCTGGGGGCGGAGGAGGGCCGGCAGAAGGCCTTCCCCATGGACGAAGAGCACCGGGCGGTCATCAAAAATCTGGCCAATCTGGCTGACCAGCTCTTTGAGATCCAGTTCGGCCCGGACATGCACCCCATGGGGGTGATGGTGGCCGCCGAACAGGGCATCATCGAGTTTTTGGACCTGATCGGCCAGCTCCCGGCGGAGGATCATGATTTTATGGCCTAGCGGGCCGGGGCAGCCAAAGGGCCCCCGCCCTTGGTTTTCCCGCCGGGATCGTCCCGGCAGACAGTGAGCAAACAACATAAGGAGGTATGGAGATGAATCACACGATCCGCACCCCCCAGGGGATGCAGACCCTCTCCGACGCCGAGATCGCGGCCCGGGCAAAGGAACTGGTGCTGGCCTGTCCCAGCCAGATCACCTGCGCCTTCCGGGTGTGGTACGAGGGCTTCGAGGGGTACGGGATGCCCACGAAGGGTGTCGTCGCCGCCATCGAAACGGGCATCGAGGACAGCGGCAGCTGGAAGGGCGTGGGCCTGCGCCGGTTTGAGAAGTACGGCCTGGTCAATTCCTACGAAAACCAGAATTACCAGAGCGCCGTCAAGGACAAAGACGGCCACCCCATGATCCTGCACCAGTTCCGGGCCGGGGCCAAGTACCAGGGGCCTGACGGCAAGATTTGGTGGATCCCCGTGGTAGAAGTGTTCGATCTGCGGGCCTTCGAGTGGAAGGACGGCAAATACGTGGGCACCATGACGGAGATCGACCCCAATTCCGACTATGCCAAAGCCATGGTCGAGGTACAGTGAGGAGGAGCGGAAATGGCAAAGGAAAAAATCACCCATAGCATCTGTGTGGGCGGGCCGCTGACCATCCACACCGATCTGGCCACCGGCAGGATCCGCCGGGTCCGGCCCATCGTCCTCACCGACGACGACGCCCCCGGATGGGTCATCAAGGCCCACGGCAAGGAGTACACCCCCCAGCGCAAGACCACCCTGTCCCTGCTGGGCTTCACGGAGAAGGACCGCACCTACTCCTATGACCGCATCAAGTACCCCATGATCCGGGAGGACTTTGTGGAGACCCCCGACGGCCAGAACCGCAACACCGAGAACCGGGGTAAGTCCGGCTACCGCCGGGCCTCCTGGGACGAAGCGCTGGGCCTAGTGGCCCGGGAGATTAAGCGTATCCAGGGCACCTACGGCAAGGAGGCGGTCACCGCCATCACCAGCTCCCACCACTCCTGGGGCCTGTGCGGCTACAAAATCTCCCTGTTTAAGCGCTTTTTCTCCATGTTGGGCTACACCCGCATCATGGACAACCCCGACTCCTGGGAGGGCTTCCACTGGGGCACCCCCCATACCTACGGCTATTACTGGCGCCTGGGCGGGCCCGAGCCCTTCGATATGCTCCACGACGCCATGAAAAACACCGAGACCATGATTATGTGGTCCCACGACCCGGACACCACCCGGGGCGGCTACTCCGCCCAGGAGTCCGCCCTGTGGCGCTGGTGGATGAAGGAGGCGGGGGTGCAGTTCATCTACATCGACCCCTTCAATAACTTCTCCTCTGTCAAGCAGGCGGACAAGTGGATCGCCCCCCGGATGGGCACTGATGCGGCCCTGTGTGAAGCCATCGCCTATGTGTGGATCACCGAGGGCACCTATGACAAGGAGTACATCGCCAAGCATGGCCACCGCTTCGACGAGTGGAAGGACCACATCCTGGGCCTGGGCCCCGACGCCACCGCCAAGACGCCCGCCTGGGCCGAGGAGATCACCGGCGTGAAGGCCGCCGACATCAAGGCCATCGCCCGCCGCTGGGCCTCCACCCGCACCATGGCTGGCTCTGGCATGCGGGGCGGCTTCGGCGGCGTGTGCCGCACCACCGGCGGTACCGACTTTGCCCGTCTCATCGTCTCCCTGCTGGCCATGCAGGGCATGGGCAAGCCCGGCCGCAATATGTGGACCGGCACCTGCGGCGGCCCCATGAACTACAACTTCTGGTTCGGCGGCTACTCCGACCCTCTTTCCTCCATCGCCAACGCCCCCGTGGCCGACCACCCGGCGGTCAACGAGGTCCAGCAGACCCTGTACCGCACCAACCTGCCCGACGCGGTGCTGGACGGCCACTACGAGTGGCTGGGGGAGGGCTTCTGCGGCGGCGGCCTGGACTTTGAGTTCACCCGCCACGTCTATCCCATGCCCGGCTGCAGCGAGGTCCATATGTTCTGGCGGTATGGCGGCTCCTTCATGGGCACCATGCTGGACACCAACAAGTGGGTGAAGATGTACAAGTCCCCCAAGCTGGAGTTTGTGGTCAACCAGGACATCCACTTAAACCCCGAGGGCCGCATGGCCGACGTGATCCTCCCCGCCTGCACCAACCTGGAGCGGGTGGACATCGGCGAGTTGGGCAACTCCGGCAACGGCGGCTACTGCTCCCACTCCCAAACCGGCAACTCCTGGCAGGTCATCGTCTACCAGGACAAGGCCATCGAGCCGCTGTGGGACTCCCGCTCCGACTTCTGGATCTTCTCTCAGGTGGCCGCCCGCCTGGGCTGGGGCGAGGCCTTCACCGAGGGCCGGGACGAAGAGGGCTGGGTGAAGCGCTTCTACCAGTTCTCCGACCTGCCCAAGCACATGAGCTGGGAGGACTTCAAGAAGAAGGGCTACTACATCCCGCCGGTGTCCTACAAGGAAGAAAACAAGGACCCCAAGACCGGCCTGATCGAGAAATGGGACGAGTACCCCGGCTTCCGCTGGTTTGCCGAGGAGCGGCCCTGCGACACCCCCAACCACAAGATCTTCCAGGAGGAGTGCAAGCTGGGCACCCTGTCCGGCAAGTTCGAGTTTGTGTCCGAGTCCCTGCTGTACTGGGAGCCGGACGACGAGATCCGCACCCCCATCGCCCAGTACAAGGACTCCTGGGAGGGGCACAAGTCCATGTCCGCAGACAAGTATCCCTACCAGATGATCTCCCCCCATCCCCGGTTCGACTACCACACCCACTATCAGCAGCACGCCACCTGGCTGTGGGAGATCCCCCAGAACCGGAAGATCGTCAACGGCAACCCCTACCTCATCTGCCGCATCAACCCCAAGACCGCCCAGGCCAAGGGCATCCAAGAGGGGGACATCGTGGCGCTGTTCAACGGCCGAGGCACCGTGCTGTGCTGCGCCCACATCACCCGCCGGGTCATGCCCGAGACCATTCACGCCTACACCTCCTCCGGCATCTACAACCCGGTGAAGTACGGCGAGATCTCCGCGGACAAGGGCGGCTGCGTCAACATCCTGACCCCGGGCCGGCTCATGGGCGACTATATCCCCGCCATGGTGCCCAACTCCTGCAACATCGACATCTGCAAGGCCGAGCCTGACCCCAACCCCGGCCAGGGCTTCGAGCACATCCTGGAGGCGGTGGACGCCCAGCAGATGTTCCGCTGCGAAAAAACATCCGCCGAGGCCGACTGGCTCTTTGGCGAAAAGGAGGCCAAGTGAGATGAAATACGGCATTGCCATCGACTCCGCCCGCTGCATGGCCTGCTACGCCTGCTTCATGGCCTGCAAGGACGAGCACTGCGGCTGGGACACCACCGTTTCCAAGGCCCAGCCCCACATGGGCCAGTTCTGGATGAACATCAAAGAGTGGGAGCGGGGGGACAACGAGCGGCGCATCAAGACCGCCACCGTCCCCACTCCCTGTTCCCACTGCGACCACCCCGCCTGCATGGCTGCGGCCAAGGACGGGGCGGTATACAAGCGCGAGGACGGCATCGTCATCATCGATCCCGTCAAGGCCAAGGGCCAGCGCCAGATCGTGGACGCCTGCCCGATGGGCGCGGTGTACTGGAACGAGGAGGAGCAGATCCCCCAGAAATGCACCATGTGCGCCCACCTGCTGGACGATCCGGACTACCCCGGCAAAGAACCGCGGTGTGTGGAGGCCTGTCCCAACCAGGCCCTGATCTTCGGCGACCTGGACGACCCCAACAGCGAGATCTCCAAGCGCATCGCCCAGGGCAAGGTGACCCAGTTGGAGTGCCTGGGAAACCAGGGATCCTCGGTGGTCCACCTGAACATCCCCTCCCGCTTCCTGGCGGGCACGGTGTTCCTGCCCGCCGAAGAGGAAGAGGTGGCCATCGGCGCCCACGTCAAAGCCACCTGCGAGTGCGGTACCGTCTTTGAGATGGACACCAACTGGGCGGGGGACTGGGAGTTCGAGGACCTGCCCAAGAACAAGAAATTCACCATCGAGATCACCATGGACGGCTTCAAGAGCGTGACCTATGAGGCCTTCACCGACGCCGACCACTACGTGGCGGAGACTTACCTAGAGAGAGTGTGACCAGCGGCGGGAGGGGCGCGTCCCCTCCCGCCAAGGACTGTCCTCTCCCGCTTGGGCAAATCGCCTCAATCCTTCTGTCAGCCTGAACGGACTTTTCAAAGGAGACTTTTGTATGAAAAACGTCGTCATCGTGGACGCCTGCCGGACAGCGGTGGGCAGCATGGGAGGCTCCCTGAAGCCTCTGTCCGCCTATGACCTAGCCTGCGCGGTGCTCAAGGGCACCCTGGAGCGGTCGGGCATTGACCCCAAGGAGGTGGACGAGGTGGTGCTGGGCCACTGCCGCCAGACCTCCGACGAACCCAACATCGCCCGGATGGCCGCCCTGAAGGTGGGCATCCCGGAGACCGCCTCCGCCTACACCGTCATGCGCCAGTGCGCCTCCGCCATGACCGCCGTGCAAAACGGCGCCATGAGCATCATGTGCGGACTCAACGATGTGGTCATCGCCGGGGGCACCGAGTCCATGTCCAATGCGGTGTTCTACCTGCGCAATGCCCGCTGGGGCCTGGGCACCGGCAACACCGAGCTGGTGGACGCCCTCACCGAAGGGCAGTTCCGCTCCCAGCCCCAGGAGGTGTATGGCCGGTACAACATGGGCGCTACCGCCGAGAATATCGCCCAGGAGCTGCACATCTCCCGCCAGGCGCAGGACGAGTTCTCCCTCACCTCCCAACGCCGGGCGGTGGCCGCCATCGACGCGGGTAAATTTAAGGACGAAATCGTCCCCGTGGAGGTGCCCCAGGGCCGGAAAAAGCCCCCCATCGTCTTTGATACCGACGAGTTCCCCCGCCGGGACACCAATGAGGAAAAGATGGCCAAGCTCAAGCCCTGCTTTAACATCCGCAAGGACGAGGAAGGCCGGCTGTACGGCTCTGCCGAGCTTACCGGCACCGTCACCGCCGCCAGCTCCTCCGGCCGCAACGACGGCGCCTCCGCCGTGCTGCTCATGAGCGAGGAGAAGGCCAGAGAGCTGGGCATGAAGCCCCTGGCCAAGATCCGGGGCATGGGCACCGCCGGCTGCGACCCCCGGCTGATGGGCCTTGGTCCTGTCTACGCCGTGCCCAAGGCTCTGGAGAACGCGGGACTGACCATGGACGACATCCAGCTGATCGAGCTCAACGAGGCCTTTGCCGCCCAGTCCCTGGGCTGCATCAAGCTGCTGGGCTGGGAGGACAAGATGGACATCATCAACGTCAACGGCGGGGCCATCGCCCTGGGCCATCCCGTAGGCTCCTCCGGCTGCCGGATTATCGTATCCCTGGTCCACGAAATGAAGCGCCGGGGCCTGAAGTACGGCCTTGCCACGCTGTGCATCGCCGGCGGCATGGGCCAGGCCACCGTTCTTGAGATGTGCGACTGACGCTCCGGTTTCCCGAAGAAAATCATTTGAACTTCATTGTTAGGAGTGGTAAACGTGTCTAAATCCAACAAAATCATGATCCAGGTGTGCCTGTGCGGCGCCGGCACCAAGAAGGCCCAGGCCCCCACCGTCCCCTACACCGCCGATGAGCTGGCCGAGCAGATCGTGGCCTGCGCCAAGGCGGGAGCTTCCATCGCCCACATCCACGTCCGGGAGGACAAGGTGGTGGACGGCGAGATGCAGATCGGCTATAAGTCCATGAGCCTGCAGAAGTTCACCGAGGCGGTGGAAAAGACCCGGGAGCTGTGCGCCAAGGAGAACGTGGACATCATCATCAACCTGACCACCTCCGGCGGCGAGTACGAGGACCAGAAGCGGCTGCAGCATCTGGCCGCCCTCCACCCGGAGATGTGCTCCTTCGACCCCAACACCCTGAACTGGTCCAACAGCTACATCTTTGAGAACAGCCCCCGCTTCCTCAATCTGCTCAGCCAGGAGGTGGTGAAAGAGGACGTGAAGCCCGAGTTCGAGGTGTTCGACACCGGCCACATCGACTCCGTCATGTACTACGTCAACAAGTGGAATATCCCCCAGCCCCCCCACATCCAATTTATCATGGGGGTGGGAGGTTCCATGCCCGGCACCACGGAGAACCTGGCCTTCCTGGTGAACAAGCTGCCCGCCGGGGCCACCTGGTCCGTGTCCGGCATTGGCAAGGCCCACATGCCCATGATGCTGGCCGGCCTGTCCCTGGGCTGCGATGGCCTGCGGGTGGGTCTGGAGGACAACATCCTCTACGGCAAGAATGCTGATGGCACCAAAATCATCGCCACCAATGAGATGCTGGTCAAGCGGGCCGTGGAGCTGGCCAAGCTGGCCGGCCGGGAGATCGCCACCGCTCAGGAGGCCCGGGAGATCCTGGGCATCAAGCGCAACTGTCTGAAAGACGGCTGACGCGGCACCCACAGCCTGTTCTATCCTATCTCGGCATCAAAGGATGACCGCTCCGGTCAAGCTGGAGTGGTCATCCTTTTTCTTCTGTCTCTTACTCTAATTCATCCAAACAACACTCAATTACTGATCATCACATTGTTCCAACTAATTCGATTGTCTGCGGCAGTCTGTTCAAGCCGGTCTTTCAATCTTTTCATCCTATAAACTGCGCCGTTCCGCTTTCCCTCAGCGGGTCCGGCCTCCGCCGCAGATCCCGCGAGCTTGCGGAAGAACTGCCATCGTAAAGAAACTTTAAGAATTTACCTCTTTTCTTTTTTCCTTCCGTACACTATAATATAGCTACCTTTGAGAAACCGCCCGGGCGGTTTCTCCGTGCATTTATGCACGGAGATTTTACCCCCATTTGTCTGGGCGCTGCAGGTGGAGGCTGCTATGACACATCAGAAACCAGTGGTGGATTACCGTCAATTCCGCCCCAGCCGGCTCAATACAGATTCGTTTCGACACCTAAAGCTACTACTCTACTGGCCTCTGTTTGGCTTGCTGTTCTGGTTTGCGGAACGTGGCGTAGAGGTGGATGAGTACCATATCATGTACTGCGCCTTGGATGAGTATATTCCCTTCTGTGAGTGGTTTCTCATCCCGTACTTATTCTGGTTCGTCTTTCTGGTTGGGATGCATCTGTACACCCTGCTGTTTGATGTGCATGCGTTCCGCCGGATGATGTATTTCATCATTCTCACCTACTCTGCTGCGCTGGTTATCTTCTTCTTGTTCCCCAACACCCAGCACCTGCGCCCTGCGGAATTTCCCCGGGATAACGCTCTCACCCGGTTCCTCCAGCACTTCTACCAGTTTGACACCAACACCAACGTGTGCCCCTCCCTGCATGTGGTTGGTTCGCTGGCGGTGCTATTTGCCTCCTGGGATGTGAAGCGGTTCACCGCCCCAGGCTGGCGAGCTTTCTTCTTGGTGTGCGCCGCTCTCATCAGCATTTCCACTGTGTTTTTAAAGCAGCACTCCGTACTGGATATCCTGGCTGCCCTGATCTTATGTGCTGCGGCTTACTTCATGGTATATCGCCTGCCCGCCCGCGGCGGCGCGCCCCTCCGTTCCCGCCGGAAAGGGCCGGAGAAAACCCCGGAGATTTAGGCTCTTCCCATTAAATCGCCATCAAAAAGGACCGTTCCGCCAAACGCGGAACGGTCCTTTTCCCCTTTGTGATCACCCTGCCGTTTTACAGCGTCATGCGGAAGCCGCATCTTCCCTCCGGGGCAGCGTAACCCCGGCCTGTTGGAGCAGGCGTGCAGCATTGCTCCAGAGGACCTTTTTCTCCAGCGCATCGCCAAGTCTCATCCGGTGGATGATTTGAGCGGCGGCGGCCTGGTCGTCCCAGGGAGAGTCGGAGCCAAACAGCACCCGATCCGGGTCGTGAGCCAGGATGGCCTGCCTGCACCGGATGTCCGAGTAGTACATAGCGGCCATGCTGCTGTCGATATACACCTCAGAACCAATGACATATTTCATGGCGTCATCCAGCAGCAGGTGGCCCCCCAAATGGGCGGCGATAAAGGTACCCTGGCGGAGCAGAGGCATGGCCTTGGCGATCATCTGGGGGGTACAGCGGGTCACCCCAGGGGAGACGGGGTCCGCCCCGGCGTGAACCAGCACCATCAGCCCCTCCTCATAGGCGGCCTCAATCATATCCTGACAGATCTGGGAGTCAAAGAAGAACTCCTGGTAGTCGTTGTGGATCTTCAGCCCAATGAGTCCCCAGCTTCTGAACTGGCGCAGCTCCTCTCGCCAGCTCTTCATCGCCGGGTGCAGGCACCCAAAGGAGGCAAAGCGGGCCGTGGCGGCGACCTTAGCCGCAAACTCGTTACAGGAGCGGACTTTGGCCGGATTGGTGCATACGGGCATGTTCACGCTGAGGGCCACGCCCTCTCGGGCCATGGCCTGGCCCAGATGGACCAAGTCTCCTTCGGTCCGATAGGGAATCTTACAGTACTCATACATCCCGGCCACCGCTCGGGCTGCCACCTTTTCCGGAAACAGATGGGTGTGGAAGTCAATGATCGCTCTCATAAGTTATCGCTTCGCCAGCCCCTCCACCACAAAGCAGCCCAACGCGCCGCTGAGGATCGTCTTGTAGGAATAGCTGACATTGAGGCTGTCCAGGGTGGACAGGATACTCCGGCGTTTCTGGTTGCACACAGTTACACCCAGCTTGCGGTCCTCCACGGTGCCCTCAGGCTCGGCTACTACCAGAATCAGCTGGGTGGAGCACTGCTCCAGCAGCGCCTTGAGCTTGGCCCGGTCCAGCTCTGCATAAGAGCTGTTGGGCTGCTTTAGGCCGTCATAATCGGCCACCAGCCGCACACTTACCCCACGGGCCTCCAGCTCGTCTGCCAGTTCCCCGCTGTCATCCACCATATCCACGCTGCGGGAGATGCGGCCATTGAGGTTCTCCGCCAGCTGCCAGCATCGGGAGCAGACGGGCTTTTCTACTACATTGCTTTGATTGGTCATATTCGGACCCTCCATACTGAAGTTGTGCTTTCAGTATAGCGGTCTTTTCCCCTCTGAATTGTTGGCCAAACAGCAAACGATTCTCCGCAAGCCGCTAAACCTCACAGACAAAATATGCATTTTTCTCAGTTAAATGTGACAATACCCGGCAAACATTGTTTGCTGGCTAACTATTCGGCTCGTCTGCGCTGAAATTCAGCAGCGCATCCATGTCCCGGATAATAACCCTTCCATATCGGGTGGCAAGCCACCCCCTGGCCTTCATATTGTTGATCGCCTGATTTACTGCCCAGCGGGACAGCCCCAGCACCTGGGCGATGACAGTCTGCGTAAACTCCATCACCACTCCCTCATCCGTGACTTGGCAATGTCCCTCGGCATACCGCCGGATGAAGAATCGGGCCACCCTCTCTTCGGCAGACAGCAAGGAGCTGTCCACTGTCTGCTGGAGCAACAGTCCCACCTCGCAGGCCAGCTCATGGGCAATAAGCCCCCAGATCTCCGGATATTCCGCGCAGCACCGGGTAAAGGAATCCCGGTGGATTACCACCACCAGGCAGTCCACCAGTGCCACGGCGGATGAGCGGTGGGGATTGCCCTCAAAGAAGGTGGCCAGTCCAGAAAAGTGATCTGGCCAGGAGATCAGCACGTTACGCTCCCTCCCCTCCGGAGTGACCACCGACACCAGAGCCATCCCCTCCCGGACAAAATACAGGCAGTCTTCCGTCTCGCCCTGGCGAAAAATCATGGACCCGGCGGGATAGTGCCTGGGCACCCCAAAGTGGTCCAAAAACGCGATCAGCTGTCGATCCATTCCGATCCTCCAATCCCACGCTCATGCTCTGTCGGCAGGGAAACGGTAAAGGTCGTCCCCTCGGCCGCTGTGCTAGTCACAGAAATCTTTCCGCGGTGGCGCTCCACCACTGATGCGGCGATGGCCAGTCCCAGGCCATACCCTCCGGTTTCCCGGGCCCGTGCGGAGTCCTGTCGGTAAAACCGCTCAAACAGGTGGGGCAGCGCCTCAGGCGGGATGGGCTCCCCGGTGTTGTGCACCGTGAGTACCGCCCGGTCACCGCTCCGTTTCAGAGACAGGTCCACAGTTCCCTCCGGCCCGCAGTATTTGCAGGCGTTATCCAGCAGAATGGTGACCAGACGGCGCAACTGCCCCTCGTCCCCTAATAGCCGAACCTCAGGGTCAATATCTCCATTGACCTGGGCCCCCCGCTCGAAGGCCACCGGCTCGAAGGAAAGCATACAGTTCCAGCACACGTCGGATAGGACTACCGGCTGCCGCTTCCGCTCCTTTTCCGCAGCGCTGTCGTTCCGGGCCAGGAACAGCAGATCCTCTACCAGCTCCTTCATTCGCCGGGCTTCATCCTGGATATATTCGACCCACTTGCGCTGGCTGTCAATGGTCTGCTCTGGGTGGGCCAGCAGGATATCCGCATCTGCCAGAAGCACGGTCAACGGCGTTTTCAGCTCGTGGGAGGCATCCGCCACAAACTGCCGCTGCTGCTGCCAGCTCTTTTCGATGGGCCGCAGGGCCCACTGTGATAAAAACAAGCTGATCAAGAAGAATCCTACCAAAGCCGCAGCCAACACCAGCAGGGAGGTGAGCAGTTGCCGGCTCAGGTCTGACCGTTCCCAGCCCATATCAGCAAAGGCGATCCGCAGGCTTCCTCCCGTGACCGCCCGTAAATACCGTAGGTCCAATTCCTCCAAAATGCCCTGGTCTTCCCCGCCAATCAGGGCTGCGGACACCGCTTGGGACAACGTTGCATCCGTGATCTCCACATAGTTGTCCAGTACCATACTCACCGTGCCGTCCCAATTAAAGATGACGCAAAATACCGGCACCATGAGCGGGCTGTCACCCCCTATAATCGCTCCTCCGACCTGCCAGCGGTCCGGGCCGCTCTCTCCCCAGAGCACTGCCCGGCGCAGAGCTTCTTCACTCTGAGCCGTCACCTGTCGCCAAGCCGTGACCATTTGGACCGTCAGCACCACGAGTAGTACCAGCGACACCAGCAGCATGTTGATCAAAATAAATTTCCTGCGCAGTTGTTTCAGCATGGCTTGTCCTCCCAAAGCCGGCCCAATCCGGCTTTTCCCTTATAGCATAGAGGAAAACCGAAAAAAAGAAAAGTTTTTTCTGAAAATTTCAGTGAAATTTCAGATGCCTGCGGTATGATACGTTTGTTCAAGTTTCATGCTCCTCATAGCATACCCGGGGAGGGGACAGCCCACGCTGTTCCCCTCCCCGGGTATGCTGTTGCAGAAAAAATATTTGAAATTTTTAAATTTTCTCTTTACAAACAAAGATTCTTATTGTATACTAACAATAGTGATACTGATTATCGTTTGGAGGTAACCTTATGCCCATCATCAGGCGCAGCCGGAAACGAGACGCCATGCTGACGCTGATGCGTTCCACCACATGCCACCCCTCGGCGGATTGGGTCTATCAGCGTATGCGGGAACAGTACCCGGACGTCAGCCTCGGCACCGTCTACCGCAATCTCAAGCAGTTGGCGGAGGAAGGGCTCATTAAATCAGTAGGTGTGGTGGACGGGCAAGAGCGGTTTGACGCTCGTATCTCTCCGCACTCTCATTTTGTCTGTAACCAATGCGGCGCGGTGCTGGACCTTCCCAACTGCGTATCGGAGGAAACCATCGTCCCCTTTGGTCAGGAATATGGGTTTGTGGTGCAATCCTATGAGGTGCATATCTATGGCACCTGTAGGGAGTGTTCACATTCTCAAGCTGTCTAAACAAATTTTTTGTGGAAGGAAGATTTGATTATGAAAAAATGGGTTTGTCCTGTCTGCGGCTATGTCTATGAAGGCGAGAATCCCCCCGCCGAGTGTCCTGTGTGCCATGTGCCCGGCTCCAAGTTCATCGAGCAGTCCGGCGACATGAAGCTGGCCGCCGAGCATGAGTACGGCGTCTACGCCAAGACCGTGAAGAACAACTCTGATATCAGCGCCGAGGACAAGGCATATATCCTGGAGCAGCTCAAGGCCAACTTCACCGGCGAATGCTCTGAGGTGGGCATGTACCTGTGCATGGCCCGGATCGCCCACCGCGAGGGCTATCCCGAGATCGGCCTGTACTGGGAGAAGGCTGCCTATGAGGAGGCCGAGCACGCAGCTAAGTTTGCCGAGCTGCTGGGCGAAGAGTTGGAGCCCAACATGAAGAACAGCACGAAGGAGAACCTGGCCTGGCGTGTGGACTGCGAATTCGGCGCTACTCAGGGCAAGGTGGACTTGGCCATCTGCGCCAAGAAGAACGGCCTGGACGCCATCCACGACACCGTCCACGAGATGGCCCGCGACGAGGCCCGCCACGGCAAGGCTCTGAAGGGTCTGCTGGACCGTTACTTCGGCTAATACGTTCAAAAATCAGGACCTTTTGAGTGGGAGCAGAGTACTCTGCTCCCACTTCTTTTATTTTACATTTCCACGTTATTATGCTTGATGCAGCACTACAATCTGCCATCTAGTTCACCGGCAAGCATGACGGTCCGGCACTTGGTCCTGCTATCCCCGCCCGCAGTGACCAGATGCCGCTCTGATCCTCCAGGACCTGACGCTTTGGATCAAGCGGTTCAGCGCATAGAAAAACAACAGGTGTTGTCAGCCAGAATGTGCTCACCATCCACCTGCGCAAATGCCGTACAGCAAGCCTGCCCATCTACATCGTATGCGCTAAGGTGCCGCCCAGAGCAGATATTACACTTACAGAACAGGAGGGAAATCTCAAGTCTGCTTTAACGTTATGCGGGACTGGGACGAAGCGTATAAGGCTGCCGATGCAATCATTATATAAAAAATGCCCCGAAGGCGCATCTCACCTCCGGGGCGCTTTTGATTTCCTGCAGGGGGATTTCTCTTTACTCCCCGGTCCTTCCCAGAGATCCCACGATGGCATCCTTGAGCTGGTCCAGCTGGGCCAGGCTGTCCCCGTTCAGGGCGGAGCGGATGGTGACCACCGGCTCCAGCACGGTCATCTCCTTCATCTCTCCCAGCAGGGCGGTCATGTGCTTGGCGGCCATGGGACCCCAGGAGCCGTTCTCCACCAGGCCTACCGTCCGCTTTTGCAGGTTCAGGGCTTTCATATCGTGGAGAAAATTCAGCATAGCCGGGTATATTCCACTGTTATAGGTAGGGGAGGCCAGCACCAGATGGCTATACCGGAACACCTCGGCCACTAGGTCGGATACATGGGTACTGGATACATCGTGGACAACCAGCTCTGTCACCCCTGCGTCCGCCAAGGCGCACGCCAGCCGCTGGGCGGCGCACTCCGTATTGCCGTACATGGAGCCGTAGAGGATGGCCACTCCCTGGCACTCCGGGGTATAGGCGCTCCACTGGCCGTACTTGTCCAACAACCAGGGGGTGTCTCTGCGCCAGATGGGCCCGTGGAGGGGGCAGATCATCTGGATATCCCGGCCGGCCAGCTTCTTTACTGCTGCCTGGACCTGAGGGCCGTACTTGCCCACGATGTTGCCATAATACCGCCGGGCGTCATCCAGTTCATGGCTAATTAAAGGGAACAAAAAGAAAGGGAATGCACAATCCAGACGGTATCAGCGGCAGGCTACAAGAATAAATTGTGATTTCACAAGATTGGTGCTATAATAAGAGAAAAGTTCCTGCCGGGGCAGCCGCCCCGGTGGTATGGATAGAAAGGCAGGAAAACAATATGCACATCAGCTATAAACCACTCTGGCACACACTGTTAGAGCGTGATATGAGAAAAGAAGATTTAAGGCTTGCCGCCGGTATGA
>ERZ1106929.1002-NODE-1002-length-27273-cov-32.062900_pt1 | contig 27273 bp, 21 predicted proteins | sample MGYA00403662_ERZ1106929 | MGnify/ENA primary metagenome ERZ1106929 (study PRJEB35170, sample SAMEA104062442) | human gut metagenome | biome: human gut; feature: human-associated habitat; material: faeces | place: Denmark | collected 2013-02-20 ... | reverse complement strand
AGATAGGTGGCGTAGGACAGTAAATCAATGGCGGCTTCAAATAAATGCACGGTATTGGTCGTCTCTCTTGCCAGAAGCCGAAACGAATACCGCTTGTCGCTGCCCGATGCGTCAAGCCGAAAGCTCCCCATAGTGCCACGGCAGGCGGCGTATCTGGGCGTACCGTCCTTGTCCTTGCCGACAAAAACGGCGTTGTGGTAGTCGGCACTTTCATAAATCGTGCCGTCCGCAACGCACTCCCGTATGAGCGAATAGTCGATGCCACGCCCGAAAAGGTACTCGGTCACTCTGTCGCAGTCCTTATTCTTGGGCGGCAGAAGCAGCACCTTCGGCTCGTCTTTCTTGGGGGCAGGGGGCGGCGGTTTCCAGTCTGCCAACGCCTGCCCCGTGAGGATTTCCACGGCTTCCACAAAGCCGTATTCCCTGACTTTCATCAGGTAATCGAGGGCAGAGTAGCCGCCGAAGCCCCTCGACCACCAATACCATTTGCCGTTGGAAATCTTCAAACTGTCGTGTTCTGCGGTGCAGTACACATTGGTCGTGCCTTTGACCTTGACGAGATTGCTCGGCTCATAGGCTCTCAGATAGGAAAGCAAATCTATCTGCCTTGCCCGTTCCAACACATCGGGGTCAATCTGCACATAGGGTCTGTTACTTCTCATTCAATAAAATCACCTCCAGAAATAGAAAAAGCCGAGGGATTTTCGTGAGTGAAAATCTCTCGGCTATGTAAAAACGGCGTCAGCTTCACGCCAACGCCGCCTTTTTCTCGGTCAGTCCGTTATAAAATTCCTGCCTTTTTCAGATACCCCACGCTGTCATAGCAGCCACGGAAGTAGATAGATTGCAGTTCCGTATCCATGAGCTGATTTCTCAGCTCCAATACCTTGATAAGAGCCGCACATTCTTCTTTGGTAAGCTCCGCCGCCTGTTCGCTGTCGAACACGCCTAAGACCTTCGGGTATTTCTCATACAGGCTCTCAATCTCGTCCTGCACGGCACGGTATTCCTCGTTTTCTCTGGGCAGCTTTGCGATGACAGAGCTTAAATATTCGTTGAAGATGCTGCCGTGGGCATCTACAAAGGTTTCAAATCTGAACGCATCAGACATTTTTCTCACCTCCGACATTCTCTAAATCTACACCTATTATACTGCCCAGATTTCAGCAATACAAATGTGCAAAGCGGATTATCGCTCCCGATTTGCACATTTTTTCTCTGTCGGCTCATCGTCCTGCTCTGGCTCGGTATCCATTACGGAGCTGTCCTTTTCGTTCAGGTTCAGCTCGATGTTCAGGGCGTTGAGCCTGTCGGTCTTTTCTTTCAGTTCATCTTCAAAGGCAAAGGGCTTGGCAAGCTCCGTTTTTGCGTTGGCAAGCTGCTCGTTGGTTTCCGCCTGTCTGGTCTTGGCGGCTTCCAGTCTGGCGGGGAGCTTGGCAAGCTCGTTCTCAATTCGGGTCAGGTTTCCGAAAGCGTCAGAGCCTAAATCCACCTTGTATTTTCCCGTCCCGCAGAGGTTTAAGCAGTAGTGGGCGTTCACGGGGTCGTAGAAAACCTCCATTTTGAAACCTCGGTAGCTGCCGATTTCGGTGGGCGCAGACAGGGGATTTTCCTTGCAGAGAGCAAGGAGCATTTCGCCTGCGTCCGCTTTTTCCGTATAGGTCACGCCCTTTAAGGTCATCGGGCAGAACTTATCCTCGCCCTGTGGCTTGTGCTGTTCGGCAAGTGCCGCATCCTTTTCATAGGCGGCAATGCGCTCGCCGTACTCCCTGATTGCCTGCGGGTAATGGGTCAATATCCTGTCCTCAAGGGCGTAATGCTCGGACAGATAGCTCTGCTTTAAGACTTTCAGCTTCGCCACCTGCATATCCAAATCCATTTTCTCCTTGAAACGCTCATCGCCTGTGGCAAGCATCTTGACCTCCGCAAAGGATAAAGCCACCTCGTCCACATCTTCGGCGGAACGCACGGGGCTTTTGCTCGTCATTATCTGGGAGATAAATTTCTGTTTGCTCTCCACAAGCTGATAGAGGTATGCGTCAAAGGTCTGCTCGGTCACATAGCGGTAAACCTCCACCTCTGGGAATAGGTTGCCCTGCCGTTCAATGCGACCCTGCCGCTGTTCCAAATCGGAAGGTCGCCACGGGCAGTCGAGATTGTGAATGGCAACGAGCCTGTCCTGCACATTCGTACCTGCGCCCATCTTCGGGGTAGAGCCTAACAGCACCCGCACTTCGCCGCTTCGTACCTTTGCAAACAGCTCCTTTTTCTGGGCGTCGGTAGCGGCTTCGTGGATAAAGCGCACCTGTTCGGCGGGAACGCCACGCCCTATGAGCTTCGTCCGAATATCGTCATAGACATTGAAAGTGCCATCGTTTTTCGGGGTGGAAAGGTCGCAGAAAATAAGCTGCGCCGCCTTTGTGTCGGCGTGTTCCTCCCAGATGCGGTACACATTGTCGATGCAGGCGTTTACCTTGCTGTCGGGGTCGTCTGGCAGCATCGGGTCAATCATTCTCTGGTCAAGTGCCAGTTTCCGCCCGTCATTGGTGATTTTGAGCATATTGTCGATTTGCGGCTCGACAAGCCTTGCCCGTACTTTCTCGGCTCGTTTGGCAAGCCCCGCCACCATTTCACGCTGGATTTCGCTCGGCTTGGTCTTGATATTGTGGTAATTGACCTTTGGCACGGGGAGCTTTAACATATCGGCGGTCTGAATGTCCGCCACCTCTCGGAACATCTGCATCAGCTCTGGCAGGTTGTGGAACTTGGCAAACCGTGTCTTGGCTCGGTAATTCGTGCCTTCGGGAACGAGTTTGTCAAGATGATTTTTGTAAGTTTTCTAAATTCAAATATTTATCTGCTGAAAAAACGCCTAACATCTCGTGTCGGCATATTTCTTGAAACACCGTATTCAAAGGCTTCTTCGCACTTTCCGATTGCTTCACATTGACAATAAAAGTTGTTTTGCCTATTCGCGTTGTATAAGATAAAGTGTTTTCTTTCATATAGTCCGTTTCTCCTTTTCATAAATTGACTGTGGGGCATTCCGTTTGGAACACCCCACAAATACAGCCTGTTTCATCGGAACATATCAAGAAGTCATTAAGTCGTGAGTATAATGGAAATGGTTATCTTTCCATACCACGCTTGTTTCTTCGTGCCTTAATACGCTCTTGTCTTTCTTTTTCCCTCGCTTCTTTTTCGGCTCGTTCCTGTGCTTCCTTAAAAGAAAAAAGTTGCTTCACTTTTTCGGTAAAAAGTTTAGCAACTTCGGGGAAATGCTCCAACGCTTCAAGAAAAGGTCTGCACTTTTCTTTCAGTTCGTTGTATTTGGTTTTCATTCTCTCCAATGCGTTTGCACTGTCAAAATATTTCTGTCGGTAATAATTTGCACTCTGCTCCAACTTATTGATTTCCGCACGACTGGTAATTCCCTCTTTTGCAAGGGCAGTCAGTTGTGAGTAGTCCTCTTTGGATATTGCCATCTTGCCCGTAAAGGTTTTCTGTCCCATACCGTCAATCTCGTTTAAGGTCTTTGAGATATGACGGGCAGGCTCATATTTAACCTGTTCCTTTTGAATACGCTTCTGCAACTTCTCCAATCGTTCTTTGTCCTGTTGGATTTGATATTGCAGGGAAGTTAAATGCTCTGCTGTACTTCCGTATTCGCCACGCTGAAAGCCTTTGAACCCTCGTTCCGTCATATAATTAAACAGTTCATCTTGCAGTATGCTGTACGAAGCTCGAAACATCGGCTTGCCGTTCTTCTTTAACAATGGATTTCCTTTTTCATCGGTCATTGGAATATCCGATTTCCATTTCTTTGAATGGCTTATCTGATTAACCACTTCCTTGACCGTTCCTCGCAGTTCGGGGTTTTTACAACGCTTACTCCATAAGATTTCTTTCTCCACAACAGGCAGAACCATTGCGTGAAGATGATAATGGTAAACCTCTTTTCCCAGTTCCTCGGTTGCGGCTACATTGATTTCATCAGCGTGCATTACTGCCGATATAACATTATCAGCACCGAATTTTTCTTCGATGAAATGATAGGCTTCTTCATAAAACTGCTTTGCATATTCATAACCACCGTTACGCTCGAAGTACATCGTATTCACATCAATCACAATCTCATTGAAAAGGGTAGCGTCTTTCCTCAGTCCACGAAGCGATACTAACCCGTCTGTTTCCATCTGCTTTAACTGCTCCATATAGGTTGGGACAGTCGGTTTTTTGAAATGCACATTAAGGGCTATGCGTTCCGTAATCACATTCATATTTTCATAGGTTTCATTCTTGCGTTCATTGTGCCTTTCCGCCTTGCTCACATCAAAAGCGGTGTACTGTTTTACCCTTGCACAACTCATATCCGCCTTATTGGTTTTTGCCATTTTTCTCTCCTTTCCAGACAGGGCGAAGCCATTACACAACATTCTCTGAATGTGTGTAACCCACTATGACACTTTCAGACTTCGTCTGCAAAGATGTCGTGGGCAAGGGTGTTCCCCCTTGACCTCCTTTTGATACCTCCATCATAAAAACAGACTGTCCCGCCATCAGACAGCCTGCTTTTATTCTCTCGGTATATCGCCCATCGGCAAAGACCAGTACCACAGAAAGCCTTGTTTTCGGGAGATAACTCCTGCTTTCTTCTTTGCCTTTTTGATGGTCGATTTTTTGAACCCAGCGGCTTCAAGTCTTTCTTCGCAATCCGAAGAAAGCATTTCTCCGTCTTTCAGCATTTCCAAAAGAAATTCTTTCGCCTTGATTTCCTTTTCGTTCGGTCTGCCCATTTTGGGTGCGAGGGATTGGAACGCTTCTTCTGCTGTCATTTCCATTTCAGAGATAAAGTCCACTCCCTTTTCTGCCACCTCAAAAAGAATTGCCGAGCCTGTCGGGGCAAGGTTAGATTTCACTTGCACCATATATCGTTCCGCTGGTGCTTCTTTGTTCGGTGTGCGTGTGATTGCAAGAATACTTCTTGCAGCACCCGCAATATCAATCGAACCGTTGGTGCGATAAAGAGGATTTATATCTCTCATCTTGTTCATATGGGCGATAATCACGATGGCACAGCCAGTATTTTTTGCAACTGCAATCAAGTGATTAAACTCTGCCCTTGTTTCGTTGGCATTGTTCATTGAACAGTTCTCTCCGATATAGGAACTCATCGGGTCAAGAATTAAAAGTTTTGCGTGATACTTTTCGATTGCTTCAGCAATACGGTTATCTCCAAAGGATAAAGACTTTTCATCTTCCTTGATGAAGATAAGGTTTTCTCCGTTCCCACCGGCAGAGTTAAATCGGGGTACTACCGTATCGTCTGCATCATCTTCCGTTGTCTGATAGATGATAGTCATAGGCTCATTTTCTTCCGTTTCAGTAAAAGGCAGAGGTTCGCCCTTAGAGAGCAGTGCGGCGATTGACAGCATTAACTTGCTTTTTCCATCGCCCGGATCGCCCTGCAACAGCGTAACCTTGCCGTACGGAATATACGGATACCACAGCCATTTCACTTCCTTCGGCTCAATCTCACTTGCCTTAATAACTTCGAGAGGGACATTTACATTCATTTCATTTTCCATTTGCTTCATTTTTCTTCGTTCTCCTTTTCGATAAATACTTAGGGCAAAGCACCACGATACAACGGAAACTCTGCTTGCAGTCATTACTGCATTTTCTGCAAAGTTCGTTGTAGGTAATGCGATTTCTTTCGTTCAGAAACAATGCCCAATCTTGTTTCCGTTTCTTACTCATTCTCGGCATATCAATCCTCCTTTCCGTCTGAAAATAAAAAAACCACAGGAAAGATACTCAGAGCCTTGTTTCTGTCATTTTTCGGGGCGAAAATCGGGCAAAATTGCCTTTCTAAGCCTTTCAAAAAAATCACGCAAGGTATTTGTACTAACCTGTGGTTATGTATGAAATTGTAGGGTTTGGGGCAACAAAAAACACCGTATTTCTACGATGTTTTCTGTCATTCAAGTAGCAAAAAACGTGACCACTAAAATTATAATCATAAGAACAGGCAAAAAGCGAAGATACCGTTCTAATAGAGCTTTTTAGACTTGTTTTTTGGGGCTTTATATTACTTTCCCTATTTTTTAAGGGTATAGGGTGTTACATCAAGTTCTTAGTATATGAAATTTGCAGATTATTCTTGGATTTGGCTCAAATCAAATGCACCGTTCTCAATCAACTTCAAAATTGTGTCTGCCAAGTTGTTTTTTACAGTTTCACTTTCATTTTCAACGCCAGAATACTCTACATAAATAGTGTTCTCTCCCATATCAAAGGTTGCATAATATATTACGGTTTTGACACCTTGACTATTTGACTTTGTTACGAAATATCCTGCGTTGATATCAACGCCGTCTACACTTGAAGTGATTGTATTTCCATCAATGATAGTATCTAATAGATTTACACCCTGTTTAGAAACTACCATTCTTGTATCATCAATTTTTCCCTCAAAACCCAGAATATTATGATTGTCAGCATCAAAATAAGCATCTGCGGTAACAGGCAAGTCTGCAAAAAGCATTTCAATTTCAGCATCGCTCAAAGGTCTTGTTGTTACATTTAAGTTAATTGAAGATTGTGATAAGTCATTTTTAACAAAAGTAATTGTTTCTCCATCATTCAGCGTGGCAATATCGTTTTTTGTACCAAACAGATTGCTTTGAAAAACTCCCACTCCAATCACAGCAACGAGTACGAAGCAAGCTGCAACAGACACCCATTTTTGCCGATTAGTTATTTTACTTGTTTTTTTCATAGGTTCAGCCTCCTTAATATACTGATTATCGACATTTCCCAATGCCCTTAAAAGTTTCTTTTCTTTCATACAGAGATACCTTCTTTCTCTAACAATTTTTTGAGTTCGTTCCTTGAACGAAATAATGACATCTTGATTTTGCTCTCGCTCATACCATATTCCGTTGCAATTTCTTTAATGGGCGATAAATACCAATATCTTCTCATAAAGATTTTTCGCTGTTCTAATGACAGGGAAGAAAGAAAGCGGTTGAGAATATCCGTTAGAGCGATTTCTTCAACAATGTTTTCTGTACTATCCAACGATGGTATGCACTCTTGTATTTCATCAAAAACCAATGGCATTTGCCCACCATTACGTTTCTTTGCATTAAGCAGTTCGTACCTGTCCAAAGATAGGTTGCGAGTAATCTTCCCTAAAAAAGTTTTTAGGACAGATGGACGGTTAGGCGGTATGCTGTTCCAAGCTCTTAAATAAGTATCATTTACACATTCCTCGCTATCTTCGTCATTGTGAAGAATATTAAAGGCTATGTATCTGCAATACTTTCCGTATTTTTTTGAAGTTTCGGATATAGCAGCTTCGGAGCGCTCCCAATATAAATCTAATATCTGCTTATCATCCATAGGCTTCTCCTCCTTTCCCTTGTATTAAGGCCTTTCACCCTAATAAACGGGAAAAATGTGTCAAGCGTCACTTAAATTCAAAAAATATTTATTCAAAGATTAGCTTTCATTTTTTGAAAGAATATAATAAAACAGCAAAAGGCTTACACCTACAAGTCTCTTAATATTCAATGCGGAAAATTACAATTCATCACTCTCATTTTAACACATCATACCATCTTTATGAACTTTCAATTTAACCACTTCCATTACACTCACGACTTAATGACTTCTTGAATACTTCCCGAAAAAGAAAACTGCCATCAGTAAAGACAGCAGTTCCTTTTCGGCTGGTATGCTATTAGGAATACACAATATCGTTCAATACAATCTCATCTGCACAGGCTCGGATATTATTCATCAATCCGACCCATCTCATCATATCCTCCGCTTTCAGTTGTTCCGTCACACCTTGTTTTCTTGCCATTTCCTTTATCAGATACTCCGCCATATTACACGCCGAAGTATCAATTTCAGCAAGGTGTTCATATAACTTTCCGCTTGTAAGCAGATTGCAATATAAGACTTTCCTATGCTCCCTCAAATATCTTTCCCTCATTCTTCCGTATTTTGTGAGCGTAGGCGGTTCTTCGTTTTCTATCGTCAAGCAGGGATAGTAATAATCTCCGATGAGTTCGTACTGGATACCAGTTCTTTCGTCTGTAATAAATCTTTGCATTCTGATTTCTCCTTCTGCTTCTTGTGATAAAATTCCAAAGACTTCTCGTTATGGTTTATCTTTTGACATTCTTCGGAACAGAATTTCTGCTGACTGTGTGTAGGCCAGTAGGTACTGCCACACACAGCACAGACACGCTGACGATAATAATGATTTCCTTTTTCAGCTTCTCTGTCGGCTTTTGTCTTGTCCTGCCTTGCCTGATAGCAACAATCTTTTGAACAGAATATCTGTCGGTTACTTGTAGGCACAAACTCTTTTTGACAGTGAGGACATATCTTTGTCTTGACGATTTCTCCACCGTTTTCAGCGAGTTTTTTCGCCTTTCGCTTCTCTCGGTAGGCTTTTTCACGCTCACGCTGTTTTGCCAAGCGTTCCATCTCAATCTGTTCTTCCTGTGCCTTTATTTCAGCAAGTTCTTCTTCTGTATAGGCAATATCGACCTGCCCGACATAGTTGAAGTAAATATCAACCTTTTGTGTCCTTGCTTTTCCCACACCCTCTGCTTCATAAACCACAATCTTGTCAATGAGTTCAGCAAACATCAAATCGGAAATTTCTGTCGGCTCTTTGCACTTGCGAATTAAAGAAATGAAATGCTTAATATCAACAGCATTTACTTTTTCTTCGGTAAGTTCCTTTTCCATTTCCTCAATCTTCGTTTCCAGCTCAGCCTGTTCGTCATCGTACTGCTTCATCAGTTGCTTATACTGTCTTTCGGGCAGTAATCCCGAAACAAGATTTTCATACAAGCCACGAATAAGTTTAGACAATTCATCGTATCGCTTCTGAAAACGGTGCAATTCCGATTTATTGTGCTTTGGCTTTTCTGTCTGCTTTTCATTCCAAAGTGCTTGAAGTTCCTTTGCAAAGGCTTCTTCGTCATTCAGAACAAATCTTGATAATCGTTTGACAGCCGATAATATCAAGGCTTCAACATTATCAGCACTAATTGAATGGGCAGAGCAGGAGTTTACTTTGCTTGCATATCCGCCGCAACGGTAAGAATACTGCACCGAACGGTCTTTTTTACTGTAATGCGTTTGCAGGGTCATTCTTCTGCCACAATCCGCACAGTACAGATAACCGCTTAAACGGTTGCTATGCGTTCCTCTTGCCGCTGTCCTGTTCGCTCGTTTCTTTCGCTTCTGAACGCTGTCCCATAGTTCCTGCGAGATGATAGGCTCGTGTGTATTATAAAATACATACTGTTCTTCTTCATCGGTATTCTTCCTTTTGTGCAGTTTGAAATTGGTGCTGACCGATTTACGCAAAACGGTATGACCGAGATATTCCTGTCTGCTCAAAATCGCTCTTATGGTTGACATTCCCCAAGTATATGGGTCTGAAAACTTCGTTCCATTATACTGCTCGGGGTGATACTGCTTTGCGTGTGCTGCCGGAATTAAAACCTTTTCTTCGGTAAGCAATTCAGCGATTGCTCTCGGACTTTTGCCCTCGTTGGCAAGCAAAAAGATACGCTTTACCACCTCAGAAGCCACAGGGTCAACAACAAGCGTTTGTTTGTCGGTTGCTAATCGGTTATATCCATAGGGAATTGAACCGCTACAACGCTTTCCGTCTTTCATACGGGCATCAAACACAGCCTTGATTTTATTGCTTGTGTCTTTTGCGTACCATTCGTTCATTATATTCAAAAACGGAGCAAAGTCATTATCCGAAGCATTGTTGCTGTCAATACTGTTGTTTATCGCAAGAAAACGGACATCTTTCTGCGGAAACAGAACTTCCGTATAAAAGCCGACTTGCAGATAGTTTCGCCCTAATCGGCTCATATCCTTAACAATAATCGTTGCGACATTTCCTGCTTCTACTTCCTTAATCAGTTCTTGAAAACTCGGACGATTGAAATTCACACCCGAAAAACCATCGTCAGTAAAATGGCGGATATTCGTAAAGCCATTTCTTCGGGCGTAATCTTCCAAGTATTGCTTTTGGTTGGTGATTGAGTTTGACTCACCATTAAGATCATCATCTCTCGACAAACGCTCATAGAGTGCTGTAATCTTTGAACTCCTTGACATTCTCTTATCCTCCTTTCCTTATGTAATCCGATTTAGCATTACAGGGATTACTCCCTCTGCTAATAGGAGAAAATAGGGGTACAAAGCGGAACTGTTTTTCAAGAAAATCAAAATATTTTTTTGAAGTTCCAAGACCGATTTTGATAGCCTATTTTCAATTTAGAAACGCATTATTTATCGTCCTACTAAAGTATAGCCCTCGGGCGACAGCTCCAGAGCCGTAATCGTTTCTCCAAAGGTGGAAGCCCAACTGTCAAAGTGCTGCAAGCCGTTCCTTACCAGAGCGTCATACTGCAAGTACCTCTGCACCGAATAAAGCTCCACCATCGAATTGGAAACGGGCGTACCCGTGGCGAAAACCGTGCCACGGTTGCCCGTGATTTCGTCCAGATAGCGGCATTTCATAAAGAGGTCGCTTGACTTCTGGGCTTCGGTCTGGGCAATGCCGCCCACATTCCGCATCTTGGTGTAGAGGTACAGATTTTTGTAAAAATGGCTCTCGTCAATAAAGAGCCTGTCAACGCCTAATTCCTCAAAGTTTATCACGCTGTCTTTCCGTTTGGTGTCGTTGAGCCTGTCGAGCTTTCCCTTGATTGCCTTTCGGGTTTTCATAAGCTGCTTGACCGTAAACTGCTCCCCGTGGGAAGCCTGCACCTCGTCTATGCCACGCTCAATATCATCGAGCTGCTGCTGTAGCTGCTGTTGCTGGCGTTCAATGCTCATCGGGATTTTCTCGAATTGAGAGTGTCCGATAATCACCGCATCGTAATCGCCCGTGGCAATCCTGCCGCAGAACTTCTTGCGGTTTGCCGTTTCAAAGTCCTGCTTGGTGGTCACAAGGATATTGGCAGAGGGGTATAGCCGCAGGTACTCGGAAGCCCACTGCCCGACAAGGTGGTTTGGAACGACAAACATAGACTTCTGGCATAGCCCTAACCGCTTGCTTTCCTGTGCGGCGGCGACCATTTCAAAGGTCTTGCCTGCGCCCACCTTGTGGGCAAGGAGCGTGTTTCCGCCGTAAAGGATATGGGCGATGGCGTTGACCTGATGGGGTCTTAGCTTGATTTCTGGGCTGATGCCGCCAAAGGTGATATGGCTTCCGTCATATTCACGGGTGCGGATACAGTTAAAGGTGTCGTTGTAGTAGCGGGTCAGGCGGTTGCGCCGTTCTGGGTCTTTCCAAATCCAGTCCTGAAACGCCTGCTTGATGACCTCCTGCTTTGCCTGCGCCGCCGTGGTTTCCTTCTGGTTGAATACGGCTTTTTTGTTGCCGTTCTCATCGTAAACATAGTCAAAGATACGGGTGTCACGCAGGTTCAGGGTGTCCTCAATGATGCGGTAGGCGGAAGCCCGCTTTGTGCCGTAGGTGCTGACCGCCTTTTCATTCCCGAAGTCGGAGCTTTTGTTTTCAATAAACCAGTCGCCATTCATCGGGGTGTAGCGTACTTTCAGCTTATCCCTCGCATAGCTTGACGGGGTCAGAAGCTCCATCATAAACCGCTGTATATCCTCCTGCGGTATCCAAGTCGTACCCAGACGGACGGAGATTTCACTTGCGGGCAAGTCTTTTGGCTGCACCTGCTTTAAGGCTTCCACATTTACAAGAAGCCCTGCATCCTGCTTCGCCGCTATCTCTGCGACCTTCAGCTTTTCCCGCACATTGCCCGACAGGTATTCGTCTGCGGTCACATACCTTGCAGGCTCGGAGTTCGGGACACGGAAGATAACGCCCTGCAAATCCGCTATGATTTCCTCCTGCGGCTTGCGTGTGAGCTGCTCCATATAGGCAAGGTCAACACGGGCTTTCTCCCCGATGGACAGGGCAAGGGCTTCGCTCGCCGTTTCCACATATTCCACGGAACGGTGGGGCTTTATCGTGCGCTTGGTGAACATATCCGCCTTGCGTTTGAAGTTGCCCTCATCGTCAAGCACCTCTAAGGAGCATAACAGGAAATAGCTCTCATCGGAAGCAAAGGCAAGGTAATTCCCTCGGCTGTTGATAAGCCCGTACTTTGCCGTATAAGCATCGTACAGGCGGTTTAGGTTTTCCTGCTCGGTCAGTATCATTTCCTCTGGGTAGTCCTCGGTCTGATACTCAATGAGTTTGCGGACGCAGTCCCTGATTTCCACAAGCCCCCTGATGCGGTTTTCTGCGGTCATTGACACGGCGGCGGGGGTCATATAGTTGTTTTCTCGGAAGTAAACCCTGCCGTCCACAAGGGCAAAGGAGAAATTCCGCACATTGGGGTCGGCGGGAATGGAAGCCGTCTGCTCATCGGAGATGTGGTCTATCTCGTTTTCCACCTCTGGGATTTCGCCGTTTATCCTCTGCACCGCTTCGGAGAGAAGCTCGGACAGCGGTATATCCTGATATGCTTTACAGGCGGAGTCAAAGCCGAAGCGGGTGCTTTCCATCTTCATCTCGCCCAAAATCATTTCTGGGTGGGCTACAAAATAGCTGTTCATCGTGACGCCGTTTTCATCGGTGTCAAGGTGTACCCAGTCTGGCTCGATGTCCATCACACGGTCACGCTTTTGCAGGATAAGGATGTCGCTCGTGACCTCCGTGCCTGCGTTGGCTCTGAAAGTGTTGTCGGGAAGCCTGATTGCGCCTAACAGCTCGGCTCTCTGGGCGATATATTTCCGCACCTCTGGGCTTGCCTTATCCATTGTGCCTTTCGAGGTAATGAACATCACAACGCCGCCGGCACGGGCTTTATCCAGAGCCTTTGCGAAAAAGTAGTCGTGGATTAAGAACTTCTGGGCGTTGTAGCGGCTGTCGTTTACTCGGATTTCCCCAAACGGCACATTCCCAAGCACCACATCAAAGTGATTGTCAGGCAGCTTCGTGTCCTCAAAGCCCTCGATGGCAATGCTCGCTTTCTGGTAGAGTTGCTTTGCAATCCTGCCTGTCAGCGGGTCGATTTCGATGCCGTGGAGCTTTGAGTTTTCCATGCTGTCAGGCAAAAGCCCAAAGAAATTGCCCGTGCCGCAGGAAGGCTCCAAGATGTTGCCCTGTGAAAATCCCAGACGGTCAAGGGCTTCATACATTGCCTTAATGACAACGGGCGGGGTGTAAAAGGCGGTCAGCGTGGATTCCATTGCCGCACGGTATTCCTCATCGGAAAGGACGGCTTTCAGCTCTTTGTACTCATTCGCCCACGCTGCGTTGTTCCCGTCAAACGCCTGCGACAGTCCGCCCCAACCGACATAGCGGGACAGGGTTTCCTGTTCTTCGGGTGTTGCAAGGCGGTTTTCTATCTGAAGGTCGTGGAGAAGGTGGATTGCCGCCATATTTGCTTTGAATTTCTCCTTTGCGCCGCCAACGCCTAACGCATCATCGGTTATGCGGAAGTTGCGGCGGTCAGCGGGAACGGCAGGGGCAGAGGGGGTTGCCGTAACGGGAGCTTCCTGCGGCTGCTTGCGTTCAGGCTCGTCAATGTGCAGCGTCTGAATGACAACATCATAAGGAAGCCCATTCTCCACGGCAGGGTATTCCGCCACGGTTTCCGTAACAAACTCTGCGGCGGCTTCCGTTTTTTCTTCGGGCGGTAATTCCTTTTCCGCCTGCTGTTCCAGAAGCCTGCGGACATAGCCGATTTTCTCCACACGGTTAATGGGGAAGCCCACATTGCTCTGGAATGTGATGTCACGCAGGGAAGCATCGCCGCTGATTTCGCCAATGCGCTCAATCACATAACGGCGGTTGTCAATCGTGATTTCTGTGCCGATAAGGTCGGTATTATCCTGAGCATGGGGAAGCTCAACGACCTTTTCTGCTTTCGGGCGGTGGGCGTACAGAGCTTTTTCTGCTTCCTCAAAGGTGTCAAAGCCGCCTGCGGTAGAAGCGGAAAAACCGCTTTGAGCGTCGTATCCGTAAAGGTTGTAGAACTTGCCGTTTGGATACTGCATAATGGCGATGGCTTCGTCATCGGACAGATAGCGGGCAATGACGGCGGTATCCGCTTTGCGCTCGGCGGGGGCAGGCTCTACGCCCTGTTTTACCCGTTCCGCATACAGCCATTCCTCGGCTTCCTTGTCCGCAACGGCTTTTCTGACCTCTGCAAGTCCTTTCTCGGCTTCTTCCTCGGTGGGATAGGTCAGCACCGTCCCGTCCTCTGCGGCATAATATTCCTCTCGGATATTGTCCCAGATGGCAAAGACATCTTCGGGGTCTGGGAACGCATCAGAGGTCATTGTTACCTCAAAGCGTTCTTCTGGCGGCTCGGTTTCATATTCCGCTGCGACCTTTTTGGCAAATTCGAGCATTTCATCTACCGCTGACGGCTGTTCGGCTTTCCTGTTCCAGTCGCCCTCGGTAGCCATAATCTCGGCAAGGAGCTTCTCGTCCTCTGGGGTCAGCTCGGTATGCTGCTCCAGAAAAGGAACGAACACATCACGCCCGAAACGCAGGCTTTCCATCTTTTCTCGGTAGTAATCCTCGCCCTGCTTTTTCCACTCTGGGATAAACGGGCAGTTCGGGGACAGGGAGTAGTCGTAAAAGTTCTTGATATGGGCAATCAAATCGCCCTCGCCGTCCCCGATGTCAAACCGTCCCTCATAGTGGAAATCCTCGCCGCCGATAACGGCGGAGATTTCAAAGTCGGTCTTTTTGTACCAACCGACCTGTTTGCTTGCGTCCTGCCGTTCACGGTGCTGCTTTTCGTCCAGAACGCCAAGCAGCCTGTTCCCCAGAGCAAAGCTCAAATCCGTAAAGCGGTCATTCAAGTCCCTGTCGTAAAAAGCAGGGTGTTCGGAAAATCCAATGGAGAACGCAAGGCTGTCGGGCTTTTCCTCGGTGAGTGTTTCCGTTTTCTGGCTCTCGGTCACGACAACTTTCAGATGGTCGTTTGCGGGATTTTCACGGAGCTTTTCTTCAAAATCGGCTCGGCTGAACTCCTTGCCGAACAGCGGGAACTCCACATTTTGCAGGGAAACGGCGTTTTCGTCAAGGGCAAGCACCTCGTATTCGTCCGCACCGATAAATACCCTGTCGCCCTCGTGGTAGAGGTAGCAAAGCGGGTGCAGCTCCATAAGCTCCTGCCCGAAACGCCACGCATTGCTGCGGCTGTAAACATCGCTCGTTTTGCGCTGTACCAGAGACAGAAAATCTATGAGCTGCTGTACGGCGGCGGGGTCGGAGAAAACCTGCTCTATCTGGTCGGCGGTCACATCGGCAAGGTCGGTGCGCCCCACATCAGAAAGCAGGGCTTTTTCGTAGCCGTCCAAGTCACGGATAAAATCGGAGAGCCGCAGGGCAAGGGTATCCCGTTTGTCGGCGGGCGGCAAATCCCGATGTGCGTCAATAAAACGCTGCCTTGCCATTTTCCTCTGGGCGTCGATTTCATACTGCGGGGCGGACACGCTTTCCAGATAATCGGCATAGTGGTCTTTCTCTTTCGGGTTGAGATAGCGGTTGTCACGGATAAGCTCACGCAGGCGTTTCTCCACCTTCGACCAGCTCAGTACAAGGTCGTGGTTGGTGTAGCTGCCGCCTCGGTCTATGGCGATGCCCTTGCTATCGTGCCAAGAATGACCGCTGAAACCGTCTGGGAAGGTATGCGTACCGCCGCCGTCACCGTATTCCTTTTTCAGAAAAGCGATATTGTCCTTTTTGTCCCCGTGCTTTTGAAACTGTCGGTAGATGCGGTACTTGCCGTTTTCAAAGCCGCTTCCGCTTACCAGAACGGAGTCAATGTCCTCCTGTGAAATAGCAAAGGCAGAGGATTTTTCTTCCTCTGCCTGCACTAACATTTCAATCTGTTCCTCAACGGTTGGGAGAGCCGCCCTGACTTCTTCCTCGGTGGCGATGCTGAGCTGTCCGCCCCCGTCTGGCTCTGTTAGCTGCACCGAAGGCACTCCTTCCGTCTGCCAATCATCCTTCGCCTGCGGCTCGGATTCTTGGGACGTCAGTTGTAAATCAGCTCGCTCAGTATCACTTCCTCCGCCTGATTGCGGATATTGTTCATCAGCCCGACCCACTGCATCGGCGCTTTCTCTTTCAGCTCCTCCGTCACGCCCTGCTCCTTGCAGAGCTGCTTCGTCAGAAGCTCCAACCTCTGGAGTGCGGTCTGCTCGGTCTGGTACAGATACCCGTTCAGCTTGCCCGTTGTCAGCAGGTTGAGGTAGGTTATCCGTTTGTTCTTCTCCAGATAATCCCTGTGCATCATAGCGTATCTGCCAAGCGGAAGCTCTGGCTCTGTCGGTAATGTCAGGTCGGGAATAAGATAGTCGCCCTGTTTCGTGTAAGTGATTTCGCTCATTATCGTTGCTCCTTTCGGGTTGTTTTCTGCCTATATCATAACGGCTTTTCGCAGGGGACGCAAAGGTGCGGCTTTGGTATTTTTCCGACCTTTGCACATTTCGGATAGTCTGGGAGATTTCCCTGAGTGCCATTTCGGAAATGTCGCTTGTGGCGATGCCGATGGCGTTGATGGTCGCAGGGGTATTGAAATTCACAATATCCCCAAAGTCCTCCCGTTCAAAATATTCCGCCGTATCCAGACCGCAGCGGGTAAGCAGCATATATGCCACGCTGTTTGCCGCAAGCCGCTTATAGATGACTTCTATATTATAGTCGTCAAGCTCCTCTAAAAAGCTGTCCTCGGTGCAGGTCTTTAGCTGTGCAAGATAGTCTGGCAGATTGTCCTCCACGGCGTTTTTTGCCGTTTCGATTAAGACAGAAGCAAGGTCGCCGCCCTGTGTTTCCCCAAACCTGTCGGTAAGCCGTTCCGTGACCGCCTGCTCGTACCGTTCATTCATCTGCCATATCGGGACGGAGCGGCTGCCATAGTAGCCCTCGTGGGTATCGGACACATCAAAATAGTATTTCAGGGTGTTCCTGCGTCCTTTCGGGTCAAACACCGCAATGCCCCTGCTGTCCCTGTTGACCCAACGCTTAAACTCCCTGTTCCAAGTTTCAAGCTCGGCTACGGCAACAGCATCGGGGCGTTGGGCAAAAATCAAAAGCTGCTCGTCAAAGCGGCACTTATAGTTGCGGCAGGCTGACGCTAAAAAGCTCTGCCACGCCTGCGGGTTTCTCGCCACGCTCACGCCTGTGCGCTGATACAGCTCCGTAATGAACTGATACTTTGCAGCCATTCGGGTTACACCTCCTTATCGTTCATAGTCTCGGTTTCTGTGTTTCTTGTCATATTCCCCGCACCTTGCGGCGATTTCCTGATACATTTTTTCCTGCATATCACGCTCAAAGGCTCTGTATTCCTTTGCCTTTTCGGTGGGCTTGCGCCAGACGCTATCTTGGTCTGCCTTATCCATCTGCTCATAGCGGGCATCTATCTGGTCGGTGTACCGCTTATAAATGGCACGGGCTTCGGGAGTATCCTTTGCGTAGCGGTAGCGTTCAAGGCTCTTGTGCGTCCCACGAAGCTCCGCATACTCATAGAGCATACGGATAATCTCACGGTCAAGCCCTTTTTGTCCCTCGGCGGCATAGACCTCCGAAAGCCCCTTGCAACGCCACGAGTGAAACGGGGCGGTGTCGTTGGAGCTGTGGGAAGATAAATACACGCCGTCTTTCTTCACGGTGATGCGGTTGATAAGCTCGGTACTCATTCCGCACCACCGCCCAGAAAGGAAATGACCTTGTTCGCCTTGATGCTCTTTTGCAGGTCGTTGATAAGCCCGATGTCGGCTACCGTGATGCCCTGCATAGAGAGAATATCGTCCATCGTCATAGCGGCGATGGCTTTCTCATCGGTAAAGCCTGCTTCAAAGACCTTGTTCAAGACCTTGACCGCTTTCTGGTTTACTGTCATATCGAAAATCCTCCTTATCGTTCATAATCCTTGTGCTTCGGTGCTTTCTGCGCCTGCGGCTCTGCGGGCTTTGGCTCATAGGTGTGTCCGTTCTGCTCCATACGCTCGGCAAATTCGCAGATGTGGTAGAGGTTGTTTCCAACCTCGGTATGGTACTCGTCAATAAAGCGGCAGGTGCGCTCCGCCTTTTCGCCCCACGCATAGGTGATGACGATTTTGCCGCCATCAGGGATACGGAACTTCTCATTATAATTGGGGTCAATAAAACGGATGCCCTGTTCGGCTTTCTGGATATGCCTGTCAAGCCACTCCTTCACATAGCAGTAGCAGTAAAAGTTGTAGTCGCCCTTTGTGGGGTTGCAGCGGAACAGGAAAGCGTGTTTGTCCGTTTCCGCACGGAAGCCGTACACGGTGCAGTAATTTCCCGCAAAAGCGGCGTCGGGGGTTTTCCTTGCAAACGCCGACATATCACGGCGGCTGTGCAGAAGCCCTTTGTCCTCTCGGAGCGTATTGATAACCTCGTCAAGCTCCGCCTTAAATTCGTCCGTTTTCCACTTCTCCCAATGGTCGTCCCAAGTGGTGTGAAATTCATTGCCGCCAGAGCCGAAGTCGCCACGGAGATGCCCGATGCAGCTTGTTTGTCCCTCAAGCTGTGTACTCTGGGAATAGGTGTATTTCTGCTCGGCGGGTGTTAAAGGTCGTATCTCCATCAGCGTTCCTCCCGTTCTCGGTGCTTCTTTTCCTTTTCCTGCGCCTTGATGCCCGCAAGGGCTTCCTTTGCCCAATCGGGCATTTTCTCTGGGCGTATTTCCCCAAGCACATCGTACCGTTCCCATCTGCCACGCTCGCCTGTGGCAAGGCAGGTGCCAAATACCGCCTGACCCCTGCCGCCCGTTGCGCCGTGACCGCCGTCTGCCAATACAAGCTGATAGGCGGGGTGCTGATATTCATACCGTTTCGGCTCGGCATTGATAACGACCACTTTCCCCACGATATTGCTGTTCCTGTCATCGGGGATACAGTCCTTTACGGTAAAAACGGTCTTGTCAAAGGGGAATTTCGCAAGCTCGGCTTTGGAAAGCTCCAACTGCGCCTGCGCTCTGTCAAGGAATATCTGCATGGCTTCCAGATAATCGTCCGTGCCGACGGCTTCCTGCGCCCACGGAACGCCCATAGGGTTGTCATAGGTGCAGCAGCAGACCATAAAAGGGTACTGCTCATTCTTATCCACGCCGAAAACCACTTCCTTATCTCCAAGATGGATACTGTTCTCCACCAGATATGAGCCAATTATGCGCTTTTCTTCATTCTCCATTCGGCTGCTCCTTTCTCTGCTTTTTCTCGTTCTGCTCGTCTAAAATCCTGCGGATACAGACATCGCAGAAAATAATCGACCCGTCCTTATATCGGGGATAGGGGCAGGTCGTACAGTCATATTTTTTCTGGCTGTTCTCAGCCTTGTTATCGCTCACGGTCATCACCGTTTTTCTGCTTTGGGGCAGGCGGGTTGTTGTAGGGCATACGGCACTCGGACTGATAGCGTTCACTCAGCTTTTCCCGTGCCGATGACAGCTCATTGCAATAGCAGCCCCAGAAATAGTTGTCGCCGCCCTTGCAGTACCAACACACATAAGGGTTGGGTGCTTTGGGGTTATGCCCGATGACAAGCTCCGTACTCCCGACCGTACAGCTCTCGATGATTTCATAGCCGCCGTTGATGCGTTTTTCTCCGTCCATAAGCTACCTCTCATTCCTTTGCATATTTGCGGTATGCCTTTTCGCCTGCGCCACGGAGCTTCTGCACACGGACGCTCCCTGAAAGCTCTGGGAACTGCGCTTGCAGCTTGCGCCGTGTCCTGCCAACGCTTTCAAAGCTCGGCAAGCCAAGACATTTATACTGCGTCATTACCTCGGCAAAGGGCATTGCCCCTGCGCCTTTCAGACAGGCGTTGCACACCTTCAGGTAGAGGGTCATATCATCATTTCTGGCTTCCTCGTTCTTTTCCAGAATGGCTCTGACCCTGCCCTCAATGGTTTTCAGATTATTCATTGCTTCCTCCATATATGGAAAAGGGGCGGCATCTTTCAGCCGCCCCCGTTCCTGCAAAATCGGGTTACTTATTCTTTCTGTTGCGGATATTGAGCCAGACCGCCGCACCTACGATAAATACCACAAGCACGATGGCGATAATGGTCTTAGCGTCCATAAATCAGTCCTCCTTTTTCTTCTTTTTGAAACCGACAAAGCCAAGAACGCCCGCACCGATAACGGAAGCAGCCGCAAGGCTTACCCATAAGCCGAGATTGAAGTCATCGCCCGTTTTCGGGGTATCACGCAGCTCGTTGTGCATCTGTACGATGGTGGTCGCCCCGACCTGCACGGTTGCCTGCTTGTCTGCGGGCAGGACATAGCCTGCGGAAGCGTTGTCGTTGACCTCGGACACGGTGTATTCCCCGATACGCAAGCCGTCAATGAAGATTTCGCCGTTCTTGTCGGTGGTAAAGGTCTTGTCGTAGTTCACGCCCGTTACTCGGAAAGAGAAGCCCTCCACTTTGCCGTCAGAGGAAGTCTTGACGATTTTCAGGGAGCCTTTCTGTGCGGTGTTGATAAAGCCAACGCCCGCCTTGTTTTCCACGGTGTAGGTCTTGCCGTCCTCCTCGATGGATACGGCGTACACATTCTCATCAAGCACAAAGCCTGTCGGGGCGGTTTCCTCACGCACCAGATACTTGCCGTAGCGCAGCTCCTTCATCTGGTAAACGCCGCCCTCAAGCTCAGTCATTTCCCCAAGCAGCTTGTCGCCTTCATCGAGCTTCCCATCGCCGTTTGTATCGGCATAAACCTCAAAGACTGCGCCAGAGAGCTTATTTTCGGGATAGTCCTCGTCAACCTTTGTCAGCTCGATATTGCCCTTGATAAAGTAGTTGGTAAGCCCGATTTCCACGACCTCATCAACCTCGCTGACTGTCACGGCGATTTCTTCCTCGGAGAGTACGAAACCTGTCGGGCTTTCGATTTCACGGATAACCCAAGTGCCATACGGTACTTTCTCAAAGGCAAAGCTGCCGTCCTCTGCGGATACGGTGGTGGCAATCGCCGTTTCCTTTGTAAACTCGGCTGTGCCTGTCTTGAAGATGCCGATAAGCGCACCGCCTAAAGCGTTCCCGTCCTCATCGGTCTTTTTGCCGCTGACAGAGCCGTAAATGATGTCGTTTCCAATGGCTTCGCCCTCGTTAGCCGTGATGTGGACTGTTGCGGCGTCCTGTCCTGCGTATTCAAAGATTACGGGATATTTCTGGTCGCCCAAGATATAGGCGGAGTTGGTGGAAAGCTCTTTTACATAGTAGCTGCCCATCGGCAGGTCGGAGCTGACCTTTCCCTTGCCGTTTTCATCAAGGGAGATAATCTCGATAAGACCGTCTGCGGGGATAACCTCGCCGTCTGCGGCTGCAAGCTCCTCTGCGGCATACAAGCCAAAGGTCACATCAAAGATTTCGCCGTTCTTTCCTATGCCGTAGGCTTCGTCTGCTTCAAGGCTCTTTACAAGGTCGATTTCCACCTTTTGACGCTCGTTTACAAAGCCCGTTGCCGTTTCGGTCACGGCGATATTCTGTCCTGCGTACACAAGCTCCACGCCGTGGATTTCCTCATTCAGCACCATTCCAAACGGTGCTGTAGTTTCCTTTACCTCGTATCTGCCCAGATACAGCTCTTTGGATTTCGCCGTGCCGTCTGCGCCCGTGGTAACGGTATCGACCACCTCGCCTTTGGAAGCCCTCAGCGTCCCGTCCAGAGTGTAAATATCCTCTGCGGCGGTAATCTCATAGACAGCCCCCTCAAGCCCTGCCACGGCAAAAATCGGGTGGTAAAAGCCCTTGTCGCCTGCCACGGAGCTGAACACCTCGCCAGACTTGGAAACAGTAATTGTGCCTTTCTGCGCCATATTGGAGCGCACCACCTCGATAAGCGTGATGCCGCTTTCCTCCTCGGAGTTTTCCTGCACCACATCAAAATAGACAGGCTCGGAGTTTAAGACATAGCCATACGGGGCTTGCACTTCCACAAGGGAATAGCCCGTGCCGTATTCCAAAGTCTGGGGCGTGATAAGCTCGCCCTCCTCCGTGGTGTAGAAAGTGTCGATGGTGGTCACTTCGGGATAAGTGAAGGTCATCGTTACAAGGTTTCCGTTGGGGTCGTAAATCTGGAAGCCTGCGCCCGCATAGGGGATGGTGTTGCCCGTTTCCGCATCTTTCTTAACCACTTTGATATAGCTCTCAAAGTTAGCGTTGTTGATAAGGTAGCGGTAGGTCTGACCGTCCTTGCCAATGAACACATCAAAGGGCTTCATCAGCTCACGCCCCTCCCAGCCAGAGGTCTGCTTCACGGTGTAAATGCCGTAGGGCATATCCTTTGTCTGGGCAAAGCCGTTTTCATCGCAGGTGAGAATGTCACGCTCGGTTTCCTTTGCGGCTTCATAGCTGCCTGCGGATTTCAGCCAGACTTCAAATACTGCGCCTTCTTCGGGTGTTTCAATCTGGGTTTCCCCGTCATCGGTGTGCTTGATGACAGCGATATTGCCCTTGATGACCTGCTCATTTACATCGTTTGCGGTGCTGTTACGCTCCACGGTGTAAAGCTCTGGCTCTGCGCCGACCTCGTGAATGGCAGGGTCAAGCAGATAGCCCTCGGACGGGCTGATTTCACGGACAGTCCAATCGTAGCCGCAGATATAATACTTGGTGGTAAACTGACCGTTTTCATCGGTGGTGTAGGTGTCAATCAATTCCTCGCCCTTGTAGATGCCATAGACCGCACCCGCAAGGGAAGCGTCGCCCTGTGCCGTGCCTGTCTCCGCATCGGATTTCGTTACGGTCACATTGAATTTCTTGAGGATATTGATAAAGCTGCGGCTTGTTACCTTTTCCCACTCAATCGGTGCGGTCTGGGAAGCGGGGACGACATAGCGGATTGCGGTATCAACTTCCTCCACGGTATAGGGGGTGCTGCCGCTGATAAGGACATTTTCAAATCTGGCAACGCCCTTTGCATCAGTCACGGCGTACTCGTCAACAGGCAAGCCGCTGAGCGATGTGCCGTAAAGGTGGAACTTCACGCCCTCCACAAGATTATCCTCGGAGTTTTTGATGACCTCCAAATCGCCACGCTTCAGGACATTGTTGAAGGTCACGGTAGAGGTGTGACCGCTGACAATGGTTACTCTCTGGACGCTCTGCGGCACATAGCGGTCAACCGATTGCTCCGTTACCGTATAAACGCCAGGCATAAGCTGAATATCCACCGTGCCGTCTGCGCCCGTGGTAACGGTCTTATTCACGCCGTTTCCAGAGATATTAAAGCTGATGCCAGATACAACGCCGTCCTCGGAAGTCTTTTTGATATGACCTGTGCCGTAGGTTTCGGTGTCGATTTTCAGATAGAAATACACGGGGTCGGAAGCACCAGAAACCATTGTCTGCTTGCCCACGCAGCCCCAGATAAGCATCTCGCCGCAGTCCAGATTGACATTTTTCTGGACGGAAACCGTCACGGGAGAGGTAATCATCTTATCGCTCGTGAAGGTGTACTGGTTGCCGCTTCTGGATACTTGGATGCCGCCTGCGGAAAGGCTGACGTCCGCAAGGGTGTTGTTGGTATCGGTCAGGGTCAGGCTGTAATTCTTTGCTTCGGGGTTGTATTTGAGCGTATAGGTGTCCGCCCTGTTCTGGCTTCTTGCCGCAAAGCTCGGAATGGTGTAGTGGTCTGCCATCTGGGACAAAATCCAGTTATAGCATTTCTCGGCGGGTCTGCCTGCAAGGGAATAATAGTAGGTGTCCCCGTCAATGCCGTTTGCGCTGTGCAAATCAGCGGGGCTTGTTCTGAGCTGCTGCTGATATTCCCAGATAATCGTCTGGGTGGCAAAGGCATAGTCATCGGTGTTCGTGCCTGCCACGGGAGAGGATTTCCCCTCGTGCCAGCCGTACATCAACGCCATCATAATGCCGAACTGTGCATCGGTGGGCAGGTTGTTGAAATAGGAGCTGTTCTTGCCGTTCTTCGACACATAGGAATTGCCCGTGTTAAAGTCAACGCCAGACTCCACGCAGAATACCTGATGTGTCCCGCTGCTGTCGGTCATCAGGTACTTGCGCTTGGCGTTTCCTGCGTTGATTGTGTGGACGGAAGTGCCGCCACTCTCGTCATACACAAGGAACGAGTACGAGGGCTTGCTGTAATAGTTCTCGCCGTCTGAGCCGACATATTTATCGCCAAACGAGGAAGTGCAGGTTTGCCCCTCGCTTCCCGTCCACGCAAAGGCGGACATAGGCAGAGCCGTAATCATCATCAGCAGGCAGAGAGCCGCCGACAGGATACGCCTGCCGCTTAACTTAAAGATTGTTTTCATAGGCTGTAAGACCTTCCTTTCTTGATTTTGGGCATAAAAAATCCCCCTGTCGGTTAAAACAGAGGGAAATACCCGTTGTCTGGTTTTGGCTGTTATGCAAAGAGGAAGTATATCAGATATTCGCCGTTTCCTCTTGCTTCGCAGCAGATATTGAAACTTGTGATTTCGTCCATTCCGTATGCGCCGAGGTTTTCGGCGGTGTGGAATGTGATATAGCTGACAAGGCTCTGCTTTAAGGCATCGCCCTGATTGCTCTGGGACGCCGTGACGGGGTTCCACCATGCGGCGTTGTCTGGCGTTAAGGAGCTGTCCAGAGAAAGCCCCATTCCTTGCCCGATGCCGATACAGTCCGCCTTTATCGCTTCGATGTCAAACGCATAATCATAGGCGGTTTTCGGCTTTGTTTCTTCGGGTGCAGCCGTAGGCTGTGACTGTGGCGTTTCCGTAGGCGGCTGTGTTTCCTGCGGCTTTTCGGTTGGCGCAGGGGGTGTTTCTTCTGCCGATACGGGTGCTTTTGTGTCCTCCGATGCGGTTGCCGCAGACGGTTGGCTTTCCTTTGCGGGGGCTTCCGCCGCAGGCTCTGGGGCTTTCTGGGTTTCCTGTGCAGTCGGCTGTGATGCCGCCGTTTCGGGGGCTTTTGTGCTTTCTGGGCTTTCCGTTTCCTCTGGGGCTTCGCCCTCTGTGGGAGCTGCCGTCTGTTTACTTTCCGAGGGAAAAACGCTGTCTGTCCTGCTTTCATCGGCGGCTTTGGTTTCCGTTACAGGCTCTCTTTTCTCTGTGGGGGCTGTCGAAACCTCCGCACATCCGCTTATCATCACGACCAGAAGCAGCAATACCGCTAATACCTGTTTTCTCATAAAATCGACCTCCTTTGTGGCTTCATTATACGAAAAATCCCGCCAGTCCTCAAAGGTGGGAAAACAGGCGGAAACAGCGGTTTGCAGATATTCTTTTTCTCGGTTAGTTACTGGCAGTATCAAGGGGGTGAGGTGTGGAGAGGGGGAAGCCGAAAAAGCGGCTATCCACGCAAAACGGGCAGACTGCTCCCTCGGCGTGTGGCTATCTTTCTTGGCTTCGCTGCCGTTGCAGGTGTCGGTTGTAAAATTCCAACGCTTTCACCACAAAATCCGCTTCCTGCCCTCTGGGGACAGACTTCGGTATGAGCTTGGTTATCCGTTCATCACGGAAGGCGGGCTTTTCCTTCTGGTTGGGCTTTTCTTCCTCCATAATGGACTGGATAACCTCGGAAGTGAGCTTGCCATCTTGGTTATACTTCTTCATTTTGATAGCCTGTGCCAATGACGGGGTAGCATCGTTGTACTCCATTGCTTCAAGCAGGGTGTATTGCTGTTCCTCGGTCAGATAGGAGATTTCAACCGCAGGGCGGAAAGCAATCTGCCTGTCGTCCACCATTTGCAGGATTTCAGGTACAAGCTCGGTCAAGCGGATAAAGCGGAAAATCTGTCTTTCGCTGTCACCGACTTCCTTTGATACTTCTGATGCACTCGTCAACTTACTGCCCACTGGGCAATAAGTTAAATCTGTCCGTTGCCCCTGTCTGTTCATTGCTTCCAACCGCATCTTATAGGCAAAGGCTTTCTCGCTTGGCAGAATAACCGACCTCTGTAAATTGCTTTCCACCATTATAATAATGGCTTCGTCACGGGTCAGCTCCTTGACCTCGCATTTCAGCGTTTCAAGCCCTGCAAGCTCACAAGCCTTTTTGCGCCTGTGACCGCTGATAAGCTCATATCTCCCATCCTCTTTCAGACGGACAGTAGCAGGGGTCATTACGCCGTTTCGCTTCACGCTCTCGACAAGCTGCTCCATATCCTCGTCCATTAAAACCTTGAACGGGTGGTCTGGGAACTCGTCGATTTCGCTGATGGGAATATCCCGTATCTTACTGAGTTTCGCTTCCGCACGGCTTTCGTCCGTCTGGAAAAGGTCATCGTATGCGGTCAGCTCGATTTTGGTTTCTCTGCTTCTCGCCAATCTCCGCCACCTCCTTCCCGAACTGCTCATAGGCTGCGGCTACCTTGCCGCCCTTGTCGTAGGCAAAAATACTCTTGCCCTCTGCGGTGGCTTCCACGGCACGGATGGAGTGCGGTATCTCGGTATCAAAGACCTTGATTTTCTGTCCGTAGGCACTTTTCACGGTTGCCGTGATTTCCTTTGAGATATTTGTGCGGGGCATTACCATTGTCATTAAGATACCGTCAATCCGCAGCTTGGGATTTATCTGCCGCTTGACCATTGACACGGAGCGAAGCAACAGCTCTAAGCCTTTCGCAGAAAGATAGTGGGGCTGTGTCGGGATAACCACGCTGTCAGCAGCCGCCAGAGCGTTGATGGTTATCATACCCAAGCTCGGCATACAGTCAATAAGGACATAATCGTACTTGTCTTTTACAAGGCTCAGATAATTCTTCAGGACGCTTTCTCGGCTCATCGCCGTTACAAGCGTCATTTCCAATGACGATAGGCTGAGATTGGACGGTACAAGGTCTACTTTCTCTTTGTGTTGCAGGATACCGTCAAAAGGATTTTGCTCCTGCTCCGATATGATTGCCTGAAGCTTCTCTGTCAGCGTTACGGAAAGGCTGTCGCTATCCCTCCAGCCGAGGCAGGTCGTTAAATCGCCCTGCGGATCAGCGTCAATCAGAAGCACCTTTTTCCCTTGCATAGCAAGTCCGACGCCTAAATTGACCGTAGTTGTGGTCTTGCCCACACCGCCTTTTTGATTGCATACCGCAATGGTCTTGCAGTTTGACATCTCCGGCTTTACCTCCTTTCATAGATTTCACAGCCTGCCTCAATAAGAGGCGGCTATGTAAAGACCGCAGTATTTGTTCTCAACGCCCCCTGCGGAAAGCAAGTCGCTTTGTACGGGAAGCACTAAGGTTACGGTTTGCGAAACC
>ERZ1106929.998-NODE-998-length-27280-cov-44.330872_pt1 | contig 27280 bp, 24 predicted proteins | sample MGYA00403662_ERZ1106929 | MGnify/ENA primary metagenome ERZ1106929 (study PRJEB35170, sample SAMEA104062442) | human gut metagenome | biome: human gut; feature: human-associated habitat; material: faeces | place: Denmark | collected 2013-02-20 ... | reverse complement strand
ATATGCAATTCAACGCTGTTGCTGTTGCATTAAAAAGTTGAATTGCTATAAACGTGCAGGTGCACGAAAACAGACGCGGGGAAAGGAAAAAGGCGATCCCTTACAGGCAGATGTGGCGGGGCGTGCCGTTGACGTAGACGGGAGTGACCTCGTCGAGGATCAGCGGGCGGGCGTACTCCTCGAACGCCGCCGTCACCTGCATCCCGTCGGGGGCGATCCAGTCCAGCGGCACCTTCTTCTCAAGGTTTGCCACCTTCTGGACGTCCACCGCCTCGGTGATGCACTGGTAGGGATATTCGGATACGCGCTTGAGCGCGATCATTTTGCCCGTCTCACCGGCAAAGGCTGCTGCCGCCGCAGCGCCGCCCACGGCGTAAGCCTCGTTCACGTCGGTGCGGCTGGCCAGATGGCTGGCGCAGCGCTGCAGCGTCGAGAACTCGATGGCGCGGCTCTTGCAGTTCAGCTTGTCGTGGATGAGGTCGGACAGATAGCGGCTGGTGCCGCTGAGGATGGCCTTGTGGCCGAAGGCGTCCAGCTGGCCTGCCGTGGAGACGAGGTCGCACAGGTAGGTGCCGTCGGCGGTCTTGACGCCCTCGCTGGCCGCGATGATGACATTGGACTTCACCCGCTGCAGCTCGTCCACCTTGGCGAGGAACTTGTCCGGCTCGAAGGGGACTTCCGGCAGAAGGATGAGGTCGGGGCCATCGCAGTCGTCGCCGCCCGCCAGACAGGCCGCACCGGCCAGCCAGCCGGCGTGACGGCCCATGATCTCGGCCACGGTCACGCTCCGGATGTCGTAGACGGAGGAGTCGCGGATGACCTCCTTGAGGATGGTGGCGATGTACTTGGCCGCAGAGCCGTAGCCGGGGGTGTGGTCGGTGAGGCAGAGGTCGTTGTCGATGGTCTTGGGCACGCCGATGAACCGCACCGCGCTGCCCACCTGTGCGCCGTAGCGGCTGAGCTTGGCGATGGTGTCCATCGAGTCGTTGCCGCCGATGTAGAACACTGCGCAGATGTCGTACTTGTCAAACAGGGTGAACAGCTTGACGTAGGGCGTGGAGTCTGCCTCCGGCTCGGGCAGCTTGTAGCGGCAGCTGCCCAGATAGCTGGACGGCGTGCGCTTGAGCAGCTCGATGCTGAGCCGGTCGTCCAGCAGGACGTTCAGCTCCACAAGCTCCTCCTTCAGCAGCCCCTCGATGCCGTGCTTCATGCCGTAGACTTTGTCTGCGCCCAGACTGCAGGCGGCCTTGTAAACGCCCGCGAGGCTGGAATTGATGACGGCGGTGGGGCCGCCGCTCTGGCCGATGATCACATTCTTGGCCATGAGAACCTCCTTGTATCATTTACCGATAAATTGGACTTCCTGTGCGCCGCAGCGCCGCTCCGCGCCCTGTCCCTTCCGAGGCCCGCACACCCTGCACAGTGTACAGGCGGGGGCAGAGCCAACAACCGGCAGCCACAACTCGCACAAAAATTCTAGCAGGTCGTGCAAGCACTTCGAGAAATGTGTGCAAAAACCTGCTCTTCTTCTATTGTAACCGTTTTGCCTGTTGTATGCAAGCCCTAATTGGTTGCAGAGGCAAAAAAATTATGATAAAATAGGGTTCACACAGCGCTGACGGGCCGCAGCGGGGGGATAACCCGCCCCATCCCGGGCAGACTATCATCAGAACCAAACGAAAGCGGGAACACCTTTATGGGCATTTCACATGAGTATCACAGCACCAGCCGGAGACGGCGGGGCGGCGCGGGAGGCTTCGCACGGCTCGCAGGGGCCGCAGCGGGCATCCTGCTGGTGAGCTTCGCCATCACGGTCATCCTCGAGCACGGGCAGAAGCAGACCGAAGAGCTGCCAACGGTGACGGCCAACGGCACGGCGCAGAATATCCTCGCCCCCCTGCCGATGCAGGGCGGGGCGGACAGCAGCGCCGACAGCAGCGCCGACAGCACCGCCCCGGCAGCAGACGGCACTGCCGCCGTGACCTTGGAGCAGTTCGGCCCGGCCCGCCAGACGGCGGGGGCCTACAGCGTCAGGGCCTACGACAGCAGCGTCATCCGCCAGCCCGCCTGCGGGCAGGTCGATCTGAGCTACTTCTCCGACGCGGCCTTCCTCGGCGACAGCCTGACCGTGGGCTTCTCGGATTACAGCATCAACCTCGGCGGTGCGCTCATCTGCGGCTACACCGGCGTCGGCCCGGACGCCATCGTCAACCGCAGCGCGGTCAAGAGCAGCGTGCGTGGGCCGGAGGTGGCACTGGATGTGCTGGCCGCCGCCCAGCCCAAGAAGCTGTATATCCTGCTGGGCACCAACACCCTGACCACCGTGGGCGCGGCAGACCGCTTCCTCGCCTATTACGGTCAGATGCTGGATGTCCTGCGCCAGACGCTGGGCGAGGGGTGCGTCATCTATGTCCAGTCCATCCCGCCCGTCCGCCCCGAGGCGGCCGTGGAAAAGCCGGGCCTTGCCTCGGACATCATCCGCTCGGTGAACGAGCAGCTGGCCCTGCTGGCCGCCGACAAGGGCTGCGTCTACCTCGACCTGTGGGAGACGCTGGCCGACGGCGAGGGCAACCTGAAAGAGGTGCTGGCTGCGCCGGACGGCGTCCACTTCTCGGCGGGCAACGGCTACGGCGCGTGGGTGACGTATCTGCGCAACCACGCCAAGTACGCGGCGGACAACGTCTGGACGCCGGGCAGCGCCTACGCAGGCTGAACATCAGAATAAGAAAAAACATCCGCAGTGCGCCCGTTCCGGGCCGCTGCGGATGTTTTGCTGCAAAAAGATCCCGCCCTCTGCATCCGGGATGCAGAGGACGGGATCGCTGCTTTTATAGGGGGAAGAGCTTACTTCAGCTTGCTCTTTGCCTTCATGCGCTGCTCGTGGTTGAGGATCTGCTTGCGGATGCGCAGGTTCTCGGGAGTGACCTCCAGCAGCTCATCCGGAGCGAGGAACTCAAGGCAGCCCTCAAGGCTCAGCTTGCTGATGGGGATGAGGCGCAGGGCGTCGTCAGAGCCGGAAGCACGGGTATTGGTCAGGTGCTTGGTCTTGCAGACGTTGACGTCCACATCCTCGCCGGAAGCGGTGTAGCCGATGACCATGCCCTCGTAGACCTTCTCGCCCGCGCCCACCAGAAGGGTGCCGCGCTGCTGGGCGTTGAACAGGCCGTAGGTGACGGCCTCGCCGGTCTCGAAGCTGACCAGAGAGCCGGTGGAGCGGTTGGCGATCATGCCAGCCCAGACATCATAGCCGTCGAAGATCTGGTTGATGATGCCCTCGCCGTGGGTGTCGGTCAGGAACTGGTTGCGGTAGCCGAACAGGCCGCGGCTGGGCATACGGAACTCCAGACGCACGCGGTCGGTGCCCAGAGACTCCATCTGCTGCAGGATGGCCTTGCGCTGGCCCAGACCGGTCATGACAGCGCCCTGATACTGGGTCGGGACGTCGATGACGACGTGCTCCATAGGCTCGTAGGTCTTGCCGTCGATGACCTTGGTCAGGACGTGCGGGGGAGAGACCTGCAGCTCATAGCCTTCGCGGCGCATGGTCTCGATGAGGATGGACAGATGCATCTCACCACGGCCCATGACGCGGAAGGAATCGGTGGTGGCAGAGTCCTCCACCTTCAGGGCGACGTCCTTCAGCAGTTCCTTCTGCAGACGGTCGCGGATCTGGCGGCTGGTGACGTACTTGCCCTCGCGGCCGGCCAGCGGGCTGTCGTTGACGGAGAAGGTCATCTCGACGGTGGGGTCGTTGATCTTCACGAAGGGCAGCGGCTCCACGCTGGAGGGGCTGCACAGGGTGTTGCCGATGGTGACGTCCGGCAGGCCGGAGAAGGCCACGATGTCGCCTGCGGTGATGTTGTCGCAGGGCTGGCGGCCATTGGCCTGGAAGTCATACAGCTTGGTCAGACGGCCGCGCATTTTCAGGTCGGGGTTGTGCCAGTCGCAGACGACCACTTCCTCGCCCACCTTGGCGACGCCGTTCTGGATGCGGCCGATGCCGATGCGGCCCACGAACTCGTTGTAGTCCACGGAGGACACCAGCATCTGGAAGGGAGCCTCGGGGTCGCCCTCGGGGGGCCGGATGGTGCTCAGCAGGGTGTCGAACAGGGGGACCAGATCGGTGCCGGGCACATCGGGGTCGAGGCTTGCGGTGCCCTCACGGCCGCAGCAGAACAGCATGGGGCAGTCCAGCTGCTCGTCGGTAGCGCCCAGATCCATCAGCAGGTAGAGCACCTCGTCGATGACTTCCTTGATGCGGGCGTCGGGGCGGTCGATCTTGTTGATGGCCACCACGAGGCTCAGGTTCTGCTGCAGAGCCTTCTGCAGCACGAAACGGGTCTGAGGCATGCAGCCCTCGGCAGCGTCCACCAGCAGCAGGACGCCGTTGACCATCTTCAGCACGCGCTCGACCTCGCCGCCGAAGTCGGCGTGGCCCGGGGTATCGACGATATTGATCTTGACACCCTTGTAGGTGCAGGAGCAGTTCTTGGCCAGAATGGTGATGCCGCGCTCACGCTCGATGTCACCGCTGTCCATGACACGCTCTGCCACGACCTGATTGTCGCGGAAAGCGCCGCTCTGATGCAGCATCGCGTCCACCAGCGTGGTCTTGCCGTGGTCAACGTGAGCGATGATAGCGACATTGCGCAAATCGTTACGAACCATAAAATACAACCTCTCTATTTGGAATCTCTGTAGAAGTTACGTCATACGATTTAAGTTTATATCATCCGGGGGTGGTTTGTCAAGATTGTATAAAAAATTTTTGATGGTTTCGGCGTTTTGCCCGAGAATCGGCCTTCGATTTGGGCGGCATTGCAGGGCAAAACGTGTTATACTTAATACACCAAAGTTGGATAGATCCGTTGGAGGTGTGTCTATGAAACTGACGTTTTTGGGTGCCAACCACGAAGTGACCGGCAGCTGTACCCTTTTGGAAGCGGCGGGACAGCGCTACCTCATCGACTGCGGGATGGAGCAGGGCAAGGATGTCTACGAGAACCAGCCCATCCCTGTTGCACCGGGCGAGATCGACGGCGTGCTGGCCACCCATGCCCATATCGACCACACGGGCCTGCTGCCCCTGCTGGTGCGCAACGGCTTCCGGGGCAGAATCTACGCTACTAAGCCCACGGCAGAGCTGTGCAGCATCATGCTGCGGGACTCGGCCCACATTCAGGAGTTCGAGGCCGAGTGGAAGAACCGCAAGGGCCAGCGCTCCGGCGCGGAGCCGGTGGAGCCGATGTACACCATTCAGGACGCCGAGGCGGCCATCGCGCTGTTCCGGGGGTTCGACTACAACAAAGAGGTCGAGCTTGCCCCCGGCCTCGTCATCCGCTTTGTGGATGTGGGCCATCTGCTCGGCTCGTCCAGCATCGAGATCTGGGTGACGGAGAACGGCGCGACCACCAAGCTCGTCTTCTCCGGCGACATCGGCAACCTCCATCAGCCCATCATCAAGGACCCCACCTACCTGAAGGATGCGGACTATGTCTTTATGGAGTCCACCTACGGTGACCGCTGCCACGGCCCCAAGCCCGACTATGTGGGCGAGCTGGCGAAAATTTTGCAGCGCACCTTCGACCGGGGCGGCAATGTGGTCATCCCGAGCTTTGCGGTGGGACGCACGCAGGAGCTGCTCTACTTCATCCGTGAGATCAAGGAGAAGAACCTTGTCACCGGCCACGGCTGCTTCCCGGTCTATATCGACAGCCCGCTGGCCATCGAGGCCACCCGCATCTTCAAGGATACCGACCCCTCCTGCTTCGACGAGGAGACCAACGCCCTGCTGGCCAAGGGCATCGACCCCATCCAGTTCCCGGGCCTGAAGGTCAGCGTTACCAGCGACGAGTCCCGCGCCATCAACACTGACCCCGTGCCCAAGGTCATCATCTCGGCCAGCGGAATGTGCGAGGCGGGCCGTATCCGCCACCACCTCAAGCACAACCTCTGGCGGAAGGAGTGCACCATCCTCTTCGTGGGCTATCAGGCCGTGAGCACGCTGGGCCGCTCCCTGCTGGAGGGGGTAACGAACGTCAAGCTCTTCGGCGAGTCCATCGAGGTGCAGGCCGAGATTTGCCAGCTCACCGGCCTTTCGGGTCATGCCGACAGGGAGGGCCTGCTGAAGTGGGTGAACTCCTTCGAGCCGAAGCCCAAGCGGGTCTTCGTCATCCATGGCGAGGACGAGGTGGAGAATATCTTCACCCAGACCCTCACCGAGCAGGGCTTCACCGCCTGTGCGCCCTACAACGGCGAGCAGTGGGCCATCGGGGCCGAGGGTGCTGTCTGCCTGAAGGAAGGTACCCGCACCCGCATCGAGCACCGCGTCAGCGAGGGTGCAGCCCGTGCAGCCACCGTCTTCCAGCGGCTGCTCAGCGCAGGCAAGCGCCTGCTGCGGGTCATCGAGCACAACGAGGGCGGCGCCAACAAGGACCTCGCCAAGTTCGCCGACCAGATCAACGCCCTCTGCGACAAGTGGGACAGATGAGCAGGATGCCCCGGCCGCAGTAAAATCGAATCGGATCCCCCGGCCCGAGCCGATGTGTACGCACACGGCCCGGGCCGTTTTTTTGCCTGCGACAGGGGCAAAGCGCGATTTTCTGCGCGTTTTCGCACAAGTTTCCGACTATTTCGCAAAATCTGTTGACTTCGCAGCGGCGAGATGCTACCATATGGCACAAGAAAAGACGGAAATGACAAGTAATGGTTGTTGACTGCGCCCGGGAGCCGCTTGGCATTTTTGTCCCGGCGGGGTGCGATGGCAGAAGCGCCCCTGCCGGAAAAGCATCTGCCGAATCAAAAAAGGAGGTCTCTGGATGATAGAATACAAGCTCTCGCTTGCGTCCTCCGGCGCAGTAAAGACGCCGGGCAGCATGGATGCGCTGCAGCTCGGCTACAGCAGGAACTGCGGCGTCTACCGGCTGAGGGTGAGCGCCGCCGACGAGTGGAAGGGGATGACCCTCCGGGCGTTCTGGCACACGCCGGGCGGCAGCCCGCCCGCATCGCTGGTGGAGGATGGGGTGGTGGAGGTGCCCGCGCTGGTCACGGCAGTGCCCGGCGAAGGATGCATCACCTTCGAGGGCAGCGACGGCGTCCGCACCCTCACCAGTGCCGACCTGCGCTACCGGGTGGCCGCAAACTCCGGCACAGAGGACGGCACTCTGCCGCCGCCGGACACTCCGGCATGGCAGCAGCTGGTGGGTCAGCTGGAAGGGGCCGGTGCCGACGCGGAGAAGAGCGCTGTGCGGGCCGAGACGGCCCAGAGCAGCGCGTCGGACAGCGCCGCCGCTGCGGCCCGCAGCCTGAAGACTCTGCAAGAGGGCATCGCCTCGGGAAGCTTCAAGGGCGAGAAGGGCGACCCCGGTGCACGGGGCGCACAAGGCCCGAAGGGTGACACAGGCCCGCAGGGGCCGAAAGGCGAAAAAGGCGATACTGGCCCGACAGGCCCCGCCGGTGCGACCGGCCCGCAAGGCCCGAGGGGCCAGACGGGCGCGGCGGGAAAGGCGGCGGAGGTGGATGCCACCCTCGCCGTGTCAGGCGCAGCGGCAGATGCCAAGGCCGTCGGCAGCGCGTTGGCCGGGAAAGCCGCTGCCAGCCATACTCACAGCTACGCCGGTTCTTCCTCGGCGGGCGGTACGGCCAACAGTGTCAACGGATTCACCTTTGCGGCCCAGACGGCCGACCCCGGTGCAGGCAGCAGCCTTGCCACCAACAAGGTGCTCATCGTGTATGCGTAAAGGGGGCAGAAGATGGCAAAGGGGATCTATGTAGGTGCGGGCGGCGTCGCCCGCAGGATGAAAAAAGCCTATGTCGGGGTGGCGGGCAAGGCCCGTGCAGTCCGGAAGATGTACGTCGGCGTCGGGAACAGGGCGCGGCTGTGCTACAGCGCAGAGCCGGAGTATGCCGGGACGGGTGTGCCTCTCGCGGCCCCGAAGTACGGCGCAAAGGCCGCAGCGGCAGGGAACAGTGCGCTCATCGGGGGCGGACGCTTCGCTGGCACGGCTTCGAACGCGGTCTGCAATACGGTGGACGCTTACGACACCTCCCTCACACGGACGGCCCCGGCGGCGCTGGGGGACAAGAGGTATCTGCATTCCGCCGTGCCGCTCGGGGCGTATGCTCTGTTTGCGGGCGGGACTGCTACGCCGACCGCCCGAGGGGGCTATAACACGGTGGATGCCTACGACGCCTCCCTCACCCGGACGTCAGCCGCCGCGCTGAGCAGGATGCGGACGAGGATGGGCTGCACGGTGCTTGGCGCCCGTGCGCTCTTTGCCGGAGGCGGTCAGGGCGGCCTTACCACGGGCGGCGCTTTCACGACCGTGGACGTCTACGATGAGGCCCTCACCCGGACGGCGGGCACGCCGCTGTCCACCAAACGGTTCTTCCCGGCGGGCGCGACCGTCGGGAGCCATGCCCTCTTTGCAGGCGGCACCCCCAAGGATGGCAGTCTTGTGGTGGACGCCTACGACGCTTCCCTGACCCTCATAGCAGCGGCAAACCTGAGCAGTGCCCAGAACAGCTATGCCGCGGCGGCGGTGGGCGGATATGCCCTCTTTGCGGGCGATACGGCCGATGCGGATGTCTACGACGCCTCCCTCACCAAAACAACGGTCGGCATCCTCAGCGCGGCAAGACAGCCGGATGCGGTGACGGCCGGTGGGTATGCATTTTTCGCAGGCGGCGATGAGTCCAGCACAGTGGATGTCTGCGACGCCTCGCTGACCAGAACGACCCTCACTGCTCTGAGCGAAGCGAGGAACAGCATGGCCGCTGCCGCCGTCGGGGACTATGTGCTGTTCGCGGGCGGCAGGAACACGGAAAGCCTCTACCATGACACCGTTGACGTTTATACCATATAAGAAATAGGAGGAAACTCAGAATGGCACGTTACAAGATCTACGACAACAGCTCCGATGTGATCACCCCGGTGGGCGAGGTGCTCACCGCCGAACAGTGGCTCGACCGCTACCCGTGGGGCCGCTTTGCAAAGATGATCGTGGGCGGCGGCGTCATCAACGGCAGCGTGGCCCTCATCTTCGACGAGGCCGTGGAGCGCTGCCGCAGGGCAGGCTGTGACTTCAGCGGCTGCACCACCGACGAGGACTACCTCGCCGCCATGGAGGCCTTTGAGGACGCCCCGCCTGCAGACACCGGCATCTCCGACCAGACCCGCATTGCGGACGCGCTGGAAGACATGGTGGCCCTAAGCCTGCCGGATGCAGAATAAGAAAGGAGACGAAAACATGAGCAACAAGGAAAAACTGGCCGAACGCTGGGAGCAGGACCGCATCTCGGAGGCCATGCTGCGGGTGTATGTCCGCAAGGGCATCCTCTCCAAGGCGGAGTTTGAAGAGATCTGCGGGAAGAAGGGCGGAGCGGAGGACTGAAGATGTCGATTTGTGAATACAGCCTCCGCCGGGACTCCACCCGGCAGCTCTCGCCCAGCTTCAAGGTGCGGGAGTTCGGCTGCAAGGGCAGCGATGTCGTGCTCCTCGACGAGGAGCTTGTGGCGCTGCTCCAGTGCATCCGGGAGCACTTCGGAAAGCCGGTGCATATCACCAGCGGCTACCGCACCGCTGCCCACAATGCCGCCGTCGGCGGCAGCAAGTCCAGCCAGCACCTGCTGGGCCGGGCGGCGGACTTCTGGGTGGAGGACACCCCGGTGGCCTCGGTCGCCGCCTACGCCGAAACCCTGCTGCCCGGGCGGGGCGGCATCGGGCGCTACCCGAAGGACGCCGCCCACCCGAAGCGCCGCACCGGCTGGGTGCACATCGACACCCGGGCAGATAAGAGCCGGTGGAGTATGTGAGGACAATAACATTATAATATAACAGAAAAGCGGCCCTCTCCCTGTTTTTCGGGGAAAGGGCCGCTTTTGGGTCTCCGGAATGGAATGCGGGTCAAAAACTGGGTCAGAACATACAGAAAGACGCTGATTCTTTACGAACCAGCGTCTAAAAAGTATGGAGCGGGCAATGGGAATCGAACCCACCTCCTCAGCTTGGAAGGCTGATATACTAGCCGATGTACGATGCCCGCATATTCGATTTTGCCGGGATGCAAGCAGTATTATAGCATGTTCCGGGGCAAATGTCCAGTCTTTTTTTGCGCAAAGAGGGCCGGGGGGAGAAACCTTTGCCGAAGAGCTGGCGTTTGCCTGTTTACTTTGGAGCAGTTTTATTGTAAAATAGACAGGAGATAAAAACGGCAGCGCACAGCGCGGCCAAATCTGATACAGGTGGTGTATGTTATTATGGCATTGAAATATCAGCGTATCCTTCTGAAGATCAGCGGCGAGGCACTCGGCGGCGAGAAGGGCACCGGCTTCGACGAGCCGACCATGGACGCGATCTGCGGCGGCGTGAAGAAGGCCCACGAGCTGGGCGTCCAGATCGGCATCGTCGTGGGCGGCGGCAACTTCTGGCGCGGCCGTTCCAGCGGCAAGATGGAGCGCACGCTGGCCGATAAGATCGGCATGTTGGCAACGGTGATGAACGCACTGGCCGTCTCCGACAAGCTGGAGCAGCTGGGCGTGCCGACGGAGGTGTTCACCTCCATCACCATGCCGCAGGTGGCCCCGGCCTTCACCCGCAAGGATGCGCTCCGTGCGATGGACGCGGGCAAGATCGCCATCTTTGGCGGCGGCACCGGCAACCCCTTCTTCTCCACCGACACGACCACGGCCCTGCGCGCCGTTGAGGTCAGCGCCGACATCATGTTCAAGGCCACGATGGTGGACGGCGTCTACGATAAGGACCCCCACAAGTACCCCGACGCCAAGAAGTACGAGACCCTCACCTTCACCAAGGTGCTGGAAGACCGTCTGGCGGTCATGGACGGCACCGCAGCCACCCTCTGCCGGGACAACAAGCTTCCCATCCTCGTGTTCGATCTGGCCGACCCCGACAACATCGCCCGCGCCGTGCAGGGCGAGAATGTGGGCACGCTGGTCTACGAGGGCTGAGCATACCGCCCCGCTTCCGACAATAGAATGAACCAGACGCGTCCTGCGGCTGGTGAAAATTGATAACAAACAGGAGACTAGGACAATGAGCAGCAATACCAAGGCATTTGAAGACAAGATGAAGAGCGCAGTCGAGCATCTGGAGCGCGAGCTGAAGACGGTGCGCGCAGGCCGTGCCAACCCCGGCGTTCTGGACAAAGTGACCGTGGATTACTACGGCTCTCCCACCCCCATCCAGCAGGTGGCTTCTGTGGCTGTCAGCGAGGCCCGCACCCTGACCATCACCCCGTGGGACCGCACGCTTCTGCGTGCCATCAGCAAGGCGATCCTCGCCAGCGATGTGGGCATCAACCCCATCGACGACGGCCAGACCATCCGCCTGAACTTCCCGGCCCCCAACGAGGAGCGCCGCAAGCAGCTGGCAAAGGAAGTCTCCAAGATGGGTGAGGAGGCAAAGGTCGCCGTCCGCAACGTCCGCCGCGACGCGATGGATAAGGCCAAGGCCATGAAGAAGGCCGGTGAGCTGACCGAGGACACCCAGAAGACCATGGAAGAGGATGTCCAGAAGCTGACCGACAAGTATGTGAAGAACATCGACGCTGCCGTGGAAGAGAAGCAGAAGGAGATCATGTCCGTCTGAGCCTGACCGCTGTAAGCAGGAAGGTGCCGTGCGCTGAGAGAAGGTGCGCGGCACTTTTTGCCAGACGAATCGTAGAGGAAGAAGAGCATGGAACATCCAAAGGATTTTGCAAAGGGACTGTCCATCGGCATCATCATGGACGGCAACGGCCGCTGGGCCAAGAGCCGGGGCCTGCCCCGCACCGCCGGGCACAAGAAGGGCGCACAGGTCTTTCAGGACATTGCGGACTACTGCGATGAGCTGGGCGTGGAGTCGGTGTATTTTTACGCATTCTCGACCGAAAACTGGAAGCGCCCCGCCGAAGAGGTGGGCGCGATCATGCGGCTGTTCGGCGAATACCTCATCAAGGGCTTCGACTACGAGAACCGGAACGTCCGCATCTGCTTCATGGGCGACCGCACTGTGCTGGAGCCTAAGCTGCAGGAGCTGATGAACAAGCTGGAGCGGGACTCTGCCTGCAAGACCGGCCTGACCATCAACATCGCCATCAACTACGGCGGTCGGCCGGAGATCGTCCGCGCAGCCCAGCGCCTCGCGGCCAAGGCGGCTGCGGGCGAGCTGAAGCCGGAGGACATCACGGAAGATGCCCTCTCGGCCCAGATGTACACGGCCGGCCAGAAGGACCCCGACTTCATCCTCCGCCCCAGCGGGGAGAAGCGGCTCTCCAACTTCATGCTCTGGCAGGCGGCCTATTCGGAGCTGGTGGAAATGGACGTCCTGTGGCCCGATTTCACCCGCGGCGACCTCGACGCCGCCATCACGGAGTTCAACCGGCGCTCCCGCCGTTTCGGCGGCCTGTAAGGCGTTTCACACCCAGATGCCGCGCAGCCTGCGCGGCCCCCGGCGGGCGTCCGGTATTTCCTCGGGCGCTGATGCCGCTGCCTCTGCCGCAGCAGGGGAGCGGCTCCCGGACGAAACAAAGGAGAACATGAAACTATGAAAACACGAATCATCACAGCTGTGGTGGGCCTGTTCGTCCTTGCGGGCGTCCTGTTCACCTTCAATACGCTGGTGTTCAATCTGGTCATTGCGGCCATCACCCTCATCGCCCTCCATGAGATCTACTCTGCGCTGGGCTTCGAAAAACAGGACTGGCCGCTGCTGGGCATTCTGGTGCCCTACACTCTGCTCGTCATGCTGTCGAGCTACAGCATCTGCCGGGCGATGGTGATGCCCGCCTCCTTCCTGGTGGTGCTGTTCTACGCCATCTATCTTGTGGTGCGCAACGGCGTCATCAGCTACCAGAAAGCCAGCGGCCTTGCGATGTTTTCGGGCATCGTCATCTTCTGCTTTTACTCCTTTATCCAGCTCAAGGAGCTGCTGCCGGTAGAGAAGTTCGGCTACGACGCCATCTTCTTCATCCTGCTCATCCTCTGCTTCGCATGGGGCGGCGACACCTGCGCCTACTTTGCGGGCCGCGCCTTCGGCAAGCATAAGCTCTGCCCGGTGGTCAGCCCCAAAAAGACGGTGGAGGGCGCTGTGGGCGGCGTGCTGGGCACGATGGTGTTCGGCGTACTGGTCACGGTCATCTACTCGGTGGCGGCAGACCGGATGGAGGCGTTCACCCGCTCCAACATCGGCGTGTCCATGTATATCATCATCGCGCTGCTGGCCTGCGTGGCCGCAGTGCTGGGCATTTACGGCGACCTGTTCGCCAGCGTGGTCAAGCGCCAGTGCGGCATCAAGGACTATGGCACCATCTTCCCGGGGCACGGCGGCATCCTCGACCGCTTTGACAGCGTGATGTTCATCGCGCCCTTTGTCACGATGGTGGTCATCGCAGTGTTCTACTACTAAAAAGAACAGGAGGTAGCGCTTTATGGCTAAAAAAATCACGCTGCTGGGTTCCACCGGCTCCATCGGCACCCAGAGCCTCGACGTTATCCGCGCCCAAGGATATGAGGTGTTCGGTCTGTCGGCCCACAGCCAGACGGATAAACTCTTACAGCAGATCGAAGAGTTCCACCCCAAGTATGTCTGCATGACCAGCGAGGCCGGGGCAGAGAAGCTCTCGGCTGCACTGGCGGGCCGCGCCGACGCGCCCAAGCTCCTGACCGGCCCCGAGGGGCTGAAGACCCTCGCCGCCATGGATGGCCCGGACGTGGTGCTGAACAGCGTGGTGGGCATCGCGGGCCTCGGCGCCAGCCTTGCCGCCATCGAGAGCGGCCATGACCTCGCCCTCGCCAACAAAGAGAGCCTCGTCACCGGCGGACATCTCGTGACGCAGGCGGTGGCGGAGCACGGCGTCAGGCTGCTGCCGGTGGACAGCGAGCACTCGGCCATCTTCCAGTGCTTGCAGGACAAGGAGAGCGCCAAGAGCCTGACGAAGATCCTGCTGACGGCCTCCGGCGGTCCCTTCTTCGGGATGAAGACCGAGGAGCTGCGGGGCAAGACCAAGGCCGACGCCCTCCGGCACCCCAACTGGAACATGGGCGCGAAGATCACCATCGATAGCGCCACCCTGATGAACAAGGGTCTTGAGCTGATCGAGGCGGTGTGGCTGTTCGGCCTCCCCCCCGAGAAGATCCAGATCGTCGTCCAGCGCCAGAGCATCGTCCACTCGGCGGTGCAGTACAGCGACAACTCCATCATCGCCCAGCTGGGCGTGCCGGATATGCGCATCCCCATCCAGTATGCGCTGACCTACCCGGCCCGTGTGCCGGGCGTCGTGCCGGAGCTGGACTTTACCACCCTCAAGCTGCTGACCTTCGATGTGGCCGACGAGGAGACCTTCCGCTGCCTTGCCGCCTGCAAAAAGGCCATCAAGAAGGGCGGTCTCGGCCCCTGCGCTGCCAACGGTGCCAACGAGGAGGCCGTCAGGCTCTTCCTTGAGGATAAGATCGGTTTCCTCGACATCGGCCGTCTGGTGGAGGCCGTCGTGGACAGCGACAGCTTCGGCGGCAGCTACAGCCTCGCGGATGTGTACGAGTGCGACCGCATGGCCCGCGCCTTTGTGAGAGCACACCTGTGAGATAGGAGAAAGAATGTCAGTTTTCATCACCTTTGCGGCTGCGCTGCTCATCTTCGGCGCAGTCATCGCCATCCATGAGTTCGGCCATTTTGCGATGGCGAAGCTCTGCGGCGTCCAAGTCAACGAGTTCTCCATCGGCATGGGGCCGGCCCTCATCAAGACCTACCGCAAGGGCACCCAGTACACCCTGAGGCTCCTGCCCGTGGGCGGCTTTGTGGCGCTGGAAGGGGAGGAAAGCCCCGAGAGTACGCAGGCCGAGGGCGGGAACGAGGAGGATGCCGCCCCGGCCATCCCGCCGGAGGTGCTGGCACAGCGGACGGGCAAGCCTCTGAACGAGGCCGCCGTCTGGCAGCGGATGCTGGTGATGGCAGCAGGCGCGGTGATGAACTTCGTGCTGGGCTTTGTGGTGCTGCTGCTCCTCATCTCGCTGCGCAGTGAACCCATCACCAGCAAGGTCATCTATGCCGTGGAGGACAATGCCCTCTGCGGTCAGACCGGCCTGCAGGCCGGGGACGAGATCGTGGCCGTCAACGGGCGGCACTGCTTCGTGGCCAACGATATGCTCTACGAGCTGATGCGCACCGAGAGCTACCGTGCGGCCTTCACCGTCCGCCGGGACGGGAAGCTGGTGGAGCTGCCCGACGTCCAGTTCGACACATGGCAGGATGCACAGGGCCAGACCCACATGACGCTGGGCTTCACGGTCTACGGACTCAAAAAAACACCGAAGAACGTCTTGAAAGAAGCGGCCAACAGCGTCATCTACTATGGCCGGATCATCTACACCTCGCTGGCTGACCTGCTGCGGGGCCGCGAGAGCATCAACGACCTGTCCGGCCCGGTGGGCATCGTGACCGCCATCGGGCAGGCCGCCAGCTACGGCTGGGAGGATGTTTTCGAGCTGCTGGCGCTCATCACCATCAACCTCGGCGTCTTAAATCTGCTGCCGTTTCCGGCGCTGGACGGCGGCAAGATCGTCTTCCTGCTCGTCGAGGCAGTCACCGGCCATGCTGTGCCGGAAAAAATTCAGGGCAGTCTGACCGTCGCCGCCTTCGCGCTGCTGTTCGGCCTGATGCTCTTTGCAACGTACAATGACATCGTCCGGCTCGTGACCGGAGTGATCTGAAAGGGGAAGTACCATGCGGCAGCTGAAGCGTGAAGTCAAGATCGGAAATGTGACCATCGGCGGCAAGAATCCCATCGCCGTGCAGACCATGCTGAACGTCCCGGTGGAGGACATCGAGGGCAATGTGGCGCAGGCCAAGCGCTGCGAGGCGGCGGGCTGCCAGATCCTGCGGGTGACCTGCCCCAGCGCGGCGGATGCCAAGTGCATCGAGGCCGTCAAGAACGCCGTCAATATCCCCATCGTGGCAGACATCCACTTCGACTACAAGGCGGCTCTCGCCTGCGCCGACGTGGGCGTGGACAAGATCCGCATCAATCCGGGCAACATCGGCGATGACGACCGGGTGAAGGCGGTGGTGGACGCCTGCCAGCAGAAGAACATCCCCATCCGCATCGGCGTCAACGGCGGCAGTCTGGAAAAGCACATCCTTGCTAAATATGGTGCGCCTGTGCCCGAAGCGATGGTGGAGAGCGCGCTGTACCACGTCCGCCTGCTGGAAAAGTTCGATTTCAACAACATCGTGATCTCCATCAAGAACTCCAACGTCCCCCGCATGATGGAGGCCTACCGCCAGCTCAGCGCCGTGACGGATTACCCGCTCCATGTGGGCGTCACCGAGGCGGGCACCTACCAGATGGGTCTGCTCAAGAGCGGCATGGGCATCGGCGGGATGCTGCTGGAGGGCATCGGCGACACCATCCGCGTCTCGCTGGCGGCCGACCCTGAGAAGGAAGTGGAAGCGGGCTACAACATCCTGCGCGCCGTCGGCTTCCCGGTGGCCGGCCCGGAGGTCATCACCTGCCCGACCTGCGGCCGCACCCAGTACCCCTGCACCGAGATCGCAAACGAGGTGGAGCGGCGGCTTCAGGGCTGCAAGAAGTCCATCAAGGTGGCCGTCATGGGCTGTGTCGTCAACGGCCCCGGCGAGGCCCGGGAGGCCGACATCGGCATCGCCGGCGGCAAGGGCGAGGCGGTGCTTTTCGTCCACGGCGAACCCGTCCGGAAGCTGACGGGGGAGAATATCCTCGACCAGTTCATGGAGGAGATTTATAAACTGTGATTTTGCAGAATAAGCTTGGGCTGACGAATGAGGCCGAGCTGGCCCGGGCAGAAGAAAAACTCAGCAAGACCCGGGCGCTCGAGCTTTATGACACCGGTCTGCTGGATACCTTCGAGGTCGGCACCTTCAAGGGGCTTGCGGCCATCCATAAGTATCTGTTCGGAGACGTCTACGAGTTTGCGGGACAGATGCGGACGGTGAATATCGCAAAGGGCAATTTCCGCTTTGCGCCTGTGATGTACCTGCGCCCGGCACTGGAAAGCATCGATGCGATGCCGCAATCCTCCTTCGATGGGATCATCGAGAAGTATGTGGAGATGAATGTGGCCCATCCGTTCCGGGAGGGCAACGGCCGCAGCACCCGCATCTGGCTGGATGCGATCCTCAAAAAGGAGCTGCATCAGGTCATCGACTGGAGCTGCGTCGATAAGGGGGACTATCTCCTTGCGATGGAGCGCAGCCCGGTCAAGGATGTGGAGATAAAGGCCCTGCTGCGCGCCGCCCTGACCGAAAAGATCAATGACCGCAAGGTCTATATGAAAGGCATCGACGCCAGCTACCACTACGAAGGCTACCATGTCTTCAAGACAGAAGATCTGACTTAAAAGCAACTTACTGCCACGCCCATCCCGGGCGCGGCAGTTTGTGCTGTTATCTGATAGAAAAAAGGAGTACCACTGTGACACCACTTGTTTCCCAGCTATGGCCGCAGTTTATGGCGGACCCGGACTTTGCGGCCTGTTTTGGCCGCGTGGTCGTCGAGCACGCCCAGATGCTACGGCAGGAGCGGCAGGTCATTTTCACGCTGCGCAGTTCTGCCCCGCTGGACAAGGGGCTGTGCGCACGGCTGCTGGCCTCCCTCGCGCCCGACTATGAGGGCTTTGAGCTTCGCATCCACAACCTCTTCGGCTACGCCGCGCTGGACGAGAGCGGACTGCGGGAGCTGATGGAGGAGATGAAGCGGGACGGCGTGCCCATCAACGGCTTCCTCGACCGATGCCGCATCGCCATCACCGGCCAGAACATCACCATCGGCGTCTGCCATGGCACGAAGTTTTTGCAGGAGATGCAGTTCGAGCGGCTGCTGGCGGAGCGTATCGCCGCCCACACCGGCGTGAAGCCCAAGGTGATGCTGGAAAGCAGCGTGGGCGAGGCCGAGCAGCGCCAGATGGAAGAAAAGCTGGAGCGTAAAATTGCTCCTCCTGTCGTCAAATTCGAGCGGAAGAATACGGCGCCCTCCATCAAGGTGGAGGGCCTCGACCTCACGGACAAGCCTGTTACCATCTTCCACGGCAAGATGTTCGCCCCCAAGAACCTCACCCCCCTCAAGGACTTGGGCGGCGAGGGTGGAAAGTGCATGATCTGGGGCGATGTTTTCTTCACCGAGGTGAAGGGCAGCTTCCGTAAGATCTATACCGTCTCCATCACCGACTACACCGGCTCCATCAACCTGAAGATCCGTGCGCAGGAAGGGGAGGACTGCTCCAAGTGGGAGTCCATCCCCAAGGGCACGACGGTCGTGGTGCGGGGCGACTGCTCCTACGACAAGTACGAGCATGACTATATCGTCTGGCCTTACGATGTCCTCTTCGTCGAGCGCAAAAAGCGGGAGGACAATGCTCCCGTCAAGCGGGTGGAGCTGCATCTGCATACCAAGCTGTCCAGCATGGACGCCTTCTGCGACCCCGGCGGCATCGTCAAGCTGGCCCATCGGATGGGCCACCCGGCCATCGCCATCACTGACCACGGCGTCTGTCAGGGCTATCCCGAAGCCATGCTGGCGGCGGACGCCATCCACAAGACCGACCCGGACTTCAAGCTCATCTACGGCTGTGAGGCCTACTTCGTCGATGACATGATCCCCTGCGTCTACGGCGTGAAGGACGAGCCGCTGAACGGCGAGTTCTGCGTCTTCGACACCGAGACGACGGGCCTCGACCCGGGCGTGGAGTACCTGACCGAGATCGGTGCAGTCATCGTGCGGGACGGCGAGGTGGTGGAGGAATTCGACACCTTCGTCAAACCCGGCAAGCCCATCACGCCCAAGATCACGGAGCTGACCGGCATCACCAACGAGATGGTGGCCAATGCCCCCGGCGAGGCCGAGGCGCTTGAAGCCTTCCTCAAATTCGTGGATGGCCGCATCCTCGTGGCCCACAACGCCCACTCCTTCGACATCCGGTTCCTCCGCGCTGCCGCCAAGCGGAGCGGCATCGAGTTCGAACCGACTTATATCGACACCCTGACCATGGCGCAGGCCATGTACCCCGGCCTCCACAACTACAAGCAGGGAACCATCAACAAGCATCTCGAGCTGCCCGCCTACGAAGCCCATCGCGCCTGCGAGGACTCTGCCGCGCTGGGCCGCATCTTCTGCGTCATGCTGAAAGATCTGGAGGAAAAGCAGGTCACGGCCGTCAGCGGCATCAACACCGGACTCGGCGGCAACCGCGAGGTACTGAAAAAGAAGTATTACCACCTCATCATCCTCGTGCGCAACCAGATGGGCCTGAAGAACCTCTATAAAATCGTCAGCGAGGCCCATGTCAACTACTTCTTCAAGAAGCCCCGCGTGCCCCGCAGCCTCCTCAACAAATACCGCGACGGCCTGATTTTGACCTCGGCCTGCGAGGCGGGCGAGCTGTACCGCGCCATCGTGGAGGGCCGCTCCTACGAGGAGCTGAAGAAGATCGCCTCCTATTACGATGTTCTGGAAGTCCAGCCGCTGGGCAACAACGCCTATATGGTGCGGGACGGCAAGGTGGAGAGCGAAGAGGTCATCAAGGACTTCAACCGCACCGTCATCCAGCTGGGCGAAGACCTCCATAAGCCCGTCATCGCCACCGGCGACGTCCATTTCACCGAGCCGGAGGACGCCATCTACCGCTCTGTTTTACAGGCAGGCAACGGCTTCAAGGACGCGGACAATCAGCCGCCCCTGTTCTACCGCACGACGGAGGATATGCTGGACCAGTTCCGCTATCTGCCCAAGGAGAAGGCCTACGAGATCGTCGTGACCAACCCCCGCAAGATCGCGGCCAGCATCGACGGCAGCGTCCGCGCCATCCCGCGCGGCACCTATCCGCCCAGCATCGAGGGCGCAGAGCAGCAGCTCCGGGACGCCACATGGGCGCACGCCAAGCGGGATTACGGCGACCCGCTGCCCGAGATCGTGGAAAAGCGGCTGCAAAAAGAGCTGGACTCCATCTGCGGCCACGGCTACGCCGTCCTGTACGTCATCGCGGTCAAGCTGGTGGCCTACTCCAACGCGGGCGGCTATCAGGTGGGCAGCCGCGGCTCGGTCGGCTCGTCGGCTGTGGCCCACTTCTCCGGCATCTCGGAGGTCAACAGTCTGCCGCCCCATTACCGCTGCCCCAAGTGCAGGCACAGCGAGTTCATCACCGACGGCAGCGTGGAGGACGGCTTCGACCTGCCCGACAAAAACTGCCCCGCGTGCGGCACCCGGATGCTGGTGGACGGCCACGACATCCCCTTCGAGACCTTCCTCGGCTTCTACGGCGACAAGGAGCCGGATATTGACCTGAATTTCTCGGGCGAATATCAGTCCAACGTCCACCGCTACACCGAGGAGCTGTTCGGCAAGGCCAACGTCTTCAAGGCGGGCACGGTCTCCGGCATTCAGGACAAAACAGCTTATGGCTACGTCAAAAAATATCTGGATGAGCGGGGGAGAACGGTCAACCACGCCGAGGAAAACCGCCTGACGCTGGGCTGCACCGGCGTCAAGCGCACCACCGGCCAGCACCCCGGCGGCATGGTCGTCGTGCCCGACACCTACGAGATCTACGACTTCTGCCCCATCCAGCACCCGGCGGATGATGTAGCGGGCGGTCTGCTGACCACCCACTTCGAGTTCAAATACCTTCACGACACCCTGCTCAAGCTGGATGAGCTGGGCCACGATATGCCCACCTTCTACAAGTATTTCGAGGAATATACCGGCATCCCGGTGGACAGCATCCCCATGAACGACCCCAAGGTCTACAGCCTGCTCACCAGCCCGGAGGAGCTGGGCGTCACGCCGGAGCAGATCGACAGCCAGACCGGCACCTTCGGCATCCCCGAGATGGGCACGAACTTCGTGCGCGGGATGCTGGTGGAGGCTCGGCCCAAGAATTTCTCCGAGCTGATCCAGATTTCGGGCCTGTCTCACGGCACCGACGTCTGGACGGGCAACGCCGATGAACTCATCCGCAGTGGTACCTGCACCATTGCGGAGGTCATCGGCTGCCGCGACAGCATCATGCTCTATCTGCTGCGCAAGGGCCTCGAGCCGAAGATGGCCTTCGACATCATGGAGGCCGTCCGTAAGGGCAAGGTGGCCAAGGGCGGCTTCGCGCCCGGCTGGGAGGAGGCCATGCGGGAGCACGAGGTGCCGGACTGGTATATCGAGAGCTGCCGCAAGATCAAGTATATGTTCCCGAAAGCCCATGCCGTGGCCTACCTGATGTCGGCCATCCGCCTCATGTGGTTCAAGCTCTACCACCCGCAGGCGTTCTATGCGGTCTATTTCACCGTCCGCGGCGACGACATCGACTACGAAGCCGCTGTGGGCGGTGCGGCGGTGGCCCGCGCCCACATGAACGAGGTCAAGCGCCGCCTGAAGGAGGAGAAAAACGCCAAGGATGAGGACGTCCTCGTCTCGCTCCAGCTGGTCAACGAGATGCTGGTGCGGGGCTACGAGTTCCTGCCCATCGAGCTGGGCAAGAGCCGCGGCTCGAAGTATGTGGTGGAGGACGGCAAGGTGCGCCTGCCCTTCTGCTCCCTGAAGGGTCTGGGCGGTGCTGCCGCCGATGCGCTGGAAAATGTGACCATCCACGGCGAAGAATATCTCTCCATCGAGGAGCTGCAGCAGGCCTCCGGCGTCGGCAGCAGCATCATCGACCGCCTGCGTCAGGTGGGCGCTCTGGGCGACCTGCCCGAGAGCAGTCAGGTGAGCTTCTTCTAAAAAGATGTTGACACCATATGCGACACCATATATAATGGAAATAGGAGAATCAGGATGTCAAAATGGGATAAACTGTTGGCAAGGATATGCTCTTTGAGCAAAGACCTCCGGTTCGACGAACTGCGCAGGGTCTTGGAAAGCTATGGCTATGAGATGAGCGCACCCCGGAGCGGCAGCAGCCATTACACCTTCCGCAAGGCAGGCTGCTATCCCATTACGATCCCGAAGCATGAACCGATCAAGAAAGTCTATGTCGAAATGGTGAGACAGATCGTAGAGAGTGAGGCGAAGAACGATGAAGACGCTGAATGATTATCTGGCGCTGTCCTATCGGATGGAAATTGTCAAGGATCGTGACGAGGGCGGTTTTGTGGCCTCTTATCCGGACCTCCCGGGCTGCATCACCTGCGGAGAGACGGAGGAAGAAGCGCTGAAAAACGCTTTGGACGCCAAAAAGGCATGGCTGGAGGCAGCGCTGGAAGAGAACATTGAAATTCCTGAGCCGGACAGTCTGGAGGCGTACTCCGGGCAGTTCAAGCTGCGCCTGCCCCGAAGCCTGCACCGCGCTCTCGCAGAGCATTCGCAGCGGGAGGGCATCAGCATGAACCAGTACTGCGTGTACCTTCTGGCGAAGAATGACGCCCTTCACGCCGGGTAAAAATCAGTATAACTAAAAAAACGACCTCTGCGACCGGATGACCGGAAGCAGAGGTCGTTTTGTGTTGCGGGTATTGCTTTGAGCAGGGGGAGAATCTTACTCCACGCTGATCATATAATAGTAGACCGGCTGACCGCCGCGGATGTGGCTGACCTCAACGTGGTTGGGGCACTTGGCCTTGACGATCTCGGTCACCTTCTCGGCATCCTCGTCGGAGACGTCGCAGCCGGAGATGATGGTGACGAAGCTGGAATCCTTCTTGCACATACCGCGGGCCAGACGATAGGTGGCCTTGGTGATGTCGTTGGAGGTGGAGACGATCTTGCCGTTCTCCAGTGCCATGATCTCACCCTTCCGGATGCGCTTGCCGTCATACTCGCTGTCGCGGGCGGCGTAGGTGATGAGGCCGGTGGATACCTTGTCGGCGGCGGACATCATGTTGATGGTGTTGGCCTCGACGGTGGCGGAGGGGTCAAAGTTCAGCAGAGCCGTGATGCCCATGGGGACGGTGCGGGTGGGCAGGACGACCACCTGACGGTCGGCCAGCTTCTGGGCCTGCTCAGCAGCCATGATGATGTTCTTGTTGTTGGGCAGGACGAAGACGGTCTTGGCCGGGACGCTCTGGACGGCGGCGAGGATATCCTCGGTGGCGGGGTTCATGGTCTGACCGCCGGAGACGACCGCGTCAGCGGACAGGTCGGTAAAGACGGCCTTCAGGCCCTCGCCGGCGGCGACAGCGACAAAGCCGTAGTCGCGGCTGGGGTCAACGGCAGCATAGATGAACTCGCTGGCCGGGTCGGGCTTCTTCTCGGCAGAAGCCTGCTTCTCGAGGCTCTTGCCCTGCTTCTGGCGGGCAAGGAACTGCTCGTGCATATTCTCGATCTTGAAGTTGGTGAGGTAGCCGTACTTGATGGCCTCGCTCAGGATCTTGCCGGGGTCGGCGGTGTGGACGTGGAGGTTGATGACGTCGTCGTCCTCGATGCAGACCACGCTGTCGCCATTGGACTCGGCGAAGGCACGCATCTTTGCAGCGCTTGCGCCCTCGTTCTTGTTGATGAGGAACTGGGTGCAGTAGCCGTTCTTGATGTCCTCGACCTTCATCAGGTCATCGGTAAAGACGCCCTTGCCCGCGTTCGCGGTGGAGAGCTTGGCCTTGTTGGGGGCAGCCTCGCCGCCGGCCACGATGTCCTCCCCATGGAAGACCTTGCCCATGCCCTCAAAGATGATCATGATGCCCTGACCGCCGGCATCCACGACACCGGCTTTTTTCAGGACGGGCAGCAGGTTGGGGGTGTCCTCCAGAGCCTTCTGGCCCGCAGCGAGGACGACGTCCCACAGCTCGGCCACATCCTCCTTGCCGCAGGCGGCAGCTTCCTCCGAAGCCACGCGGGCCACGGTCAGGATGGTGCCCTCGGTGGGCTTCATGACGGCCTTGTAAGCGCCCTCGACGCCCTTCTTGAGCGCAGAGACGATGTCGGCGGCGTCGGCCTCTTTCTTGCCCTCCAGAGCCTTGGAGAAGCCGCGGAACAGCAGGCTGGTGATGACGCCGGAGTTGCCGCGGGCGCCGCGCAGCATGGCGGAGGCAGCGGTCTTTGCGGCCTCGCCCACGGTGCAGCTGTCGTCCATGGCCTGCAGCTCACGGACGGCTGCGCCGACGGTCATGCCCATGTTGGTGCCGGTGTCGCCATCGGGGACAGGGAAGACATTCAGCTCGTCCACGCGGGACCGCTGGTTGTTGATGTTGTTTGCGCCGGAAATGATGGCGTCGCGCAGGATCTTACCAGAAATCATTGCTTTTTACTCCTTATATCTTCCCGGTATCCCCCGGGCGGGCTTTGTCTCGTCAGGCAACCACGTCATCGACCGATACGACCACGCGGGCGACCTTCAGGCCGGTGGCCTGCTCCACCTCGTCCTTCACGCGGTGCGAGATGGCACGCGCGGCGGTGGAGATGTTCAGCCCGTAGCTGACGGCAATGTGCAGCTCGATCACGAGACGGCCCTCTTCCTGTGTGACACGGACGCCCTTGGCCGAGTCGTCCACGCCGCGCACGGCGCAGCGGACGCGGTCGGTCAGATCACGGGGGGCCATTGCGGCCACGCCGTAGCATTGTTTGGTTGCTTCGCCCACGAGCGTGGAAAAATACTCGGCTGAGAAGCTGACATCTCCCAGCGGAAAACGGGAAGTGATCATAGTCGCTCTGCTCCTTTTATTCATAATTGTACCCCTGTCCGCACGGCGGCGGGGCGGCGCGCAGGCCCAAAGGGCGGCGTACCGCTCTTATTATACAACTTTCTTCGGAAGCTGTACAGCACATAATTGCAGATGCAAAGGGGAAAAGTCTGGCACGGATCGCCGGCTTCGGCCTGTTTCGACACCGCGAGCCGGTATACTGGAAGACAGACGAAGCCGCCAAGGGCCGTATTCCTAGTGTTAGTATAGCACAAAATCCTTCGCTGTGCATCCATTTCGGGAATATTTATCCGACGAAACAAAAGGTGATTGTGAATAAAATATAAAACATGGCGCAGGCATCTTTATCTTACTATGAAAAAGTGCTAAAATCTAAAGTGGAAAGAGTAGGACTGTATCCGGCGCAGGATGCAGGAATATTTGATCAAGGTGATGAAGACAGGAATTTGCTGCGGCTGCACAGGAGCTGCGGCCCCGGCGGCGGAAAAAGTTCATAATAGGAGTTGTTTTCATGAATATTCTGTTTTTCCTTTCCCCCAAGCAGGACCTGATGTATGTGTACGATGACTTCACCCTTCGCCAGACGCTGGAAAAATGGGAGAACAACCGCTACGCATCCATCCCGGTGCTCAACCGCAAGGGCGAGTACGTGGGTACCCTGACGGAGGGGGACATCCTGTGGGGGCTGAAGAAGTTCCACGGCCTTGACCTTGAGGCGGCGGAGGATGTGCCCATCCGGGACTTCGCCCATAAACGGGACTACAAGGCCGTCACCGTCACGACGAGCATGGACCAGCTCATCGAGGCGGCCATGAACCAGAACTTCGTCCCCGTGGTGGACGACCGGGGGATGTTCATCGGCATCGTCCGCCGTCAGGCCATCATCCGCTATTGCTACGACCGCTCCCGCGCTGCCGCCGCAGAGCAGCGCAGAAAGCCCGAAAAGCAGGAAAAACGAGTCCCGGTTTCTGCCGGGGTGCAGTAAAACAGGAAAAGGCCCCGCCGCTCTGCATGAAATGTGCAGGGCAGCGGGGCCTTTCTATGCCTGTGGGAAGGGGAGAGAGGAGCTTCAGCCCACGGTGAGGCTGGAAGCGGTGAGCCGGTGGGTCAGGACAGCCTCGGCGTCCTCGCCGCCCATGGCCAGCAGCTCGTCCACCGAGAGGGTGGTGGAGCAGAGGATGGTCTGGAAGGTGATGGTGTCGATGCCCTCAGCCCGCAGCTGACGCAGGGTGGCCAGCGAGGCCCGGAGGGAGGCCGTGAACCGCCCGACGCAGACGGTGAGGGTATTGCCGCTCTGGGTGTTGGTGTAGGAGATGCGCCGGCCGTCCTTGTCGGTGACAGTCAGGCCGGGGAGGGGAGAGGCGGGTGCGGACGGGGCGGCAGAGCCGCCGTCAGAAGAGGAAGAAGACTCCTCGGGGATAACAGGCTTTTCCGGCTCCACAGGGCGGGGGATAGAGACCTGCTGGATGACGTTGCCGTCGGCATCGGTGGTGGTGACTTTTGCGCCCGGGTCCAGCTTGTCCTTGATGTCGTCAAGGTCAAGCTCACTGCCGGCCCGCGAGAGGGCCTTGCCATTGGGACTACCGGCCTTGGCGGTCAGCTCGAGGCTGCCCGACAGATCGATGTCGTTGCTGTAGATGCCGTCGCCGCCGACTTTGCCGCCGTTGCCGCCAGCGGCGTTGACCGTACCGCCGGAGATGGCGACACGGTCGAAGCTGCAGATGCCGTAGCCGCCGACTTTGCCGCCGTTGCCGCCAGCGGCGTTGACCGTATTGCCGGAGATGGTGACGCCGCCGCCGCTGCGGATGCCGTCGCCGCCGTAGCCGTCTTTGCTGTCGCCGCCAGCGGCTTTGACCGTACCGCCGGAAATGGTGACGCCGCCGTCGCTGATGATGCCGGCGCCGCTCACATTGCCGCCGTTACCGCCCTTGGCGTTGACCGTACCGCCGTAGATGGTGAAGCTGCCGCTGTGGATGCCGGCGCCGCCGGAGCCGTCTGCGCCGCTTTTGCCGCCAGTGGCGTTGACCGTACCGCCGGAGATGGTGAGGCTGTTGCTGTAGATGCCGCTGCCGCCGTCATATGTGCCGCTGCCACCTTGGGCAGTCAAGCTGTCAGTTTCGCCGCCGGTGATGGTGAGGCTGCCGTTGCTGGAGATGCCGCGGAGACCATAGCTGCCGTTGTCGCTGATACCACCGGTGAGAGAGTTGTCACCCTTCAGGGTCAGCGTCACGTCGCCTTTCGAAGTGATGGCGGAACCGGAGTCGGCCTTGATGTTCACGTTGTCCAGCGTGACCTCTACCTTATCGTCCTTATCTTTGGCCTCGATGGTCACGGTGTTGGAAGAAGCGGTGTCCTTGTCACTATTTGTGATGATGGTGTTGGTGTCCACCCTGTCGATGATCGTGCCCTGTGAGACCTTGTTCGTTCCTTCGGTGTCGCCCGCTTTCACGGTGATGTCACCATTTTCGATGTGCCATATATCGGCAAAAGCTGGGGCGGTAAGGGTGGTGAGCATCGCGGCAGTCAGGATAAACGCCGCTGCCCGCTGAGAGGCCGGACGGGGTGAATCGTTACCCCCCGTATGAAGAGGCCGGCCCAGAACACGCATCGCAAGCTTACGATAAGACAGCATACAAAAACCTCCTCGTATTATAAAAGAGTAGTATTTATAGACCGCTCTCCAGCGGTATGCT